>Ga0302299_10000497_pt1 | contig 21410 bp, 17 predicted proteins | sample III_Fen_N3_4_FD_198795 | JGI IMG/M metagenome (GOLD analysis project Ga0302299, IMG submission 198795) | Peat permafrost microbial communities from Stordalen Mire near Abisko, Sweden - III_Fen_N3_4 | ecosystem: Environmental > Terrestrial > Soil > Wetlands > Permafrost | place: Sweden: Abisko... | reverse complement strand
ATCACCGGTCGCACGCCGTCGGGCTCTGGGGCGCCTCGGCGGCGCTCGCGTCGGGCCTGGGGCCGCCGATCGGCGGCGCCCTCGTCGAGTGGCGCGACTGGCGCTGGGCGTTCCTCGTCAACCTGCCGTTCGGGCTGGCGGCGCTGTGGGCCGGACGCCGTTCGCTGGCCGAGAGCCGAGCACCGGGTCGACGACGGATGCCCGACCTGCGCGGCGCCGCGCTCTCCGCGGTGTTCCTCGGCCTCCTCACCCTGGGCCTCGTGAAGGGCGAGGACTGGGGCTGGACGAGCGCGCAGACCCTGCTCACGTTCGTCGCTGCCGCCGTCGCCCTCGCGCTGTTCGTCCTCAGCTCGCGGCGTCATCGCTCGCCGTTGCTCGACCCCGCGCTCCTGCGGATCCGGCCGTTCGCCGTCGGCAACACCGCCACGATCGTGGCCGGGATGGGCTTCTACGCCTACCTGCTCACCAACATCCTGTGGCTGCAGCTGGTGTGGGGCTACTCGGTGCTGGACTCGGGCCTCGCCGTCGTGCCAGGTGCCGTCGTCGCGGCCGTCCTGGCAGCCGTGCTCGGCCCCGTCGCGGAGAGGCGCGGCTTCCGCTGGGTCATCGTGCCCGGCGCGATCGTCTGGGCCCTCGCTTACGTCTGGTACGCCACACGCGTGCAGGTGACGCCCGACTTCTGGGGCGCCTGGCTGCCCGGCCAGCTCCTCTCGGGCATCGGTGTCGGCGCGACCCTGCCGGTGCTCGGCAGCGCGGCGCTGGCCGCCGTCCCGGGCGGCCGGTTCGCGACGGCCTCGGCGGTGAACTCGAGCGCGCGCCAGATCGGTGCGGCCCTGGGCATCGCCATGCTCGTCGTCATCATCGGCACTCCGTCGCCGGCCACCACGGTCGACGTGCTCCGCCACGGCTGGGTGTTCTCGTCGATCTGCTTCGCCGTCACCGCCGTCATCGCCCTGTTCCTCGGCAAGGTGCGCGTGGCTGCCAGCGACGAGGAGGACGGCGAGGACCACGCCCCGGCCACCGTGCGCCTGCCCGACACCCCTGTCGTGCCGCCGACGGCGCGCGCCGGGTCCCTCGAATCCGCGCCGCTGCTGTCGCGCCTGCCCGCCGACGTGCGCGCCCGGCTCGAGGACGGCGCCGAGCCGGTCGAGGTGGCCGGCGGCGAGTTCCTCTTTCACGAGGGCGACGTCGCCGACGGTCTCTACGTCGTGAAGGCCGGACGCCTCGAGGTGCTCACCGGCGGACGCGCGGTGCGGGAGCTCGGCGCCGGTGCGGTGCTCGGCGAGCTCGCGGTGATCACCGGCGGGACGCGGTCGGCGTCGGTGCGCGCGCGACGCGACAGCCGGCTGCTGCGCGTGCGCCAGGAGACGTTCCACGATGCCCTCGGCGACGACCCACGTGCGCACGAGGCGCTGTCGCACGTGCTCGCCGAACAGCTCTCCACCGGTGCTCCGCAGCCGACCTCCGCGTCGCCGGCGCCGGTGCTCGTCGCGGTCGTCTCGGCGGCGCCCGGCGCACCCGCGGCCGAGGTGGCCGACGCGCTCGCCACCGGCCTCTCCGCCACGCTGCGCGTGATCGCGCCCGGGCAGGTCGAGCCGGACGGGCTCGAGCGGGCCGAGCGTGACCACGACCGCGTCGTCATCGTGGCGACCACGCCGAACGACGCCTGGTGGGACCGGTGCGTGCGCCAGGCCGACCAGCTCGTCGTCGTGGCACGCTCATCCGACCCGGTGCCCGTCGACATCCTGGGTCGCACCGACGCCGACGTCGTGCTGGTCGGGCCGCCGGCGTCGAGCGACACGGTGCGCGCGTGGTCGTCGTCGCTCTCGCCCTGGGCCGTCACCCGCGCCGCCGGCGACCTCGCGGTGGCGCTGCGCCCCGTGGTGGCGCGCATCGCCGGACGTTCGGTGGGCGTCGTGATGGCCGGCGGCGGCGCGCGCGCGTTCGCGCACATCGGCGTCCTGCGCGAGCTCGAGGACGCCGGGCTCCACGTGGACCGGGTCGCGGGAGCGAGCCTCGGCTCGGTGATCGCGTCGCTCTACGCCAGCGGCATGACGCCGGAGGAGATCCAGGAGGCCTGCTACGCGGAGTTCATCCGCGGGAACCCCTTCGCCGACTACACGCTGCCGACGGCCGCCGTGGCGAAAGGCCGTCGCGTGCGCAAGGTGCTGCAGCGCAACCTCGGCGACGTGTGGATCGAGGAGCTGCCGCGCATGTTCCGGTGCTCGAGCACCGACCTGCAGTCGCGCTCGAGCGTCGAGCACCGTCACGGGTCGCTCGTCGACGCCGTGCAGGCCTCGATCGCGCTCCCGGTGCTGTTCCCGCCGCGGCCCGACGGCCAGCGGCTCCTGGCCGACGGCGGGATTCTCGACAACCTGCCCGTGCGGCTCCTGGCGCAGCGCTCCGAGGGTCCGCTCGTGGCCGTCAACATCGCGATGGGCGGCGGCGCCCCGCGGAGCGACGGGCCGGGAGCCGTCGCGGCACCGCGACCCGTGCGGGTGCCCGCGCTGGGGGAGACGTTGATGCGCACCATCTTCATCGGCTCAGCAGGAGCGATCGACACCGCGCGCACCGCAGGTGCCGTCGTCGTCACGCCGTCCACGCAGGGCGTGGGCCTCCTCGAGTTCCACCAGCTGGACCGCATGGTTGAGTCGGGGCGCGCCGCCGGGCGCGCCGTCCTCGCCGAGGCCGGCGACCGCCTGCCGCTCTAAGCGCGACGGACGTCGAGCACGTCGCCCTGGCGGCCCACGCACACGGCCGACGACGCCAGCGAGGCGCCGATCGCGTCGAGCGCGTCGTCGGTGCGCGCCGGGCCGTGGTGGAAGAGCACGAGCTGCCGCACGCCGCACTCGGCGGCGAAGCGCACCGCGTCGTCGACGGTGGCGTGCGCGTAGTCGTCGGCCAGACGGCGCTCGCTCTCGACGAACTGCGCGTCGTGCAGCAGCAGGTCGACGTCATGCACGAGGTCGCGCACCTCGTTGTCGACCCCGGTCGACAGGATGTGGTCGGGCACGTAGGCGACCGACCCCGTCTCGTCGCTGATGCGGTAGCCGAAGGTGCGGCCACCCTTGTGGCGCACCTCGGTGGCACGGATCCGGAAGCCCTCGATCGTGTGGTACCCGGCGTCGAGCGCCGAGAAGGTCCACGTCCCCTGCAACCCTTCCGGCGTGATGGGGAAGTTCGGCGGCGCCATCGCGGCGGCGAGCAGGTCGCGGCCGGTGCGGCCGTTCTGGGCGGGCACGTAGAGGTCGACCGCGGCGTCGGGCCGGTCGCCGCCCACGAAGAAGGGAAGGCCCTGCACGTGGTCCCAGTGCAGGTGGCTGAGCAGGATCGACCCGGTGAACGGGCGGCCGGCGAGCCGAGGAGTGAGGTCGCGCAGGCCGGTGCCGGCGTCGAGCACCAGCGTCGGGACGTCGCCACCCTCGGGGATCACGCCGACGCAGGACGTGTGGCCTCCGTACCGAACGAAGTCGGCGCCGGGCGCCGGGGTCGAGCCACGTACCCCGAGCAGGATGAGTCGCACCGGCGCAGCGTAGGTGCACCTCACCTCGCGGTGCAGGAGATGCGGGGAACTCGCACTCGATCGTGGCGCGCTGGGTCTCGATCGGTCACGAACCGCCACCTACTAGCGTGTGCGCGTGACCAGATGGACCGGCACGTGCGCGAGCAAGGGCTTCGCCCTGCTCAGCGTGGGACTCACCCTCGTCCTCGTCGCGATCGGTGTCGGCACGGTGATCGCCCTCAAGGGGTCGGGCGCTCCGCAGTGGGCCGGCTGGTTCGTCGCCGTGATGGGGCTCGTCGTCGGCGTCCTCGGCTGGCTGATGTCGTCGCTCGAGGTGCGCGTCACCGACGCCGACTTCGTCGTGAAGTTCGGGCCCTTCGGGTGGCCACGTCGAACGATCGAGCTGATCGACGTCCGCTCCGCCGAGGTGATCGCGGTCGACCCGATGCAGTGGGGCGGCTGGGGCTACCGCTGGATACCGGGGGCGAAGGCGTCGGCCGCGGTGATCCGCAAGGGCCCCGGCATTGTGCTCACGCTGGCCGACGCAGGCCGTTTCGCCGTCACTGTGAACGACGCCGCATCCGGTGCCGCGGCTACTACAGCTGCTCTCGCCGCGCTGCGCTGACGTCTACTGGAAGAGCACATAGCGCCAGGCGCTGCTGCCCCCGAGACACCAGGGTGTCGCCTTCATGGCGAGGCGCACGCGGTACCTCTCCCCCTTCCTGGCCTGGTACAGGCGGAGCCAGGGGTGCCGGTCGAGGTCGGCGCCTCCGCACAGCGCCGGGCCGACCGCCTTCCAGCGCGAGCCCACGAGCTGCTGCACGTACCAGTAGACGCAGTAGCGGTAGCCCGGTTGCGTCGTGCCACGGATCGCACCGATCGGCGCCTTGAGCACGTAGTACTGGCCCGAACGCTTGATGGGCTTCCACGCCGACAGCGACAGGCGCGGGATGGCCATCACCGTGACGGCCCTCGTGCGCGAGTCGTAGCGGTGGTCACCGACGAACTTGGCCGTGAACACGGTGTTGTAGGTCATGCGGTAGGTGGTCGTGAAGTCGCCATGGCTGTCGACGGTCCCGCGAGCGACCAGCGCACCCGGCACTCCCAGACGCGAGTTGTAGGGGTGCGCGTAGACCTCCACCACGCGGCTGTTGTACGTCGTGCCCAGGTGCACCTTGATCACGGCGCGCCTGGAGAAGCTCACCGCCCGCACCGTCGACGCGACGGTCATCGTGGTCGCGAGGCGCAGGACGAGGACGGCGATGGATCGCGCCTCGGGCGCGTGCGTCGAGTCGCCGGCCCACGACGCCGTCCACGTGACGCGACCGCCCACCTCGGGGGTGTCCTGCAGCGAGTAGGCGCCCGACGCGTCCGTGACGACGTCGGTGGTCGTGGTGCCGGCCAGGTCGGTGCGCGTGAGCGACACGGTCTGGCCCACCTGCGGTGCGCCGGACGTCGTGAGCGTGCCGGAGAACGTGTACGCCACGGTGCGCGGCGACGTCGCCGGCGCACCGACCACCATCTCGCTCGGGGTGCGGGCGAGGACGGTCCACGTCACATCGGTGGCGCCGTACGTCGACGCCGTGTACGTGGCGTCGGACTGCCCGAGCGTGTCCTGGACGACGAAGGCGCTCTGGCCGACGACCGAGACTGTGGGCAACGTCGTCGTGCCCGAGGAGTCGGTGCGTGTCACGACGACGTAATAGCCGTAGAGGACGGTCGCGGTCGGGTCGGAGATCGAGCCGTGCAGCGTGATCACCTCGCCTCGCCCGGCCACCGCAGGGCCGGTGAGGGTCAGGACGGGGCTGGACGCGCGCGGCACGAGCGTGACCGCCTGCGCGCCTTCCGACGACGAGGCCACCAGCAGGCTGGCGACGACGAGCCACCAGACCGCGAGCCCCCGCGTTGCCCGATGCACCATGCCCCTACCCCCGTCCAGGTCCGACGTCCGCATCCTCGCGCAGCAGACCGCCTTCGCAGGCCCGTCGAGATCGAGCCGAGACGTCACCGCATGTCACTTGAACAGGAAGTACATCCATCCGCTGCCGCCGGCCAGGCTGTACGAGTTCGACTTCACCAGCGCCCGGGTGCGGTACTTCGCGCCCTTCAACGGGTTGGTGAAGTAGGCGTAGGCCCAGCCGTCGGACTGGACGGTCGCGCACGACAGCGTCGCCACGGTCTTCCACGTGGCGCCGACGAGCCGCTGCGCCACGAACGAGGCGCACCCCGACGTCCGTCCCGGCGACGTCGACGCGCGGAAGTACGCCGGCACCGTGGAGTAGACGTAGTAGCTGCCCGAGCGGCTGTGGTAGCCGGCCGCCTGGATCGACACCTTCGGGGTCACGCTCGGCGCCGTCGTCCGGGTGCGCGAGTCGTAGCGGTAGTCGCCCAGGAACTTGGCCGTGAACGTGGTCTTGCGCGTCATCCGGAACGTGACCGTCAGGTTGCCCTTGCGGTTCACCGAGCCGTGGGCGATCAGCGTGCCCGGCGCCTTGGTGGACGAGCCGTACTGCAGCGCGTAGACGTACACCGTGCGGCTGTTGTAGGTCGTGCCCAGGTGCACCGTGACGGTCGCCCGGGCGCCGTAGCCGTACGACTTCGCGTTCGTGGCGATCGACAGCACGGTCGCCGTGCGCGCGATGATCACGACCTTCTTCGCCGCGACGGGCGAGCGGTCGACGTCGCCGGCGTAGCTGAACGTCCACGTCGCGGGTCCGCCGACGGAGGGGGTGTCCTTGGCCGACACGTTGCCCGTGGCGTCGGTGACCAGCGAGAAGCTCGCGGTGCCCCGCTGGTCGACGCGCGTGGCCGACACGGCAGCGCCCACGACCGGCGCCCCGCCGGACGTGAGCACCGCGGAGGCAGTGTAGGCGGCGCCGCGGATGCCGGTCGCGGGCGCGGTGATCGCGAGCGACGACGCAGCCGCGCCGGGAGAGACGATGACGTGCAGGGTGTGCGTCTGCGTCACGGCGTACAGGCGCGACCCGTCCGGCGACAGGGCGAGACCCGCGCCGAGAACCTCGTCGTTGGTCGGGTAGTCGACGGTGCGCACCTGCGAGCCCGACCGGTACACGTAGACGTCGGCCCAGTAGATGCCGTCGACGCCCAGGGCCAGCACGTGGTTGGTGGTCGACGCCGCGACCGCATTCGGGTAGGTGCCGGAGGCATAGCTGCCGTCGGCGCTCAGGTCGCTCGTGAGGAACTTGTTGTGCTGGTAGGGCGATCCGCACGCGGTCACGATGTGGGTGCCGTCGGGGTCGAGAGCGAAGTCCTGCAGGTTGTCGCCCGGCGACACCGACGCGGCCAGCGTCAGCGCAGTCCCGGACACCGTGAACTTGTACAGCGTCGACGGAGACTCGCCGCGGTCGGCGACGTACAGGACGCCGCTGTCGGCGGGATCGGCGACGAGCAACGGGTTGTAGAGCGAGGTGACGACGTCGGTGACCGTTCCCGTGCCGAGGTCGACGTTGCCGAGATGACTCCACTGGTGGTCGCACGTGATGCCGACCCAGAGGGCCGAGCCCACGACGGCGACGGAGTCGGGACAGGTGGACGGCATCGCGTACCGGTGCACCTCGGCGAGCGTCGTGGTGTCGATCGCCGACACGGCGGCGTCGTCGTACAGCGACACGTAGAGAGTGCTCCCGTCGGCGCTGAGGGCCATGCCGGACGCGCCGTTCATGTTCGTGATCGACGTGACGGCCGCACCGTCGGCGTCGCGGACCCATACGCTCGTCGTCCCGCTGCCACCGGTGACGAACACGTGGCCGTGGCCGTCTGCGAGCACGTGGGAGAAGGTCGACCAGGGCAGCGCGACCGACGTGTCCGCCGAGGCGGCACCACCCGCCGCGGTCAGCAGACCGCCGGCGAGGCCGAGAGCGAGCGCGATGCTGACCAGACCACGACGAACTCGGCTCACGGCGTACTCCCCCTGCGCCAGGGACCCCCGCCCCGGCGCCGGGTCAGCCAACCACGGCGAGCCCGGCCGAAGCGCGCTCGGTGCCACAAGTGCGCCTGAACGGATGACCGGGGCAGAGGAGAAGGCGCGGCGCGGCGCCGTGCCAGTGAGGCGCGGGGTCAGAGACCGGCGGCGACGAGCTCGGCGACCTGGATCGCGTTGAGCGCGGCACCCTTGCGCAGGTTGTCGTTGCTCACGAAGAGCACGAGGCCCTTGCCGTCGGCGACCGACGAGTCCTGCCGGATGCGACCCACGTACGACGGGTCCTGCCCGGCCGCCTCCAGCGGGGTCGGGACGTCGGTGACGACGACACCCGGCGCTCCGGCGAGCAGCTCGGTGGCCTCGGCGACCGTGATCGCACGGTCGAACTCGGCGTTGATCGACAGGGAGTGCCCGGTGAAGACCGGCACGCGCACGCAGGTGCCGCTGACGAGCAGCTTGGGGATCTCGAGGATCTTGCGGCTCTCGTTGCGCAGCTTCTGCTCCTCGTCGGTCTCGAAGGAGCCGTCGTCGACGATGCTGCCGGCCAGCGGGACGACGTCGAACGCGATGGGGCGCACGTACTTCTTGGGCTCGGGCAGGATCACGGCGCGTCCGTCGTGCACGAGCGCGGTGGTGTCCTGCTCGACGGCAGCACGCACCTGGGTGTCGAGCTCCTCGACGCCGGCGAGACCCGACCCCGAGACCGCCTGGTAGGTCGAGACCACGAGACGTCGCAGCCCGGCGGCGTCGTGCAACGGGCGCAGCACCGGCATCGCGGCCATCGTGGTGCAGTTCGGGTTGGCGATGATCCCCTTGCGCATCTCGCCGATCGCGTGCGGGTTGACCTCGCTCACCACGAGCGGCACGTCGGGATCCATACGCCAGGCCGACGAGTTGTCGATGACGACGGCTCCGGCGGCGGCGTACGCGGGGGCGAGGGCCTTCGAGGTGGACCCGCCCGCGGAGAACAGCGCGATGTCGATGCCCGAGAGGTCGGACGCCGCGGCGTCCTCGACGACGATCTCGCCGCCGCGCCACGGCAGCGTGGTGCCGGCCGAGCGCGCTGACGCGAAGAACCGCACCGTCTCGAGCGGGAAGTCGCGCTCGTCGAGCAGGCGACGCATCACGGCGCCGACCTGGCCGGTGGCGCCGACGACGGCGACGGTGAGGTTGCGGCTCATCTCGTGCTCCTCTGCGGGCTCCGGCCCACTCTACGTGCGCATGTAACTGGTGTTCTGCATCAATATCGGGCGGCTGTCGATGCAGAGCACCAGCTGCATGCGGGGATCTCGGGGTCAGCGACCGGTGCCGCCGTAGACGACGGCCTCGCCGTCGGCGTCGAGGCCGAAGGCCGTGTGCACGGCGCGCACGGCGTTCGCTGCGGAGTCGGAGCGAGTGACGACCGAGATGCGGATCTCCGACGTCGAGATCATCTCGACGTTGATGCCCGCGTCGGACAGCGCGGCGAAGAAGGTCGCCGAGACGCCCGGGTGCGATCGCATGCCCGCGCCGACGAGCGACACCTTCGCGATCTCCTCGTCGTAGAGCAGCTCCTCGAAGCCGATCTCGTCCTTGATCCTGTCGAGGACGGCGAGCGCCTTGGGTCCGTCGGCCATCGGGCAGGTGAACGTGACGTCGGTGCGGCCGGTGGCCGCGGCCGACACGTTCTGCACGATCATGTCGATGTTGATCTCGGCGTCGGCGACGGCGCGGAAGATCGCGGCGGCCATGCCCGGCTTGTCGGGGACGCCGACGACGGTGACCTTGGCGTCACCCATGTCGTGCGCGACCCCGGCGATGATCGGCTGCTCCACGTCGTCCCCTTCGGGTGCGGATGTGTCGGACACCACGAGCGTCCCCGTCCTCGGCGAGAAGGACGAACGTACGTGGATCGGGAGGTCGAAACGCCTCGCGTACTCGACGCAACGCAGGTGCAGGACCTTGGCGCCGTTGGCGGCGAGCTCGAGCATCTCCTCGTAGGTGATGCGCGGGACCTGGCGCGCCTTGGGCGCGATCCGCGGGTCGGCGCTGAAGACGCCGTCGACGTCGGTGTAGATCTCGCAGACGTCGGCGCCGAGCGCCGCGGCCAGCGCGACGGCAGTGGTGTCGGAGCCGCCGCGGCCGAGGGTGGTGATGTCCTTGGTGTCCTGCGCGACGCCCTGGAACCCGGCGACGATCGGGATCGCGCCGTCGGCGAGCGCGGCCTGGATCCGACCCGGCGTCACGTCGATGATGCGCGCCTTGCCGTGCACGGAGTCGGTGATGAGGCCGGCCTGCGAGCCGGTGTAGGAGCGGGCCTCGACGCCGAGGTCGCTGATCGCCATGGCCAGCACGGCCATCGAGATGCGCTCGCCCGCGGTGAGGAGCATGTCGAGCTCGCGGCCGGCAGGGCTCGGGCTCACCTGCTTGGCGAGGTCGATGAGGTCGTCGGTGGTGTCGCCCATGGCCGAGACGATGACGACGACGTCGTCGCCGGCCTTCTTCGTCTCGACGATGCGGCGCGCGACGCGCTTGACGCTCTCGGCGTCGGCGACGGACGAACCGCCGTACTTCTGGACCACGAGTCCCACGGTGGGAGCCACCTCGCTCATCGCTGGATCGAGTGCGCTCATCCTACCGACGCAAGATCCACAGAACCGTCGCGTCCGCATGGTGGGATATCCGTCCCAGTGATTGGACGGCGGGATGAACGACGGCGCGAGACGCCGTGGCGGCGCAGGGCTTCCGCGGCGCTCAGGTGAGCCCCTCGGCCTCGGGATCCACCTCGAGCGGCACCTCGAGCCGGACGTGCGCGATCACCGACTGCAGGGCGCGCAGCGCCGCGGAGGCCGCCGGCCCCCACGTCGACAGGTAGGAGAACTGCCACCACCACAGCGCCTCGAGGCTGCGGCCGGCCGCGCTGTGCGCGAGACCGTGCAGCAGGTCGGACGTGATCTGGCTGAGGTCGTCGGACAGCCGCGCCGCCATGACCTCCGGCGTCGCGTACGGGTCGAACACCTCGGCGTAGTCGTCGATCGGGCCGAGCAGCTCGTGCAGCCGGTTGCGCAGCCGGTCGACGTCGGGCTCCGGCCCGGCGTCGGGCTCGAAGCGGTCGTCGGGCACGACGTCCTCGATGGCGCCCAGGGGCGCGGCGGCCGCCAGCAGCGAGCTGAGCTCGAGCAGCAGGATCGAGATGACCTCGTCGGGATGGTCGGCGGCTGCCACGACCTCGACCGCGCGGACGAACTGCGCAGCGGCGGTGGCGGTGTGGTCGGAGAGGTCGGCCAGGTCGGCCGGTTCGGTGGCGCTGTCGGTCATGGCGCCCAGCCTGTCAGACGTCGAGGCGCCGACGTCCCTCGAACGCGCGGCCGAGCGTGACCTCGTCGGCGTACTCGAGGTCGCCGCCCACCGGCAGGCCGCTCGCGAGCCGGGTGACCGCGAGGCCCATCGGCTTCACCAGCCGCGCGAGGTAGGTGGCGGTGGCCTCGCCCTCGAGGTTGGGGTCGGTGGCGATGATGAGCTCGGTGACGGTGCCGTCGGCGAGGCGGGTGAGCAGCTCCTTGACCCGCAGGTCGTCGGGCCCGATGCCCTCGATCGGCGAGATGGCGCCGCCGAGCACGTGGTAGCGCCCGCGGAACTCGCGCGTGCGCTCGATGGCGACGACGTCCTTGCTCTCCTCGACGACGCAGATCACCGCGAGGTCGCGGCGCGGGTCGCGGCAGATGCGGCACTCGGTGTCTTCGGCGACGTTGCCGCACACCGAGCAGAACCGCACCTTCTCCTTCACCTCGAGCAGCACCTGTGCCAGACGCCGCACGTCGACGGGGTCGGCCTGCAGCAGGTGGAACGCGATGCGCTGGGCGCTCTTGGGCCCGACACCGGGAAGGCGGCCGAGCTCGTCGATGAGGTCCTGGACGATCCCCTCGTACATGTACCTCTGCCTCAGCCGTTGTCGTACTCGGTCATGACCGTGCCGCCGAGCTCGCGCTGCACGAGCGCCAACCCGGACAGGTCGCCGTCGGCGTCGGGGTCGTCGTCGCTCGCGACGTCCTCGGCGGGCGCGACCTGCGTGGCGTCCTGCTCGGCGACCGCGGCCTGCGCGCGCTCGCGCGGCGACGGGCCGGCCGGCTCGGACGGCGGGGCAGGTGCCGCGGCTGCCGGCGCGGCCGGGGCCGCGGCCGCCGCCGCCGACGGGTCGAGCACGACGTCGATGTCGACGTCGAGACGCAGCACGTCGAGCACCGCGAGCCGGAGCATCTCCATCCGGCCCTTGTGGCCGCGCAGGTTCTCCATGCGGACCTTGTCGGGGTGGGCGAGCACCAGCGTGGTCTCGGTGCGGCTCACGGGAACCGCATCCTCGGTGAGCGTGTGCGCCACCCGGCTCGACGACTTGAGCGCCTCGAGCACCGCGGGCCACATCGCGGTGACCTGGCCGAGGTCGAGCGCGGCGTTGGACGGGGCGCTCGGTGCCGACGCAGCGGGCGCGGGCGCCTCTGGCTCGGGCTCTCCCTGCGGCACGGGCTCTCCCTGCGGCACGGGCGCGGCCGCGGCGGCGCTCGGCGGGGTGGACGCCGTGGACGGCGCGACGCTCGACAGCCGGGGCGGTGCGGGGGGCCCGCCGGGAGCACCGGAGGGCGCGGCCGACGCGGGCGCCGCAGCAGCGGGCCGACGCGGCGGGGCGGCTGCGGGGGCCGGCTCGTCGGAGGCGGGTGCCGCGGCGACGCGCTCCTCGGGGGCCGCGGCGGGCACGGCGGGCGCGGCCGCCCGCGCCGGCCGCGACGCCGCAGGACGGACCGACGGAGACGACGGGGCGCCTGCGGGCGCGTCGGCGAGGTAGGCGACCTTGTGCTCGAGGCGCTCGACGCGGGCGTGCAGACCCGCCTCGGTGTCGTCGGCAGCAGGCAGCAGCAGGCGCGCGCACAGCAGCTCGAGCTGCAGGCGGGGCGCGGTGGTGCCCTTGAGCTCGGAGAGCCCGACGCTCACCAGGTCGGCGGCGCGCGAGAGCTGCGCGAGCCCGAGCTTCTCGGCCTGCCCGCGCATGAGGAACACCTGCGTGTCGGGGGCGTCGATGAGCCCGGCCTCGGCGGCGTCGGGGACCTCGTGCATGACGATGAGGTCGCGGAACCGCTCGAGCAGGTCGGTGGCGAACCGGCGCGGGTCGAGGCCGGCGTCGACCACACGGTCGACCACGGCGAACATCGCCGTGCCGTCGCCGTCGGCGAGCGCCTCGACCACCTCGTCGAGCAGCGCGACGTCGGTGACGCCGAGCTGGAGCACCGTGTCTTCGTAGGTGAGCCCCTCGGGACCGGTGCCTGCGACCAGCTGGCCCAGGATCGACAGCGCGTCGCGCACCGACCCGGCACCCGCGCGGGCCACGAGCGCGAGCGCCTCGGGCTCGGCCGGCACGCCCTCCTGCTCGCAGATCCAGCCGAGGTGCTCCTGCAGCCGTCGCGCGGTGACCAGGCGGTAGGGGTAGTGGTGCGTGCGCGACCGGATCGTCGGCAGGATCTTGTCGGGCTCGGTGGTCGCGAAGACGAACTTGAGGTGCGCAGGCGGCTCTTCGATCAGCTTGAGCAGCGCGTTGGCGGCGTCGACCGTGAGCTGGTGCGCCTCGTCGATGATGTAGACCTTGTAGCGCGACGCCGCCGGTGCGTACATCGCCTTCTCCCGCAGCTCGCGAGCGTCGTCGATGCCGCGGTGGCTCGCGGCGTCCATCTCGATGACGTCGATGGAGCCGGGGCCGTTGGGCGCCAACGAGATGCAGCTCGGGCAGACGCCGCACGGCTCGGACGTGGGGCCCTCGTCGCAGTTGAGCGAGCGGGCCAGGATGCGCGCTGTGGAGGTCTTGCCGCAGCCGCGCGGGCCGGTGAACAGGTAGGCGTGGTGAGCGCGGCCGCTGTCGATGGCGCGGGCCAGCGGCACGGTGACGTGATCCTGGCCGATGACGTCGGCCAGCCGCCCGGGGCGGTAGGTGCGGTAGAGCGCCAACGACATGCCGAGCACCCTAGTCGCCGCGTCGGACGCCGTCTGCGGCGGCGACCGGTCAGCGCGAACGCCTGCGCGACGACGCGGCGTCGGCCCATCCTGGGCGCATGTCAGCGGTCCGCGTGATCGTCCCCGATGTCGACGACGCGGTCGCGGCCTGGGCCGCGGCCGGCTACGAGGTCGCCCAGCGCTGGGGTCCGCCGTTCGCCGTCCTGAGCCGGCCGGGTTCGCCGGACCTCTGGGTCGCCGGCCCGGGAACGAGCGCGGTCCGCACCCTCGAGGGCCTCACCGCCGAGGACGCCGCCACGGCCTCCGTCCGGCCCGTCATCGAGGTCGACGACGTCGACGACACGGCGCTGACGCTCACCACGGCGGGCTGGTCGGTCGTCGGCGACCCGGTGACGGGCCCGGGCGGCAGCCAGCAGCTCGTGCGGCGAGGAGCGGTCTTCCTCGAGGTGTTCGCCGAAGCCTGACCCCGCTCAGGAAGCGGCTTCTGCAGCGTCGTCGTAGCGGCGGCGCGCCTCCTCGATGGCGGGCATGTGCGCGCGGGCCCACGCGTCGAGGGTGGCCAGCGGGGCGATGAGCGTGCGGCCCGGCTCGGTGAGCTCGTACTCGACCCGCGGCGGCACCTCGGCGTGCACGGTGCGCGTCACCAGACCGTCGCGCTCGAGCCCGCGCAGGGTCTGCGTGAGCATCTTCTGGCTGATCCCGCGCACGCGGCGCCCGAGCTCGGAGAAGCGCATCGGCCCCTGCGACAACGACCCCACCACCAGGACCGTCCACCGGTCGCCGATGCGGTCGAGCACGTCGCGGCTCGGGCAGTTCGGATCGTACGGGTCGGGCAGCAGCGCGCCCGTGTCGCTGACCTGCATGCTCACCTCCAGGTAAGTACCCCACGGGAAAGTGCCTGCTCTCCATGGGGAAGCGACTCCAGAGTACGTCGGTTGCAGCCGGCGACGCGGCCGAGGGGCCGCCCGACCACCACCTGGAGGATCACGTGCCCGTCGTCGTCACCGGAGCCACCGGCCAGCTCGGCCGCCTCATCGTCGAGTCGTTGCTCGAGCGCGGCGTCCCCGCCACCGAGATCACGGCCGGCGGCCGCGCCACCGAGAAGATCGCCGACCTCGCCGACCGCGGCGTCACCGTCGTCCACCTCGACTACGCCGACCCGGCCAGCCTCGACACCGCCTTCGGCGGCGCCGACGTCGTCGTCCTCGTGTCGAGCAGCGCCGTGGGCGAGCGCTTCACGCACCACAGCAACGCCCTCGCCGCCGCGCAGCGGGCCGGCGTCGGCCGGATCGTCTACACCTCGATCCCCAAGGCGACCGAGACGCCGATGCTGCTCGCCGGCGAGCACAAGGCCACCGAGGACGCCATCGTCGCCTCGGGCCTGCCCTACACCTTCCTGCGCAACGCCTGGTACATCGAGAACTACACCCCGCAGATCCCCGTCTACCTCGAGCACGGCATCGTCGGAGCAGCCGGAGACGGCAAGGTCTCGGTCGCCACACGTGCCGACTACGCCGAGGCCGCGGCCGTGGTCGCCTCCACCGAGGGCCACACCGGCGCGGTCTACGAGCTCGGCGGCGAGTCCATCACGCTGACCGACCTCGCCGCCCTCGTGTCGGCGGCCTCGGGCCAGGACGTGGCCTACACCGACGTCGACGAGGACACCCTGCGCGGCATCCTCGTGAGCGCGGCCGGCTTCCCCGAGCCGGTCGCCGCCGTCTTCGCCGACGTCGACGCCCGCATCAACGCCGGCGACCTCGAGGTGACCACGGGCGACCTCGAGCGCCTCATCGGCCACACCCCCACGCCCGCCGCCGACGCCGTGAAAGCCGCCATAGCCGCCCTCTGACCGTCGGCGCAACACCTCCGACCAAGGGATCGGCCCCGACCAGGCGCCGCACGCCCACGAGGATTCGGTCCCCGCGCCCGAAGCCAGCCGCAGCAGCACGCACGAGAGGTCGGTCCGCGCACGGGCCGGCGCACAGGGACCCGACCGAGGTCACCGACAGAAGCGACGAGGGCGGGAGCAGCTGCTCCCGCCCTCGGTCCGCGGAGGATAGGGGATTCGAACCCCTGAGGAGTTTCCCCCAACACGCTTTCCAAGCGTGCGCCCTAGGCCACTAGGCGAATCCTCCGCCGCAGAGGATACGGGTCGGTCGCACCCCTGCACCAAACGGCCGCCTCCCGGCCCTCCCCGCAGGCGTACCGCCGGGGTGGGACGAACCCGCGCGGTGACGTATCCTCGTCACCGACCCCCCGTGTGGCGTCATCCCGCTGAACCCCCCCAGGGCCGGAAGGCAGCAAGGGTAAGCAGGCTCTGGCGGGTGCGCGGGGGGTCACGCACGTCCTGGGTGCATCCTCCGCGCGACCGCTCGAGCTCGTGCTGCTTCGACTAGGTCACGGTCTGCGAGTCACCCGAGTCTCGCCCTGACACTCGCCTAGACTCGAAAGGGTGATCTTCAAGGCGGTGGGCGACAGGCGTCCGTACCCCGAGCACGGGTACGGGCCGGCCGAGTGGGCCTCTCTGCCCCCGCGCCAGGTGCGTCTCGACGCGCTCGTCACGACCAAGCGCACGCTCGACCTCGACGCGCTTCTCGACGAGCAGTCCACCTTCTACGGCGACCTGTTCGCTCACGTCGTCAAGTGGGACGGCGTCCTCTACCTGGAGGACGGTCTGCACCGGGCGCTGCGCACGGCGCTCCACGGGCGGGCGGTTCTGCACGCCCGCGTCCTCGATCTCGACAGCTCGTCGACGGCCGCGCGATGATGCGGGCGGGGGGATCGCTGTGAGCATGCTGTCGGGCCAGGGGCTGTCGCCGTCGAACGACAGCCCGCGCAAGCGCCATCCGATCACCACCACGATCATCGTGCTGCTCATGATGGCCGTGCTCTTCGGCGCCACGTACGGCGTCGTGCGACTGATCCGGGGCGGTGGCAGCACGACGCCCGACGCCTCGCCCACCACGGCCGCGCCGTGCGTGACCACCACCGTGCAGCCCGGCGTCGTCCTGCCCAAGCCCGGCACCGTGACGGTCAACGTCTACAACGCCACCAACCGCGCCGGCCTCGCCAAGCGCACCTCGGCGGTGCTCGCGACCCGCGGATTCCCGATCGGCCACGTCGCCAACGACCCGCTCGGCAAATCGGTCAAGGGCGTCGCCGAGATCCGTTACGGCCCGGCGGGAGAGCAGGGCGCCAAGCTCATGCTCTACTACGTGCCCGGCGCGGTGCTCGTCGTGGACAAGCGCACCGACGCGAGCGTCGACCTCGTGATCGGAGAGAAGTTCAAGGCGGTCGCCCCGCAGAAGCAGGTCGACGCCGCGCTCACCAAGCCGACCGCCGTCGCGACCGGCAGCGGTTGCGCCACGCCCACGCCGACGGCCAAGGCCACCGCCAAGACGACGGCGACGCCGAGCCCCTCCAAGGCCTGACGTCGCCGACGTACGCCGAGGTCAGGCGACGGGGATCCAGACGAGGCGGAAGTCGGCCACCACGACGTCGCTCTTCTCGAGCGGGATCTGCTTGGTGGTGACGTTGCCCGCCTTGGACTTCCAGCGGTCGGTGATCTCGAGCAGGTCCTGCTGGCACTGCGTCTCGAGGTCGCCGACTGCCTGCGACGCGAGCTGCGCCTTCTGCGCAGCGGCACCCGCCTTGGCGTTGGCCTGGCTGGACTTGCGCGCCTGCGCCTGCATCGACGATCGGCTCGTGCGACCGCCGAGCAGGCTGCCGAGCACCGTCTGCGTGACGGTCGCCGCCAGGCCGTACGTGGAGTCGTACTCCTGCTGCAGCATCTGCGCGTTGATCTGCGCGTCGCTGGCCTTGCCGCGTGCAGTGAGCAGCTTCGCCTCGTACTTCGAGCGCAGCGCCGTGAGCTCCTTGTCGGCGGCGTCGCCCGAGAGCCCCTCGCACCGGGCGACGAACTCGTCCTGCGTCTCGCCGACGCGGCCGTATGCCTTGAGATCGGCGTTGTAGAGGATCTCGGTCGCCTTGTTGCGCACCAGCGTGTCGACGAGCGCCTTCTGCAGCGCGGTCCAGTACGTCTTCGCCTTCACCTCGGAGGGCACCAGGCCGTACACGGCACCGGACGTCGCAGAGGTGACGAGGTCGCGGTCGTCGTAGTCGACCGCGACGAACTTCGTCGCGTCGGGCACCTGCGTGAGCGGCAGCAGGATCGCCTCGTACTCCTCGTCGTGGACGATGCCGGCCTTCTCGTCGTCGTAGCGAAGGTTGACGCGCGCGATCGCGGCGGCGCGCAGGTGCTGCCCGCCGGTGACACCGCCCACCTGGGAGAGCCACGGCGTCGCGGGGTCGACGTAGGAGATCGGGATGCCGCTCGCGATCGCGGGCATCACGGGGGTCTCGTCGTCACCGGCGACTGCAGCCGGCGCCGGGCTGCCGTACGTCGGCGCCGTGGCCGGGGCGGGGGCGGTCGACGGCGCCGACACCGTTGGCGCAGGTGCCGGTGCGGGCGATGCGGCCGGGGCTGCGGCCGGCGCCTCGGCCGCGCCGGAGAGCGTCATGGCCTGACCGATCTGGTCGCGCGTGAGCGGCCCGCGAAGGTAGCTCATCGCCCAGCGCGTGGTCATCACCTCGGGCTTGTCCTTGCCCGCTCGTCGCAGCATGAACTGGCGTTTGCCGAGGTTGCTGATCGTGTCGCCGACGGCCTTCACGTCGACGCCGCCGTCCGCGCTCGAGAGCCCGTCGACCAGGCGATTCTTGTCCTGCTCGGTCTGCAGTCGGCCGATCATCCAGGTGCCCGCGTTGGAGAGCGCCTTGTAGTCGACGTCGACGGGGTTCTGCGTGGAGAGCACGACGCCGAGGCCGAACGCACGCGCCTGCTTGAGCAGCAGCATGATCGGCTTCTTCGTCGGCGGGTTCGCCGTCGGTGGGAGGTAGCCGGCGACCTCGTCCATGTAGAGCAGCGCGCGCAGGTCGCTGGTGCCGCTCTGACGCCGCATCCACGTGACCAGCTTGGAGAGCACGAGCGCGGTGACCGACTGGCGCTGCTCGTCGTCGAGGTGGGCGATCGACACGACGGCGCAGCGCGGGCGGCCGTCGGGGCCGTGCATCATCGAGTCGATGTCGATGGGGTCGCCGGTGAGCCAGGTCGCGAACGACGGAGATGCCAGCAGCCCGTTGATCTTCATGGCGAACGCCATACGGTCGTTGGGCGGGAAGAACGCGTCGAGCTCGAGCACGCCGAGCTTGCGCATCGGCGGCTGCTGCACCTGCGCGAGCAGCGTCGGCAGGTCCAGGCTCTGCCCCTGCGACCACGCGTTCTGGATGAGGTTGGCGAGCAGGATGTGCTCGCGGCTGGAGAGCGGGTCGCCGTTGATGCCCATCATCCCGAGCACGCTGGTGACGTAGGAGTCGATCTCGTCGGCGATGACCTCGGGGTCGGTGCCCTCGGGCGGTGCGGCCAGCGAGCCGACGATGTTGATCGGACGACCGGCCGACGAGCCCGGCGTGTAGATCGTGAAGTCGACGCCCGAGCGCACCGCAGCGAGCTGCTCGGGCGGGATGCTCCAGCCGGCGAGGCCGTCGCGCCACGCGCCCGCCTGCTGCTCGGCGAAGGCGTCCATGTCGAGGCCGGCCTTCTGGGCATCGCCCTCGTTGACCCAGGGACGGAAGTCCGACCCGCGCAGCTCGGGGAAGATGAGCAGCAGGTTGGTGAGGTCGCCCTTGGGGTCGATGAGCAGGGTCGGCACGCCCGCCTTGAGGCACTCCTCGATGAGGACGACGCCGAGACCGGTCTTGCCGGACCCGGTCATGCCGACGATGACGCCGTGCGTCGTGAAGTCGGCCGACGGGATGCTCGTGAGGTCGGTGGTGCGCTCACCGGTCGCGGGGTCGATGCGTCCGCCGAGGAAGAGTTCAGCCATGCGCCCGAACCTAGTGCGGTGGGAGCGATCCCGAAGGCTGAAGGACCCGTCATGGCTCTGACCTGCGACGTTCCTGAACCGACTTAGGTGAGGAATACCTCAGTAAATTCGGGACAGGCGCGCATCGGAGAGCGCTCACGGGGGATACAGTCGACAGGTGAGTGAGCGCACGATCGCCCGTAACGAAGCCCGCGACGCCATCCTCGAGGCCGCCGTCACCCGGCTGGCGACAGGGGGGCCGACGGCTGTGCACCCGCAGGACATCTGCGAGGAGCTCGGCCTGTCCAAGGCCCTGGTCAACTACCACTTCGGCAACCGCGACGGCCTCATCGCCGAGTCGATCGTGCTGGCCTACGAGCGCTACATCGACACTCTGATCACGGCGTCCCAGGAGCCCGATCTCGACCCCGTCGGCCGGCTCACGTCGTGGATCGACGCGCTCATCGGCTGGGCCCGCACCAACCCGGGGCTGTCGGCTGCGCTGAACTACCCCCACGAGGCCGCAGGCGTCCCGCGCCCGATGGATGCGCCGCTCGCGCAGCGCCTGCAGCTGGCGGCCTCGCGCGCGTTCAGCAACCTGCAGGGCCTGGTGCAGGACGCGCGCGCCTCGCTGCGCGACCCTGGCGACGTCCGTGAGCTCGACCCGACCGAGATCGCGCTCGACACCGCGATCATCAGCTGGGCGACGCTCGGCATGTCGGTCTACGCCGCGGGCGAGAACCTGCCGATGCGGGTGCTGCCGGTGGCCGACTACCTGCCCATGGCGCAGGAGCGCATGCGCGGGCTCATCACGCTGCTGCTCTCGCGCTGACGAGCGCCGCGCCCCCGCACAGTTCCCCTGTCACGCGGTGGCGGACGGCTCGAAGGGCGGAGGCGCCGAGGGCAGCACACCGCGCAGCGTCTCCAGGGCCGGGTTCATCACCGCCATCGGCGGCTCGCCGTACAGACCCGGGCCGATGACGCCGTCGCGCGGCCCCCACTGCGCGAGGTACTCCAGACCGCGGCTGGACAGCTCGTGCGCGTGGTCGGCCAGACCCGTGGTGCTCTCGAAGTCGAAGATCGTGGTCGGGATCGCCTGGGGCACAGGGAGATAGAGCACCGGGACGTCGGCGGCCACGACGAGGTCGGTGCTGATCTGCTGGCGGCCCGAGATCGTGAAGGCCTGGATGGCGACGCCGACGAGGCCCTCGGCCCACCTGCCCTCCGCGTCGAAGATGCCGCAGTCCAGGACGAGCACCGACGTGGCGCCCCGCTCCACCGCCTGCCGCACCGGCACGTTGCACACGAGGCCGCCGTCGACGAGGCGTCGTCCGTCGCGCTCCACCCAGGGGTAGGCGATCGGGACGGCGGACGACGCCAGCAGCGCCGAGCGCAGGTCGCCGGAGTCGAGCTCGACACGGGCGCCGGTGTCGAGGTCGGTCGCCATCGCGACGAACGGCAGCTCGAGGTCCTCGATCGATGCCACGGGCAGGTACTCGCCGAGCAGGTCCGACAGCGGCGTCGAGTCGAAGACGTAGGAGCGATGGGTCCGGGTGGCCGACAGCGCCTGCCGGACGAAGCCGCCGGGGAACACCTGCTCGCGATCGAGACGCGGCCAGATCTCCTCGAGCATCGCGAGCCCGTCGACGGGATGGGCCGCCACGACCGCGCCGTTGAGCGACCCGACGCTGGTCCCCACGACGAGGTCGGGCGTGAGGTCGGTGCGCGCCAGCGCTCGGAGCATGCCGAGCTGCACGGCGCCTCGCGACCCGCCACCGCCGAACACGAAGGCCAGCGGGCGGGGGAGCATGTGGCGCAGCGCGAGGAGGTCGTCCACGCCGCCATGATCCACCCGAGACCAACCCGGTCGCGCCGCCACGGCGTCAGGGCACAGGGCGGGGCTCCGGCGCCGCGCGGCGGAACACCTCGGATCCGGCCCAGGTTCAGTCCAGGACTGCCTGCTGAACCCCAGCCCTGGAGCCGTGCACCAGGGACACCTTCATCGCCTCGTACGACACCTCGCACGACACCTCGTCCGACCTGAGGCGTTGCGGTGCGAACCGTCGAAGCGCGACCGCCTGCGGCGGTGAGGGACTCCTCCCGGCATGCGCGCGCCACCGCCGGAGAGGGTACA
>Ga0302299_10000494_pt1 | contig 21432 bp, 24 predicted proteins | sample III_Fen_N3_4_FD_198795 | JGI IMG/M metagenome (GOLD analysis project Ga0302299, IMG submission 198795) | Peat permafrost microbial communities from Stordalen Mire near Abisko, Sweden - III_Fen_N3_4 | ecosystem: Environmental > Terrestrial > Soil > Wetlands > Permafrost | place: Sweden: Abisko... | reverse complement strand
GCACGGTCACGGGCGGAATCATCCCCGGGATCAACGGTCCGTGACTCGGGACTGACGGCCGCGGCGGGTCAGTGTGGGGGATCGACGATGTTCGAAGATGTGTCATCCCCACGGGTCGCTGCCGCGACTATTCCTGTGTGGACGACATGCGGAGCTGGCCTGACGCCGCCGTGGAACCGGCGACCGTCCTTGGCGACGCCTCGGCCGAGGTCATCTCCGACGACCACGCAGCTGCTCCGTCCCCGCACCCGGTAGACCCGCGGGCCCGCTCGTACGAGGAGTTCTACCGCCGGGAGATGCCCCGGTTGGTCGCGCTGGCCCGCGCGCTCAGCGGGTCCGCTGCGGCAGACGACCTCGCGCAGGAGGCGATGCTGGCGGCCTACCGGCGCTGGCCCGAGGTCGCGGCCTACGAGAACCCCGAGGCGTGGGTGCGACGCGTCTGCGCCAACCACGCCACGTCACTGCTGCGACGTCGCGGTGCCGAGACCCGCGCGGTCCTGCGGCTCGCGTCCCAGCCGCCGCCCGCGCCGGAGCTCGACGAGCGGCACGAGGCGTTCTGGGCCGAGGTGCGGCGACTGCCTCGCAGGCAGGCCCAGGCCGCGGCGCTGCGCTACGTCTACGACCTCAGCGTGGCCGACATCGCAGCGACCATGGCGTGCTCGGAGGGTTCGGTGAAGGTCCACCAGACCCGAGCGCGTGCCGCGCTTGTGGACCGGCTCGGGAAGGAGGCGTCCTCATGAGCATCGACGACCTCGCCCGGTCCGCCGCGCAGGACCTGCGTGACACCGCAGCGGGCACGTTCGACGTCAACGGAGGGCTCGCGCGGATCCCCGTCGCCAGTCGGCGACGGACCATCGCCCAGCAGGGGTCCGTCCTGGCGATGATCGTGCTGGTGCTGATCGTGGGGGCGCTCGCGGTCCGCCCCCATCTGGGGGCTGCGCCTGAGCCCGTCGACAGCCGCACCCCGACACCGTCAGTCTCGGGCCCCACACCCGTCCCACCCCCGACCGGGCCCTTCGACGTCATGGTCCTGCAAGGCACCACGGTCGTGGCCCTCGACGGCTCAGGCACCGTGCGCTGGTCGCGCGACCTCAAGGGTTCCGGTCTCAAAGCCGCCAACCTCCCCAGTACGTATGTGTCGACCGCTGGTTGGCTCTCGACGGACAACCCTGGGCCCCATTCCCGTACGTCGATGGCGGGCGACTCGATGTCGCTCCTGGACCTGCAGCATCCCTCGACGCCACCACGCACGATCGAGGGCTACGTCGACCAGCATGCGTGGAGCCCCGACGGACGGCTCCTCGTCGTCATGATGGCCACCGTTGACAACCCCGAGGCGCGCTCAGTCGTCATCGACCCGACCACCGGGTCGATGCGCACCCTGCCGCTGTCGAGACCTCCGGGCGGCGGCCCCGATCCCGTCTGGGCCGCCAACAGCACCGGTCTGCTGTACATGGACGAGTCCAACCGTCCGAGCGCAGTGACCCCGATCGACGGCTCGCCGCTACGCCCCGGGGTGCCTGCACTGTGGTTCCGCTCCTCGAGGTACATCGCGGCGGGCGGCAGCTGGATCGCGCAGGGCGCATGCAATCCGTGCGGGCCGCTGGAGACCGAAGCGGGTGACTCACAGACCCTGAGAGTCAGCGATTCCGGCGGAACCGCCACGACCTGGTACGCGCACGACCTCGCACCGCTGCGGCTGGTCGACACCAGCCTCACCGCCGACGGGAACGCCGCCTGGCTGCTGCTCACGAACACCACCGGAGCACCGGCGGTGACCCTCGCGCGCGCCGACGCCACCCGGCACACACGTGCGATCAGCTCGACGCCCGTCGACAGCCCACCCTCGAACGGCTGGGGCATCATCGCCAACTCCCCTGACGACGCCATGCTCATCGCGGCGTCCGTCACCTCCCCGGACACAGCGAAGACCGCCACGTTCACCGAGTACGTCCTGCACCCTGATGGCAGGCGCGGGCTTCACCTCGACGGGAGCTTCGTTGGCTGGGTGCCGTCCTCGGTCGTGGACCAACTGCCCTAGAAAGCACACGAGTAGGGGAATCTGATGCTGAGTCGGTTCGGGGTGGCGATCGCACTGGTGGCTCTGGCCGCGTGCTCGTCGACGAGTGCCTCGCCCAGCACCACGCGTCCGGCGAGCTCGGGCGCGAGCTCCGTGTCGGCGTCGAGCCCGAGCGGAAGCGCGGCTTCCCCTGCGAGCGATCGCGTCGGGGTCGCCGACTCCTGGATCGTCGACGAAGGCCCGATCACGGGAGGCGACGGTGGGCGCGCCGGCAACCGCATGGTCCGGCCGGACGGCACCGGGGACCACTGGGCAACTCCTGACGTGCCTCTTCCCGACAAGGGTTGGCAGGTGCACCCGGACTGGAGCCCGGACGGTCAGCGCATCGCCTTCGCGGCCGACGACGCACGGCAGGACGGCTCCGACCTCGTCACTCGCGACCTGTGGGTGTCCGACGCGAACGGCGGGCAGCTCGACCGGGTTCTCGACTGCGAGCTTCCGTGCCTCGAGGCCGACGACCCGGCCTGGTCGCCGGACGGCCGGTCCCTCGCGTTCGCGGTGTTCGACGCGAAGGGGAACTTCAACGTCAACACGCGCATCGCGGTCCTGGACCTGCAGACGCGCCGGATCCGGACGATCACACGAGCGGCGGGAACGGACAACCTGACCGGGCCACGCTGGTCACCCGACGGCCGGACACTGGTGTTCGAGGTCCAGCACTACACGAACCTGGGCCCCACGGGCACGATCACCGGGACGGCCATCGCGACGGTGCCGGTGACCGACCACGTGGCCGCTGCGAGGGTGATCACGGCGTTGAGCTTGGGGGCCACCTACCCGGACTGGCACCCGAGCCAGGACCTCGTCCTGTTCTACACCCGGGTGTGGCCGGACCTCACCGGACCGTCCAACCTGTACACGGTCCGGCCCGACGGGTCTCACCTGACCCAGATCACCCACTTCACGAAGGGGCAGACCCGAGCCACCCAGCCGACCTTCACGCCCGACGGCTCGCACATCATGTTCACCGCCGTCGAGGGCGACGACTTCGGCAACCCGACGATGGCGGTGATCGCGCTCGACGGGTCAAGGCTGACATCGGCGACGTCGTCGGGACCGATGTTCGGCACCCACCCCAGGCTCCGGCCCACTGTCAAGTAGACCGTTCCGTCGTGCCTCCAGGGGGAGAGATGCGCCCACCCACACCGATCGCTGCCACGCTCGCCCTTGCAGGACTTCTGCTCGCGGGGTGCAGTTCCAGCAGCACCGGCGCGCAGTCCGTCGTACCAGCCACCTCGAGCACGACACCGTCGACCGATCGGCGGGGTTGGATCGTCTACCAGTCCGAGACCGGCCTGCACCGAGTGCTGCCCGACGGCACGGGTGACCAGGCTGCGGTGGGCGACCTGTCGGCGACTGCGCGGCACGCCGACTTCTCGCGAGACGGACAACGCCTGGCGTTCGTCACCGACGAGCCGGACGGCACCCGGGACATCTGGGTGTCGCGCTGGGACGGTTCCGACATCGAGCGGATCGTCGACTGCCAGGCGCCGTGTCGCGACGCCGACTCCCCGGCATGGTCGCCCGACGGCAAGCGCATCGCATTCGCGCGGGTGGACAACGTCAACGGGCACAACCCCGGCTCGAAGCTGCAGACGGTCGACGTCACCACCAAAGACGTCGTCACGGTGCTGTCCACCAGCGGGGCGAACTACGTCGACGGTCCACGGTGGTCACCTGACGGCAAGTCGCTCGTCGTCCAGATCACCCGGTTCATCGATGACGGCAACGACACCGAACAGACGACCGGCCGTGCGATCGCCGTCGTCGACCTGACGGCGAGCAAGCCCCAGCTCACGAACATCCGACCGTTCACGACGTACGCGTCGTACCCCGACTGGGACCACGAGGCCGACCGCATCGTCTTCGCCCAGGGTGGACACGACCCGCTCGACCCCACCCAGGCACCTCAGAACCTCTTCTCCGTCCGACCCGACGGCAGCGGAGTCGCGCAGCTGACCCACCAGGGCGCGAACGACGACGGGCTCTGGATGCCGGCATTCAGGTTCGGCAACGCCGAGATCCTCGCGACCCGGGTCCAGCGGCCGAGCGGCAACCTCACCGTCGTGACGGTCGGGCCGGACGGCTCCGTGACCGACCTGGGCAACGCGGCAGCCCTCCCGGGAGCCCACACTCGAGAGCGTCCGATGCCATCAGGCAGCTAGCGGAGCACGCCGGCATCTCGAGGCCCGCGCGCCCGAGGTCCTTCGTGCTAGCCCTGGCGAATCCCGAGGGTGTTGCCGTCGGGGTCGAGGAACCACGCGCAACGTGCAGGACCGAGCTGGGCGATGTGCCCGGTCGTGGCCAAGGGTCCGTCGGTGTAGTCGAGGAACGTGACGCCGCGGTCGACCAGCGCTGCGACCTCGGCCTCGACGTCGTCGACCTCGAAGCGGGCGAGGGTGTGCTCGGTCGTGATAGGTGGGCGCTTGAAGATCGAGATCTCGCTGACGGTCCCAGTGCGGAAGCGCACGGAGACGGGCGTCTCCCAGAGGAACTCCAGGCCGAGGATCTCGCCGTAGAACCGCTTCGCCCGTTCCAGGTCTGTGACCGGGATCGTGGCGACCGCCATGGTCGCAGTGATCATCGCCATCTCCTTCGTGGGCCGACCGTGTGCGGTCGGAATGCAGTGTGTCGCGCTGCGCCGTGCCGGCGGGGCGGAACCGTCCGTGCGCTGGTCTGTCTGCCGCCGTGAGGCCGCACACCCCGTCCGGTCAGCGGCCCCGCTCATCGCTAGTTGACGATGCTGTAGAGGTCGATGGTGGTTTCGGTGGGCGGGGTCGGGAACCCGCCCTCGATGCCCTGCTGCATGCGGGGGATCAGGATGGTGTCGCGGAAGAACTCCCAGGTCTCCTGGGTCTCGTGGACGGCGAGGATCGTCCAGCCGCCTTCCGAGGGGCCGGCTGCGTGGAAGACCTGGCCGACGGGGAGGACTCCTTCGCCGGGGTGGACCGCGTGGATCGACGCCTCGTAGTTGGCCGAGGTGCCTCCGGGGAAGAAGTGCACGACTGCGTAGTTCGTGGTGCTCATGACACGCTCCTGGGGAGTCGAGGTGGTATTTGGCATGACAAGTAATATTCCCCGGACACTTGGCATGTCAAGTACTTCACGTATGCTGGTTCCATGACGACCGACACAGTGGAACGCTGGACGCCGGCCTGGATGGCGCTCGTCCGCACGTACGCGCGGCTCTGGGACCAGGTCGAGGCCCAGATGCGTCACGACAGCGGCCTCACGATGCCGCGCTACGACGTGCTGATGCAGCTGGACCTTGCGGGTGGCCGTCTGGGACTGACCGAGCTGTCCTCGTCGATCGTGCTCTCACCGTCGGGACTCTCGAAGCTCCTGGACCGCATGGAGGCCTCGCAGCTGATTCAACGCGAGCCCGACCCCAGCGATGCCAGGTCGACCTTCGCGAGGATCACACCGCGTGGCAGGTCGCTGGTCCGGAAGGCACGCGACCGTCATCACGCGTGGCTGCAGCAGGTCGTCGGTAACGCGCTCGACGACCGCGACGTCGCCGACCTCACCCGCATCATGAAGCGCATCGCGGACCGCACCCCGAGCGCCTAGCTGCGTTCTTCAGACGTGGTCTCTGATTCCGTCAGCTGGTGGTCATGACCGGCCGACCGTGGCCGGGGCAGTCGGAGTGATCGATGCCGTGCTCGGACCTGGTGTAGAGGTGGTGCTCGATGCCATCCGGGTCGTGGAACACGAGAAGCCAGCCCAGGCTCGCTTCGATGACCGGTGAGTGCGCGACGTCGATCGAGTCGAGGAAGGACGCCCAGTCCTGTAGTGCTGGGAGGTCGGTGACGTGCCAGTTCAGTGGGTCGAAGCCGGCGATGCCGTGCGCCACCTCGGCGTTCTCCCGCAGGGCGAGCCCGGAGTCGATCAGCCCCGGGACGGTGCACAGCACCCCGCGCACGACGCCGTCCGCGTCGGGGAACTCAAACCAGGGCGCGACGTCGAACACCTGCTGGTACCAGCTCAGGGAGCGCTGCAGATCGGTCACGGGCAGCTTGACGCCCCGCAGGCCGTCGATCGCGGGTCGAGTCATGACCATCCTCCATATTTTCGGTATAGTTGAACTGCCCTGAATTGGAAGGATGCTCCGGATGCCCGAGGCCGTCAAGAGGCCCTACCGCTCCGATGTCCGCGAGCGGCAGGCGGCGGCCACCCGCGCCGAGATCCGTGAGAGCGCGGCTGCCCTCTTCGTGACGCGGGGATACGCCGGCACCACCATGCGCGATGTCGCTGACGACGCAGGTGTCGCGGAACGCACCCTCTACAAGGCGTTCCCCACCAAGATCGAGCTGTTCCGTCACGTGCTCGGCGTAGCGATCGGTGGGGACGAGGGTGAGCTGCACGTGCACGAGCGGGCTCAGGTGCAAGCGGTCCTGGCCGAGCGCGACCCCCGGGCGGTCCTGTCCGGGACCGTCGACGTCAGCGTCACGCTGTTGGACCGGGCGGCCGCCCTGATCATGGTCGGCGTGGAGGCAGCGGGAAGCGACCCCGAGCTGCGCGCCATGTCCGACGCCGGCGCCAAGGCGACCTACGCGGGTCATCTGTCCGTGGCGCGGCACCTGGCCGGACTCGGAGGGCTTCGGACCGGACTCTCCCCAGCGGATGCGGCAGACGTGATGTACGCCCTCGCGTCGCCGTTCACCCACCAGATGCTCCGGCGGGACAGGAGATGGAGCTCGCGCCACTACCGCAGCTGGCTGCTCGCGACACTGACCGAACAGCTCGTCAGCATCGATCGTGCTACCGCGCCACCACGTCGACGTAGTAGATGACCACGGCGGCGACGGACGCGACCATGGCGACCATCGGGAGGACGTTGAGCGCCCAGACCTTCACGGGAGGATCTCCTTGACTTGGTGTTGATGCTCCCCACGCTACGGCGGGTCCTGGTCGTCGACTCCGCACTCGCAGCGTGGCGAGTGGGCAGGGTCACCCGTGAGTGCTTGGTCACGTCGTCCGCCGCGATGTCCAGTGCGCGACAGCGGGTGCGCCGATGAGCGGGCGAGGAGCGGGTGCGGAGGCGCATGATCAAGGGGCAGCCTCGGGCTCGTCGGGCATGGCCCTCACGGGTTCCGCGGCGCGGCGGGTGGTGGTCCTGCCGCTGCTCGATCGTTGGTCGCCCGACTCGGCTGGATGGGGCTGGCGTGATCCTGACTGACGGCCTCACCCGCCGTTTCGGCGCCACGGTCGCGGTGGACGACGTGAGCCTCGAGATCGCGGACGGGGAGATCTTCGGCCTGCTGGGTCCCAACGGCGCCGGGAAGACGACGACGCTTCGGATGCTCGCGGGTCTCATCGGTGTCTCCTCGGGCCGCGCCGTCGTCGCCGGCCTGGACGTGACCGACCCGTCGCAGGCCCGTGAGGTGCGGCGGCTGGTGGGGGTGCTGCCCGAGGAGGCAGGGCTCTACGGAGACCTGTCGGCGGTGCGGACGCTGGACTTCTTCGGTCGCCTCTACCGGATGAGCGCGTCGTCGCGGAGCGAGCGGACCGAGGTCCTGCTGACCCGTCTGGGGCTCTGGGAGCGCCGGGACGATCCCGCGTCGACGCTGTCCAAGGGGCTCAAGCAGCGGTTGGCGCTGGCGCGCGCGCTGGTGCACGACCCGCAGGTCGTGCTGCTCGACGAGCCCACCGCGAATCTCGACCCGGAGGCGGCGGCCGTCGTCCGCGACGTGCTGCTGGACCTCAAGGCGCAGGGCCGCACCGTCGTGGTCAACACGCACCGACTGGAGGAGGCCGAGCGGGTGTGCGACCGGGTCGGGATCCTGCGCTCCCGGCTGCTGCGCGTGGGCACACCGCACGACCTGCGGATCGCGATGACGCAGACCCACACCATAGTGATCGACCTCGAGAAGGTCCGCGACTCCGATCTCGACGTGCTCCGTGGCCTGGGTGCCGAGGCGGTTGTCGTGACGGGGAACCGGATCGAGCTCGCGCTGGCGTCCGGGACCACCACGTCGGCCGACCTCGTCGCTGCGCTCGTCGCCGCAGGCGCTCGGGTCAGTGGCGTGGCCGCGGCGCAGGAGTCGCTCGAGGACGCCTACCTGACGATCCTGGGAGACCTCGCGTGATTCTCGCCGACGTGCTGACCATCGCGGGCAAGGACCTGTCCGTGATCAGGCATCGCCGCAGCATCATGGCCGCCCTGGTCCTCTTCCCACTCCTGGTGGGGCTGGGTCTGCCTCTGGTCCTGGTGTTCGCCGGGCGCGGCAAGGGCGGCGTACCCGCCGACGTCCTGCCTACCTTGCTGACGTCGTTCCAGTTCTTCTTCGTCACCGGGGCGGCCACGCTGCCGACAGCCATCGCGGCGTACTCCTTCGTGGGCGAGAAGATCGAACGCAGCCTCGAACCGTTGCTCGCCACCCCCGTGTCCGACATCGACGTGCTGCTCGGCAAGGCGCTCGCCGCGGTGGTCCCCTCCGTGGTGTCGATGTGGGTCGGCATGACGGTGTTCATGACCGTCGCCGACGTCGAGTCGCACGGGAAGCTCGACTACTGGTTCTTCCCCAACGCGACAGCGGGCATCTCCATGCTGCTCCTCGTGCCGCTGGTCGCCTTGGTGAGCGCCGAGGTCAGCGTGCTGGTCTCGGCCCGATCGACCGATGTCCGGTCCGCCCAGCAACTGGGGACGCTCGTCGTGATCCCGTTCGCCGCCCTCTACGTGGCGTCCGAGATCGGCGCCATCACCCTCGACCCGGGCCCGATGCTCGCCCTGGCGGCGGGGCTAGTCGTGGTAGCCGTCGCGCTCTTCTTCGCGGCCCGAGCGGTGTTCAACCGCGAGGAGATCCTCACACGCTGGACGTAGCCGAGGACGACGGGGGCCCTCGGGAACAGGGGCGTGGTGACGCTAGGCGTGGATCGGGTCAGTGACCGTGGTCGTTGCCGCGCTTGGTGACCTGGATCCGGGTGAAGGCCTGCTCGGTCGAGGTGCAGCCGGTGGTCGTCGCCGTGAGCGTGTACTTGCCCTTCGTCGTCGGCGCGGTCAGCTTCGCGACCGCGTGGCGGCGGGTGGCCTGCACCGTGACGCACTGGCTGCCGAGGGTGAAGGTGACGCTGCAGCCCGGCTGGACGTGCTTGGCGATGGCGTTCACCTGACGGCCCACCGACACCTCGTGCGGGTCCGCCGCCACGGTCAGGTGCTTGCCAGGCGGATAGGCGGACGCTCCCCCGGCCGCGCCGATCATCACACCGGCGCTGAGGCCGAGGATGAGCAGCGCCGTCATGGCACGACGCATCGTGTCGCCGAGCCTGGCGCGTGACCGTGTCCGACGGGGGCGGACGGCGACGTCGACCCCTGCGATCCCCAACCGCTGCCGGACATTCCGGACTCGCCGTCGCCATCGGTCCACCTGCTCGGCCGGCCGCGGCGCTGCGGCAGATAGCGTCGCGGCGTGACGTCGACGGTGCAGCCCGGTCCGGTGCGGGTCCTGGCCGTGTGCACCGCGAACATCTGCCGCTCCCCCGCGATCGAGCTGCTGCTGCGCTCCGGGCTCGCCGGCGAGGGCGTGACCCTCGACGCCGTCGCGGTCTCGAGCGCCGGCGTCGACGCGCGCGACGGGGCCACGCGGTGCGCCCGGTCGCGCAGCCTGCTCGCGGCGTACGGAGTCGACGACGTGGAGCTCTGGACGTCCGGTGCGCGACGGCTCACCGCCGAGGACGTGCGCAGCGCCGACCTCATCCTCACCGCGTCGCGCACCCACCGAGCCGCGGTCGCGCGGCTGCTGCCTGCGGCGCAGACCCGCACGTTCACCCTGCGCCAGGCGGCCCGCTCCGCCGGCGAGATCGCCGCCGGTCCGCTGCCTGCGGTGGTGCTCCTGCCGCCCGCGGACGACGTGCGCGCGCGGCTGCGCTGGTTCGTCGCCGAGCTCGACGCGGCGCGCGGCCCCGTCGACGACCCGCGCGACGACGACGTGCCCGACCCGCACGTGGTCGGCGACACCGAGCACGCCCGCGCCATGACGCTCATGACCACGGCCGTCGCCGACCTCGCCGCCTGCTTCCGGCTCGTCCTCGCCGAGCCCTGACACGACCTCCTGGGCACGGGGGAAGTCCCGTCGGCGACGCCGCCGGCCCGGTGGATGTGACGTGCGCGACGTCCGTCTCGGAGGCGCGTCCGCTCACGCGGACGCCGGTTTCCGCACGGCGCGACCGCGGGTAGCGTCCCACGTCCGGCCCTGGGGAGGGACCGGGGGGAGGGAACCATGCGTGTTCGGCATGCCGGTCGACGGGTCACCGTCGTGGCGCTTCCGCTCGCCGTCGCGACCGCGACGGCCTGCGTCGCCCTCGCTCTCGCCGCCGGGCCCGCCGCCTCCGCCGCGCCCTCCTCGATCACCCCCCGGACCGCTGCCGCCCATGCCGCCCCAGTCATCGCAGGGACGGTCGACCGGACGAACCGCGCCGCCGTCCTCGCCGCCTACCGCGCGCAGTTCGTCGCACCGTCGCGGGTCACCGGCTCGTGGAGCGGGCGCGTGTCCTCGTGCGACGCGGGCAGCACGAGTCCCGCCTTCACCCGGGCGACGCTGTCGGCCATCAACTGGGCCCGGTCGCAGTCCGGGATGCCGCAGGTCCTCGGCGTCAACCCGGCCTACTCCGCGCGGGCGCAGCGCACCGCGCTGCTCATGCAGGCGCAGGGGGCGCTGTCGCACGCGCCGGCGAGCTCGTGGACCTGCTGGACCCGCGAGGCCGCTGCGGGCGCCGCGCACTCCAACCTCGCGCTCGGGATCACAGGCGCGCCCGCCGTGGGCATGTACCTCACCGATCCGGGCAACGCCAACACCGACGCCGGGCACCGCCGCTGGCTGCTCTATCCCCGTCTCGGCCAGATCGGCATCGGCAACACCGCTTGGGCCAACGCCCTCTACGTGCTCGGCTCGCCGGCTCGCCTGCCCGCGGGCGTTCCCGCCTACTACGGCTGGCCGACCTCGGGCTACTTCCCGCGCGCCGCCGAGCCGGGCGGCCTGTGGTCGCTGTCGTCCTCGCGCGGCAGCTCCTTCGCGCGGGCCACCGTGCGGGTGATCGGTCCGGGCGGCGCTCCGGTCCGGGTGGTCCGCTACCCCGTGCACGACGGCTACGGCGACCCGACCCTGGTCTGGCGGCTGGTGTCGGTCCCGAGCCGGGGCGGGCACGTCGACCAGACCTACCGGGTCACCGTCTCGGGCATCAGGACCGCCTCGGGCCGGACGGCGTCGTACTCCTACGCGGTGACGCTGATCTCCTGACGCCGTTAGGTTGACGTGGATAACTGAACCTGGCTAACGTAGCGGCGTTCAGTCGACAGCCCGTCGACCTCGTCCCCCGGGAGCACCGATGTCCGCACCCACCGTCGGCGCCCACGGCGCCGCAGCCCCCGCGCCGCGCGGCTTCGCCCGCCTCGGCGCGTTCACCGTCCGGCGCCGCATCCCGATCCTCGTGCTCGCCGTGCTCTTCGTCGTCGTCGCCGGCGTCGTCGGCGGCGGGGTCGTCGCCCGGCTGTCCTCCGGCGGCTTCGACGACCCGGGCTCGGCCTCGGCCACCGCCGCCACCGAGCTCGCCGACCGCTTCGACGCCGGCCCGTCGGACATCGTCGTCATCGCCGGAAGCCCCGCCGGCACCTCGGTCGACTCCCCGGCCGTGGCCGCAGCAGGCGCCACGCTCGCCCAGCGGGTCGCGAAGGAGCCCGGCGTCCGTGACGTCACGAGCTACTGGGCCGCCCCCAACGCGGCCATGCGCAGCACCGACGGGTCGCTGGCGCTCATCACCGCGCGCATGGTCGAGAGCGGCGACGCCGCCCAGAAGCGCGCGGGCGAGATCGCCAAGCAGCTCGCCGGCACGACGGCCGACGGCGTCCTCACGGTCCACGTGTCCGGGGCGCCGGTCGTCTTCAGCGAGGTCGGCTCCACGATCGAGAAGGACCTTCAGCGCGCGGAGAGCATCGCTATCCCGATCACGATGATTCTGATGCTGCTCGTGTTCGGGGCGCTGGTGGCCTCCGGGCTGCCCGCCGTCATCGGTGCGGTCGCCGTCCTCGGATCGTTCCTCGCGCTGTTCATCACCACCCAGGTGACGAGCGTGAGCATCTTCGCGATCAACCTCGTCACCGCGCTCGGCATCGGCCTCGGCATCGACTACGCGCTCTTCCTCGTCACGCGCTTCCGTGAGGAGCTCGCGCGAGGTCGGGAACCGCACGACGCCGTGATCCGCACGGTCGCGACCGCCGGTCGCACCGTGGTGTTCTCCGGCATCACCGTGGCCATCGCACTGTCGGCGCTGCTGGTCTTCCCGCAGTTCTTCCTGCGCTCCTTCGCCTACGCCGGTATCGCCACCACGGCGCTCGCCGTCATCGCCGCCGTCGTCGTCCTGCCCGCGCTCCTCGCCGTGCTCGGCACGCGGGTCAACCGGTTCCGCGTGCTGCGCGGCTCGATGGAGGTCACCGACCACGGCTTCTGGTACCGCCTGTCGCAGTTCGTGATGGCGCGACCGTGGCCGGTGCTCATCGGCGGCGTCGCCCTGCTCGTCGCGCTCGGGCTGCCCTTCTTCCGCGTCACCTTCGGGCAGACCGACGACCGCGTGCTGCCCGCCTCCGCGCAGGCGGCCCAGGCCGGACAGCTGCTGCGCGACAAGTTTGACTCGCGCGAGTCCGACCCGCTCAGCGTCGTCGCACCGGCGAGCACCGCCGGCACCGGAATCGTGTCGACCTACGCCGCACAGCTCTCGCAGGTCCCCGGCGTCACGCGCGTCGACGCAGTGACCGGCTCCTACGCCGAGGGCAAGCAGGTCGCACCGGCGAACCCGGCCAGCACGAGGTTCACCGCACCGAGCGGCGACGGCACGTGGCTCTCGGTGGTGGTCGACGTCGAGCCGTACTCCAACGCGGGCAAGCAGGTCGTCTCCGACCTGCGCGCCGTGCCGTCGCCGTTGGGCACGACGTACGTCGGCGGCTCCGCGGCGGTGTTCGCGGACTCGCAGGACGCCATGGGATCGCGGCTGCCCTGGGCGATCGGCATCATCGCGGTCGCGACGTTCATCCTGCTGTTCCTGTTCACCGGGTCCGTCGTCCTGCCGATCAAGGCGCTCGTGACGAACACGCTGAGCCTGTCGGCGACCTTCGGCGCGATGGTCTGGATCTTCCAGGAGGGTCACCTCTCGCAATGGCTCGGCAACTTCACCGTGACCGGCGAGCTCGACACCTCGATGCCGATCCTCATGTTCTGCATCGCCTTCGGCCTCTCGATGGACTACGAGGTCTTCCTGCTCTCGCGGATCAAGGAGGAGTACGACCGCACGGGTGACAACAACGCCGCCGTGGCGATCGGGCTGCAGCGCACGGGCCGGCTGGTGACCTCGGCCGCCGCGCTGCTGGCCATCGTGTTCATCGCGTTCGCGACGAGCAGCGTCACGATCATCAAGATGCTCGGCATCGGCGTCGCCCTCGCGGTGCTCGTGGACGCGACGGTCGTCCGCGGCCTGCTCGTGCCGGCGTTCATGCGGATCGCGGGCGACTCGAACTGGTGGGCGCCCGGCCCGCTGCGGCGCCTGCACGACCGCATCGGGATCAGCGAGGCCGACGACGAGATCGACCTGCCCGCCGACCCGCGTCGCGGCGACCCCGTGGTCGTAGGCTGAGCGGCATGACCTCCGCACCCGCTCGCCCTCGCCGCCGGGCACGCCGCGGCGAGGGTGAGCGGCTGCGTGAGGAGATCCTCGCCGCCGCCCGCGAGCTGCTCGCCGAGACCAACGACGCCGACGCCGTGTCCGTGCGCGCGGTCGCCGAGCGGGTCGGCGTCTCCACCCCCTCGATCTACCTGCACTTCGCCGACAAGGCCGCCCTCATGGACGCCGTGTGCGAGGCTGTGTTCGCCGACCTCGACCGGGTGATGGAGGAGGCCGCCGCCACCACCGACGACCCGTTCGACGGCCTGCGGCTGCGGGGGCTCGTCTACGCCCGGTTCGCGCTGGAGAACCCCGAGCAGTACCGGCTCGCGATGATGCGCATGCCGGGCCACCTCGACTCGAGCGCGTCGGCGTTCACCGCCGACGACATCGTGGGCGGGCCGACCTACCACCACCTCACCTCGGCCGTCGCGCGCTGCATCGACCTCGGGGTGTTCGCGCCGGGCGTCGATCCGCAGGTCGTCGCGACCGGCCTCTGGGCCGCCGCGCACGGTGCTGTCGCGCTCTGCCTCGCGAAGCCGGACCTGGCCGGCGAGGACGCCCTGGCGCTGTGCGAGATGGTGATCAACAACGCCGGTCTCGGTGCTGCCTTCGCCAGCTACCTCGGCGACCACAAGCACGCTGACGGCGACCCCGCGCCCCAGGGCATGAGCACCATGCTCGCGGGCCTCCTGCGCGCGCTCCCGACGTCCGAGCTGCCGGCGCCCTAGCTGCTGGCGCCCTGGCCCTCGGCGAGCGGCTCGGCCGCGTCGCGGGGCGCGGGGATGTCTCCGAGCAGCGACCTGACCTCGGCCGCGCGGTATCGGCGGTGCCCGCCGAGCGTGCGGATCGACGTCAGCTTCCCGGCCTTGGCCCAGCGCGTCACGGTCTTGGGGTCGACCCGGAACAGCGCCGCGACCTCGGCCGGGGTCAGGAGCTCGTCGGCCTCGGGCAGGCGGCTCGCCATCACAGTCCCCCTCATCGCCGTGGTGGTGCATGTCGACCGGGCCCCGAGGGTGTCCGGTCTGTCCGTTTGGTCCGGCCGCGACTATCCCACGCAGTCCCCTCGTTGGCGCGTTCCGTTCCCCTTTCGTGACCAGGCCGTCGCGCCCCCGGGGAAGCGCGGGGTGCGGGCCGGCCGGGCGGCGGGCGGCAGGGGGGCTCACTACGCTTCCCCGGAGCCCCCGACCCACCGGCGGCCGGGACCCAGCGCAGCGGAGGCACGACCGTGACCGTCCTCGTCGTCGGAGAGGCCCTCGTCGACCTCATCGTGTCCCCCGACGGCAGCCTCGAGGCGGTGCCCGGCGGCGGACCCTTCAACCTCGCACGCACGGCCGCGCGTCTCGGCGTGGCGACGGCCTTCGGCGGCGGGATCTCCGACGACGTCTTCGGCCGGCGGATCGCGGCGCTGCTGCGCGCCGACGACGTCGACACCCCCGTCACCACCAGGACCGGGCTGAACACCACCCTGGCCATCGCGGAGCTCGACGCGTCCGGCGCCGCGAGCTACACGTTCTACCTCGACGGCACCGCCGCCGCCGAGCTGCACGACGGAGACGTGGTCGTGGGCGAGGAGGTCGACGTCCTCGCGGTCGGCACGCTCGGCCTGGTCGCCGAGCCCATCGCCGCCACGGTCGAGCGCCTCGTGGCCGGTGTGGCCGACCGGGTCCTGGTGTTCGTCGACCCGAACTGCCGACCCTCGGTGATCTCCGACGACGTCGGCTACCGGGCGCGGCTCGAGCGGGTGCTGGCGCGGGCCGACGTCGTCAAGGTCTCGGGCGACGACCTCGCCTACCTCGACGCCGACGCCGACGCCGACCCGGTCGCGGTCGCGCGCGGGCTGCTCGCGTTCGGCCCCGCCGTGGTGCTCTTCACCGACGGCGGCGACTCGGTGCGCATCCTCTGCGCCGACGGGGAGCTCGTGGTGCCCGTGCCCGGTGTCGCCGTCGTCGACACCGTCGGTGCCGGGGACGCCTTCGGCGGTGCGTTCCTCGCGTTCTGGGAGCGCGACGGCCACCACCGCGACGACCTCACCGACCTCGAGAAGCTGCGCTCGGCCGTCGAGCGCGCCATCGTCGTCGCCGGCATCACCTGCACCCGACCCGGCGCCGACCCGCCCCACCTCGCCGAGCTCCCCGCCTGACCCCCCCACCACGCGAGTACCTGCTCCAACTGTCGCTGGCGGAGGGTGCTGGACGACAGCTGGGCCAGGTACTCGGGGCTAGGTTGGCGGGGTGACGCTTCCGGCTGCGATCTCGTCGTACGAGCAGGTCCTCATCGGCAACGACCCGTCGGTCGGGCTGCGCGCGATCGTCGCCGTGCACTCGACCGCGCTCGGGCCGGCCCTCGGCGGCACCCGCTACGTCGCCTACCCCGACGAGGACGCCGCGCTGCGCGACGTGCTGGACCTGGCGCGGGCCATGACCTACAAGAACGCACTCGCCGGCCTGCCCCACGGTGGCGGCAAGGCGGTCATCATCGGCGATCCCCACACCGACAAGACGCCCGGGCTGCTGCTGTCCTACGCCCGGCTCGTCGCCTCGATGCAGGGCGCCTACGTCACCGCGGCCGACGTCGGCACCTACGTCGCCGACATGGACCTCATCGCCACCGTCAACCCCTGGACGACCGGCCGATCACCGGAGCACGGCGGGTGTGGGGACTCTGGCGACCTCACCGCCGTCGGCGTGCACCACGCCCTCAAGGCCGTCGCCGAGCACCTCTGGGGCTCACCCTCGCTCGCCGGTCGCCGGGTGGCGATCGCCGGCGCGGGCAAGGTGGGCGGACGGCTGGCCGGGCACGTGATCGACGAGGGCGGCCGCGTGCTGGTCGCCGACGTGGACCCCGACACCGTCGCGCGGCTGCGTGCGGCGTATCCCGGCGTCGAGGTCGCGGCCTCGGCCGACGACCTCGTGGAGGCCGACGTCGACGTGCTGTCCCCCTGTGCGCTCGGCCACGCGATCACGCCGGAGGTCGCCGCGCGGCTCACGGCGTCGGCCGTCTGCGGCGCGGCCAACAACCAGCTCGCCGAGCCGGGCCTCGTCGACTTCCTGGCCGACCGTGGTGTGCTCTTCGCGCCCGACTTCCTGGTCAACGCCGGCGGCGTCATCGCGGTGGGCGCCGAGTACGCCGGTCGCGGTCGCTACGACGACGCACCGGCCCGTGCGCGGGCCCGCGCGATCGGCGCCACCCTGCTCGACGTCCTGCACCGCTCGGAGTCCACCGGGACGACCCCCCTCGTGGCCGCCGAGCGCCTCGCCGAGGAGCGCATCGCGGCCGCGGAGCCCCGACCGGCCTTCACCTCCCCCGAGTCCTAAGGCGCCCGCCCGGGCCCTCGGACCGGGGCCGCCCACCTGCGGGTACGCCGGTCGGCGAGGGTCCGCGACGCGCCGGACGTCCGCTCGGGGCGAACCCGGCCAACGGCGACCCGGCGGGCAGATTATGATGGCGACTCGCACCACCGGCCGTTCGGGCTCGGTGGCGTGTCATGTCGGTCGGATCAGGGGCCATGACGGTCCTGTGAGGGGGTCGAGCCATGGGGCGCGGCCGGGCCAAGGCCAAGCAGACCAAGGTTGCACGCGAGCTCAAGTACAGCAGTGGCAACACTGACCTGAGCGCGCTGCAGGCCGAGCTCACCGGTGGTGGCTATCACCCGCCGGCGCCTCCTGCTGCCGTGGAGGACGAGGACGAGGACGACGACCTCTACTCCAAGTACATCGACGACGAGGATGACGAGTAGTTCCACGACGCATGCCGACGGGCGCTCACCCTGACGGGTGGGCGCCCGTCGCGCGTTCGAGGGACCCGTCCCACGGTGACGGGCCGAGATCGCCCGGTGGTCGCGCCCGGCTCTCGGTTCGCTCAGCCGGCGTGGTGGCCGACGAGGGTGACGGCGCCGCCGTGGCCGCCCTTGGCCGGTGCGTCTCCGGCCTCCCCCTCGGCGCGGTGCCGGGCCTCGCCCAGCACCCAGGCGTCGACCCCGCGGGCCGACAGCCGGGCCAGGGCGGTGGAGACCGACCCGGGGTCGACCATCGCGATCATGCCGACGCCCATGTTGAACGTCTTCTCCAGCTCGGGAAGCGCGACCTGACCGGTCTCGCCGACCAGGGAGAACACCGGGTGCGGCGTCCACGAGGAGCGGTCGACCACGACGTGCACGTCGTCGGGCAGGACTCGCGCGAGGTTGGCGGCGAGGCCGCCGCCCGTGACGTGGCTGAACGCGTGGACGTCGACGTCGGCGGCGCGCGCGAGGTCGAGGCAGTCGAGGGAGTAGATCCGGGTCGGCTGGAGGAGCTCCTCGCCGAGGGTGCGGCCAAGGACGTCGACGTGGGCGTCGAGGCGCATCCGGCCCGCGGTGAGCAGGACGTGGCGGGCCAGCGAGTAGCCGTTGGAATGCAGGCCGCTGGCCCTCATGGCGATCGCGACGTCGCCCACGCGCACCCGCTGCGGACCGAGCAGGTCGTCGGCGTCGACCACGCCCGTGCCCGCCCCGGCGACGTCGTACTCGTCGGGCGCCAGGAGGCCGGGGTGCTCGGCGGTCTCGCCGCCGACCAGCGCGCAGCCGGCCTGCTGGCAGCCTTCCGCGATGCCGGCCACGATCGCCGCGATGCGCTCGGGCACGACCTTGCCGGTGGCGATGTAGTCGGTCATGAACAGCGGCTCGGCGCCGCAGACGACGAGGTCGTCCACCACCATGGCGACGAGGTCGATGCCGATCGTGTCGTGCTTGTCGAGCTTCTGGGCGATGACGACCTTCGTGCCCACGCCGTCGGTCGACGTCGCGAGCAGCGGGCGGGTCATGCCCTTGATGATCGAGACGTCGAACATCCCGGCGAAGCCGCCGAAGTCGCCCACGACCTCGGGCCGCTGGGCCAGCGCGATCGAGGCCTTCATGAGCGCGACCGCGTGCTCGCCGGCCTCGACGTCGACACCGGCTGCGGCGTAGGTCCCGGGGGTCGTGGTGGCGTGCCGGACGACGTCGCCCGAGATCGGCTCGGTCACGGGCGGGTCAGGGCGTCGGCCGCGCCACCGCCGCCGAGCAGCGACGGGAGACCGTCGACGTCGAGGGTCGGCGTGGGGTTCTCGGCGTCGCGCAGGCCCATCTCGAGGACCTCGATGCCCTCGAGCAGGTGCTTGCCGAGCAGCTCGGGCTCGGGCAGGTCGACGGGGTAGATGCCGTCGAAGCAGGCGCGGCAGAGCCGGTCCATGGCGACGCCGGTCGAGGCGACGAGGCCGTCGAGGGAGACGTAGCCGAGGGAGTCGGCGCTGATCGAGGAACGGATCTCGTCGACCGTGAGGCCGTTGGCCACGAGCTCGGCGCGGGTCGCGAAGTCGATGCCATAGAAGCACGGCCACTTCACCGGAGGGCTCGAGATGCGTACGTGGACCTCGAGCGCGCCGGCCTCGCGCAGCATCCGGACGATCGCGCGCTGGGTGTTGCCTCGCACGATGGAGTCGTCGACGACGACGAGCTTCTTGCCCTGCACGATCTCGCGCAGCGGGTTGAGCTTGAGCCGGATGCCGAGCTGGCGGATGGTCTGCGACGGCTGGATGAACGTGCGTCCGACGTAGGCGTTCTTCACCAGCCCCTGGGCGAACGGGATACCGGACTCCTGCGCGTAACCGACGGCGGCCGGTGTCCCGCTCTCGGGCACGGGGATGACGAGGTCGGCGACGACCGGGTGCTCGCGGGCGAGCTGGCGGCCGACCTCGACGCGCACGGCGTGGATGCTGTGCCCGGAGATCGTGGTGTCCGGCCGCGCGAGGTAGACGAACTCGAACAGGCAGCCCTTGGGGTCGGCCTCGGCGAAGCGCTGCGTGCGCAGGCCGTGCTCGTCGATGGCGACGAGCTCCCCGGGCTCGACCTCGCGGACGAAGGACGCGCCGACGATGTCGAGCGCGGCGGTCTCGCTCGCGACGACCCAGCCGCGCTCGAGCTTGCCGAGGGTCAGCGGGCGGATGCCCTGCGGGTCGCGGGCGGCGTAGAGCGTGGTGTCGTCCATGAACACGAGCGAGAACGCGCCCTTGAGCAGCGGGAGCTCGACCATCGCCGCGGCCTCGAGCGAGAGGTCGGGGTGCGATGCGAGCAGCGCGGTGAGCAGGTCGGTGTCGCTGGTGCTCACGCCGCCGCCGCCCAGGGGCAGCTCGCCGCTGGCCTCGGCCCGCTCCCGCACGCGTCGCGCGAGCTCGTGGGTGTTGGTGAGGTTGCCGTTGTGCCCGAGCGCGAGATGCCCGGTGGCCGTGGCGCGGAAGGTCGGCTGGGCGTTCTCCCAGATGCTCGCGCCGGTCGTGGAGTAGCGCGCGTGGCCGATCGCGATGTGGCCGTGGAGGCTTTCCAGCGTGGCCTCGTTGAAGACCTGCGAGACCAGGCCCATGTCCTTGTAGACGACGGTGTGGAACCCGTCGCTCACCGCGATGCCGGCCGACTCCTGGCCGCGGTGCTGCAGGGCGAAGAGCCCGAAGTACGTGAGCTTCGAGACCTCCTCGCCGGGGGCCCACACGCCGAAGACGCCGCACGCGTCCTGCGGCCCCTTCTCACCGGGGAGCAGGTCGTGGCTGAGCAGTCCGTCACCGCGAGGCACGACCGTCAGTCTACGTGTCTTTTCGCGCCTCCCTGCTTGCGGCGTACCGCTCGCCGCTCGGGGGTCAGCGGTTGGCTACGGCGTGGATGGCTGCTAGGACCTCCGGCCATGCGGGGGAGGTCGGGTCGATGAGGTCGAAGTGGCCGGCGCCCGGGACCGCGTCCAGGACGGTGCCTCGGTGGGCCGCGGCGTAGGTCTTGGACTGCTGCAGCGGCACGACGGCGTCGTCGGCCCCGTGGACCAGGGTCACGGGGTGGGCGGAGGAGACCATCCGGGTCGGGTCGAGCTCGGGACGTGAGGAGGCGGGCCCGCCGAGGAACGCCTCGACCGCTCCGTCGCCGAGCCGCTCCCGGTCGGCGCCGGCGAGGTCCGCGACGGGCGCGAGGGCGACCGTGGCGACCAGCCCGGCCGCCGGTGCGACCGACGCCGCCCACAGCGCGAGGTGGCCCCCCGCGGAGTGCCCGAGCACCACCACCCGGCCGTCGTGGCGACCGCGGAGCTCCACCGGAAGGATGCGCAGCGCGACGCGGACATCCTCGAGCGCGGCGTTCGGATCGCCCGGGATCCTGCGGTACTCGGGGGCCGCCGCGGTGAACCCCTCGGCCGCGAGCGCGTGCAGCATCGTGCGCAGGTGCAGGCGGTCGTACGCCGGCCGCCAGAAGCCGCCGTGCACGACGATCAGCAGCGGTTCGTCGTCACCACCGAGCTGCACGTCCGCGACGTCCTGCGCCCCCGGCCCGTACGCGACGACGACGTCCGGCTCCGGAGCCGGACGTCGCAGCACCGAGTCGTCATCTCCCATCCCGCCATCGTGCCCGACACCCCAGCCCAGCGATGCACTACCCCGAAGCCGAAGGGCCGACCGACCGAGCTCGCCCACCGAGCTGCGACGCCGTACCCCGAAGTCGAAGGGCCGACCGGCCGAGCTCGCCCAAGGGGCGGGCGAGGACGGTCAGCCGGAGCCGAAGGCGACGGCCTGGCCCGCAGGCGGCGGGGTGCGCCGACGCGCGATCCCGGAGGGAGCGCGCTTGGAGGCGCCAGAGACTACGGCTCGGCGCCGACCTGGGTCACGCGACCGGGGCCGTCGCTCATCCGCAAGGCGAGGTAGACGGGGAGGATGAAGGC
>Ga0302299_10000493_pt1 | contig 21437 bp, 21 predicted proteins | sample III_Fen_N3_4_FD_198795 | JGI IMG/M metagenome (GOLD analysis project Ga0302299, IMG submission 198795) | Peat permafrost microbial communities from Stordalen Mire near Abisko, Sweden - III_Fen_N3_4 | ecosystem: Environmental > Terrestrial > Soil > Wetlands > Permafrost | place: Sweden: Abisko... | reverse complement strand
CGCGCACACCCCGTAGCAGAGCAGCGTGTACGTCGCGGTGCTCACTGTGCGCCGCACCTGCGCCCCGACGGTGACGTACGCAGCGGCGAAGAAGCCACCGACCAGAGCGAGCAAGTCGCCGACGACGGCCCGGCCCGACAGGGTGACGTCGACGCCGGTGATGACCAGGACGCCGGTGAAGGCGATCGCCATGCCGATCCAGGCCTGCCGCGGAACCTGATGCCCGCCGGCTCGGGCGATCAGGGCCGCCCAGATCGGCTGAGTCGCGACCAGCGCGGTCGACGAGGCGACCGAGGTCAGCATCAACGACGGGACCCAGGTCGCGAAGTGCAGCGCCAGCAGCACCCCGGAGACGACCGCGAGCCGACGCTCGCGGCTGCTGAGCCCGAGCAGCTCGCTGCGATGACGGAGGAGGACGTACGGACCGATCACCAGCGTGCCGAACGCGGTGCGCCAGAACGCGATCGCCAGCGCTGGGGCGGCCGTCGCGGCGATGAGCGGTGCCGACGTCGAGATGGCGAGGATCGCCACCGTCATCAGGACCAGGTCGCGGCCCTGGGGTCGCGCGAGCGAGCTCGGGGACGGGGCAGGCGCGGTCACCGGCCCATCCTGGCAGGATGGCGCGCATGACCGATCCCGCCCGACTGGCCGAGGACGCGTTGCCCGCCTTGGTCGCCGAGGCGGGCCGCAAGTCGAGCGTGCTCTGGATCGACCTGCCCGGCCGGGCGCAGCCGTACGCGGCCTGGCACGTCTGGCTCGACAACGCGGTCTGCGTGGTGCACGGCGGGATCGAGCAGCCGCTGCCGGGGCTCACCGAAGCCGGTCGGGTCACGGTCAGCCTGCGCAGCAAGGACAAGGGCGGACTGCTCGTGCGGTATGTCGCCACCGTGCTGCCTGTCGTGCCCGGCGACGACCGGTGGGAGCCTGCGGTCGCTGCACTGCACGGGGCTCGGCAGAGCCCGCCCGACGGGGAGGCGCAACCCGATCGATGGGCCACCGAGTCGCACGTGACGCTGCTGGTGCTCGAGTCGGTCGTCGAGTCGCCGGGCGAGTACGACGAGAGCGCGCGGCGGACGACGCCGGCCGACTCGGCGGAGACGACCCTGGGGCCGCTTCCGCGGGTGATCGGCCGGCGAGCGCGGCGGAACCCAAAGCTGTGACGGCCCCCTAGCGCGGCGAGAGTAGCCAAGCCGCCGCAGCGAGCAGGGCCACGACGTCGCCCCACGCTTTGCGGTGCGGCGGCACGAGGACCGGGCAAGCGGGGGGCTGGCATAGGCGTCCGAGCACGATCAGCCGCCCGGGCTCGGCTGTGGCGCAAGATCCCCGCGGGTGGGCAGCGGGTGGACGGTAGCAACCTCGCGACCAGCGGCGTCGTATCCGTGCACGGCGACTGGGTCGGCTCCCGACGGCCACCACGCGAGGAACTGGCCGTCAGCTGCACTAGCCGTGAGGTGGCGACGGTCGGCCGTCTCCAGCCGAACCGTCACGATGCCGGCGCCGATCCGGCCGTACAGCGCGCGCGTCGCGTCAGGGCCATTCAGGGCACCGGGCACACCGTCGACCACGAGGGCGTCGCTCGCGACGGGGCCGCCGGCTACGCCCGTCCCCGACACCTGCCAACTGCCGGTGCCCACGCAAAAGGCCACCCGGCTGGAACCGGAGATCAGCACCGACTCGGTACTCCCCCGTGCCTCGCCGAGCATCCGAAGGTGCGGGTCAGCGGGCGGGGCAATCGGCAATGCGGAGAGCGAACCGAGGCAGTGTTCAGCCGCCGTTCGCAGCGCGGCGCCGGTGAGGGCGTCCGGGTTCGCTGACCACGCCGCAGCCGGTGCAGCGAGCAGTAGCCCCGCGCCCACAGTCACCGTCGCCGCGCCAGCCAAGGCGGGAATCCACCGCCGCCTCCGGGCCGTCCGGTGTGGCAGGGGTGGTGCTGTCTCGGCGGTCGAAGAGGGTGCTGACCAGTCGAGCACCGCCGTAAAGATTCGGACTCGTTGATCGCGGGGCACGTCGAGAACGGTGCCCAGCAACGGGTACTCAGCCATCAGAACTCCTCACAGACAACGGCGGGATGGTCGTGCAGCGCCTCACGGAGCTGGACCCGGGCTCGAGAAAGCCGCGATTTCACGGTGCCCTCGGGGATATCGAGCGCGAGTGCCACGTCAGCGGTGGAGGCTCCGGCGATCAAGCAATACTCGACGACGACCCGGTGGTCGTGGGACAGCAGCTCGAGGGCCGCCTGCACCGCCAGCAACGTTCCTGCGGCGTCCAGCCGGTGCACCGCGTCGTCGGCGAAGTCGGCCCGCGCGAGCTCGACCGGTGCGCGCGCGTAGGCACGATGTTCTCGCCCGCGCGCCGTCCGGTAGTGCGAGCAGATGTTTCGGCTGATGCCGAAGAGCAGTGGGAGGGCTGACGGCGAGGACACCGTCAGCCGCTCCCGCGACTTCCACAGTTCGAGGAAGACCTGTGCCGCCAGATCCTCAGCCGCGGCGTACGACCCGACCCGGTGCGCGCAGTAGTTGACCACTGCCCCCACGTGCCGGTCGAACAGAGTCGCGAAGGCTGCGTTCTCGCCCACGCAACCCGGGCTAGCGTCGCCGCCGACCCGCCGCCAGAGCTCGACATCAGTCGTCTGCTCTGCCACTGAGCTTGCATTATTCGCTTGGGTCACATCTGGTATATGCCCGATGTGCGGATCTGGTTCCACGGGTGCCCGCCCGGCTACATGTGCTGGGACAGGATGGAGTAGGAACCGTTGGGGTGGAACTGGTAATACGCCTCCGGATACTGGTGGCTCGCGCAGTACCACGGCAGATAGACGATGCACATCGTAAAGTGCCCAGCGACCTCACTGACGTTCCAGCCTTTGCCGTACGACGTGCTGAGCGAGCAGCCCTCGTAGTCGTACGTGGGGTAGTACCCGCTATTGCCTGAGCAGTAAGTGCCGCCGGCGTACGACACCCACTTGCCGTCGTTGCTGCAGACGTTCTGACCGACCTTGCCCCAAGAGCCGAGCTGCCAGTCGTACGTCACGTTGAAACCAAAGCAGCGCGGGTAGGAGGTAGCGGCTTGAGCGGCCGCGGCAGTGAGCGGTGCGGGCGTCGCGAACCGCGACAAGCCGGCCGCCTTGAGCTCCGCGTTCGTCAGTCGGTGCACGGTGACCGTCGTCTTCGTCGGTGCTTCCTGCCAGGCTCGCACCGCGGCCGCAACGGTTGCCTGCGACACCGGGTCCGCTGCCTGCGCAGGAGCCGCGGGAAAGCCCACGAGCAGGGCGCTGAGGGCGGCGAGCGCGACGCCAACCAGGCGGGCCGGATGGGTGGATCGAGTGGTACTCCGCATTGCAGTCTCCTCCGTACGGAATGGGATGTACCAACTCTGCCCCACGCCAAGTTCAGAGATCCCCGATCTGCGTGGGGACTTGTAGCCATGGCCGAAGGTAGACACGCGCCCTCGCGAGCAGTCAGCGCAGGGGCGCCCGAGCCAGCACTCAGGCGGGCGGGATCTCGATCCAGCCCTGCGCGACGGCGGCGACGGCGCCGCTCACCCGGGCCACCACGACCGCCCCACCCGTCGCCTCGAGGGTGCAGCGCAACGTCGACGGTCGGCCCAGCTCGACGCCCTGTCGCACGGTGTACGCACCTGCACCATCGGCCGGCAGCAGGCCGGACTCGACCAGCCAGACCCCGAGTCCGAGCGCGGCCGATCCGGTGGCCGGGTCCTCACCCCCGGCAACGTCGTCGCTGAACATGCGAGCCCGAGCCGTTCGCGTGACCGCGTCCCACGCGAGGGCGTACACCCCGATCGGGCCAGCGCTCGCCGCAGCATCGAGCCGCCCAAGGGCCACCAGGTCGGGTCGCGCGCGAGCCAGCGCGTCCGGATGCACCAGCAGGTACGCGAAGTCCAGCCCCATGCCGGCCAGCCTCGGTGGCGGACTCCCAGCCGGCTGATCCGCGTCGGCCAGCCCGAGCGCCGCGAGCAACGGCGACGGATCGATCGGGGCCGAAACGAACGGCCGCCCGCCAGTCAGCTCGACCGGCCCACCGCCCGGCTGGACCGTAAGCGGCAGCTCGCCCTCGAGACAGAGCTGGACGATCGACCCAGGCTGCACCCGCCCGAGCTGCGCCATCACCCAGGCACTGCCGACGCTCGGGTGCCCGGCGAAGGGCAGTTCGGCCGTGGTCGTGAAGATCCGCAGCCGGTAGTCGACGCCCCGGGCGACCTCCTGCGGCGTGGCGGCGAGCGGGAACGCGGTCTCGGACAGCTGGAACTGGCGCGCCAGCGTCTGCAGCTGAGCGGTGGTCAACGCCTCGGCTCCCAGCACCACCGCTAACGGGTTCCCCGCGAACGGGACGTCGGTGAAGACGTCGACGATGTAGTACTCCAGCCGAGGGCTCATCCGCCCAAGGTCTTCACGTCGACGATCTGGTCGGCGGTCGGAGCGGTGATCGTCACGGGGACGTTCCAGTCGGTGAAGTCGATCTGACCGCCGCTCGCCCCGGCACTGCTGACCCGCATCGGGAACGGCTCACCGTTGAGGGCGACAAAGAGCAGGCTGCCATCGATGTCCTTCAGGGTGATCACCTTGGCGCCGTCCACCGTCGTCGTCTCGCCCTTCGTGGTCTTGCTGGCCTGCGACGTCGTCGCGAAGAACTTCGAGACGCTCGAGAACCCGTCGAACTGACCCGACTGCCCGCTCACGTCGACGTACTTGCCATTCAGCTTGGTCGCCGAGGCGGCCGGAACCCCGTTCTTGGCCCAGAACGCCGCATCCGCCTTGATCCAGGACTTGTCGCCCAGCCGCACGAGGTCGACCTTGCCCCCGTCGACCCCGACCGTGCCGATCGTCCCGTTCGGGCCGATGCTCAGCTCGATCTGGGTGGTCCCGGCGTTGCCCTTGACGTGGACGCTCTTGGCGTTGAGCGCGGCAGCGTGCGCCGCGGCGCTGATCTCGGGACCAGTCTTCAGCTCGATGCCCGAGGGGGCCGCGGTCGAGCCGGGAGAGCTCGAGCCGCCGCAGGCCCCGAGCAGGACGGACATGGCGACCACAACGACGGCCAGCACGGAACGGGTCGCATACGAGCGTGAACGGAGCACGACAACAGCCCTTCGAGGAGAGTCCGCTGCGTCGGCAGCGACTTCAAGGGTAAGCGGGACCATTCAGCAGGTTCGGCACGCCGCGTCGAGACCTCGCTCACGCGCCCTCGCCCGGTAGCCTCACGTCCGTGAGCGGTACGCCATGGCGGGTCTTCATCGCACGCCTGGCCGGAGTCGCGGTGTTCGATCCCGGCGGCGACCAGGTCGGGCGGGTTCGTGACGTCGTGGTGACGGTGCGGACCAGCCGCGCCAACCCCCGCGTGCTCGGCCTGGTGGTCGAGATCCCGATGCGCCGGCGGGTGTTCATCCCGATGACCCGGGTGACTGCGCTGGACGCCGGCCAGGTCATCACGACCGGCGTGCTCAACCTGAGGCGGTTCGAGCAGCGCGCAGGCGAGACGCTCGTGCTGGGCGAGATGTTCGACCGCAAGGTCACGCTAGCCGGCAGCGTGGGTACGGGTGAGGTCGTGGCGGTGGTCGACGTCGGTATGGAGCAGACCCGCACCCGCGACTGGGAGATCACCCAGCTGTACGTCCGTCGTGGCGGCGGCAGCTTCCGCCGCCGCGGCGAGACCGTCGTCGTCGACTGGGACGAGGTCACCGGCTTCGCGCAGACCGAGGCCAACCAGGGCACCGCCAGCCTGCTCGCGGCGTACGAGAAGATGCGCCCGGCGGACCTCGCGAGCGCGCTGCACGAGCTGAGCCCCAAGCGCAGGTCCGAGGTCGCATCGGCGCTGGACGACGAGAAGCTGGCCGATGTCCTCGAGGAGCTCCCCGAGGACGACCAGATCCAGATCCTTGGCCAGCTCGACCAGCGCCGAGCCGCGGACGTGCTCGAGGCGATGGCCCCCGACGACGCTGCCGACCTGCTCGGCGAGCTGCCCCCCGACCAGGCCGAGGCGCTGCTCAAGCTCATGGAGCCGGACGACGCCGAGGACGTACGCCGGCTGCTCTCCTACGACGAGTACACGGCCGGCGGCATGATGACCACCGAGCCGGTCATCTTGTCCCCTGACGCCACCGTGGCAGAGGCGTTGGCCCGGGTGCGCAACGCCGATCTCTCGCCCGCGCTGGCCTCGCAGGTGTACGTGTGCCGCGCCCCGCTGGAGACGCCGACCGGACGGTTCGTCGGGATCGCGCACATCCAGCGGCTGCTGCGCGAGCCCCCGTCCTCCCTCGTGTCGGGCATCTGCGACACCGACCTCGAACCGCTGCGGCCGACGGCGACCCTGCCTGAGGTGACGACCTACCTCGCGACGTACAACCTGGTGGCCCTGCCCGTCGTCGACGAGAACGACCACCTGCTCGGCACGGTGACCGTCGACGACGTGCTCGACCACCTGCTGCCCGACGACTGGCGCGAGCGCGATGCCGACAACAACCACCACGGGGCGCCCCATGCCTCGTGAACGCCGGCAGCAGCGGGCGCACCGCCTCGACCTGCCGTACGAGCCGCGTCGCCGGGTCCCGCGCCCCGCGTACGACCCCGACACGTTCGGCCGGGCGAGCGAGCGCATCGCCCGCTACATCGGCAGCTGGCGCTTCATCGCGTGGATGACTTTCGTCATCTTGTTCTGGTTCGGGTGGAACGTCTTCGCCCCGCCGAGCCTCCGACCCGACCCGTACCCGTTCCTCTTCATGACGCTGGCCCTGTCGTTGCAGGCGTCGTACGCCGCGCCGCTGATCCTGCTCGCGCAGAACCGCCAAGCCGACCGCGACCGCGTGCAGTACGAGCAGGACCGCACCCGGGACGAGCGGTCGATCGCCGACACCGAGTACCTCGTTCGCGAGGTGGCCGCACTGCGGATCGCCCTCGGCGAGGTGGCCACCCGTGACTTCCTGCGCTCCGAGCTGCGCGATCTCCTCGAGGAGTTCGAGGAGCTGCACGACGACCGCACGTCAGCGGCCGGGCCACCCGCCGAGGCCGGCTGAGTCAAGGCGGGCCCGCTTTCCGCCGAAATGACCAGCATGCTCAACTCGGCTGCGGCCTCGACCAACAGCCCGCCGACCGAGGCCGCACTGCGCCGGCGGCTGGGCGACATCCTGGTCGAACGGGGCACGCTGACGCGGGCTGCCCTCGACAGCGCCATCAAGCGGCAGCAGCGCCAGCAGAGCGACCCGGGGACCAGACGGCTACGGCTGGGCGCCCTGCTCGTCGACCTCGGTCTGGTGGACGAGCACGAGGTCGCGCAGGCCCTCGGCGAGCTCCTCGACAAGCAGGTCGTCGACCCGCGAACGGTCGAGATCGACCTCGCCTTCGCCCAGCTGATCCCCCGAGCCTCGGCCGAGCGTGACCACCTGCTGATCCTTGGTACCGGACCCTCGGGCATCCGGATCGTCGCGGCTGACCCGACCGACGTCGTCGCGCTGGACGACGTGCGCCGCGCGACCGGGGTGGCCAAGCTCGAGATCAGCGTGGCGACGCCGTCGGTCGTCCAGGAGCTGATCCAGCGGGTCTGGGCGATCAGCGACCAGACCACGCCCGTCAGCGAGCTGCTCATCGAGGAGCTCGAGCCGGTTCCCGACGACGACATCGCGGTGGCGGACGCCCCGACCGTCCGGCTCGCCGACTCGATCCTCGCCGACGCGGCCCGCAGCCGGGCCAGCGACGTGCACATCGAGCCGCAGGCCGCTGGCGTCCGGATCCGGTACCGGGTCGACGGCATGCTCCGAGACGCGATGACCTTGCCGCGGACCGCGGGGCGTCCGTTGGTGTCCCGGCTCAAGATCGTCGCCAACATGGACATCTCGGAGCGCCGGGTCCCGCAGGACGGGCGCCTACGGTTGACCATCGACGGCCAGCACGTGGACGCGCGGGCCAGCTCCCTCCCGTCGCTGCACGGCGAGAAGCTGGTGATCCGGCTGCTGCCGGGGAGCCAGTCGCTGCAGACCCTCGACACCCTCGGCCTCGACGAGGACCAGCGCGGCGTGCTGATCCAGGCCCTCACCGCATCGCAGGGCCTCATCCTGATCACCGGTCCGACCGGGTCTGGCAAGACCAACACCCTGTACGCCGCCATCAACGCGGCCACCACGCCCGAGCGCAACGTCGTCACGCTCGAGGACCCGATCGAGATCGAGCTGCCGGGCATCACCCAGGTGCCGGTCGACGAGCGGTCCGGGATGACCTTCACCCGCGGGCTGCGGGCGATCCTGCGCCAGGACCCCGACGTGGTGCTGGTCGGCGAGGTGCGCGACCCCGAGACCGCCGAGCTGACCTTGCGCGCCGCGCTCACCGGACACCTCGTGCTCACGACGCTGCACACGAACGGGGCGCTCGCCGCTCTCCCGCGGCTGGTCGACATGGGCGTTCCCGCGTACCTGGTCGGATCGGCCCTGTCGGTGATCGTGGCGCAGCGGCTGGTCCGGTCGACGTGCACCGAGTGCATCGAGCCGTACGAGCCCGACGAGGCGACCTTGCTGGCCCTGGACGTGGACCGCACCGAGCTCGAGGACGCGCAGCCGGCCCGTGGGCGTGGCTGCCCACGCTGCACCCAGACCGGCTTCTACGGACGCACCGGCGTGTTCGAGGTGCTCGAGGTCACCCCTGCGCTGCGCCGCGCGCTCATGACCGGGACGACCGAGGTCGCGCTGCAACCGTTGGTCGCCGAGCAAGGGTTCCGCGACCTGCGGTCCCAGGCGCTCACGCTCGCCGGTCGCGGGGTCACGACCTACGAGGAGGTCCTTCGCGTGACCAGGGCCGCGGGCTGAGCCTGCCCTCGTCCCAGGGTCGTACGATCGACGCATGCCTGCACCTTCGCTCGAGCTGATCCATGCCGCCCTCGCCACCGTCGACGACCCGGAGATCCGCAAGCCGATCACCGAGCTCGACATGGTGAAGTCCGTGGTGGTGGGCGGCGACGGCGCCGCCGAGGGTCACGTGCGGGTCGAGGTCTGGCTCACCGTGGCGGGCTGCCCGATGCGCGACGAGATCACCCAGCGCGTCACCGCCGCGGTGTCTGCGGTCACCGATGTCAGCGGCGTCACTGTCGAGCTGGACGTGATGAGTCCCGAGCAGCGCACCGCCTTGTCGGGTCGCCTGCGGGGCGGACAGGCCGAGCGCGACATCCCGTTCGCGCAGCCGGGTTCCTTGACCAAGGTGTTCGCGATCGCTTCCGGCAAGGGCGGGGTCGGCAAGTCGTCCGTCACGGTCAACCTGGCCGCGGCGATGGCCCAGTCCGGCCTGTCCGTGGGCGTCGTCGATGCGGACATCTACGGCCACTCGATCCCGCGGATGCTCGGCGTCGACGGGCGACCGACCCAGGTCGACAACATGATCATGCCGCCGTCGGCTCACGGCGTCCGGGTGATCTCGATCGGCATGTTCACCCAGGGCAACACCCCGGTCGTCTGGCGCGGCCCGATGCTGCACCGCGCACTGCAGCAGTTCCTCGGCGACGTCTACTGGGGCGACGTGGACGTGCTACTGCTCGACCTCCCGCCAGGCACCGGTGACATCGCGATCTCCATCGCCCAGCTCGTCCCCACGGCCGAGATCCTCGTGGTGACCACACCCCAGGCCGCCGCTGCCGAGGTGGCTGAGCGGGCCGGGACGATCGCCCTCCAGACCCACCAGCGGATCGCCGGCGTCATCGAGAACATGTCCTGGCTCGACCTTCCGGACGGCAGTCGGATGGAGCTGTTCGGTTCCGGCGGCGGGGCGTTGGTGGCTGCAGCGCTCACCCGGGCCATCGGGTCCGACGTGCCGCTGCTGGGCCAGATCCCGGTCGACCAGGCGTTGCGCGAGCAGGCTGACCTCGGCGAGCCGCTCGTCCTCAGCGATCCGCAGTCGCCCGCTGCGGTCGTCCTGCGGTCGCTGGCCAGTGCGCTCACGGCCAAGCCCCGCGGCCTGGCCGGCCTGTCCCTGTCGCTCACCCCCCGCTAACCCCCCTCCCCCCAGGTTGACCGCACCCCGCACCCCCTCCCCCCGCGTTGATCTTGAGCAAAACCGGGGCCCTTCCGGCGTGTCCACCCCGTGTTGCTCAAGATCAACACGGGGGGAGGGAGGGGTTAGGTGGCGTCGGGGTCGAACGCGGCTGGGGGGGTTGCGCCCGCCGGACTCGACGGGTTTGCTGGCGCGGGCGGGCTGGCTGGCGTCGGTGGGCTTGCGATGGGGGTCGGGCTCGCCGGAGTGACCGGGTCGCCCGTACCGAGCAGCACGCTGCTGATCGTCTTGCGCGGGTCGAGCGCTCGCAGGTTGGTCAGGTCGCGCAGCTCGCCCAGTCCGAGGTCCTTACCCAGGTCGGTGAACTCCGGCCCCAACGCGTCGGTGAGATCAGCCCGAGCGCCGGCCGCCATCTCGCGCATCTGCCGTAGCGCCCGAGCCGCCTGCGCAGCCACCTGCGGCAACCGGTCGGGTCCGAAGATGAACAGGGACGCGAACAGGACGAGCAGGATCTCTCCGAGCCCGATGTCGAACATCGCTCAGCTCCTCACCCGTCCGGCCGTCCCGTACGGGTCGGTCCGGTCAGCGTAGACGGCGGCCCGGCGCCTCGCGCACCGGCTCACCCGATCGGCCCGTGCCCCGATCGGCCCGTGCCCCGATTGGCCCGTGCCCGCGATCAACCCGTGCCCGCGATCAACCCGTGCCCGCGATCAACCCGTGCCCGCGATCAGCCGGTACGCGACCCGAGCGTGACCTCGATCGGCGTCGCGCTGCCCTGGCCACCGCTGACGACGCCCAAGGTGACCTTGTCGCCAGGCTGCTTGGCCCGGATGGCGACGACCAGCTCCTCAGGACTGGTGACCGCCTGCCCGTCCACCGTCCGGACGATGTCGCCCACCTTCACTCCCGCCGCGGCCGAAGGCCCGTTGGCGGTCACTTCGGAGATCCGCACGCCGACGCCCTGGTACGCCTGGTCGAGAGCCACCCCGACGATCGGGTACGTGGCCGACCCGGTCCGGATGATCTGCTCCGCCACCCGCCTGGCCTGGTTGATCGGGATCGAGAAGCCGAGACCGATCGAGCCCGACTGCCCGGTGCCGTTGGACAGCGTCGCGATGGCCGAGTTGACCCCGATCACCCGGCCCTGGCCGTCGACCAAGGGGCCACCTGAGTTGCCCGGGTTCACGGCCGCGTCCGTCTGCAGAGCCGAGATGTACGAAGCGTCGGAGCCGGTGCCCTGCCCGCCCGTGGTGACCGGCCGGTTCTTCGCGCTGATGATCCCGCTGGTGACGGTGCCGGCCAGCCCGAGCGGAGCCCCGATGGCGATGGCCTGGTCGCCCACGACGACATCGTCGGAGTTGCCCAGCGTCGCCGCCGGCAGGCCGGTCTTGTCGACCTTGAGCACCGCCAGGTCGTACGCGGGCGACCGGCCGACGATCTTGGCCGTGACCGGGTCGCCGTTCGCGAAGACCACCGAGATCTGGCCGGTGTCGGCCCCCGCCGCCACGACGTGGTTGTTGGTCAGGATGTAGCCGTCGCCACGCAGCACGAACCCCGAGCCGGTGTCGCCACCCGTCCCGGCCACCACCTTGATCAGCACGACGGACGGCAGCACCTGCTGGGCGATGCCGGCAACGGAGTCCGGGGGGCGGGACAGCGAGCCCGTAGGCGGCGCGCCGAGGCTGGCTCCGGTGTCGAGCACGCTGGTGGATCGGTGATGCTCCCACCAGACCCCACCCGCCCCACCGATAGCGCCCGCAACCAGCGCAACCACGGCCGCGCCCGCGATCAGGCTCCCGGTGCGTGGCCCGCGGCGCGTCCGCTCGGCGGGTTCGGGGCGCCCGAGCGTGTCGAACAGGAGTGGCTCGGTCGGTGCGCCGCCGTACGGCGAGAACGCCGGACCCACCACCGGGCCGGTGTCGCCGTACGTCGACCCGAAGGGGCTTCCGTAGGCGTCGCTGCCCGGGGCCCGCTCCGGTGGGGCGAACGGGTTCGGCTGGTCAGTCATCGTGGTCAGTCCTCGAGGCGCGGTCGGGCGGAGAGTGGATTCAACAGCATGCTGGCGTCACCGATGAGTTCAGTCGAGTTCAGCTGAGGGGATTCAACCAGGACAGCATGCGGTCCGCGCCACGACCCAGCCGCTGCGTGAGGTCAGCAGCAGCCGGGTCGGTCGCGTCGTGAGGCAGGGCGGCGACCATGGTCGCGACGGCCCCGTCCGGCTCGGCCGAGACCACCGTGAACACCCAGCCCTGCGCGCTCCAGAACACCTGCTGGCCGCCAGCCGGCGCCGTCTCGGTCTGGACGTCGTAGCCGCCCATGCTGGTGGTCGACCCACTCCTCGCCACCGCGTCGTCGAGATGACCTGCCTGGACGAACAGGGACAGCAGGCTCAGTCCGTCGGAGTACGTCAGGTGCAGCACCTGGTTGTGCGTCCCTGGCACCGCACCGGCGCCGACCAAGGTCAGACCGGCCAGCTGCATCGGGCACGGCCAACCGTTGGCCGCCCAGCGCGTCGTCTCAGCTGACGACAGGCCCGCTGTACGTGCCGAGGGAAGGATGGGTGGGAGGTGGCTCGGCGGGGTGACGGTAAACCGAAGGCTGGTGAAGCCAGCCGTGCGGATCAGCGCACCCGCGCGGTCGTACCGGCTGCGCTGCAGCAACATCCCGGTGCGTGCATCGAGCGCGAACGTGGCCGCGAGCGAACCGTCGGCGCGCAGGGCCCGGACGTCATGGGTCGGACGGCCGAGGACGACGCCGTCTGGCGCGAGCACCAGCCGGTAGCTGCCGCTCAGCAGGCCCAGCATGAGGTCGTTCCAGCGCGCGCTGTCGGCGTCGAATACTGCCGGAGCGCTGACGCCGGTGCCCTGGCCGCCGGCGGTGCCACCGGTGCCGACGGCCGCGATCACCGCTCCCCGTCCGGGCAGATGGGTCACCTGCAGCTGCTGGTCCTGGGCGCCGGCCGTACGGATGAGCTCGGTGCCAGCGAAGGCCAGGACCGACTCGGCGGTCAGACCGCGCTGCAGCATGGCCACGGCGGCCCGGTCGCTCGGCCCAGGTGCCGGCTCGGCGACCGGGATCGCGGTGGGCGAGGTCGAGGCCACCGCGGACATGGACGGCACCACGCCGGTCGATTCGAGCCCGGTCGCCGGGAGCGACTGGGCCAGCACCGGCTCGGAGAGCGGCAGACCGCCGGTGACGTGGTCGTGCTCGCGGACGAACCGGTCGACCGACGGAACGACCGCCAGCCCGCCCGGAGCAGCGCCGGCGGCGTACGCGCCACCCACGCTGACGACGCTGACCGACAGCAGGCCTGCCCCGGCCAGGCGGACCCGGCGGCCGGCGGCGCGCGGGTGCCGCTCGGTGATCGGGGCGAGCGAGGACTGGCCCGGCTCGGGCAGAGAAGGGATCGCCAGTCGGGCCAGCCGCAGGGTCAGCTCGCCCGGCGCCTCAACCCCTGGCAGATCGCGGAGCAGACCCTTGATCGCGCGCTGCTCATCGAATTGCGTGCGGCACGGGGCGCAGCGCGCCACGTGATCGAGCAGGGTCGCTCGCTCTGCTGGGCTGAGCCGACCGTCGACCAGGGCCGCGACCCGGTCTCCGAGGTGACGGTCGGGCAAGCTCACCGGCCCGGATCACCGACCGGCACGGGCAGGGTCGCGCGCGCGTCGGTCGCCGAGGTCCCTGGGGCGCGGTGCGCGAGCGCCGCACGAAGCTGGGAACGGCCCCGGTGGATCCGGCTGCGAACCGTGCCGAGCTTGATGCCCAGGGTCGCAGCGATCTCCTCGTAGGTGTAGCCCTCGATGTCGGCCAGCACGACCGCCGCGCGGAACTCGGGGATCAGCGCGTCAAGCGCTCGCTGGACGTCGTCGTCGAAGTGCGTGTCGTCGTAGACCTGGGCCGGGTTCGGCGCCGAGCCGGGCAGCCGGTCGGCCGCGTCGTCGGGCAGCGCGTCGAACCGGATTCGGGCCTTGCGCCGCATCTGGTCGAGGAACAGGTTGGTCGTGATCCGGTGCAGCCAGCCCTCGAACGTGCCGGGCGTGTACGAGGACAGCGAGCGGAAAACCCGGACGAAGACTTCCTGAGTGAGGTCCTCGGCGTCGTGCCGGTTTCCGGTGAGCCGGTAGGCGAGACGGTAGACCCGGGCCGAGTGCGCCGTGACGACGTCCTCCCAGCTGGGCGCAGCCCATGCTGCGTCCAAGGGAGCGGGGGCTGCGCTGGCCACGGGAGATGCCTTTCGGAGGATGGACCGGATGAACACCCGGCACCTCCATTCTCCCCTGACCAGGGCCGACATAGGCGCTCTGGAACCTAAGGATTGGCTGAGACTTCGGACACGCGAACTGCCCTCGAGACCGTCCTTGGGGGGCGTCCGCGCGGGCATCCTCACTTGCATGAACGCCTCGCAGGCGGGCGCGGTTCCCCGCTCGATCCGTCCCGTCTGGGTACGCTGAGACGAGTTCGAGAGCCGAGGAGGCCACGATCAGCACGCCCCAAGCATCCGCGGCCGACGCCGCAAAAGCCGCAGTCGCGGCGAGCGCGGCCTACGCCGACGCGTACGTGCCCGAGGACGCCGTGCTCGTGGCCGCCCGCCAGCGGGCGGACGAGGTCGGCTGCCCGGTGGTCACGCCCGGCGCCGGAGCGGCCCTGCGCTTCCTCGCCGCCCTGCTCGACGCCCGCGCCGTGGTCGAGATCGGCACCGGTACCGGCGTGTCAGGGGTGTGGCTCCTGCGCGGGATGGCCGCGGACGGCATCCTCACCACGGTCGAGACCGAGGCCGAGCACCAGCGGCTGGCCCGCCAGGCGTTCGCGGAGGCGGGCATCGCCCCAGGCCGCACCAGGACGATCCTGGGTCACGCCCTCGATGTCCTGCCCAGACTCACCGACGGGGCCTACGACCTGGTGTTCTGCGACGGCGACCCGCGCGAGTTCGCCGACTACCTCCACGAGGCACACCGCTTGCTGCGCGTAGGCGGGGTGGTGGTGTTCGACCACGTGCTGCACGGCGGACGGGTGGCCGACCCGGCACAGCGCGACGCCGACACGGTCGGGCTGCGCGAGCTCGGCCGGCTGCTCGTCGAGGACGAGCGCTTCCTGCCACTGCTGCTGCCGATCGGCGACGGGCTGCTCGTGGGCCGGGTCGTCTGAGCCCCGTTCAAACGCAGGGCTAGCGGTCCTGCAGCCAGCTCAGCAGCAGGCGTACGCCGTAGCCGGTACCGCCTTTGCACAGCTCGTCGACGTCGCGGTCCGAACGCCCGGTGCCCGCGATGTCGAGGTGCGCCCAGGGCCGGCCGCCGGTGAACTCGCGCAGGAACAGCGCCGCCATGACCGCCCCAGCGCCCACCCCCCCGGTCGCCGCGTTGGCGAGGTCGGCGACGCCGGAACTGATCGCCGACCGGTAGTCGTCGACGAGCGGCATCCGCCAGACCCGCTCACCGGTAGCAGCGGCCGCCCGCTCGAGCCCCGCGGCGAGGCGGTCGTCGCTGGCGAACAGGGGCGCGTCGCGGCGCCCGAGCGCCAAGGTGGCCGCGCCGGTGAGGGTGGCCAGGTCGACGACGACGTCCGGGTCGAGCGCCCGGTCGGCGTAGGCAAGCGCGTCCGCGAGCACGAGCCGACCCTCAGCGTCGGTGTTGAGCACCTCAACGGTGCGCGCACCTCCGTACGGCGTGATCACGTCGCCGGGACGCATCGCGTCGGCGCCGGGCAGGTTCTCGGCGATCGCGAGCAGCCCGGTCACCCGCACCGGGATCGCAAGGTCGGCAAGCGCGCTCATCGTGCCGAGAACGGCTGCCGCGCCGCCCAGGTCGGTCTTCATCAGCTCCATGCCTGCGGCCGGCTTGATCGAGATCCCGCCCGAGTCGAACGTGATCCCCTTGCCGACCAGCACGACGTGGTCGAGCCGACGCGTGTCACGCCTCGAGGTGCCGGTCGGGACGTACCCGAGCTCGACGAACCGAGGCGGGCGTACGGAGGCCTGGCCGACGCCGATCAGGCCGCCGAACCCTTCGGCCCGCAGCTCGACCTCGTCGCGCACCCGAGAGGTCAACCCGGTCGCGGCTGCGACCGCGACGGCCCGGTCGGCAAGCCACTGAGGGGACTTGAGGTTGGCCGGCACCTGGGTGACGTCGCGGGCCAGGTAGACCGCCCGGGCGACCGCCACGGCCCGATCAACCACCGTGGTGAACCGGTCCGGGTCGCGTACGACCAACGTCAGGTCCGGTGCTGCGGAGTCCGGCTGCTTGATCCCTGAGCGCGGCGGCGCATACGCGGCCAGCGCATAGCCGTCGATGAAGGCGGCGAGCGCCCCGTCCGCGGGGCTCGAGCCGAGCAGCACCTGCACCTGCTGCTGCTTACCGGCCAGTCGACGGGCGAGCGCGGCACCCGCGCGCCGTACGTCGTTCGGGGAGCCGGCGCCGAGCCCAAGAGCGAGAACGGCTGATTCAGCCGGACCGCCGAGACGCACCGTGGTGAGCTCGCCGGAGCGCCCGGTGGCCCGCTCTGCGGCGATCCGTCGGTGCAGGTCTACCCCCGGCGGCAGTGCGCCCACGACCCCGCGGGCGGGCTGAGCGCCGACGACCCCACCGGAACCGAGCCCGACCGCGACCACCAGGGTCTGCGGCGGCTCCTGGGTCAGAGCCGCGAACGGCTGGATCGCGAACGCGGGTACAAGCACCGACACGGGAGCGGGCAGCGGCACGGGGGCCACCTTTCCGAGGGCAGGGGTCCGGAGCGCGAACGACCCCGGCGCCGGTTCCTGGGCAGGATGGGCGCCGGGGCCGCCCGGTACGTCGAAAGGCGGTGCTAGCCGACGACCGCCTTGAGCGCGTCGCCCAGGGCTCCGGCCTCCGCCGGAGTCAGCTCAACCACAAGTCGCCCGCCACCCTCGAGGGGCACCCGCATGACGATGCCACGTCCCTCTTTCGTGACCTCGAGCGGACCGTCGCCCGTTCTCGGCTTCATGGCCGCCATCGTCATCTCCCTAATGTCGTTTATTCCGATCAAGGACCAGTATCCCGCACGCGGCGACCTGCGTTCGACCAAGACCGGCAGACTGTCCCCCGTGAACGCCCGATCTGCTCTCTTCGACCTGTACGCGGACCACCTGCTGACCCGAGGCGGAGTGGCCCCTGTCGCGGCCCTGGTGCGGCTGATGGCCCCGCTCGGGATCGCTGCGCCGGCCGTGCGGACCGCGGTGTCGCGGATGGTCCGGCAGGGCTGGCTGACGCCCGTCACCCTCGCGGAGGGAGCCGGGTACGAGCTCACCCCGAAGGCAGTCACCCGCCTCGACGAGGCTACCCAGCGGGTCTACCGGCGGGTCGCCCCGGAGTGGGACGGCAACTGGCACCTGCTGGTCGTAGGTCGGGTCTCCGACCGCGGGGCGCGCGAACGACTGCGCTCGGGGCTCTCGTTCCTCGGGTACGCAGCCCTTGACGACGCGACCTGGGTGGCGCCGCGTCCCTCGGCCGAGGTCGACGAGCTGCTGCACGCTGAGGGCGTCCGGGCGGAGCACTTCACCGCCGTGTACGACGGCGACCCGGCCGGGCTGCTTCAGCGGGCCTGGGACCTCGACGCGCTCGGCCGCTCGTACGAACGGTGGCTCGAGCACGCCAGTCGGATCCTCGAGCGAGGGGCCGTAGCCGGGTCGTCCGACGAGCCGGATCCTGATCGAGATGCCTTCGCGGCGCGGAGCCGGCTGGTGCACGAGTGGCGGAAGTTCCTGTTCGCCGACCCGGGTCTGCCTCGGGTGCTGCTGCCAGGCGACTGGGCCGGAACGCGCGCGGCCGCCTTCTTCACCGACGAGGCAGAGCGGCTTCGCCCCCCGGCGACGCGTTTCCTCGACCGGTGCCTGGCCTAGTGCGTAGGGGTCGCACGGCCTGAGCCTCTCGACATTCCCGGGCGCGGCTGCTTCAGTAACGCCACCGCGACAATGGAGTCGGGCAAGCAATGGGGTCGGCCAAGCACTGGAGCTCGCCATGGAACTGAGCCGCAGGACGTTGCTCAAAGGTGCCCTTGGCGCCGCCGGTGTGGCGGGGGTCGGTGGCCTGACCACTGGCTCGGCCTCGGCCGCCTCGGCCGCCTCGACGGCGGAGCGAATCGCCGCGGGCACGACGCTGGCCCGGACGTTCGTCCGAGGCGTCCCAGGGGCCGGTGGCTACGCGCCGATCACGGTCGGACCCGGCGAGCCGTACCTGCTGCGCGGCGACCTCGCGGCGCGAGCGACCCGGCGCAGCGCCACCGTCACCGGCCGCGTGGTCGCATCCTTCGCCCAGCTCACCGACACCCACGTGATGGACGTCCAGTCGCCGGCCCGGTTCGAGTTCTTCGACGCGTACGGAAGCCTGCCCTTCCCGGGCCTGTCCGACTTCACCAGCGCGTACCGGCCACAGGAGCTGCTGAGCGCGCAGGTCGGCGAGGCGATGGCGCGCCAGATCCGTGCGCTGCACCGCGGCCCGGCGACCGGACGCAGGCTGCAGTTCGCGGTCGTGACCGGTGACAACACCGACAACTGCCAGCACAACGAGCTCCGCTGGTACATCGACCTGCTCGACGGCGGCGTCGTGCGGCCGGACTCCGGCGACCACACCCGCTTCGAGGGCGTGATGGACGACGTGGCTCCGGACCCGTACTACTGGCACCCCGGGTCCGGCTTCGGGGCGCCGGCGGCGACGTTCGGCTACCCGACGGTGCCCGGCCTGCTCACGGCCGCACGCAAGCCGTTCGACGCGACCGGGCTGGGCCTGCCGTGGTACTCCGCGTACGGCAACCACGACGGCCTGATCCAGGGCAACGTGCCCAGGAGCCCGCTGTTCCAACAGCTCGCCACCGGTCCGCTCAAGCTCATCTCGCTGCCGCCGCAGATCCTCGCCGCGCCGTTGACCACGCAGCTGCAGTTCGTCGTCGGCCTGCTGCAGCAGGACCCGGCGGCGATCCAGCTCGAGCTCACCGAGGGCGGTCGCCGGTTCGTGACCCCGGACGCCGACCGGTGGATCGTCGACCGCGCCACGACCGTGGCCGAGCATTTCGTCACCACGGGCACGCCAGTGGGCCACGGCTTCACCGCGCAGAACGTCGCCAACGGCACGGCCTACTACACCTTCGACGTCGGACAGCTGCGGGGCATCGTGCTCGACACGGTCAACAGCGCCGGTGGCCCGAACGGGTCGGTCGACCCCGGGCAGCTCGCCTGGCTCGAGGCTCAGCTGCAGGCGGCCAGCCGTAGCTGGCTCTCGCCTGCGGGTGCGGTCGTCACCGGTCCCGGCCACGACAAGTACGTTGCCATCTTCAGCCACCACACCATCGGCACCATGGACAACGTCCCGCCCGGGAGCGACCGCGTCGGCGGCGAGGGCGTCCGCGACCTGTTGCTGCGCTACCCGAACGTGATCATGTGGGTCAACGGACACACGCACCGCAACGAGGTGCTGCCGCACGTGCGTCCGTCCGGCTCCGCCGTCGCCGGCGGCTTCTGGGAGCTCAACACCGCCGCGCACATCGACTGGCCGCAGCAGTCCAGGACCGTCGAGGTCGTCGACAACGGCGACGGGACGCTCTCGATCTTCGGCACGATCGTCGACCACGCCGGCCCCGCATCCTCCGGCAGCACGTCCGGAGCCCTCGCCCTGGCGTCGCTCTCACGTGAGCTCGCCGCCAACGACTGGCAGGACCGCACCGACGACCGACGCGGCGGCATCGAGGACCGCAACGTCGAGCTGTTGGTACCGGCCCCGTTCGGGCGCTAGTTCGGGCGCGCGAGGCAGCCGACCAGGTGGTCGTCGACCATGCCGACGGCCTGCATCAGGGCGTACGCCGTGGTCGGACCGACGAAGGCGAAGCCACGCTTCTTCAGGGCTTTGGCCATCGCCGTGGACTCGGGTGAGACCGCACGGATGTCGGCGAGCACCTGCGGTGCCGGACGTCCAGGGGCCGCCTGGAACGACCACAGGTACGCCGACAGACCCTCGTCCAAAGCCAGCGCGGCTCGCGCGTTCTGCAGGGCTGCTGCGATCTTGGCCCGGTTCCGGACGATGCCCGCGTCAGCCATCAGCCGTTCCTCGTCAGCTGGCCCGAACGCCGCTACGGCCTGAAGGGAGAACCCGGCGAACGCGGTGCGGAAGTTGTCCCGCTTGCGCAGGATCGTGATCCAGGAGAGACCGGACTGGAAGGCTTCGAGGGTGAGGCGTTCGAACAGCCGGTCGTCGCCGTGGACCGGCCGCCCCCACTCCTCGTCGTGGTAGCGCACGTAGTCGGCTGTCGACGCACCCCAGGGGCACCTCGCCAGCCCGTCCTCGCCGACGACCAGGTCAGGCGAGACCTTCACCGTGCTCCGCCTCGACCGCTCGGGCCAGCTTGTTGAGCGACGCCCGCACGCCGGCCGCCATCGCCGGCTTGACCAGCGGCCAGCCGAGCCGGCCGACCAGCCCCAGCGGCAGCTCGAGCTCCTCGGACCAGACGAAGCGTGAGCGGCCCGCCGGCAGCGCGAACACCTCGAACAGCCCGGTCCCGCGCACGACCCGGCCGGTATGCAGGACCGCGCATCGGTATGGCGGCTCCCACTCGGTGATGACCATCGTGTCGACGAACCCGCGTCGGTTGCCGCGACCCAGCCCCGTCCACGCCTCGATCCCGCCACCAAGCCCGACCCCGCCGTTGGTGGTGCTGCGAACGGTCGTGCCGAGCATCCACTCGGACTGACGTTCCCAGTCCGTCACCGCGGCCCAGACTGCGTCCACCGGTGCGTCGACGGTGACGTCCACGACGATCGGGACGCGTTCGCGCGCCGGATCAGGCACCCGGCTCGTCCTCCGGGTCGAGCGGGACGAACAGGGTCCGCTCGGTGGGCTGGTCGGACGCCACGGTCTCCGGAACGACGAACGCCGCCCCCTGGACGGGAGTCGCGCGCTCAGCCGAGGGAGCCGCCTGAGCCCGGAGCACCGCGATCTCGAGGTCGCGCTGCTCGATGTCGACGGCCAGCCGGTCGAGCACCTCGTCGACCTCGTCCATCCGGTAGCCGCGGAGCCCCACCGAGAACCTCAGCCGGTCGACGTCGGGACGAGACACCAGTCGTTCGGTCGGGAGGTCGAAGGGCGCGCGGTCGATCGGGGCCGCCTCGAGCCCATCGCCCTGCCCTGCAGCGACGACCGCGATCCCGCCCAGCACCACGATGCCGAGCAGGATGAAGAACAGCATCACCGCGAGCTCTCCCTTCACCGCAACGCCCACCGCAAACAGGCCGCAGACGCCGCCTGCCGACGATCGTGCCACGCTGGCCCCCGACATACCCTTTCGGCTCGCGACGGAGGAACTGATGAGCGCGCACCCGGCAGCGGACCTGCGCCTGGGCCGGCACAGCTTCCCGCCCCACCAGCTGCTGGTCATGGCGATCGTCAACCGCACCCCGGACTCGTTCTACGACCGCGGGTCGACCTTCGCCGACGCCGACGCGCTCGCGGCGGTCGACCGCGCT
>Ga0302299_10000491_pt1 | contig 21467 bp, 21 predicted proteins | sample III_Fen_N3_4_FD_198795 | JGI IMG/M metagenome (GOLD analysis project Ga0302299, IMG submission 198795) | Peat permafrost microbial communities from Stordalen Mire near Abisko, Sweden - III_Fen_N3_4 | ecosystem: Environmental > Terrestrial > Soil > Wetlands > Permafrost | place: Sweden: Abisko... | reverse complement strand
GCGAGGATGGGGAGCGCGCGCACGGCCACGCTTCGCGGATCGCGCGGCGGGCGCGTCTCCGGCGGCGAGTGGACCTCCGGCGGATCGACCGACACGCCTCACTGCCTCGCGCACTCGTGCGGCGCCCGGTGGGCAGGCCGCGTCCCGGCCATGATGCGGCACGGGGGTCCGGGCGCGCGTGGCGCGATCACCGTCTGCGCTGGACCACCGATCAGGTCGCTGCACCCGGGAGATACGATTTCGGGGTGCAGATTCTCCCGTTGGCCGTCCGGGACGGACCGATCCATGCACGGACGGTCGGCAGGGGCCGCAGGCCCGATCCGGATGCCGCGCTTGGCGCTGTCGCGGCCCGCCGCGTGCGGCCGAGCCGATGACCGCACGCCGTCCGGGCCGCGTGCTGCTGTCGGTCGCGGCCGTCGTGCTCGGGATCGGATCGTGCCAGCTCCCGCAGCCGCATCTGCCGAAGCTGCTTGTCGGCGCGGCCGCTGGAGGCGGCGCGACCACGGTCGTGCATCGCAGCCCGATGCATGCGAGGAGCGGCCCGGGCTGAGGTCGTTCCAGGAGCGTGCTGCCGAGTGTGTCGGCCGGAACCTGCGAAGATCGCGCGCATGACGGACCGCATCAGCGCAGGGATCCTCATGCACCGCAACCTGGGCGGGCGCCTCGAGGTGCTTCTTGCCCACCCGGGCGGACCGTTTCACGCGACCCGCGACCTGGGTGCATGGACGATCCCGAAGGGCGAGGTCGAGCCCGCGGAGGAGCTGGTCGACGTCGCACGTCGCGAGTTCGCGGAGGAGACGGGACACGCTGCACCGGCAGGCGAGCCGATCCCGCTCGGAACCGTCCGGCAGCGCGGCGGCAAGCTCGTTCACGCATGGGCGCTGCGCGGCGACCTCGATCCGGCCGCGGCACACAGCAACACGTTTACCCTGGAATGGCCGCCGAGGTCGGGCAGGCAGGAGGCGTTCCCGGAGATCGACCGCGTGGCCTGGTTCGACCTGGACGAGGCGCGGCTTCGCCTGAAGGATTCTCAGGTCCCGTTTCTCGATCGGCTGGTCGAGGTGCTTGGTCGCTGAGCAGACCCGTCGCGCCCGCCGCCGTCGCCGGGCGGAGTCGGGGACCACGCCGCCCGATCCTCTCCGGGACCCGTCACGGTTCGCGAGTCGTACACTGGAGGAAGGGCCTTCGTCGGCTCGCACCCATCGCCTGGACCCACCGGAGGCATTCGCATGTCCCGCTTCACCACCGCGCTGACGGGCCCGGTCGCCCTCCACCGCACGCGGACGATCAGGGACGAAGCGCGGCACGGTACCTGCACACCGCGCATCGTGGGCGCGGCGCTCTGACACCGGCGGGCCCGAGCGTGGGCCGCGCCCGGCGCGCACGGCACCCCGACGGACGTCGAAACGGCGCGACCCTGGTCGTCCTCGTCGTCGGCCTGGTCGTCGCAGCCTGCGGCGGGCCGGCGGGCACGGGCGGCGTCGGGGGCAGCAGCGCTCCGTCCGGCTCTCCCGCCACGGCCGCGAGCGCGTCGCCGCCGGCCACATCTGACGCAAGCCCGGGGGCGACCCCAGTGGCGGCCGCCGCGAGCTCGGGAGCAACCCCGGTGGCGTCCGCTCCGGAGGGTGACTTCACGGGTGGAACAGCCACGGCGACCCTCACGCTCCCCGGCGGTGCCGTCGCGTTCGGGGGCGGTTCCTGCGAGCACGGTCCCGGGGATGCCTGGGTGGCCGTCAACATCGGCCAGCCGAACGGCGCGGAATACTTCGGGCTGATCGCCGGGCGCAGCCCTTACGGCTCGTCGGACGTCCGGACCGCGGCCGGCGGTGGGACCCTCAAAGGCGACGCCGTGCTGATCACGTACAGGGATGCCGGCGCGCCAGTCGTGCTCGACCACGACAGCGCGTCCGTCTTCCTGTTCGTGGACGTCTCTGGCGGCACATTCTCCGGCCACCTTGCCGACGGCGCGAACGTCAGCGGCGCCTTCCGCTGCTGATCCGCGCCCGAGTCCCTCGCGTCGCGATCCCGCGGCATCAGGCGTCCGCGCGCACCTCGGCCAGGCGCCGGGCGAGGAAGGCACGCTCCGTCTGGTTGCCCGCGAGGTCCACCGCGCGTCGATAGGCCGCTGCCGCCTCCTCGCGTCGCCCGACCCGGCGCAGGAGATCGGCGCGAGCGGCGTGGAACAGGTGGTATCCGTCGAGGGCGCCTTCAGCGCCCAGCGCGTCCATGAGCACCAGCCCGGCACGGGGCCCATCGGCCATCGCGACCGCGACCGCGCGGTTGAGCTCGACGACCGGGGTCGGCACCTCCGCGACCAGCGCGTCGTAGAGCCCGGCGATCGCCCGCCAGTCCGTCTCGTCGGCACGCCGGGCACGCGCGTGGCCGGCCGCGATCGCGGCCTGGAGCAGGTACGGGCCGGGTCGCGCGGCGCCCGCGAGCGCTGCCGCGAGGGCCCCGTCGACGAGCGCGAGCCCTTCCGCGATCTCGACCCGATCCCACCGGCCCCGATCCTGTTCTTCGAGGAGGGTCAGCGATCCGTCCGGGCCGACCCGGGCGTCGCGCCGCGAATCCTGGAGCAGGAGCAGGGCGAGGAGCCCGACGGTCTCCGGCTGATCTGGCATGAGCTGTGCAACCAGCCGCGCCAGCCGGATCGCCTCTGCGCACAGCTCGCGCCGGACGAGCGCGTCGCCCGCGGTGGCGCTGTATCCCTCGTTGAACACGAGATAGAGGACCGCCAGCACGCCGTCGAGGCGTTCTGGCAGGAGCTCGTCGGGGGGGACCCGGTACGGGATCCCGGCATCCCGGATCTTCCGCTTGGCCCGTACCAGCCGCTGGGCGAGGGTGGCTTCGGGAACGAGGAAGGCGCGCGCGATCTCGGGTGTCGTGAGACCGCCGAGCGTTCGCAGGGTGAGCGCCACGCGAGCATCCATCGCAAGGGCCGGGTGACAGCACGTGAAGACAAGGCGAAGCCTGTCGTCGGCGAGGCGGCTGTCGCTCCCGAGGCGCACGTCATCCTCCTGCCCTCCAGCGTCGACGAGGGCGGTCTCGATCTCGGCGAGCTTCAGCGCCTGGCGTCGGGCCCGACGGATCCGGTCGAGCGCCCGGTTGCGCGCCGTCGTGGTGATCCATGCCCCGGGGTTGCGCGGCACGCCATCCCGCGGCCAGGTCTCGAGCGCGGCCACGAACGCGTCGGAAAGCGCCTCCTCGGCCAGGTCGAAGTCGCCCAGGACGCGGATGAGCGTGGCCAGAACGCGGCCGGATTCATCACGGAAGGCCCGCTCGACGTGCTCGCGGACCGCGTCGGTGGTCAGGCGGTCGCCCCCGCGCCGGCGACGTCCGAATCGCCCATGTCGAGGAGCGGCCGGACCTCCACCGAGCCGTACGCCGCGCCGGGACATCGGGCCGCCGCTTCGAGCGCCGCGTCGAGGTTGGGGCACTCCACGATGTAGTACCCGCCGAGGACCTCCTTGGTCTCGGCGAACGGCCCGTCGGTGGTCAGCCTCCTGCCGTCCTGGACCCGGACTGTCGTGGCGGCAGTGGACGGCGCCAGCGGCTCTCCTCCCTTGTGGATGCCGGTGTCGATCATCCATCGTGTATAGGCGTTCCACGGTTCCATGTCCGGCATCGGCGCGCCCTCGGCCGGCGCCATCTCGGGTCCGTAGATGAGGAGCATGTAGCGCATCGGGATTCTCCTTGTTGATCGCGCAGGCGAGGCATGGTCCCACCTTCCGCCGGCCGTCCAGCCGTGGCGAATGCAGCGGCGGCTGCAATGACGACGAACGGACGTCGCCCGGATCGACGCAGCGGCCGCCATCATCCGCGAAAGCAGGCCGGCCGGGAAGCGCGCAGAACGCGTCGTACGTCGGGGAGCCGCTCCGGCGACACGACGTCGGCCCACCCCGTCGCGATCCACCCTCGACAGCACCCCGTATCCTCTCGGCCATGGCCCCTCGCAGCGAGGTCATCCACGTCGCGGGACGCGACGTGACCGTGACCAACCCGGACAAGGTCTTCTTCGCGTCACCGGAGGACGCCGAACCGACGAAAGGCGCGGGAGGCGCGGGAGGCGCCGACGTTGGCACGGCTCATCGGGGCAGTGTCGCAACCCGGGACGGCACGTCCACTGCCCAGGGCAGCACGGCCCCGGTCACGAAGCTCGACCTCGTGCGGTACTACCTCGCGGTCGCGGATGGCGCGCTCCGGGGAGCAGGCGGCCGCCCCATGGCCCTGAAGCGCTATCCGAACGGGGCGACCGGCCCCTTCTTCTTCCAGAAACGCGCGCCGGAGTCGCGACCCGCGTGGATTCCGACGGTGACGCTCAGCTTTCCGAGCGGCCGGACCGCCGACGAGGTCGTGATCGAGGATGCCGCGCAGCTCGCCTGGGTGATCAACCTGGGCTGCATCGACCTGAACCCGCACCCGGTCCGGGCCGACGACCTGGACCACCCCGACGAGCTCCGCGTGGACCTCGACCCGGTGCCGGGCGTCGCGTGGGACGACATCCGACGGGTGGCGCTCGTCGTCCGCGATTCCCTTGCCGACGTCGGCCTCGTGGGCTGGCCCAAGACGTCCGGAAGCCGCGGCATCCACGTCAACGTCCGAATCGAGCCCCGCTGGACATTTCCCGAGGTGCGCCGCGCCGCGCTGGCGCTCGCCCGTGACGTCGAACGCCGCGTGCCGGATCTCGCCACGAGCCGCTGGTGGAAGGAGGAGCGCCACGGCGTCTTCATCGACTACAACCAGAACGCGAAGGACCGGACGGTCGCCAGCGCCTATTCCGTGCGGCCACGGCCCGACGCGCGGGTCTCCACGCCGCTCACCTGGGACGAGGTCCCTGACGTGGACCCGGCGTCCTTCACGGTGTGGACCGTTCCCGAGCGGTTCGCCCGCCTGGGCGACCCGCACGCCGCGATCGACGGACACGCCGGGAGCCTCGACGCGCTCCTCGAGCTTTCGGCCCGTCACGAGGCGGAGGGCCTCGGCGATGCGCCGTGGCCGCCGAACTACGCGAAGACGGTCGACGAGCCGCCCCGCGTCGCGCCCTCGAAGCGGCGGATGCCGTCCAGGCCGCTCATCGAGGTCGGGCGGGCCGCGACCCAGGCGGAGGCGATGGCCGGCCTGGCGCGCTGGAAAGAGCGTCATCCGGACGTCTGGCCGCACCTCGAACCGGCGGATGTGCTTGTCGATGCGATGCGCGGGCGCTCGACCACGTGGACGCGGATCCGCCTCAACCTGGAGCATGTCCCGCCCGACGAGCGCCCGGCCCAGGAGGCCCTGGATCCGGACTATGACCCGTGGGCGGGGGTCGAGTGGCCGGGGAAGCCGCGCCGCTGAACCGCGCGCCAGTGCGCTCCAGCTGGGCAGCGCGTGCCTCCGCGCCGGTCGAATCCGCACCCGCAGAACCTGCGGCCGGCGGGCCCGCCCCGACCCCTACCCGCGTCGGAAGTGCGTGCCCCCGGTGATGCATGCGAGGAGCGTGAACCAGTAGCCGGCGAACACCACCGCGACGATCGCGACGAGGGCCGCGCCACCCACGCCCGTGGAGCCCACCGTGTCGGCGGCCCGCAGGGCGCTCAGCGACCCGAGCAGGATGAGGGTCATGAACAGGCCGCCGAACAATCCGACCACGGTCCCAAGGGCGCGTCCCCACGTCCTTCGCAGGAGCATTCCGAGCGAGGCCAGGATCTCCAGCAGTGCCCACACGAGCATGACCACCCCGATCGCGATCAGGGCCCCCCCGATCGTGTCACCCAGGTTGGTGAACTGCTCGCTGTTGAAGTAGTCGCTCACCTTGCTGCCCCCGAGCACGAACCCGGCGGCCGGCAAGAGCGTGAGAACTCCCGCCGCCAGCATGAAGAGCGCGGCGAGAAGGACACGGAACATGAAATGGCCCGGAGCCTGGACCTGGGCCGGTTGGACCCAGCCTGGCTGCACGGCTGCCGGCTGACCCCACCCAGCCTGGACCTGCTGCTGCGGGGCTGGCTGCGCCTGGGTCCAGCTCGGCTGCGGGACCGGCGCCGGCTGTGTTGGCGCCGGTTGCGTGGGCGCCGGCTGCGTGGGCGCCGGCGGGGCAGGCGCAGCCACCGGTTGCGGAGCGATCGGCGGTGCCGGGTCTGGCCCACCCGTCGACGGTAGCTGCGGCTCGGACACGTTCCCCTCCTCCTGATGCTGCATCCCCAGCGGCGCGACTGTAGCGCCACGGACCGCTCGAGGGAAGGGGGTCAGGGAAGGGCCGAAGCCGCCGGCGATGGGGCGGGGGATGCACCCGGTGACGCACCCGGCTTCGCCCGCGGGTAGAGCGCGGCGACCAGGTAGCGGGTCGCGTCATCGCCGGTGAACAGGTCGCGGTTGAAGACGACGGCCACGCTGACACGCTGCTTCGGGAGCCAGCGGATCGACGCACGGGTCCCGGCCAGCGCGCCCGTGTGACCCACGGCGACGAAACGCCCGTCGATCTTGACGCGCGAGACGCCAAGGCCATAGGCAAGGGCGGCGTACCGCTCGATGTTCGGATCGAACGTGAGCATCTCGGCCAGCGAGGCAGGGTTGAGGACGTCGCCGCCGTAGAGGGCCCTTGCCCAGCGGGCGAGATCCTCCGTCGTGGACGCGATCGAGCCCGCCGCGTAGGCCGCGGTGGCAACCGCGGTGAACGGTGCGAGCGTGCTGCCGTCGCCGAGGTCCCGCGGCAGGATCTTCCCGGCGAACCCGATGAACATCTGGTTCGCGTGCGCCGGCGGCACGTCCGGCGTCCCGACTCCCTGGACGTACGTCGAGGCGAGCCCGAGCGGGACGAAGAATTCCTCGCGAACCTGGTCGGCCCATGGAGCGCCGCCGGCCCGCTCGGCGACCAGCCCCAGGAGAACGTAGTTGGTGTTCGAGTAGCCCCAGCCCTTGCCGGGCGCGAAGGCGGGCTTTGCGACGAAGGGCAGCACCTCGGCGGGGGTCCAGACGCGTCCCTTCGCGTGGTTCAGGGCGGCGTCGAACTTCGGGTTCTGGAAGAAGTCCGCAAGGCCGCTCGTGTGCCGGAGGAGCATCCGGAGCGTGATCCGGGCCGCGTTCGGGTAGTCCGGGAGCCAACGTGACAGGGGGTCGTCGATCGTGAGCCGTCCCTGCTCGGCGAGCCGCAGGATGAGCGCGGCCGTGAACGTCTTCGTCACGCTCGCGATCGCGAACGGCGTCTCCGGCGTCACCTTGGCATGGGTGGCCGCGACCGCATCGCCGGCAACGCCGGTCCAGGTCCTCCCGTCCGCGAGGATCACGGTGGCGGCGATGCCCGGGATGACCATCGACTTCCGAGCCGCCTCGAGCGCTCGCTGGAGCGCGGCAGCCGTCGCCGGGTCCACCGGCGGTTGCGGTGATGGCGCGACGGCCGCGAGCGGAGACGAAGAGGCGGATGGCGACGGCTTCCCCTCGGCCGGGGAGTCCGCCGGGTCTGCCGCCGGGGCGGCGGCTGAGGCAGGCGTCGCGGTGACAAGCGGCCCCGCGGCGCCCGCAGTCCCTGGAAACGCGCCCGGAGCCAGTGCGACGACAGCCGCGACACCCCCGACGACGAGAAGGGACGCGACCACGACCCCGGCGAGGGACCTTCGGCGGCGTGGCCGGCGCGCCTGCATCGACCACGCCCGCGTCATCGGCCGCCCGGCTCCCGCCCGAAGATCTGGGAGAGCTCGAAGGGCGGCGTCGCCTCCAGCTGATCGTAGCGGCAGCTCTCGGGACGCCTGTCGGGGCGCCACCGCACGAGGCGGGTCGCGTGCCGGAACCGGTCGCCCTGGAGGTGATCGTAGGCGACCTCGGCCACCCGCTCGACGCGCAACGGCTCCCACGAAAGGTCCTTGCCACGGTTCCAGCGCGATGTGGCCCCCGGCATCCGCCGCCCGTAGGCCGCCTCGGCCAGATCCGGGCTGGCCCAGTCACGCCACGGGTGGCCGTCGAGCGCGCCCTCGCGCAGCGGCGCCAGCTCGTCGACCAGCTCGCGCCGGCGCACGGCCGTGAACCCGCTGGCCACGCCGACGTGGTGGAGCGTGCCGGCGCCGTCGAGGAGCCCGATGATCAGCGACCCGACACCGGTGCCGGCCTCGTCCTTGTGCCAGCGGAACCCTGCCACGGCTACGTCCGCCGTCCGAGCGTGCTTGACCTTGACCCAGCCACGCTTTCCCGGCTGATACGGGCCGTCGAGGGGCTTCGCGATGACGCCATCGAGGCCGGCGCCCTCGAACCGATCGAACCAGTCGCGGGCGAGGACCACGTCGCGCGTGAGCGGCGTCACGTGGACCGCCGGCACGTCCGGCTGAATCCCGGCGACCAGCGACTCGCGGCGCTCGGAGAACGCGCGGTCGCGCAGGTCGTCGTCACCGATCGCGAGCAGGTCCCAGGCCACGAAGCTCGCGGGCGTCTCGGCGGCGAGGAGGCGAACACGTGACTCCGCCGGATGGATCCGAAGCAGCAGCGCGTCGAAGTCGAGCCCATGTGCCCCCGCGATCACCACCTCCCCGTCGACCACGGCACGCTCAGGGATCGCGGCCAGCAGCGGTGCGATCAGCTCCGGGAAGTAGCGCTCCAGCGGCCGCATGTCGCGGCTCTGCAGGACGATCTCGTCGCCGGTGCGGAAGACGATGCAGCGGAAGCCGTCCCATTTCGGCTCGTATGCCCAGCCGTCGCCTTCGGGGAGTCCCGCCTGCGGGGCGGCCAGCATCGGCTCGAGGGGCGGCACGAACGGCAGGCGCATCGCCCGATTATGCGGCCAGACGGCTCGGGCTATGCGGTGGCTCAGGCCGGCTCATAGGCGGGGTACTCCGGCCACCAGATCGACTCAGCGACCGCGACCTCGGCGTCGGCGCGGCCCTGCTCCCCTTCCGCGAGCGGCACGCCGTCCACCGTGCCGAACGAACGGACGACCTCCACGGCGATCTCGCGCGAGACCGAGCGCAGGTCGCGGATGGGCGGGTAGAGGGCGCCGTCGGCGAGACGCTCTGCGGAAACGAGCCCGGCCAGCGTGTGCGCGGCCACCAGGAACTGCGTGTCGCTCACCTGGCGAGCCCCGGCCACGATGGCCGCGAGCCCGACGCCGGGGAAGATGAAGGCATTGTTCGCCTGACCGACCAGGCGCGCCCGTCCGTCGACGATCACCGGGTCGAACGGGCTGCCGGTTGCGACGAGCGCACGGCCGTCGGTCCACGCCAGCACCTGGCTCGGGGTGGCCTCCGTGCGGGAGGTCGGATTCGAGAGCGGGAAGACGATCGGGCTTGGGCAGCCCGCCGCCATCGCCCGCAGGATAGGCTCCGTGAAGGTGCTCGGCGTGGCCGTGGTCCCGATCAGGACCGTCGGCCGCACCGCGCGCACCACCGAGAGGAGGTCCGCGCCGGAGGCGAGCCCGAACGAGGCCAGCTCCGCGGCGCTGAGCGCGAACTCGTGCTTGTCCGCGTCGAGCCCGGGGCGATCCAGGCCGAGAAGGCCCTTCGAGTCGATGAGGATGAGCGAGCGTCGGACTTCGTCCTCTGGCGAGCCGGCGGCAACGAGGGCGGCCCGCACGAGCCGCGCGATGCCGGTGGCGGCCGCGCCGGCGCCGAAGAAGACGAAGCGCTGGCCGCGAAGAGGCTGGCCCAGGTGGCGGAGTCCGGCCAGGATCCCGGCGACGATCACGGACGCCGTCCCCTGGATGTCGTCGTTGAAGGAGGGCAGCACGTCGACATAGCGGTCCAGGATCCGGATCGCCGTGTGCTGCTTGAAGTCCTCCCACTGGAGGATCGCCCGCGGAAAGACGGACTTGACGCCGGCGACGAAGGCATCGATGAACGCGTCGTAGGCCGGCCCCCGGAGGCGCGGGTGGCGCCAGCCCGCGTAGATCGGGTCGGCCAGGAGCGCCTCGTTGTCGGTCCCGACGTCGAGCGAGATCGGCAGGGTGAGCGCGGGGTAGATCCCCGCGCCCGCGGTGTAGATCGCGAGCTTGCCCACCGGGATCCCCATCCCGCCCGCCCCCTGATCTCCGAGCCCGAGAATTCGCTCGTTGTCGGTGACGACGACGAGCCGGACCTCCTGCTGCGCCGCGTTGCGGAGGAGCTCCGGGACCCGACCGGTATCCCCCGGCGTGATCCACACGCCGCGCGGGCGCCGGAGGATGTGGCTGTACTCCTGGCAGGCTCGCCCGACGGTCGGCGTGTAGACGATCGGGAGGAACTCCTCCAGGTTCTCGGCGAGGAGGCGGTAGAAGAGGGTCTCGTTGCGATCCTGGAGGGCGGCGAGCCCGATGTATCGCTCGAGGGCATCCTCCTTGCGACGGACGTGCTCCAGCTCCAGGCCCAGCTGCTCCTCGAGCGTCAGGACGTGCGAGGGAAGCAGGCCGTGCAACCCGAACCAGTCGCGCTCCTCGTGGGTGAACGCCGCGTCCTTGTTGTAGAGCGCGCGGCCAAGCAGGGAACGACCCCGGAACGTGATGCGAAGCGGGCGGCGCGGGTCCGGCGCACCCGGAAGAGATGCGTGCGGGGCAGTCATTCGGCGAGCGTAGGCCGCCGATCGCCGCCCGCAGAGTGCCGTCTGCACCGAAGCTGCGCCGCGGGTGGCATGGTCGGCGGCGCGACCAGTCCCGCGCGGCGCTGCATCCTCAATGGGCGATCACGACGGTCGCGGCGGCATGGGCGACCACGTGCCGGGAGACGCTGCCGCGGAACGCGCGGTCGATCGGGGTGCCGTCGCCGGACCCGATGACGATCGTGTCGAAGCCACCCTCCTCGGCGATCTGCTCGATTCGGCGAGCCGGATCGCCGGACGGCTCCAGGAGCTCGACCTCGATTCCCATCGCGGAGAGGAGGCGCTTTGCCTCCTGCAGCCCGTGGGCGCGCGCGCACGCATCGATCGACGAGTCGACTGCCGGGCGATCCGCATCGTCGGGCACGACGCTCACCACGCTCACCGGCGCGTGAAATGCGCGGGCCAGCTCGCCCGCTGTCTCGAGGGCGCGCCGAGCAGGCTCTCCGCCGTCGTAGGCAAGGAGAATCTTCTTCATCGGCTCACTCCCATGGCGAGCCGGCGGGGGTGGCCGGCTCGCGTGGAGGAATCGTCGCCCCGATGCCCGGCCCGCAGGTAGACCGATTGGGTGCGATCACGGGGGCCGCTCGGATGGGGCCGAGGGCCATGGGGCAGGGTGATCAGGTGGGCGGTGTGCTCGCCTCGGCAGCGCCCGTCGACATCTCGCCGTCCGCCAGGTCGCCCACCAGGTACCGCTGGACCGTCGGGCCGAGGGCGTGCACGAGCGTCTCCGTGGAAGCGGAGGCGAGCGGCTCGACGGCAACCACGTACCGGGCGATGGCGAGCCCGATGAGCTGCGAACCGGCAAGCGTCGCTCGGAACGCTGCATCGGGCCGGTCGATGGCGCGGGCAAGGGCCAGGAACGGGCCCTCCGCGAGGAGCCGGCGGAGCATCGCCGCCGCGACCGGGTCGGTGGACGCGGAGCGAACCACGCCCAACAGCAGCGACCGGTTGGCGGGCGCCTCCCAGAGCTCGAGGATGAATCGCACGAACCGATCCCCGAGCTCGTCGCGGGGCCCGTCCAGGAGCCGCGTGACCATCAGCTCCAGGTCGAACGGGAACTCCATCGCGGCGACGAACAGCTGCTGCTTGGACCCGAAGTAGTGATGGACGAGCGCCGGGTCCACTCCTGCCCGGAGCGCGATCTCGCGGATCGTCGCTCCCTCGAAACCGCGCTCGCCAAAGCTTGTCCGCGCAGCGAGGAGCACCCGGGACCGCGTGTCGCTCGCGCCGGGTCGGCGGCCCGTCCGGCCCGGCGACCGCGCCGCGTCGGTCACACGACGTCGCGGCGGATCGTGAGCGCCGCAATCGTCGCGAAGAAGGCCGCGACGACCCCGAGAACGGCGAGGTCGAGCTGGAGGGCCGGGACGCCCAGGTCCGCACCGCGGATGAAGACCTGGCGCAGCCCGTCCACCGCGTAGTTCAGCGGCATCATCGCGACGAGCGGCTGGAGGATCGACGGAAGGCTGCTCACCGGGAACAGGACGCCCGACAGGAGGAACTGCGGCGCCAGGACGATCGGGATGAACTGGATGACCTGGAGCTCCGTCCGGGCGAATGTCGAGAGGAAGATCCCGAGGCTCACGGCGCCGACGGCCAGGAGCACGACGACGAGAAATGCAAGGATCGGGCTGCCGTTCGCCGCGATGCCGAGACCGATGGAGAAGGCGGGCAGGGGCCCGAGCGCGCCGACGTGCAGCGAGCCCAGGGCCCACAGCATCAGGACCGCGACCTGGATCGTGGCGAAGAGGCCGAACCCGAGTGTGTACCCGAGGACAACCTCCCCGCGAGTCACCGGCGTGGCCATGAGGCGTTCGAGCGTGCCGCCGGTGCGCTCGCGGAGGAAGCTGACCCCGGTGAGGATGTAGACGAAGAAGTAGGCAAAGAACGCGACGATCGCCGGCGCGAACGTCGTGACCGGGTCGTCCGTGGGGGTCCCGTAGACCGTCGCGTGCTTGACGACCGGGATCGGCGTGCCCGATGCCGCCGTCGCCGCGGCAAGGACAGAGCGCTGAACCGCGGAGACCTGGCTCACGTCACCGGAGGGGTCGAGCCCGTTCGTGATGACCGTGATGTCGAGCGAGCTCGCGGATGCCGTGCCGGTCCGGATGACGATGCCCACGGACGCAGCCTTGTCGCCGATCGACGCGCGGGCCGCCGCCTCGTCCGCCATGTCACTCACCGTGGCACCATCGGTACGGAGCGCCGCCGCCAGGGCAATGCCGACCGGCTGCCCGGGCGGGCCGGCGAGGTTGACGACGATCGCCGTGACCTGGGGCGCCTGGCTCTCGCGCAGGATGAAGGTCACCAGCCCGGTGATCACGATCGGCGCGATGAACAGCAGGGCGAGCGACGGGCGGTCGCGGCGGATCTCCAATACAACCCGGCGAAACAGGGCGACGATGCGGTGACGGCTCATCGGGTCACCTCGACGTTCCCGCCCAGGCGGAGGAACGCCTGCTCGAGGTCGGCGGTTCCGGCCTGCACCCGGATCTCCTGGCCCGTCCCGCGGGCGATGATCGTGCCGGAGCGGACGAACAGCAGCTCGTCGCAGCGGTCCGCCTCGTCCATGACGTGACTCGAGACCACGATCGTGGTCCCGGCGTCGGACAACGCCCGAAAATGGGCCCAGAACTGGACCCGCAGCAGCGGATCGACGCCCACCGTGGGCTCGTCGAGGAACAGGACGGGCGGCCGATGGACCAGCGCGCACGCGAGCGAGAGGCGCCGGCGCTGGCCACCGGAGAGCGTTCCGACGATCGACGACCGCCTGTCTGCGAGGTCGACGATGCCGAGAGCGTGCTCCACCGGCTCGTCGCCCTCAACGCCGTATACGGCGCCGAAGAAGCGGAGATTCTCGACGACCGTGAGGGCCGCGTAGACGCCATCGGTCTGGGTCATGTATCCGATCCGGCGCAGGTTCGAGCGGGACGGCATCCGCGTGCCCAGCACCTCCGCCCATCCAGCGGTCGGGATCGTGAGCCCGGTCAGAAGCCGGATCAGCGTGGTCTTGCCGGAGCCGTTCGGCCCGAGAAGCCCGTAGATCCGGCCTGGCGCCAGGTCGAAGCTGAGGTCGTCGACGGCGCGCAGCGTGCCGAACGTCTTGACGAGGCCCTCGGCGCGTATCGCGGGCGGAGAGCCCGTGCGACCCGGGTCCACTTCGGCATGCAACGCCATCGGCGTGTCACCTTCCCGCTGCGGCGGCCCGGACCGGCCGCTTGTTCACCGACGGGGTGAATTCTACATTCGATGAATTCCGTGTCAACCGGCCGGCCCTCGTCTCCGCAGCACCCGCGGTGAGCGGCCGCGCTCGCGCCCGTCTGCGCGGGGTGCCATCCTGCGAACGTGAGCAAGCCTTGGATGTGAGCGAGATGGCCGCCCGGTACGATCTGCGGGCGCGATCTTACGGGCGGTGCTGGGCGCCGGTCCTCGCGCCGACCGCCCTCACCCTGCTCGACGCGGTCGAGCCCGTGATCGCGAACGCGCCGCCCGCCCGGCTGCTCGACGCCGGGACCGGATCAGGGACGCTGGCGATTGCGGCGACCCGTCGCTGGCCATTCGTCGGCGTCACGGGGCTGGACGTCTCGGCGGGGATGCTCGCTCTTGCCCGCGCCGCTGCGGATCTCACGCTCGATGCGGCGGAACTGGCGCGGCTTTCGTTCCTGGAGGGAAGCATCGCCGACCCGGAATCGGCGGGCCTCGAGCCCGCCTCGATGGACGCCGCCGTCTCCTCGTTCGTGCTGCACCTCGTCGCGGACCGCACGCTGGCGCTCGCCGGGCTGCGGCGCGTGCTCCGGCCGGGTGGCATTCTCGCGTTCGTGGTCTGGGCGGCGGAAGGCAAGCCGTGGGCGATCGAGGCGGCGTTCGACGCGGCCCTGGCGGAGACCCTCGCCCACGAGGGAGTATCCGCGCCGGTTCCCGCCGCCGGCTGCCGTGCCGGCCCAATCGGCTCCGCCGTCGTGGCCCGCGCGGAGCTTCGCGGGGCCGGTTTCACGGACGTGGAGGCCTGGGAGCCCCTTCTCCACCACCCGTTCGGGCGAACGGCGGCTCGGGCGCTCTTCGTCGAGTATGACCGCGCAGCCGACCTCGGCGCGCTCTCGCCGGTCGTGCGGACGGCGGTGCTGGCCGCGTTCGATGCGGAGCTGGATCGCCTGCCTGACGCCGCGTTCACGTGGGATGCGCCGCTCGTTGCAGCCCGGGCGGTCCGACCACACGACGCGTGAGGCGGGGTCCGTCCGGGACGCGCGGCGCCGTAGCGGGCGATCAACCCGGCGCATCGGCGCCGGGTCACGAGCTCCCCGGCTACTCGGCGGCGGCTTCGCCCTCGGCCGGCGCTGCGACTGGGGCCGCCTCGGCCACTGCCTCCGCCTCGACCTCGACGACGCGCGGGGCGAGGACGCGGAAGACCACCTCGTCCGGGTCGTTCAGGATCGTCGCGCCGTCGGGCACCGGCAGGTCGCGGACCGCGATCACGGCGTCGAAGGTGGCCAGCGTGGAGACGTCCACCTCGATGAACTTGGGGAGGCGGTCCGGGCGCGCGCGGACGCGGACGTGATCCACGGCATGGATGAGCGTCCCTCCCTCCTTGGTCACGGCCTCCGGCTCGCCCAGGCTGTGGACCACCACGTCGACGGTCATGTCCTCGGTCATCTTCACCCGGAAGAGGTCCACGTGGAGCGGTGTCCGATTGACCCGGTGGAGCTGGACGCCGTTGATGACGACGGGCGTGGTCGTGCCGCCCTCGACCTGCAGATCGATGAGCGCGTTCGCGCCGGCGCGCCGGCGGAGCTGCTCGAACTCGTGCGCATCCACGGAGACGGACGTCGATTCGCCGTGCCCGAACACCACGGCCGGGATTCGGCCCACTTTGCGCAGGTGGGAGGTCGCCTTGCCCATCTCCGTGCGGGGCAGGGCGGCTAGGGTGGGGCGGTCGGTGCTCACAGCGGGCCTCTCGGTTCGGTCTGGTCGTTCACGGGACGGGGCGGCGGCGCGGCCGGATGGGGCCGGGCGCCCGGTCGAAGGGTGAGGGTACCACGAGCGGAGCCGCGGGCCCCGCCGGTGTACGATCCGGCCGGCATGGCGAGCACCATCCTCATCGTCGAAGACGAGCACGCGGTCGCGCGCGGAATCCAGTACGCCCTCCAGCAGGAGGGCTACGAAGTCACTGTGGCCCGGTCGGGCGAGGAGGGCCTGGATTTCGCCACGCACCAGGCTCCCGATCTCGTCGTGCTCGACGTCCGGCTTCCCGGCATGGACGGCTTCGAGGTCCTGCGCCGGATTCGTGCGACCGACGGAAAGATGCCGATCCTGATCCTGACCGCCCGTGACGACGAGGTGGACAAGGTGATCGGCCTCGAGCTGGGGGCGGACGACTACCTCACCAAGCCGTTCGGCCTCCGCGAGCTGATGAGCCGCATCAAGGCGCTTCTCCGACGCGCCTACGGCGATTTCGCCGACGCCGGGGGCGGGCGCGTCCTGCGCCACGACGATCTCCTCATCGACCTCGAGCGCCGGCGCGTCCAGCGGGCGGGCCGGAAGGTCAACCTCACGCCCACCGAGTTCGAGATCCTCCGGCACCTCGCTGCCCGCCCCGGGCGCGTCTACACGCGGAGCGAGCTGCTGGAGCTCCTGCGCGACTACGAGGCGCTCGACCAGGATGAGAAGACGATCAATGTCCACATCAGCCACCTGCGCGAGAAGATCGAGGACGACCCGTCCGCGCCGGTCTTCGTGCTGACCGTGCGGGGAGTTGGCTACGCCTTCGTCGAGCGCTGACTCGCCGGGCGCCACCAGCCTCGCGGAGGCGCCCGGGTCCGGGCTGCGCCGCGCTGGCCGCCTCGTCCCACGATCCTTCCGGGCGCGATTGACCCTGACCGTCGTGGCCCTGGTGGCGGGCGTCCTGCTGGTGGTCTCGGCCATCGTCATCAACCGGCTGGACGCGTACTTCGCGGAACAGGAGGAGGGCGCGCTGACGGCGCGGGCCCTCGAGGTCGGGAGCATCGTCGCGGTGGTCGCGGTCCCCGCGTCGGGAGTGGATCCCGTCGTCGAGGCCGGCAACACCCTCAACCCGACGGTCGCCGACCGGGTCAGCGCCGAGTCGTTCCTGGGCTTCCTCGCGAACGCGGTGGCGAAAGCGGACGTCACCGTTGAGATCGGGGGCGCAACCCGGACCTCCTCGGGCGCCGTGATCGTGACGGCGGCGCCTGGTGGCACGACAAAGGCCGCGCTCACGGCTTCGCCAGAGGTCCGTGAGAGCCGCGAGACGATCCACGCGTCGGCAGTCTTTGGACCGGTCCAGAGCAGCGAGCTGTCGATCCCGTGGGGCGTCAAGGTCACCCTCTCGAACCCCTACACGACGCGGGCATACACCCTCGCCACCGTCACCACGCTCCTCGCGGTGACGGTGCTGGGCGCGCTCCTCGCGGCGCTCCTCATGGGTGCCGTGATCGCCGGCCGCTTCACCCGGCCCCTGCGCAGGCTCAGCGAGGCCACGCACCGGTTCGGCGGCGGGGACCTCGCGAACCGCGTCCCCGCGGCTGACATCGGCACGGCATACACCGAGGTGACCGACCTCGCCCGACAGTTCAACCTGATGGCGGGAAGGCTCGAGGAATCGGTGGGCCTGGTCCGCCGCGACCGGGATCGCAGCCGCGAGTTCCTCGCCGACGTGAGCCACGAGCTGCGGACCCCGATCGCCGCGCTGCGAATGAACACGGAGCTCCTGCAGGGGCAGGCCGGGGAGGACTCCGCGACGCGACGCGAGTTCCTCGAGTCAAGCCGCGTCCAGCTGGAGCGCCTGGACTGGCTGGCCCAGAACCTGCTCGACCTCTCGAAGCTCGAATCCGGGCTGCTCGCCCTTGACCTGCGCCCGGACGATCTCCGGACCACCGTGGAGTCGGCCGTGGAGCAGGCTGAGGCGAGCGCGCGACGGCGCACTGTCGAGCTCTCCCTGGAGCTGCCCGAGTCTCCGCTCCGGATTCGCCACGACCCGCAGCGGATCGGTCAGGTGGTGGGCAACCTCGTGGGCAACGCCCTCAAGTTCACGCCGCGCGGCGGCCACGTCCGGGTGGCGCTGCGACCGCACCGGGACGGCGCCCTGCTGGAGGTGGCGGATACCGGCGTCGGGATCGATGCCGCCGAGCTGCCCCATATCTTCGAGCGCTTCTATCGGGGTTCCAGCGCGAACGAGGCGCGCGGCAGCGGGAGCGGCCTCGGTCTCGCGATCGTGAAGTCGATCGTGGACATGCACGCGGGCCGGATCAACGTGGAGAGCCGCGTCGGCCATGGGTCAACGTTCAGCGTGATCCTCGTCCGGGACCCGCGGGGCGTCCCGTCCGCGCCCCTGGCTGGTGCCACGGAAGCAGGCCGTGCGGCAGCCACCGGGGAGTCGCCAGCGTCCGGGCCGGCGACAGCCCCACCCGCCGGAGCGACCGGGACCGGCGAGGTGGCGATTTCTTCATAGACGCCGCACTTGCGCCTGAATGCGGTGCTGCCACCATGCAGGGAACACCCCGGCCACTTCGCGCAGCGGTCCACCCTGGAGTCACGCACGCATGAACGACCCTTTCGACACGGCCCCGGACGCCACCCCGACCCCCTCCGCGCCCGACCCGCGGGACGAGACCGCGGCGCCGACGCCGCCGGTGAGCTACGCCCCGGTGGCGGACCGGCGGCCGGCGTGGGCCGCAACCGAGGTCGACGCCGAGCAGGCCCCGCGGCCGACTCCGGAGCGGTGGTTCGAGCCTGCACACGCGGAGGGGGTCACCGGCGGCTGGGTCCCGGCGGGCCCGGCGACGCCGCCGGGCGGCGGAGGCCGCGGGCGCAGCGGGCTGGTCGGGATGGTCGTGGCCGCGTCGCTCGTCTCGGCAACGCTCGCGTCGATGGGGACCTATGGCCTGCTCCGCGCGTCCGGATCGCTCGACAAGCCGACATCGGCGCCGGCCGTCGTCCCGGCGCAGACGGTCAGCGCCGCACAGCCGGTCGTGATCGACGAACAGTCAGCGATCACGACCGCCGCGGCCAAGGTCTCGCCCGCGATCGTGACGATCACCTCGTCGGGCGCGGCGCAGAACCCGAACGATCCGTTCGGCCAGATCCCGGCCACAGGCGTGGGATCGGGGGTGATCTTTGATTCCAACGGCTGGATCATCACCAACAAGCACGTCGTGGCAGGCAGCAGCCAGCTGCAGGTGGCCCTGCAGGACGGCCGCCAGTTCAACGGCACCATCTACGGGATCGACACGCTCACGGATCTCGCGATCGTGAAGGTGGACGCCACCGGCCTGCCGACCGCCCCGATCGGGAACTCGTCGGCGGCCAAGGTCGGACAGCTGGCGATCGCGATCGGCAGCCCGCTGGGCACCTACACGAACTCGGTCACATCGGGGATCATCTCGGCCTTCGGCCGCACTATCCAGGTGGAGGACGGCACACAGCTTCGAAACCTGATCCAGACGGACGCGGCGATCAACCCCGGCAACTCCGGCGGCGCGCTCCTCGACGCCGGCGGCAACGTGGTCGGGATCAACTCGGCCGTGGCCCGGACTGCCGAGGGGATCGGCTTCGCCATCCCGATCAACATCGCCAAGCCGATCATGGAGCAGGCGCTTGCAGGGCAGAAGCTGGCGCGCCCGTGGATCGGGATCCGCTACCAGGCCCTGACCCAGCAGATCGCGGACCAGGAGAAGCTGAGCGTCAGCGAAGGGGCGTGGCTCCAGCCGGCCTCGTCCAGCGGCACGACCGACCCGGCCATCGTTTCCGGGAGCCCTGCGGCCAAGGCAGGGCTCAAGGACGGGGACATCATCACGTCGGTCGACGGCGTGAAGATCACGTCTCTCTCGCCCCTCGACGACATCCTCACGGAGTACGTGCCGGGCACCACGGTGGCGCTCGACGTCCTCCGGGACGGCAAGTCGATCACCCTGACCCTTACCCTGGGGATCCGGCCCGCCAACCTCTGAGCGGGGCTGCTCAGGCCCCGTCGCGCTCCCGACGGACCTCGACCCCGGCCCAGGCGAAGACCCCGGGAAGCGGCGCGCGCGGCTTCCGCACGCGTACCGTGATCGCCCGGGCAGCCGGGTGGGCCGCAAGCACGTCGGACGCGATCCGCTCGGCGAGCGTCTCGATCAGGGCGACGTGCGGTCCGTGCTCGACGATCGCGCGAGCACGGCGGAAGACGTCGCCGTAGTCGACCGTCCGGGCGAGATCGTCGGTCCTCCCGGCGGGCGCGAGGTCGAGTTCGAGCTCGACGTCAACCTCGAACGGCTGGGCTTCCAGCGCCTCCTCGGGAAGCGCGCCGTGGCGAGCCTCGAACCGCATGCCGCGCAGCTCAATCCGGTCCGTCACGCGTCGCCCCCCGGATCCGGATCCCAGCCGCGCACGACGGCGTCGGCTATTCGAGCGGCCCGCACGTTCGCTCGCACGTCATGCACGCGCACCACGTCCACGCCGGAAGCGATGCCGAGGACCGTGGTCGCGAGCGTCGCCTCGACTCGTTCGTCGGCGGGCAGATCGAGCACCTTGCCGAGCGTCGACTTCCGCGAGGTCCCCAGCAGGATTGGCCGACCGAGGAGCCGGAACGACGCGAGGCCTCGAAGCAACGCCAGGTTGTGCGGCGGCGCCTTGCCGAAGCCGAAGCCCGGGTCGACGATGAGGCGCTCCCATGCGACCCCCGCGGCGAGCGCCCGCTCGAGGGCACGCTGAAGATCCGCGAGGATCTCGGGGACGAGGTTCATGTAGCGCGCTTCCGCCCGGTTGTGCATCACGACGAGCGGGACGCTGTGGACGGCTGCGACGCGGGCCAGCCCGCCGTCCGGGGAGACACCCCACACGTCGTTCAGCATGTGGGCACCAGCCTCGATCGCCGCATCGGCAACGGCCGGCTTCGTGGTGTCGACCGAGATCGGGATGTCCGGCAGCGCCGCCCGCAGCGCGCGGATCACGGGCACGATCCGCGCGATCTCGTCCGCCGCGCTGACGCTGGCGTGGCCCGGCCGCGACGACTCGCCCCCGACATCGAGCAGGTCCGCGCCGTCCGCGACCATCTCGCGACCCCGCGCCACCGCGGTGCGAACCGGGTCGCCGGCCGCGTCGATCAGGCCGTCACCGGAGAAGGAATCCGGCGTGACGTTGAGGATGCCCATCACGAAGGTCCGGCTTCCCCAGGCAAACGTCCGCGACCCGATCGCGAGCGGCGCAGGACGGACGGGAAGGCCGCGCGAGGAATCCTGCGGGATCGCGAAGGACGAAGTCGCAGCGCCGCCTCCACGCCCAGGGTACGGAGGGACCACGCCGCGCTCGGAAGGCGGCTCGCGCTCGCCGCCGGAATCCTCCACGGGCGCTGGCTGTGGATCGGCCGGGTCGGGGCGGCGTGGCATCGTGCCGCGATCCTACGCTGGGCCTGCGACGTCCGGATCGCGGAGTTCGGGGTCGTCCACGAGCCGCGCGCGCGCCGCGCCCACGAGATAGAGCGATCCCGCCACGACCACGGGGCCCTCGGCCGTCGCCACCGCCCGGTCGAGCGCCGCGGCCGGATCCGCGGCGACCACGACGTCCGACGCCGGGAAGGCGGCCCGCCAGCGCGCGGCGAGCGCCACCGGCGGCAGCGAGCGCCCGCCGGGGACTGCGGTCGCGACAACCCGGGCGCCGGCGAGCGACCGCGACGCTCCGAGCGCGGCGATCAGCCCGTCGACGTCCTTGTCGGCCATCGTGCCGATGACGAGCGTCACCGGCGCCGCGGAGTGCGCGAAGGCGGGCGTCGCGGTCGAGGCAGACACCGCGGGCCACGCTGCGGTTGAGCCCGCGAAGCCGCGCAGCCCGGGACGCAGCTCGTCGAGAGCGGCTGCGAGCGCGCGGGCACCTGCCGGGTTGTGCGCCCCGTCGAGGAGGACCTCCGCATCGGCTCCGCGCGGTCCGGCACCCGGAAGGTCGAGCAGCTCCAGGCGACC
>Ga0302299_10000490_pt1 | contig 21498 bp, 17 predicted proteins | sample III_Fen_N3_4_FD_198795 | JGI IMG/M metagenome (GOLD analysis project Ga0302299, IMG submission 198795) | Peat permafrost microbial communities from Stordalen Mire near Abisko, Sweden - III_Fen_N3_4 | ecosystem: Environmental > Terrestrial > Soil > Wetlands > Permafrost | place: Sweden: Abisko... | reverse complement strand
CCGCCTGCTCGACCGGTACGCCGTAGTGCTCGCAGAACGCCGCGGTGTCGGCCATCTCGGGGTCGCAGGGCAGCACCTCGTGCGCGATGCCTCCTGCGAGGAGCGCGGCGTGCACGACGGGATCGAGGATCGTCTCGGCCATCGCTCAGTCCTCGTCGTCCGGGAAGACCGACCCGGCCGTGCTGACCGACGACGCGTCGAGGCGCGCGACCTGCTCGGCGGTGAGGACGAGGTCGGCGGCGCGCGCGCTCGTGGTCGCCGTCGCCGGGCGGCTGAAGCCGGGGATCGGCACGACCGTGGGCCCGGACGCCGACAGCCACGCGATCGCGACCTCCTGCGGAGTCACCGCCGGCCCGGACGGAGGCCGGACCTCGAGCGCGACAGCGGAGAACTCCGGGTGCAGCTCGCCGAGACGACGTGCCTCGTCGCCCCCGCCGAGCGGCGACCACGGGAAGTAGGCGACGCCGTGCTCGGAGGCCCAGTGCAGGACGTCGGTGTCGTCGCGGTAGCGCGGGCTGCGCTCGTTCTCGACCGCGGCGACCGTGCCACCGCTGACGTCCCACGCGGTCGCGCACTCGTCGAGGTGCACGTTGCCGATCCCGACGCGCGGGGCGAACCCGGCCTCGCGCACGGCGAGCAGGTTCTCGACCGTCGTGGCGAACGGCTGCTGCTCGCGGTTGACCCGGTGCAGCAGGATCACGTCCGGCTCGAAGCCGAGGCGCTCGACGCTCGCCTCGGCAGCGCGCAGCAGGTGCTCGCGCGAGCCGTCGCGGCCCCACACGTCGCCCCCCGCCGCGACCTTCCGGGTGATGCCGATCTTCGTCACCACGAGGAGAGAGTCCCGACCGCCGCGCCACGTGCGCACGGCCTCGCCGACGAGCAGCTCGTTGTGCCCGTAGCCGAAGCCCTCGGGGGAGTAGATGTCGGCCGTGTCCACGAGCGTGATGCCGAGCTCGAACGACGCGTGGAGGACGGCGACCGCGTCCTGCCGCGACAGCACCTCGCCGTCCGCACGCGGCTCCGACAACGGCATCGCGCCGACGCCGATCGCAGGCACGGGCTTGTCGGTGAGCAGCGGGATCGCGAGATGGCGCACGGTGTCTCCTCGGGTCGGGCGGGTCGTGCGGGTCGGGCGGGTCGTGCGGTGAGCGGGTCGTTCGGTGGATCGTCGGTCAGGTGAGCGGGCCGGGTGCGAGGCGCGTCTCGACGACGCCGTCGGCAGTGAGCTCGACGTGGTAGGCCGCGGGTCCTGACTGCGGGTCGACGTCCTGGTCCGTGACGACCGCGACGGGCTCGATGCCCTCGTAGAGGATCCCCACCCGGTCGTCAGTCGCGTACGACGCCGGCAGCGAGCCGTCGGCCACGAGGGAGTGCAGCAGCGGACGCCGCTGCTCCTCGCTGTCGTAGTGGACGCCGTTGCCGAACGGCAGCAGGCCGAGCGCCGGCGTCTCGAGCCGCAGGGTGGGGCCGTAGGAGTCCGTCGGTCCGCCGACGTGCCAGCAGATCGAGCCGGCGCTCACTCCGGCGAGGACCACGCCGCGCTCCCACGCGTCGCGCATCGCGTCGTCGACCCCGTGCAGCCGCCACACCGCGAGAAGGTTGGCGACCGATCCGCCGCCGACCCAGACGACGTCGGCACGGCCGAGCGCCTCGTCGACGTCCTGGTTCGGCATCGTGAACAGCGACAGGTGGTCGGCGTCGACCGAGAGGTCCGACATCGCCTGGTAGCTCATCGCGAGGTAGCCGTTGTTGTCGCCGCTGGCCGTCATCACGAAGAGCACGCGCGGACGGCCCTCGCCGGTCAGCCGCAGCGCCTCGAGGAAGAGTCCGGCGGGCTTGCGCTGCTCGTAGCGGTCCGTGCCCAGGAAGCCGCCGCTGGTGGCCAGGATGCGTCGAGTCGTCACACGACGAACCTACGCGAGCGCCGTCAGCACCGCGTCGGCGATACGCCGACCGCTCACGAGTGCGCCTTGGATCGACGCCGTGTCGCGGTGGTCGCCGGCGACGTACACCCCGTCGTGGCTCGCGGCCCGACGCAGCGGCGAGCCGACGGGCATCGCGGGCACGGTCGCCGCGATCCGGTGGATCGCCACCTCGTCCCAGTTCGTGGTGTCGACGGCGTACATCAGGGTCAGGTGGTCGCGCACGTCGCGCTCGTCGAGCACCTCGGTCCCGATCGCCGTCGACGCGACGAGCGCCCGCCCGTCGCGCGAGTACGCCGGTGCCGCGTTGCTCACCACCACGGTGTTCACGATCGGACCGCGACGGTCCGGGTCGACGACGAGGATCGGCCGGCCGCCGTTGAGGGCGGCTCCGGGCGTGTCGGCGAGGTGCCACCAGGTCGTGCCGCTGCGCATCACCGGCACGTCGAGGCCGGGCAGCAGCGTGCCGGACGTCGCGGGGTCCGTCGCCACCACGACGGCACGCGCGGCCATCACGCCGTCGCCGGTCGTCACCGTCGTCGGTGTCACCGCGCGGACGTGGGTCCCGAGGCGGACGTCGAGACCCGCGGCGAGCTGGTCGGGGATCTCCTGCATGCCGCCAGCGGGGACGGCCGGCGTGCCGCGCACGAACGCGCGCAGCAGCAGGTCGGTGAAGCGCCGCGACGTCGTCATCGAGTCGTCGAAGAGCACCCCGGACAGGAACGGCGCGAGGACGCGGTCGGTGACGCCGCCGAAGGACGCATAGCCCTCGGCCGCGGTCGAGTCCTCCCGCTCGAGGAGACGACGACCGTCGCCCAGGGAGAGCCTGGCGGCGTAGGCGGCGAACCTCGCCTGGTCGAGCCGCGAGCCGGGCGTGTGGAGCACCGAGGACACGAGCGCGCCGGGTCGACGACGAGGGTCGGCGACCACGTGCCGCCCATCGCGTCCCGCGAGCAGCACGCCCGCGTCGAACGACCGCAGCTGCAGCGCGGGAAGGTCGAGGACCCGAGCTGCTTCGGGATACGCCGGGTTCAGCAGCTGGAACCCACGGTCCACCGTGACGCCGTCGACGACCTCGCTGCGCATCCGCCCACCGACGCCGTCGGACGCCTCGAGCACGACCACCGTGCGGCCGTGCTCGACGAGGCGCCGCGCGGCAGCCAGGCCGGCGAGGCCCGCGCCCACGACGACGACGTCCTGCTCCGGCTCCGGTGTCACCTCCTGATCGTGTCCGTCCTCCCGGTGCGTCGCACCTCGGGGGTGTGGACGGCGCGAGCGGACGCGCGCCGCCGCCCCCGACCCTGGCCCGATGATGCAGCCGCCCGACCACCAGCACCCCGACCGTCAGCCGCCCGACCGCCGGCCGCCCGACCGTCAGCACCCCGACCGCCGGCAGCCCGGCCACGACGACGACGAGTTCGAGCCGCCCGTCGTGGAGCGCACCGGAGTCCTCGCCGACGACCCGACAGCGCCGCCCGCCGTTCCCGAGCGACGCTGGCACGCGCTCGCCCGGCTCATGGGCGTGGAGTCGCCGACCCTCGCGCCGCTCGTGCGGATGTCGCCGCTGCCCGACGGCGTCGCGCTCACCCACCGGCTCCCGGCCGACTCGGTGTCGCTCGCCGACCTGCGCGCCTCCGCGCCGCTGCGGGCGGGCCACGCCCTGACTGTCGCGCTGGCGGTGGCCGAGGCGCTCGTCGACCTCGACGAGCACGGCCTCGCCCACGGGGCGGTGTCGGCCGACCGGGTGGTGGTCGGTCCCGACGGCTCCGTCGTTCTTGCGGCGTGCGGGCTGGCGTGGCGTCGACCACCGGGCGACGTCGACGGGCCGCGCATGGCCGACGACGTGGCCGCCCTCGGTGAGCTGGTGCGGGACCTGCTCGGCGCCGGGTCCTCGCCGTCGTCTCTCGTCCTCGCAGCGCTCCGCGCCGCCGACGCCGACGCGGCGCTGCGCCCGACGCCGCGGGAGCTGACGGCGGTGCTGCGTCGCTGCGGTCGCGCCGACCCGCTGCTCGACGCGCTCTGGGGCGGCGGCACGCGCCGGGGGAGCGAGGAGGTGGTCGTCGAACCGGTCGCCGCCGTGCACCTGCGGATCGACCCCAGGACAGCCCCGGGACAGGACGCGGCTGTGCAGCAGCCGCCCGGCGTCGCCGAGCGAGTCGTCCCCGAGGGCACCACGTCGCGGGCGCGGTCATCGGCTCCCCGGCGACCCGATGCCTCGCCGCGCCCCGGTGCTCCGCGCCGACCTGCGTCGCCGGCCCGGCGTACGCCGCGGCCACGACGCGGGCCGTGGGTGATCGTGCTGGTGTCGGTGCTCGCGGCGCTCGCGCTCGGCGCGGTGCGGGTCGGCGCCCGGGCGATGGCCGACGGACCCGTCGGCGGGGCGGCCACCAGCACCGGGTCGCCAGCCGTCGTCGCGTCGGCACCGCCCGACGCCGTCGCGTCGTCCGATCCGACGAGCTCGAGTCGGTCGGCGACGCCCACAGGTCCGGGTTCGGCGGATCCGGCGGCGACCGCGGCTGACGCGACCACGGCTGCTGAGACAGCTGGCGGGGCGACGGAGGGCGATCCGAGCGCTGCTGCCGGGATCGGCGACGCGACGAGCGGCACGTCCCTCGACCTCGACCGTGGGGCGGCCTCGAGCGCACCGGACTGGACGGCGCTGCTCGCGGCGGCGGACGCCGGTCGTCAGAGCGCGCTCGCCGCGGGCGACGCAGCGGCTCTCGCCACGTGGGTCGACCCCGAGGGCTCCACCTGGGCCGCCGACGCTGCGCTCGCCGCGCGCGTGACGGCGCTCGGCGCACAGATCGACGGCGGCGCGCTGGTGGTGCTCGACGTCCACCCGCGCCGCGTGACCTCGTCCGACGCGGTCCTGCTGGTCCAGGACCGTCGCGACGCCTACACCGTCACGACGGCCGCCGGCACGTCGTCGGTCCCGGCGCGAGCTCCGCGCTGGTGGCAGGTGACGCTCCGGCGTACGACCGACTCCGACGGCGCCGTCGTCTGGCGGGTGCGCGACGTCGCGCCGGTCGCGGCGCCGACAGGCTGACTTCGCCTCGATCATCGCCCACCACGGCCGCCCGCCGGATCCGGCTGAAGGTGCCCCAGAGTGCGTAACAGGCACCTGAACTTCCCTTCACGGGGGGGGGGGGGGGCTCGTTGCCCACAGATGTTCGTCGGAACGTGTTGACCCCAAAGGGTTCTCGGGTGTTCCTCGGGTGTCGTCCACTGTCAGTCCCTCTGCCTAGGTTGGCTGCGTGACGACGTTGCTGGCCGAGCCGACCGCGACCTGCGGGTCGCGGCTTGCTGCGCTGGTCGCGTTGTCGGCGCAGGTGAGTGCGGAGATCGCGGGCATCGTCGGTGACCCGTCGCTCGCCTCGGAGATGGCGGGGTTGCCGGCGGACGCGGTCGCCGGGTTCGTCACGGCGCTGCTGTCGAGCACCGATGGGTCAACGGCTGCGACGACGGTGCTGGTCGGGCACCTGGATGCCGGTGCTGGTCCGGGGACGGGTCAGCTCGTCGATGGGAGGTACGCGTCGACGCGGGTGCTATCCGAGCAGGTCGGCGATGACGGCGTCGACGGTGGGGTCCTGGAACTCGAAGCCGCTCGCGAGCAGCTTCTCCGGCGACATGCGCTGGTCGATGAGCAGCTCCTCGGCGAAGTCGCCGAGCGCGATCTTGAGCGCGAAGCCGGGGACCAGCGCGAGCGTGGGTCGGTGCAGGGCCGAGCCGAGACGATGCGTGAGGTCGCCGTTGGTCACCTGCTCGGGTGCGGCGAAGTTGAACGCGCCCTCGGCCGACCCGTCGTCGACGAGGTGCCGGATTCCAGCGACCTCGTCGCGCAGCGAGATGACGGACCACCACTGCTTGCCCGAGCCGAGGCGGCCACCGATGCCGGCCTTCACGACGGGGAGCAGCTTGCCGAACGCTCCCTCCTTCGGGTCCGCGACGAGCCCGGTGCGGGGGTGGGCGACGCGGACGCCGGCATCGCGCGCCGGCTGGGCGGCGAGCTCCCAGGCGGTGCAGACGCGGGCGAGGAACGTCTGGCCCGAGGGGGCGTCCTCGGCGACGGCGTCGGGACCGGAGTCGCCGTAGATCCCGCTCGCGGACGCCGACACGAAGACCTTCGGGTGGTCCGTGGTCTCGGCGATGGCGGTGGCGAGGCACGTGGTCGCGGCGACGCGGGAGTCGAGGATCTCGCGCTTGTAGGCGTCGTTCCAACGGCGTCCGGCCACCGGGGCGCCGGCGAGGTTGATCACGGCGTCGACGCCCTCGAGCGCGGCGCGCAGCTCGGGCGTGGCTCCGCGAGCGCCGAGCTCGGGCGACCACTGCACCTCGTGAGCGCCCTGCGGCTCGCGGCGTACGAGGCGGACGACCTCGCGGCCGTCGGCGTGCAGGGAGGCGAGCAGGGCGGTGCCGATGAGTCCGGACGAGCCGGCGACGACGACGGTCATGACGCGAGTCTGACGGTCGTCAGGACCTGCCGCCAGACGGCGATGTCAGACCCCCAGCTCGCCGTCGAAGGAACCGTCCTCCAGACGGTTCTTCACGGCGACCAGGAAGCGGGCGGCGTCGGCACCGTCGACGAGGCGGTGGTCGTAGGACAGCGCGAGATAGACCATCGAGCGCACGGCGATCGAGTCCGAGCCGTTCTCGTCGGTCACGACGACCGGGCGCTTCACGACGGCGCCCGTGCCGAGGATCGCGACCTGCGGCTGGTTGATGATCGGGGTGTCGAACAGGGCGCCGCGGCTGCCGGTGTTGGTGATGGTGAACGTGCCGCCGGAGAGCTCGTCGGGGCTGACCTTGTTCGTCCGGGTGCGCTCGGCGAGGTCGGACACCTTGCGGGCGATGCCGCCGATGTTGAGGTCGCCCGCGTCGCGGATCACCGGGACGAGCAGGCCGCGCTCGGTGTCGACGGCGATGCCGAGGTGCTCGCCCTCGTGGTAGGTCACGGTGCCCTCGGCCATGTTGATCGAGGCGTTGAGCTGCGGGAACTGCTTGAGCGCCTCGACGGAGGCCTTCGCGAAGAACGGCAGGAACGACAGCTTCACGCCCTCGGTCGCCTCGAAGCTCTTCTTCGCCTTCTGGCGCAGCATCGAGATGCGGGTGACGTCGACCTCGATCACGGTCGTGAGCTGCGCGGAGGTCTGCAGCGACGCGACCATGCGCTCGGCGATCACCTTGCGCAGGCGGGTCATCTTCTCGGTGCGCCCGCGCAGCGGCGACGTCGCAGCGGCAGCGGCGGCCGCCGGGGGGGCAGCGGCGACGGGAGCGGCGACCGTGGCCGCTGCAGCGGCGGCAGCCGCGGCGAGGACGTCGGACTTGCGGACCCGACCGCCGACGCCGGTGCCGGTCACGGTGGCGAGGTCGACGCCGTTGTCGGAGGCGAGCTTGCGCACGAGCGGCGTGACGTAGGAGTCCGACGACTCGGCTGCGGCGGCCGGTGCCGCCGGTGCAGCCACCGGAGCCGGCGGAGCGGCCGGGGCAGCCGGTACGGGCGCCGGTGCGACGACGGGAGCGGCGACGGGGGCGGCGACAGGGGCCGCCGGTGCGGGGGCCGGGGCCGCGGCAGGAGCGGGAGCCGCTGGGGTCGGGGTGGCAGCCGGAGCCGCAGGCGCTGCGGCACCGGCGGTGCCGATGAGGCCGAGGGTGGCGCCGACGGCGACGACCTGGTCCTCGCCGACGGTGATCTCGACCAGGGTGCCGGCGACGGGGGAGGGCAGCTCGGTGTCGACCTTGTCGGTCGAGATCTCCACGAGCGGCTCGTCGACGGCGACAGCGTCGCCGACCGCCTTGAGCCAGCGGGTGACGGTGCCCTCGGTGACGCTCTCGCCGAGCGCGGGGAGGACGACGGGCGTCGTCGCGCCACCCGCGTCGGGAGCGGCCGGTGCGGCCGCGACGGGTGCCTCGGCGACCGGGGCCGGCGCGGCAGGCGCCTCGACGACCGGCGCGGGCGCGGGCGGTGCCGGCGGCTCGGGGGCGGCGACGGGCGCCGCCGGGGCGGCCGGGGCGGGCGCGGCGGCGGACTCGTCGGCCGCGCCGATGACGGCGAGCTCGCCGCCGACCGGGACGACCGCGTCCTCGGGGGCGGCGATCGAGAGCAGCACCCCGGCGACGGGCGAGGGGATCTCGGTGTCGACCTTGTCGGTGGAGACCTCGACCAGCGGCTCGTCGACCGCGACGGTGTCGCCGACCTGCTTGAGCCAGCGGGTGACGGTGCCCTCGGTGACGCTCTCGCCGAGCATCGGCATCGTGACGGAGGTCGGCATGGGTCGTTTCCTTCGCTGTCGGACGGGCTCCAGGCTCGGCGCGGTGGTGGCGACGGGCCGTTCGATCAGGGTCAGCTGTGCGCGTGCAGGGGCTTGCCGGCCAGGGCGAGGAAGGCCTCGCCGAACGCCTCGTTCTGGGTGGGGTGCGCGTGGATCAGGGTGGCGACGTCCTCGGGGTAGGCCTCCCAGTTGACGACGAGCTGGCCTTCGCCGATGAGCTCGCCGACTCGGGCGCCGACCATGTGGACGCCGACGACGGGGCCGTCCTTCTCGCGGACGAGCTTGATGAACCCCGTGGTGCCGAGGATCTGCGACTTGCCGTTGCCGCCGAGGTTGTACTCGTAGGCCTCGACGTTGTCGGCGCCGTAGCGGTCCACGGCCTGGGCCTGGGTGAGGCCGACGGAGGCGACCTCGGGCTCGCAGTAGGTGACGCGCGGGATGCCCGCCTCGTCGATCACGTGCGGGTTGAGCCCGGCGATCTCCTCGGCGACGAAGATGCCCTGCTGGAACCCGCGGTGCGCGAGCTGCAGGCCGGGGACGATGTCGCCGACGGCGTAGACGCCCGGCACGTTGGTCGAGAGGCGGTCGTCGGTGAGGACGAAGCCGCGGTCCATCGCGACGCCGACCTCCTCGAAGCCCATCCCCGTCGCGTTCGGGCCGCGGCCCACGGCGACGAGCAGCAGGTCGGCCGCCAGCGTGGTGCCGTCCTCGAGGGACACGCCGACACCGGTGTCGGACTGGGTGACGCCGGCGAAGCGGACGCCCACCTTGGCGGCGATGCCGCGCTTGCGGAACGCGCGGTCGAGCGCCTTCGAGCAGGCCTCGTCCTCGTTCGGCACGAGCCGGGGGAGCGCCTCGACGATCGTGACGTCGGCGCCGAAGGACTTCCACACGCTGGCGAACTCCACGCCGATGACGCCGCCACCGAGCACGATCACCTTCGCGGGGATCGTCTCGAGGTTGAGGGCCTCGTAGGAGGTGATGACGCGCCCGCCGATCTCGAGGCCGGGCAGGCTGCGGGCGTAGGAGCCGGTGGCCAGGATGACGCCCTTGGTGGCGGTGTACGTCGTGCCCGCGACCTCGACGGTCGTGGGGGAGGTGAGACGCCCGGTGCCCTCGATCAGGGTCACCGCGCGGGACTTCACCAGGCCCTGGAGGCCCTTGTAGAGGCGGGAGACGACACCCTCGCGGTAGGCGTTGACCTTGACCAGGTCGATGCTCTCCAGCGTGGCGTTGACGCCGATGTGCGACGACTCGCGCGCGGAGTCCGCGACCTCGGCCGCGTGCAGCAGCGCCTTGGTCGGGATGCAGCCGTAGTGCAGGCAGGTGCCGCCGAGCTTGTCCTTCTCCACCAGGGCGACCGACAGGCCGAGCTGGGCGCCGCGCAGGGCAGCGGCGTAGCCGCCGCTCCCGCCGCCGAGGATGACGAGGTCGAACTGGGTCCCGGACACGGGCGCTCCTCGTAGGTGCGTGTGGTCGGACAGGCGTGGGCGCTCCGGGTGCGGAGCGCGGGGGACAGTCTTTCACCCCCGTGACGGGTCTGTGACCAGGGGTGAACGACGCGCGCGAGGCCGCCCCGGAGGACGGCCCCGCGCGGATCGGTCTAGATGCGGCCCGCGGCCGCGTCCTCGGCTACCTGGACGAGCGTGCGGACCGAGTGGCCGGTGCCCCCGGTGGGGGTGTAGCCGTGCGGTGCGTTGGAGTTGAACGCCGGGCGGGCGATGTCGAGGTGGGCCCAGCGCTGGCCCTTCTTGATGTACTCCCCGAGGAACACCGAGGCCGACATCATGCCGCCGAGCGCGCGGTTGACCGTGGGGATGTTCGTCAGGTCGGCGACCGTGCTGTCGAAGCCGGCGCGGGCCTCCTCCGGCTGCGGCATCGGCCACATCGGCTCGCCGACCTCGTCGGCCGCCCGGTGGATGGCCGAGCGCAGGTCGTCGTCGTTGGCCATGATCCCGCTGGTGCGGGCGCCGAGCGCGATGCCCTGGGCTCCGGTGAGGGTGGCGACGTCGATGATGACGTCAGGCTTGTCCTCCTGGGCGCGGACGAGGCCGTCGCCGAGGACGAGGCGGCCCTCCGCGTCGGTGTCGAGGATCTCGACCGTCTTGCCGCCGTAGTTGGTCAGCACGTCGCCGGGGCGCTGCGCCGTGCCGCTCGGCATGTTCTCGGCCAGGCAGAGGTAGGTCGTGACGTTGACCGGCACGCCGAGCCGGGCGACCGCGACGGTGGCGGCGAGGACTGAGGCAGCGCCGCCCATGTCGCTCTTCATCTCGTGCAGGTTGAGCGAGGGCTTGATCGAGATGCCGCCGGTGTCGAACGTGATGCCCTTGCCGACGAGCGCGACGTGGGCGGTCGCACCCTCGGGGCGGTAGGCGAGGCGCACGAGGCGGGGCGGGTTCGCCGAGCCCTTGCCGACGCCCAGGATGCCGCCGTAGCCACCCTCGGCCAGCTGGTTCTCGTCGAGGACCTCGATGTCGACCGGCAGGCCGTACGCCGCGGCGATCGCTGCGGCCTCGACGTCGGTCGGCACCATGTCGCCCGCAGGGGTGTTGACCAGGTCGCGCGCGAGGTTCACCGCGTTGGCGATGGCCTTGGCGCGGTTCAGCGCCGAGACGCTGGTGGCGTCCTTGGCGTCGGCGACCTGCAGCGCGACGCGGTCGACCGGCGACTTGTGCGCGGACTTGCTGTCGACGCGGTAGGGGTGGAAGGCGTAGGCGCCGAGCAGTGCGCCCTGGCCCACGGCCTCGAGCGCGGCGGGGGTCTCGGTGGGCAGTGCCAGCAGGGCGCGGCGGTTGCCGGCGAGCGAGCGGAGCGCCACGGCCGTGGCCCGGCGCAGCGCCTCGTCGGTCCAGGGACCCTCGCCGAGTCCGACGGCGAGCACGAGGGGGGCCGCGGAGATGCCCGCACCCGGGATCCGGACGAGGTCGCCGGCCCTGCCGGTGGCACCGAGGGCGGCGAGGGACTCCTCGAGCTTGCGCTTGGGGGCCGCCTTGAACGAGGCCGCGGGGCCGACGAGGACGGCGCTCTTCCTGCGGCCGCCCGCCGGTGCGGTGGCGACGACGAGGACGTCGGTGGACAGGGTCGCGGCGTCGGCCGACGACAGGGTGAGCGTCGTCACGGTGGATCTCCTCGGGGAGCTCGGGATGTCCAGTGAAACCTACCCCGCACGACTGGTCCGTGCCGCCCGCAGGCAGCGACCGGTCGGACTGAGTAGGTTCCTCGCCATGAGCGACTCCGCCACCCCCCTCCTGTCCCCGCTGCACGTGCGTCACGAGGCGCTCGGCGCGAAGTTCGGCGACTTCGGCGGCTGGTCGATGCCGCTGGAGTACGCCGGTGGCGGGGTCGTCGCCGAGCACACCGCGGTCCGCGAGCGGGTCGGCGTCTTCGACGTCTCGCACCTCGGCAAGGCGTCCGTCACCGGACCGGGAGCCCGTGCGTTCCTCGACTCGGTGCTCACCAACTCCCTGGACCGCATCGCCCCCGGCAAGGCGCAGTACACCCTGCTGTGCACGGACTCCGGCGGCGTCATCGACGACCTCATCGCCTATCTCCGCAGCGACGACGACGTGTTCCTCATCCCCAACGCCTCGAACACCCCCGAGGTCGTCCGCGTCCTGCGCGCCGCCGCGCCCGAGGGGATCACGGTCACCGACCTGCACCACGACTACGCCGTCCTCGCGGTGCAGGGCCCGCAGTCGGCCGCGCTCCTCGCGGGCCTCGGGCTGCCGACGGACCTCGACTACATGGCGTTCGCACCCGCCGACCACGGCGGCGAGCCGATCACCGTGTGCCGCACCGGCTACACCGGCGAGCACGGCTACGAGCTCGTCGTGCCATGGGGGAGCGCCGAAGGCGTGTGGGACGAGCTGATGGACGAGGGTGCGGCGTACGGCGTGCTGCCGTGCGGTCTCGGCGCGCGGGACACCCTGCGCACCGAGATGGGCTACCCGCTGCACGGCCAGGACCTCTCGCTCGAGATCACGCCGGTCCAGGCCCGCGCCGGTTGGGCGGTGGGCTGGAGGAAGCCCGCGTTCCACGGCCGCGACGCGCTCGTCGCGGAGAAGGAGGCCGGGCCGGCCCGGCGCTCGGTCGGCCTCGTGTCGCTCGAGCGCGCCATCCCGCGCGCGCACATGCAGGTGACGGACACCGACGGCGCACCGCTCGGGGAGATCACCAGCGGCACGTTCTCGCCCACGTTGAAGTACGGCATCGCGCTCGCGCTGCTGTCCACGGTCGCGGGGCTGGCGGACGGCGACGAGGTGCTCGTCGACGTGCGCGGCCGCCCGGCGCGCTTCGCCGTCACCACGCCGCCGTTCGTCGACCGCTCCACCCGCTGACCGGCGCGGCGCCGGCAGGTCAGCGAGCCAGGCCGAGCCCGAGCGCGACGACGAGCAGCACGACCGTGGTGGCCACCTCCACCACGGCTCCGAGCACGTCTCCGGTGATCCCGCCGAACCGGGCGACGCAGCGGCGCAGGAGGGCGGCGCCCGCGAGCAGGCCCGCGAGCGCGCTCACGACGAGCACCGCCTGCGCGGCTCGGCTCGCATCGTCGTCGAGGCCGCCGAGCAGCACGGCGCCGGCGACGACAGCGAGCGTCATGGCCACGGCGGCGGTCCGCCCGACGCTGCCCGCCACCGTCGCCCCGAGCCCGTCGGCCCGGGCCGAGGGCACCGACGGCGTGCACGCCCACGTCGCCGCGAGGCGGCCGACCGTGGCGGCGACGACCACGCTCACCGTGCCGAAGCCCTCGAGCGCGCACTCGGTGAGCGCCACGGTCTGCAGCCCGATGACGAGGACGAGCGCGACCACGCCGAACGCGCCGACGTCGGGCTGACGCATCACCGCGAGCCGCCGTTCGCGTACGCCGTCGTCCTGGCCCTTCACCCCTAGCCCGTCGACCGTGTCGGCGAGCCCGTCGAGGTGGAGGCCGCGGGTGAGCCACGCCAGCGTGGTGATCGCGAGCAGCGCTCCGAGGAGGTCGAACGTCGAGGACGGCCGCGACCCGCCGAACACCACTCGTACGACGTCGAGCACCGTGGCCGCGACCACGGCGAGCAGCGCGCCGACGAGCGGGGCGAGGAGCATCGCGCGTCCGGCGACCCGACGGTCCACCACGCGCGGAGCAGGGACCCGGATCGCGGTGAGCGTCCCGAGCGCGAGGCGCAGCGAGTCGGGCATCAGGCCTCGCGGTCCGAGACGCCGGCCTCGTCGAAGGTCGCCATCTCGCGCAGCGTCGCGCCGGCGGCGGCGAGGACCGGCAGCGCGACGAGGGCGCCGGTGCCCTCGCCGAGGCGCAGGCCGTAGTCGACGAGCGGGTCGAGGTCGAGCCGCTCGAGGGCCGCCCGCTGTGCCGGCTCGGTCGACCTCGTTCCGGCGAGCCACCACGCGCGGGACCGGAACGCGATGCGGTGCGCCACGAGCGCGGCCGCGCACGAGACCACGCCGTCGAGCAGCACGGGCGTGCGTCGCGCCGCGGCACCGAGGAGGAACCCGGTGGTGGCGGCCAGGTCGGCGCCGCCGACCGCGGCGAGCAGCCCGATCGAGTCGCCCTTGAGCGGTCGGCCGCGGCGCATGGCGTCGCGGACAGCGGCCGTCTTGCGCATCCAGGTGTCGTCGTCGATGCCCGTGCCGCGTCCGACCACCCGCGCGGGGTCGATGCCGCAGAGCAGGCCGACGAGCACGGCCGACGGCGTGGTGTTGCCGATGCCCATGTCGCCCGGGATGAGCAGGTCCGCGCCGGAGTCGACCTCCTCGTCGGCGATGCGCAGGCCTGCGCGGAACGCCTCCTCCGCCTGCTCGCGCGTGAGGGCGTCCTCGCGGTCGATGGACCCGCTGGAGCGGCGTACGCGATAACGGGTCACGTCCTCCGGCACGGTGGCACCGAGGTCGGCGTAGTCGGCGTCGACGGCCATGTCGACCACGCGCACGCTCGCGCCGTTCTGCCGTGCGAGCACGTTCACCGCGGCGCCGCCGGCGAGGAAGTTGAGCACCATCTGCGCGGTGACCTCGGGCGGGTAGGCGCTCGTCGCCGCGGTCCGCGCGACGCCGTGGTCGCCCGCGAACACCACGACGCGCACCCGCTCGAGCGACCGCGGCGGGCAGGTGCCCTGCACCGAGCAGAGCCAGAGCGAGAGCTCCTCGAGGCGACCCAGCGCGCCCGCGGGCTTGGTGAGCCGGGCCTGCCGCGCGACGCCCGCGGCGCGCGCGTCGGCGTCGGGCAGCCCGATCCGCTCGACGAGGTCGGCGAGGTCGAGGGCGTCGGTCACGGTGGCTGCTCCAGGTGCTCGGTGAGCTCGGTGAGCTCGGTCGGGTCGGGGCCGGGTCGGTCGGCTCGGGCTCAGAGTCGCAGCACCCGACCGGCCACGACGAGGTCGACGTCGTCGCACACCAGCGCGAGCCGGCGGTTGAGGACGCCGAGCAGGTCGCGGTAGAGGCGGCCCGACGCGTGCTCGGGCACCACGCCGCCGCCGACCTCGTTGCTCACGAGGACTACGTGGGCGGTCGTCGAGGACACCGCCGCGACGAGCGCGTCGCAGTCGCGCGCGACGGCCGCGAGCGACTCGGCGTACGCCGGTGTCCCGGCGTCGACGACCCAGGTGCGAGCGGCGTCGAGGCGGCCCGCCAGCCAGAGCGCGACGCAGTCGACCAGGACCGCGTCGGCGCGTCCCGCGGCCGCGAGAGTGCTTGCGACGTCGAGGGTCTCGACCGTGCGCCACTGCACGGGGCGTCGTGCGCGGTGCTCGGCGACGCGCGCCCGCCACTCCGGGTCGTCCGCGCGCTCGCCCCCGGTGGCGAGGTAGGTGACGTCGCCGTGCGCGAGCAGCCGGCTCTCGGCCTCGCGCGACTTGCCGGACCGTGCGCCGCCGAGGACGAGCTGGCGGCGCGGCCGTGGAGCGAGGGCGCGCGGCTCGTCCGTGGACAGGACGGTGAGGTCGTCGACGACGCGTGCGCCCCACGCCTCGAGGACGCGCGCGAGGTCCGGCGGGTTGTGGTGGCTCAGGTGCACGGCCACCACGTCGGTGCCGTCGACGATCGCACCGACCTCGCGCAGCGCGGCGAGCTGCACGGGGAACGTCGTGAGGTCGAGGTGCCCGGTGCCGTGGTCGGCCTTCGTGCCGAACGACTCCTCGAGCAGCACCACGTCGTACGCCGCTCCGCTCACGGCCGCCGTCGTGGCCGGGTCGATGGGTCCCGTGTCCGTCGCGTGCAGCAGCCGGGAGCCGTCAGGGGCTGTGACGTCGTAGAGCAGCGCGTCGAGGGTCAGCACGTCGCGACCGACGTCGTGCGCGGCGGCGAGCGGGCGTACGACGTAGCCGTCCACGTCGACCACGTCGCCCGGCTCGACGACCTCGAGACTGACCGGGTCGTGCGGGCCGACCCAGTCGCGGCACGCGTCGATCGCCGACTGCGGCCCGAGCACGCGCAGCGTCGTCGCGCTGCCCGCCCACGAGCGCGAGAGCAGCGCCGCGGGGGCGAGGTGGTCGGGGTGCGCGTGGGTGAGCAGCAGGCACGTCACGTCGGCGAGGCTGACGCCGGCACGGTCGGCCTGGCGCGGCGAGTCGGGCCCGCAGTCGAGCATCAGGACGCCGTCGACGAGCGCCGAGGTGGTCGAGCGCAGCGTCCCGGTGTCGCGCGCCCACGTGCACGACGCGCAGCGGCACCACGGGTTCGGCCAGCCGTCGGCCGACCCGGTGCCGAGCAGCAGCACGTCCATCAGTGCGACCCGTCGGATCCCGTGGGGGAAAGGCCATCGGGGGCGAACACGACCGGTGCGTCGAACGCCGCGCGCCGCGAGGCGCGACGCAGCGCGACCAGAACCGCCCGCCCGGCGACCAGCACGAGCACCACCGTGAGCGCCGCGCGCGGCAGGTCGAAGCCGAGCGAGGTCGTGACGTCGAAGCGCAGCCAGTGCGCCAGGTTCGTCGAGAGAGGGGCGCCGGGCACGTAGGACAGCTCGGGCGGGAAGCCGTCGTCGGCGGTGAGGAACGGCCAGAACCACAGGTTGAGCAGGAACCCGTATCCCACGCACACCACCGCGGAGTACGCCGCCAGCAGCCCGATCTCACGACGCCCGGAGGCTCTCGGGAGCAGGCCGGCGCCGAGCCCGATCCACGCTGCGCCGATCATCTGGAACGGCAGCCACGGGCCCACGCCGCCGGTGACGAGCGCCGAGGAGAACATCCCGATCGAGCCGAGGCAGAAGCCGAAGCCCGGGCCGAGTGCTCGACCGCCGAGGATCACGACGATCCACATCGGCTCGAAGCCCGCGTGCCCGGAGCCGAACGGCCGCATCGCCGCCGCGGCCGCGGCCATCACGCCGAGCAGCGCGACGCCCTTCGCGTCGAGGCCGCCGTCGGCGACGTCGGCGAGCACGACCGCGATGACGAGCGGCAGCACGACGGCGAACAGCCAGGGCGCGTCGGTGGAGTGCGCGACGACGACCGACCCGGACGCTGCGAGGAGCGGCCAGAGGAACGCCATGACCGCGATCGCGCTGGCGATCGCGACGAGGGACCCCGTACGGCGCCCGAGCCGGACCGTACGGGGTCGACTCGCGCGGCGCACCGGGTCCGGTGCGGCGGTGCCGGGCTGCGTGTCGACGACGGCGGTCACGGGAGGACCTTCACGATGCCGCGACCAGGGCGGCCGCGACCTCGGACACGGTGAGCCACGGCTGCGGCGAGAGCACCTTGCTCACCTGCGGGGCGAACATCGGCGAGCCGACCACGACGTCGGTGGCCGGGCCGTCGGCCACGACCTCGCCGTCGGCGAGGACGACCACGCGGGTCGCGACCTCGGCCGCGAGCTCGACGTCGTGCGTCGCCAGCAGCACGCAGTGCCCGGTCGCGGCGAGCTCGCGCAAGGTCGCGACGAGGCGCTTCTTCGCGGCGTAGTCCAGGCCGCGCGTCGGCTCGTCGAGGAGCAGCACCGGCGGTCCCGCCGCCAGCACGATCGAGAGCGCGAGCGCCAGCCGCTGACCTTCGGACAGGTCGCGCGGGTGCGTGGCGTCGTCGATCCCGGGCGCGAGCCGGTCGAGCATCGCCCGGGTCGTGCCGGCGCCGACCCCGCAGTCGCGGTCGCCCGCCGCGCACTCCTCGCCGACCCGGTCCGCGACGAGCAGGTCGGTCGGTTCCTGGGGCACGAGGCCGACGCGGCGCACGAGCTCGCGCCCACGCAGCGCGGCGGGTGCGGCGCCGCCGACCGCCACCGAGCCGCTGTGCGGCACGTGCAGCCCGACGAGCGTGTTCAGCAGCGTCGACTTCCCGGCGCCGTTGCGGCCCATGACGGCGACGATCTCGCCGCGGTCCGCGGTGAGCGTCACGCCGCGCAGCGCGGGGACGGAGCCGTGGCGTACGACGACGTCGCTCGTCGCGAGCGCGGGGTCGCCGTCGACCACGTGCAGCGCCGACCGCGACCGGCGAGCGGCCTCGTCGACGAGCGGGGCGAGGCGCTCGCGCAGCGGACCGGACGCGCGCCGTGCGTCGCGCACGGTCAGGGGGAGCGGCGACCAGCCGGCGAGGCGGCCGAGCTCCACGACGGGCGGTGCGACCGGCGCGGAGACCATCACGTCGGCGGGGCTGCCGACCACGAGCGGTGCGCCCCCGCCGGGCACGAGGACGACACGGTCGGCGTACTGCACGACGCGCTCGAGCCGGTGCTCGGCGAGCAGCACGGTCACGCCGAGGTCGTGCACGAGCCTCTGCAGCGCAGCCAGGACCTCTTCTGCCGCACCGGGATCCAGCGCCGAGGTCGGCTCGTCGAGGACGAGCACCTTCGGGTGCGTGGTGAGCACGGCGCCGATCGCGACGCGCTGGCGCTGGCCGCCGGACAGCGAGAGGAGCGGGCGGTGCCGCAGGTCGGCGAGGCCGAGCAGGTCGAGCGTCTCCTCGACGCGGCGGCGCATGACGTCGGGCGCCAGGCCGATCGACTCCATGCCGTAGGCCAGCTCGTCCTCGACCATGTCGGTGACGAAGCCCGACAGCGGGTCCTGCGGCACGATCCCGACGACGTCGGCCAGCTCGCGCGGCGGGTGCAGCCGGGTGTCGCGGCCGGCGACGGTGACGCGCCCGGACAGCGTGCCGCCGGTGAAGTGCGGCACCAGACCGTTGACGCAGCGGAGCAGCGTCGACTTGCCGGTGCCGGTGCGGCCGACGACGAGCACGAGCTCGCCCTCCGGGACGTGCAGGTCGACGTGCGAGAGCACGGGCGCGGCCGCGCCGTCGTAGGTGACGGAGACGTCCTCGAACCGGATCACGCGGCCACCTCCAGCATGGGACGTCGTGCGGGCGCGAGGTCCCGGACCACAGCGGTCCCCGGCGGTCGTGGTGCGACGACGCCGGCCAGTGCGGCGAACGCCACCGCGAGCGCGGGGACCACGGGCAGGCCCGGCCACGCCAGCGGCGCGGTCTGGCCGACCAGCACGTCGGGGTCGAGCACGGACACGACCACGAGCGTCACGGCCGGCACCACGCCGGAGAGGGAGACCAGCCACTCGGGGAGCGCCCACGGGTCCGGGCGGTAGCGGGTGCGGATCGCGCGGCGACCGGCCAGCCGCATGCCCAGCAGCCCGGTGACGAGCCCGAGCACGAGGAGCGGCAGCGCGACGGAGCCCGGCGTCCCGCCGTCGAGCAGCGCGTAGACCCCCACGCACGTGCCGACGACGCCGAGCAGCAGGAGGGCCGAGCCGGTACGCCGTACCCGCGGGGCCACCGGGCCAGTGCGTCCGTAGCCGCGCGAGTCCATCGCGGCCGCGAGGTCGACGGCCCGCTCGAGCGCCCCCTCGAGCACGGGCATGACGGAGCCGACGAAGGCCCGCACACCGCGGTCCGGGCGGCCGCGCAGGCGTCGCGCGGTGCGGACGCGGGCGACGTCGGCGACGAGCTGCGGCGCGAAGGTCATCGCGACGACCACGGCGACGCCGACCTCGTAGAGGGCGGCGGGCACGCTGGCCAGCAGCCGGGCCGGGCTCGCGAGGGAGTTGGCGGCGCCGATGCAGGCGAGCATCGTGGCGAGCACCAGGCCGAGGTAGACCGAGAGCAGGAGCTCCTCCGCCGTGACCGGGCCGCCGATGCTGACGCCGGCCATCCAGTCCGGCAGCGGGATCTCGGGCAGCGTCACGAGCACGTGCGCTCCGATGCCGGCCCCGAGGAGCACGGTGAACGCGACGCGGATCGCGATGACGACGAGCCCGAGGCGCAGGAAGACGGCGTAGGACCGCGACCACGGTGCCTCGGGACGGCGGCGCGACACGACCCAGCCGGCGACGGCGACGATCAGCGCGAGCACGATCGGCGACGTCGTGCGGCTCGCGGCGGTGGCGAGCCCGAGGGCCCAGACCCACCACGCGCCGGGGTGCAGCCAGCGGGGGATCGCGCCGTCGCCGAGGGCGTGCGCGGTCCGCCGGCTCATCCCAGCCTCCGGCGCCGCGAGGTCCACCACGCCGAGCCGGCGAGCGTGGCCACGACCAGGCCGCCGACGACGAGCCCGACCGGGCTGCCGCTGCTCTGCGCGTCCGGCGTCGGGGCGCCGGCGACCGCGGGCAGGGTCGGCTCGCCCTGGTCCGTCGAGCCGGACGCGGGCGACGTCGAGCCGGACGTGGCGGGCGCCGCCGCGGACGAGGTGGCCGCGCCGCCGCCCGTCGTGGGGAGCGGTGCCGGGCCCGACGCCGCCGGGGTCGACGAGGGGCTCGCCAGCGAGCGCGCGGTCGGAGCGCCGCCCGAGCCGGTGCTCGACGTCGCCCGGGGCTTGGCGGTCGTGGGCTTCGGGGTCGGCGTCGGGTCCGGGACGACCGGTGCGCACTCGCCCTTCGGGTAGCCGTCGAGCGCGCAGATGAGGCCGTTCTCGCTGCGCACGGCCACCGGCGGCGACACGTCGCGCAGCACGTCGGAGCCGCGCGGCGAGCCGGCGATCGTGACGCACTCGACGCGGACCGACGACGTGGTCGGAGGCGTCTGCCTGGGCGGCGCGTCGGCCGTCGTGCCGTAGTCGATCACCAGGGCGACGCGGACCGAGCCCGCGACCGGCGCGAGCCGCGGGCAGAGCGTCGCGAAGTCGGGGCTCTGCCTCGGTCGCGCCGTGGCGGTGGTCGAGCGCGAGGTCGCGAACCGCCAGCCGAGCACCCAGGTGTCGCCCACGGCGTGACCCGCGGGGCCGACCTTCGCGAACGTCCAACCGGTGGAGGACTTCCCGGTGCTGCTGCCCCACCAGTAGGTCCAGTAGCGGTACGTCGACGCCTGGGCCGGCGCGGCCGTCGCGAGCAGCGCGACGAGCGTGAGCGGCAGGGCGACGAGCACGCCGACCACGACCGCCGCGACGCGGTGCGCGGTGGTCGTGGGTCGGCGCGCGGACGTCATGCGTGCGCACCTCGCCGACGGGTGGAGGCGACCGCGCCGGTCCCGAGGAGCACCAGCAGCCCGCCGACGGCGCCGAGCGCCGGCGTGAGCGAGGTCGGGCCGGACTGCGCGAGCGGGGCCGAAGCGTCCGTGCCCGACGTCGCCGAGGCGCTGGTCGATCCGGACTCCGACGGCGTCGGCGAGGCGGCTGCGGGAGCGACCCGGATCGTGGCGCCGAGGCGGGCGACGTAGCCGGTGACGACGGAGTGGTCGCCGCCGGCCGCGCTCGTGGCCAGCGCGGCGAGGGCGAGCAGCCCCGGCTGGTCGGTCGCCTTCGTCGCGGCCGGGCTCGCGGTGCCGGCGCGACGGACCGAGGCGGCCTTCAGCGGCTGGGCCGTGACCGCGGCGAGCGCGGCGTCGAGCTGCGTGCGACCGACGCCGACCGCGGCGAGCGACAGGGCGGCCCAGGCGGTGTCGCCGGTGGACACGCTGCCGGGGATCCGGTTGCCGCTGCCGAAGTCGAACTGCGGCACGGCACCGAACGCGTCGATCAGGCGCGCGAGGTGGCCCGCGCCGAGCTGTGCCGGCGTCAGCGTCGGGCTGCCCGAGCTCGGGCAGGTCGCGCGCGGCGCGTCGACCACCACCGGCCCCGCCTTCACCGGGAGCGCCGAGCCCGAGAGCGCCAGCGTCGCCTGGACCGCGGCCGCGTCGCTGTCGACGAGCGGTCCGCCGTAGCTCTGGAAGGCGAAGCCGCCGTCGTCGTCGGTCGCCACGCCCTCGCAGCCGATCTGCAGCGACTCGAGGAAGTGCGCCGCCGAGGCGCCGCCCTTCTGCACCGAGCTCGGCGCGCGACCCGCCGTGTTCGTGCCGAACAGGACGACGGCGGTGGAGTTGGCGTCGGAGTCGCCGCCGACGAAGTAGGGGAAGCCACCGTCGCTGCGCTGCGCGGCGAGCACCCAGGCCAGGGCCTTGTCC
>Ga0302299_10000489_pt1 | contig 21514 bp, 22 predicted proteins | sample III_Fen_N3_4_FD_198795 | JGI IMG/M metagenome (GOLD analysis project Ga0302299, IMG submission 198795) | Peat permafrost microbial communities from Stordalen Mire near Abisko, Sweden - III_Fen_N3_4 | ecosystem: Environmental > Terrestrial > Soil > Wetlands > Permafrost | place: Sweden: Abisko... | reverse complement strand
CGCGTGGGTGGTCGCCACGGCGCCGAGCTGGTGGTGGCGGTCACGTCGCGGGCCGTCGACGGTGCGGCCACGGAGGCGGCCCTGCTGGCGCTGGCCGTCGCGTTCGGCGTCCGGCGCCGACAGCTGCGGCTCGTGGTCGGAGCGCGCAGCCGGAGCAAGGTCGTGGCGATCGACGACCCACCCGCCGACTTCGCCCACCGGCTCGCCGGGCTGCTCGACGGCTGAGGGGGCGGCGCGCCTGTTTGGTCGGTCAGCGGACCCGGACCTATCCTTCCGTGGCCTACCGGGCAAGATCGTCGACGGCAGGGGTGGGGCATGGCGCAACGCAGCGGGGTCGCTGGTCGGGTTCGCCAGGCCGTGAGCGGGGCGACCAGCCGGGTGGCCGGAGCCCGCCCCGCGAAGAAGACCGCGTCGGCCTCGACCACGAAGAAGGCCGCGGCCAGCACCAAGGCCGGCTCGACCAAGCCGACGAAGAAGGCGGTACCGGTCAAGAAGGCGCCGGCGGCGAAGAAGGTCGCGCCGGTCAAGAAGGCGCCGGCGGCGAAGAAGGCGGTCCCGGTCAAGAAGGCGCCGGCGGCGAAGAAGGTCGCGCCGGTCAAGAAGGCGGCGGCGGCGAAGAAGGCGGTACCGGTCAAGAAGGCGGTACCGGTCAAGAAGGCGCCGGCGGCGAAGAAGGCGGTACCGGTCAAGAAGGCCGCGCCCGTCCCGAAGCCCACAGCTGCCAAGAAGGCGACCCCGGTCAAGCGGGCCCCCGCGGTCAAGAAGGCGGCGCCGGTCAAGAAGGCGGCGCCGGTCAAGAAGCCGGTCCGCACGCTGGCCGTCCGGGCCGACGAGCAGCCGTGGACCAAGGCCGAGCTGGCCGAGGTCGAGGGGATCCTGCGCGCGCACCTGCGTCAGCTGAACGCCGAGATCGAGATCGCCGAGGCGGAGCTGAACGAGCTGTTGCGCGACTCCGGCGACGGCTCCGGCGACGACCAGGCCGACGCGGGCAGCAAGACGTTCGAGCGCGAGCACGAGATGTCGGTGGCCAACAACACCCGCGACCTGATCCAGCAGGTCCAGCGGGCCCTCGGCCGGATCGCGGACGGGACCTACGGGGTGTGCGAGAGCTGTGGGCAGCCCATCGGCAAGGCCCGGCTCCAGGTGTTCCCTCGCGCCACGCTGTGCCTGGCCTGCAAGCAGCGCGAGGAACGTCGCTGACCTCCGACGCGACCGCTCCGAAGGCGCCGCGGACCCATCACCGCGCCAGTCTGGTCACGTTGTTCGCGGTCGCGTTGGGGGTGTGGGCGGCCGACGTGATCAGCAAGGTGGTCGTCGTGGCCACCCGGGCCGACCAGCCTCCGCTGGACGTGGTCGGAGCGTGGGTGCGGGTGGTGTACATCCGCAACCCGGGGGCTGCGTTCAGCGTGGGCACCGGCCTGACGATCGTGTTCTCGCTGGTCGCCGTGGCCGTGATCGTCGTGATCGTCCGAACCGCACCGCGGCTGGCGTCGGTGGGCTGGGCGGTCGCCCTCGGCGGGCTCCTGGGCGGTGCCCTGGGCAACCTGACCGACCGACTGTTCCGCAGTCCGGCTCCGCTTCGCGGTCACGTGGTCGACTGGATCCAGGTGCCCCACTGGCCGGTCTTCAACCTGGCCGACTCCGCGATCGTCTGTTCGGCGGTCCTGATGATCGTGCTCTCGTTGCGTGGCATCCAGATGGACGGGTCGCGGGTCTCGTGATCGGGCCCGCGCCGTGCCCGGCGCCAGGGTCCGACGCCATACTGCCGGGGTGAGCCAACGCCGATCCCTTCCGGTGCCGGAGGGGCTCGAGGGCGAACGCCTCGACGCCGCGCTGGCGCGGATGTTCGGCTTGTCGCGGACGAAGGCGGCCGACCTCGTGGCGTCCGGCGCTGCCTCCGTGGACGGTCACATCGCCGCCAAGTCCGATCGCGTCGTGGCTGGCGCGTGGCTCGAGGTCGATCTGCCCGACGTCGCCGCCCCGGCGTCCGTCGTGGCCGAGCCCGTCCCCGGACTGACCGTGCTGTACGACGACGACGACGTCGTCGTGGTCGACAAGCCGGTCGGCGTGGCCGCGCACCCCAGTCCGGGGTGGACCGGCCCCACGGTGATCGGGGGACTGGCCGGCGCCGGGTACCGGGTGGCGACGTCGGGGGCCGCCGAGCGGCAGGGGGTCGTGCACCGCCTCGACGTGGGCACGAGTGGCCTCATGGTCGTCGCCAAGTCGGAGTCGGCCTACTCGGCGCTGAAGGCCGCGTTCAGGGAGCGTCGCGTCGACAAGACCTATCACGCGCTGGTCCAAGGACACCCGGATCCGTCGCGGGGGACGGTCGACGCCCCGATCGGTCGACACCCCACCAGCGACTGGAAGTTCGCCGTCGTCGCCGCCGGCAAACCCAGCGTCACCCACTACGAGACGCTCGAGGCGTTTCCGGCCGCCAGCCTGTTGGAAATCGAGCTCGAGACCGGTCGCACGCATCAGATCCGGGTCCACCTGGCTGCCCTGCGTCATCCGTGCGTGGGCGACCTGACCTATGGCGCGGACCCAGTGCTGGCCGCGCGGCTCGGGCTGCATCGCCAGTGGCTGCAGGCCGTCCGGCTCGGCTTCGAGCATCCGGCCACCGGGCAGCACGTGTCGTTCACCTCGCAGTACCCCGACGACCTGCAGCACGCCCTCGACGTGCTGCGTGACGAATCCTGAGGAGTCCGATGACCGACACACCCCGCCCGGCGCACCAGTCCGGCACGTTCGCGATCGGTGGCGACCTCGTGGTTCATCGACTCGGGTTCGGTGCGATGCAGATCACCGGTGCCGGCATCTGGGGTCCTCCAGACGACGTCGACAACGCGCGTGCGGTGCTGCGCCGCGCCGCCGACCTCGGCGTCGACTTCATCGACACCGCGGACTCGTACGGCCCGGCGGTCTCCGAGGAGCTGATCAAGCAGGCCCTGTGGCCCTACGACGGCATCGTGGTCGCGACCAAGGCCGGCCTGACCCGCACCGGTCCGGGACTGTGGCACGCGGTCGGGCTTCCGGAGTACCTGAAGCAGCAGTGCGAGCTGTCGCTGCGTCGACTCGGCGTCGAGACGATCGACCTGTTCCAGCTGCACCGGATCGACACCCGGGTCCCGCTGGCCGACCAGCTCGGGGCCCTCGTCGAGCTGCAGCAGGCGGGGAAGATCCGCCATCTCGGGCTGTCCGAGGTGACGGTGAGCCAGCTGCGGGCGGCGCAGCAGGTGGCGACGATCACGACCGTCCAGAACCTGTACAACCTGGCGAACCGGCTGGCCGAACCGGTGCTCGACGTCTGCGCCGCCGAGGGAATCGGCTTCATCCCCTGGTTCCCGGTGGCCACGGGCGACCTCGCTCGCCCCGGGGGAGTGCTCGACCGGCTGTCCCGCTCGACCGGTCACACCCCGGCCCAGCTCGCCCTGGCCTGGCTGCTGCAGCGGTCACCGGTGATGCTGCCCATTCCTGGGACCAAGTCGCTGGAACATCTCAGCGAGAACGTATCGGCGGCGACGATCACGGTGGCCCCCGACGTGGTCGCCGAGCTCGCCGCGGTGGCGCCGGCCGGCCTCGACCCGGAGCGCACCGGCGTGTCGCGCTGATCGCGGTCCGCCCGGCGTCCGGGGCCCGGTGAGTCGGGTCGGAACGCCCCCGCCGGGCGGTTAGGCTGACCGTCGTCCAGCCGTCTTCCCCCGGCGGGCGTCCGCATTGATCTTCGACGTCCCTCGGAGGCCCCTCGCATGGCCGACTCGTTCGTGCACCTGCACGTGCACACCGAGTACTCCATGCTCGACGGCGCCGCCCGGGTGGGCGAGCTGCTCGATGCTGCCGTCGACGAGCAGATGCCCGCGATCGCGGTCACCGACCACGGCTACGTCTTCGGCGCCTACGACTTCTACAACAAGGCCAAGGCCCGCGGGATCAAGCCGATCATCGGGGTCGAGGCGTACCTGACGCCGGGGACCAGCCGGTTTGACAAGCGCCGCGTCCGATGGGCCGGTGGCGGTGAGGACGACGTTTCCGGCGGCGGGGCGTACACGCACATGACGCTGCTCGCCCAGAACACCACCGGCATGCACAACCTGTTCCGCATGGCGAGCCTGGCCTCGTTGGAGGGGTACTACTACAAGCCCCGCATGGACCGTGAGGTGCTGCAGACCTACGCCGAGGGCGTCATCGGCACCACCGGGTGCGCGTCGGGCGAGATCCAGACACTGCTGCGGATCGGTCGCTTCGACGACGCGGTCCGAGCGGCTGCCGACTACCGCGACATCTTCGGGGCGGACAACTTCTACTGCGAGCTGATGGACCACGGCCTGGGCATCGAACGGCGAGCGCACGAGGGTCTTCTGGAAGTCGCCGAGAAGCTCGACCTGCCGTTGGTGGCCACCAACGACCTGCACTACACCAGACCCTCCGACGCGCAGGCCCATGCCGTACTCCTGTGTGTGCAGTCCGGCTCCACCCTGGCCGACCCGAACCGCTTCAAGTTCGATGCCGACGACTTCTACCTCAAGTCGGCGGCACAGATGCGCGAGCTGTGGCGCGACCACCCGCAGGCCTGCGACAACACGCTGCTGATCGCTGAGCAGTGCGACGTCGCCTTCGCCGAGAACGCCAACCTCATGCCCCGCTTCCCGGTGCCGGAGGGCGAGTCCGAGGAGTCATGGTTCGTCAAGGAGGTCGAACGCGGACTCAACCACCGGTACAAGGGCGCGGTGCCCGACGACGCACGGACCCAGGCGAAGTACGAGGTCGGCGTCGTCCTGCAGATGGGTTTTCCCGGGTACTTCCTCGTCGTCGCCGACTTCATCAACTGGGCCAAGGAGCAGGGGATCCGCGTCGGGCCGGGTCGCGGGTCGGCGGCCGGGGCGATCGTGGCCTACGCGTTGGGGATCACCGACCTCGACCCGATCAAGCACGGTCTGCTGTTCGAGCGGTTCCTCAACCCCGAGCGCGTCTCGATGCCCGACATCGACGTGGACTTCGACGAACGACGTCGTGGCGACGTCATCCGCTACGTGACGCAGAAGTACGGTGACGACCGCGTCGCTCAGATCGTCACCTACGGCACGATCAAGGCCAAGCAGGCGGTCAAGGACTCGGCCCGCGTCCTGGGCTACCCGTATGCGATCGGCGACCGGATCACCAAGGCCATGCCGCCGGCGATCATGGGCAAGGACATCTCGCTGGGTGGCATCTTCGACCCGGCGAACTCCCGGTACGCCGAGGCCGGTGAGTTCCGGCAGCTGTACGAGGCCGACGGCGACGTGCAGCGGGTCGTCGACACCGCCCGTGGACTGGAGAACCTCAAGCGCCAGTGGGGAGTCCATGCCGCGGGCGTGATCATGAGCAGCGAGCGGCTCGCCGACCACGTGCCGATCATGCGGCGCGAGCAGGACGGCGCCATCATCACGCAGTTCGACTACCCGACCTGCGAGGCGCTCGGCCTGCTCAAGATGGACTTCCTCGGCCTGCGCAACCTCACCGTCATCGACGACGCCCTGATCAACATCAAGGCCAACCGGGGCGAGGACATCGTGCTCGAGGAGCTCGGCCTGGACGACCGGGCTGCGTACGAGCTCCTGGCCAAGGGCGACACCCTCGGCGTCTTCCAGCTCGACGGCGGACCGATGCGGGCGCTGCTGCGCTCGATGCAGCCGGACAACTTCGAGGACATCTCGGCGGTGCTGGCGCTGTACCGGCCCGGACCTATGGGCGCCAACGCCCACAACGACTACGCCGACCGCAAGAACAAGCGCAAGCCGGTGACACCGATCCACGCCGAGCTTGCCGAGCCGCTCGACGAGATCCTCGGTGACACCTACGGGCTGATCGTCTACCAGGAACAGGTCATGGCCATCGCGCAGAAGGTGGCCGGCTTCAGCCTCGGCAGCGCCGACCTGCTGCGTCGTGCCATGAGCAAGAAGAAGAAGGAGATCCTGGAGAAGGAGTTCGTCCCGTTCAGCGAGGGGATGCGGGCCAACGGCTACTCCGACCGGGCGATCCGCACGTTGTGGGACATCCTGGTCCCGTTCTCCGACTACGCGTTCAACAAGGCGCACACTGCCGGGTACGGCCTGGTCTCGTACTGGACGGCCTACCTGAAGGCGAACTATCCGGCCGAGTACATGGCTGCGCTGCTGACCAGCGTGCGCGACGACAAGGACAAGTCCGCCCTGTACCTGCACGAGTGCCGGCGCATGGGGATCAAGGTGCTGCCGCCCGACGTCAACGAGTCCGACGCCGGCTACACCCCGCGTGGGTCCGACATCCGGTTCGGCCTGGCCGCGATCCGCAACGTCGGCGAGAACGTCGTGGCGGGGATCGTCGCGGCCCGGCGCCGATCGGGGCGGTTCGCCGACTTCCGGGACTTCCTGGCCAAGGTCGACTCGGCCGTGTGCAACAAGCGGGTCATCGAGTCACTTGTCAAGGCAGGGGCGTTCGACTCGCTGGGCCACACCCGTCGCGGGCTGGTCGCCGTCCACGCCGAGGCGGTCGACACCGTGCTGGAGACCAAGCGGGCCGAGGCGATCGGCCAGTTCGACCTGTTCGGCTCCTCCGAGGACGTCGAGACCGCCGAGTTCGGGGTGGAGCTGTCGATCCCGGTCGGTGAGTGGGACAAGGCCACGCTGCTCGCGCACGAGCGGGAGATGTTGGGGCTCTACGTCTCCGACCACCCGCTGTTCGGGATCGAGCACGTGCTGGCCGCTGCGGTGGACTGCTCGGTGGCCGAGCTGTTGGCCGACGAGACCCGGCCCGACGGGACCTCCGTCACCATCGGCGGTCTGGTCACGGGGCTGCAGCGCAAGGTGACCAAGCAGGGCAACACGTGGGCGGTGGCCACGGTCGAGGACCTCGAAGGTGCCGTCGAGGCCATGTTCTTCCCGGCCACCTACCAGCTGGTGGCCACCCAGCTCGTCGAGGACACCGTGGTGCTCGTCCGCGGCCGGCTCGACCGTCGTGACGACGTGCCCAAGCTGGTCGCACTGGAGCTGTCGCTCCCGGACCTGTCGACGCAGACCCAGCGCGGTCCCGTCGTGATCTCGCTGCCGGTCGCCCGCTGCGTCCCGCCGGTCGTCGACCGGCTGAAGGACGTGCTCGCCAGCCACCCCGGAGTGGTCGAGGTGCACCTGCAACTGCAGTCGCCGGCCCGCACGACGGTGATGCGGCTCGACGACCGCCTCCGCGTCACGCCGACCCCGGCCCTGTACGCCGACCTCAAGGAGCTGCTCGGCGCCGGCACCGTGTCAGGTCTGCAGTCGGGCGTCCCGTCCGCCGATACATCGCAGGTGCGCCGGTAGATCGCCGGTGGCCACTGCGAACGGGGAGCACGGTGACCGACCGTCCAGCCGAGCCCGACGACGTCGTCGACTCCCATGCCGGCCATGTCCTGCCCGACGGGTACGACGTGCTGCCCGGCACCTCCTCCACCACGACTGCCGTGACCTCGCGGCGTGGTCGATTCCTGGCCGTCGGCGCCGGTGTCGTGGCGGTCACGCTGGTCGCCGCCGGTGGGGTCGCTGTGGGCCTGAGCCTGTCGGGCGGCGGGAGCCAGCCCGAGGAGCTGGTTCCGGCCGACGCTGTGGCGTACTTCGACCTCGACCTGGACCCGTCGGCGAGCCAGAAGGTCGACGCGGTGCGCTTCTTCCGCCACTTCCCGTCCATGGACTCGGCCCTGGGCAGCGGCGACGACCTGCGCCGGTTCGTCGCCGAGGCCTTCGCCGGTTCGTCGGTCGACTACGCGACCCAGGTGCAGCCGTGGCTCGGTCGGCGCTATGCCGTGGCAATGGTGCCGACCGCGAGCGGGGCGCCCACGTTCGAGGCGGTTCTCCAGGTGACCGACGAGGCTGCGGCCCGACAGGACCTGCCGGCCGTCCTCGGCAGCGGCGCCGGCTTCACGATTGCCGACGGGTTCGCCGTGGTCAGCGACAGCCAGGCCACGGCGTCGGCCCTGGTCGACCGAGCCAACCGGGGCAGCCTGGCGCAGTCCGCCGCGTTCACCAGCGCCATGGCGCCCTACGGCGACGGCGTGGCGTCGTTCTACGTGGACGCACACAGGTTGCAGACGCTCACCCAGGGTCTGGTGAACGGGCCGGGCGCGATGGCCGGGGTCGGCGGGCTCGGCAGCAGCCCGTTCGTCGGTGCCGCGCAGCTCACCGGTCCGGTCGCCGGGGTCGTGAAGTTCGAGCCCGACGCCGTGGAGCTGCTCGCCTCGGCTCCGACGTCGGAACCGGCCGGTCCGGTGAGCACCCTGGTCGACTCGCTGCCGGACACGACGGCGGTGGCCGTGGGCGCAGCCGGGGTCGGGCACCGGCTGGAGCAGGAGTGGGACCCGCTGATCCGCCAGCTGTCCGCACTGTCGGGTCAGTCGCCGGCGGCGCAGACCCGATCCCTCGAGGCGAGCACCGGCCTGCGCCTGCCGGACGACCTGGTCGCGCTGCTGGGCAGCCAGTTCAGCCTCAGTGTGGACTCCGACGGCCTGTCGGGTTACCCCCTCGTCGGCTACCAGGCGACGACCGATCCCACGACCACCGGCTCGGCAACCACCGCGATCACGCGGCTGCTGCGCCGCTCCGGCGTCTCGCTCTCGACGGCGACCACCGCTGACGGTGTGGTCCTGGCGACCACCCCCGGATACGCCCAGAAGCTCGCCGACGGGGGCGGAGCGCTCGGGTCGTCCCCGAGCTTCCGGGCTGCGGTGCCGCAGGCGTCCGGCGCCACCGACGTGGTCTACGTCGACCTGGCCACGCTGGTCGACCTGTTCGGGCAGCTCAGCGGCGGTTCGGCCAAGGACCTCGCGCCGCTGAAGGCGCTCGGGGCGAGCGTGCACACCGACCAGGGGCGGTCCACCGTCCAGGTCCGGCTCACCGTCACCGGCGGCTGATCGCGACGACGGCGGCCTGGGTGACACGGACCAGGTCGGCGGGGGTCAGCTCCACCTGCAAGCCCCGTCGGCCGGCCGACACGTACACGGTCGAGTGCTCGAGGGCGGAGGCGTCGACGACCGTTCGCAGCTGCCGACGCTGGCCGAAGGGGCTGATCCCCCCACGCACGTAGCCGGTCACCCGTTCTGCGTCAGCCGGGTCGGCGAGCTCCGCGCGCTTGGCCCCGACCGCCGACGCCAGGGCCTTCAGGTCGAGCTGCCCAGCCACGGGCACGAGCGCGACGGCCCACCGCGACTCCACCGCGGCGACCAGCGTCTTCAGCAGCCGCTGCGGTGCGACGCCGAGCGCGGCGGCCGCTTCGTCACCGAACGACACCGTGCCGCCCTCGTGGTGGTACGGGTGAAGGACGAAGTCGACCCCGTGCCGATGCAGGGCGACGGTGGCCGGAGTGCTCCCGTTGTCGGTCGAAGACGTCGTCGGCTTGGCCATCGCGGCGAGCCTAACCTCCAGAGGCCGGCAGTCATCGGCGTCGCCGTGGTTCCTAGACTCAGCCGAGTGATCTCCCGCATCGACCTGCGCGGCAGCGCCTGGGCTGGCACCGACCTGCGCGACGTGCTGCCCCGCGCGACGTTCGACGTCGGTGCGGCCGAGGCGGTGGTCCGGCCCTTGTGCGACGACGTGCGCCGGCGCGGTGACGAGGCTGTGCGTGAATACACCGAGCGGTTCGACGGCGTCCGCGTCGACCAGGTCCGAGTCCCGCCCGCGGCGCTCGACGCCGCGCTGTCCGCCCTGGACCCTGACGTGCGGACGGCGCTGGTCGAGGCGACCCGGCGCGCCCGGGCGGTCCACGAGGCGCAGCGTCGCTCGGCCGTGTCCGTCGAGGTGGTGCCTGGTGGGGTCGTGACGCAGAAGTGGGTCCCGGTCCAGCGGGTGGGCCTGTACGTGCCGGGCGGGCTGGTGGCCTACCCGAGCAGCGTCGTGATGAACGTCGTACCGGCCCAGGTGGCCGGCGTGACGTCGCTGGCCGTCGCCTCTCCGCCGCAGTCAGACCACCGTGGTCTGCCGCATCCGTCCGTGCTGGCCGCCTGCGCCCTTCTCGGCGTGACCGAGGTGTACGCCGTCGGCGGTGCTCAGGCGGTGGCGATGTTCGCGTACGGGACGCAGTCGTGCCCACGCGTCGACCTGGTCACGGGCCCGGGCAACGTCTACGTCGCCGCCGCGAAACGGGTCGTACGCGGCGTCGTCGGCATCGACTCCGAAGCCGGTCCCACCGAGATCGGGATCCTCGCCGACGACTCGGCGTCCCCGCGGTACCTGGCGGCCGACCTGATCGCGCAGGCCGAGCACGATGCCAACGCCTCGTGCCTGCTGGTGACCGACGCGCCGGCGCTGCTCGACGCCGTGGATGCCGAGCTGGCCGAGCAGATTCCGGGCACCAAGCACCGGGAGCGGGTCGAGGCCGCTCTGCGCAACCAGAGCGCCTACGTGGTGGTCGACGACCTCGACCGCGGTCTGGAGGTCGTGGACGAGTGGGCGGCCGAGCACCTCGAGGTGGTCACCCGGGACGCCCGCGAGCGCGCGGATCGGGTGCGCAACGCCGGTGCGATCTTCGTCGGACCGTACGCGCCGGTGTCGTTGGGGGACTACCTGGCCGGAAGCAACCACGTTCTGCCCACCGGAGGCAGCGCGCGGCACACCGGAGGTTTGTCGGTGCAGTCGTTCCTGCGCGGGATCCACGTGGTCGACTACGACCGCGACGCACTCGGCGCCTCGGCGGCGGACATCGACGCGCTGGGGGGAGCGGAGGACCTGGTCGCCCACGTCGCAGCGGTGCGGGCCCGGATCCCGCGCGCCACGCCATGACGTCGCCAGCCCCGATGTCGCCAGCCCCGATGTCGCCGGCCCCGACGTCGCCCTCCGACCTGCCGATCCGGGCCGACCTGCGTGGGCAGACTCCGTACGGGGCGCCGCAGATCGACGTGGCCGTGCGGCTGAACACCAACGAGAACCCGCATCCGCCGACGACCGGCACGGTTCGCGACATCGCCGACTCCGTCGCGGCCGTGGCCACAACGCTGAACCGCTACCCGGACCGCGAGGCCTGGGCGCTGCGGGCCGACCTGGCCGACTACCTCGGCCACGGGCTCGGGCCCGAGCAGGTGTGGGCGGCCAACGGCTCGAACGAGATCCTGCAGCAGGTGCTTCAGGTCTTCGGCGGCCCTGGCCGGTCGGCCATGGGGTTCGAGCCGTCGTACTCGATGCACCGCCTGATCGCGCTCGGGACCGGCACGCGGTGGTCCTCGTCACCGCGGGGTGAGGAATTCGCGATCGACCTGGCCGATGCGCGCACCGCGGTCGCGCGCGAGCGCCCCGATGTCGTCTTCGTCTGCTCGCCCAACAACCCCACGGCCACGTCCACCGGGCCCGACCTGATCGCGGCGTTGTACGACGCGACGCCCGGCGTGCTGGTGGTGGACGAGGCGTACCAGGAGTTCGCGACCGGACCGAGCGCGCTGGAGCTCTTGCCAGGGCGCCCTCGGTTGATCGTCACCCGGACGATGTCGAAGGCCTTTGCCCTGGCTGGTGCCCGGGTCGGGTACCTCGCAGCGGACGCGGCCGTGGTCGACGTGTTGCACCTGGTGCGGCTGCCCTACCACCTGTCCACCGTCACCCAGGCGGTGGCGCAGGCGGCCCTGCGTCACCGGGACGAGCTGCTGGCCTCGTGCGGCGACGTCATGGACCAACGGGACCGAATCGTGGATCGGCTGCGCGAACTCGGACTGCCCGTGTGCGGCAGTGACGCGAACTTCGTCCTGTTCGGGGGTCTGGAGGACCAGGCGGCGGTCTGGGCGGCGTTGGTGGAACGGGGCGTCCTGGTGCGCGACGTCGGTCTGCCAGGCTGGTTGCGGGTCACGGCGGGGACTGCGGCCGAGGTCGACCGGTTCCTGGTGGCAGTCGAGGAGGTCCTGGGATGAGTGAGTCACGAACGGCCACGGTCGAGCGCACCACCAAGGAGTCCCGGGTGTCTGTGGCCCTGGACCTCGACGGCACGGGCTGCGTCGAGATCGCCACGGGGGTGCCGTTCTTCGACCACATGCTGGCGCAGCTGGGCAAGCACGGCGGGATCGACCTGACGGTTCGGGCGGTCGGCGACGTCGACGTGGATGCCCACCACACGGTCGAGGACACGTCGCTGGCGCTGGGGCAGGCAGTTCGTCAGGCGCTCGGCGACAAGTCCGGGCTGCGCCGCTACGGACACGCGTTGATCCCGCTCGACGAGACCCGCGTGCTGGCCGCCGTCGACCTGAGCGGGCGTCCCTACCTGGTGCACTCCGAGCCGGAGATGGTCGAGCTCATCGGTACGTACGACACCACACTCACCCGTCATGTCTGGGAGTCGTTCGTCGCCGAGGCCCGGATCACGCTGCACGTCGAGGTGCAGGCCGGACGCAACGCGCACCACATCGCCGAGGCACAGTTCAAGGCGGTGGCCCGCGCACTGCGCGACGCCGTGAGTCTCGACCCGAGAGTGCGGGGCGTCCCGTCCACGAAGGGCACGCTCGGCGCATGAGCAGTGCGCTGGCGGTGGTCCTGGTGGCGCTCGGCGGGTTCTTCCTCGGCGGCGCCTGGTCGTTGCGCCGTCAGCAGCGACCCTGGTGGGCGCAGGCCGTCGTGGCGGCGTTCGGGATGCTGTGCGTCGTGGGCGGGGTCCTGAACCTGTGAGTCGCAGACCGAATCGGGTCGTCGTGCTCGACTACGGGTCGGGCAACCTGCGGTCAGCGCAACGCGCGCTGGAGCACGTGGGTGCCGAGGTGGTGGTGACCGCCGACTGGTCGGCCGCGCTCGAGTGCGACGGGCTGGTGGTGCCGGGCGTCGGCGCATTCGCAGCCTGTCGCGCGGGTCTCGACGCGGTGCAGGCGCACCGGCTCGTCGGACGGCGGATCGCGGGCGGTCGGCCGGTGCTGGGAATCTGCGTCGGGATGCAGATGATGTTCGATGCGGGAATCGAGCACGGGGTTCGCACCGAGGGTTTCGGCGAGTGGCCCGGGATGGTCGAGCGCCTGACCGCCGACGTCGTTCCGCACATGGGCTGGAACACCGTGGATGCTGCGTCCGGGTCGGCGCTGTTCGCCGGTGTCGGCGCCGAACGGTTCTACTTCGTGCACTCCTACGCCGTGCAGGACTGGACCTGGCAGCACACCGATCACCGGCTGGCCGAGCCGAGGGTCAGCTGGAGCCAGCACGGGACGCGGTTCGTGGCGGCCGTCGAGAACGGTCCGCTGTCGGCGGTGCAGTTCCACCCGGAGAAGTCCGGCGACTCCGGGCTGGCCCTGCTGTCGAACTGGATGCGGACCCTCTAGCCTCGGTGGTCATGGCGACCCACCACCGCAAGGGCAAGAGCGAGCCCGGCAAACCTGCGCCCTCCGGCAAGCCCAAGACCAAGCCGGAGTCGCTGCTTCGGCGCCGCTGGCGCAAGCGGATGACGGTCATCGGCGTCGCTCTGCTCGCCATCAACGGACTCACCTGGCTGCTCGTGGACGACTGGCGGACGCGGTGGATCATGCTGACCGTCTCGGTGCTGGCGGTGCCGGTTCTCATCACCGTCTTCTGGGACCCAGAAGGTCGTGGACAGATGGGTGACGTCTAGGGTCGCGCCATGTCCGACGCCGTGCCGCTGGAGCTCCTTCCAGCCGTCGACGTCGCCAACGGCCAAGCCGTCCGTCTCGTGCAAGGCGCAGCCGGGACCGAGACGTCCTACGGCGACCCGCTCGAGGCCGCGCTCGCCTGGCAGGCCGATGGTGCGCAGTGGGTTCACCTCGTCGACCTCGATGCGGCCTTCGGCCGCGGCGACAACGCGACGCTGCTGGCTCAGGTGATCGACCGCCTGGACGTCGCGGTCGAGCTCTCCGGCGGGATCCGCGACGACGCCTCACTGCGCGCGGCCCTGTCCACCGGGGCTGCCCGGGTGAACCTCGGCACGGCCGCGCTGGAGGACCCCGACTGGACGTCGCGGGCGATCGGCGAGTTCGGCGACGCGATCGCGGTCGGGCTCGATGTCCGCGGCACCAGGCTCGCGGCCCGCGGCTGGACGAAGGACGGCGGCGACCTGTGGCCAACGCTAGAACGGCTCGAACGAGCAGGCTGCGCGCGTTACGTGCTCACCGACGTCACCAAGGACGGGACCCTGCAGGGTCCGAACCTCGCCCTGCTCCGGGAGGTGTGCGCCCGCACCGACCGCCCGGTCGTCGCCAGCGGCGGAGTGTCGTCGTTGGCCGACCTCAGGGCACTCGCCGACCTGGTGCCGCTCGGCGTCGAGGGTGCGATCGTCGGGAAGGCCCTCTACGCCGGCGCGTTCACCCTTCGCGACGCGCTCGCCGAGGTCGGCCGGGCGCCGGCGGAGCCGGTGTGACCGAGCGGATCTCCAGCGGTGGCCCGTGGGAGGATGCCTTCGGCTACAGCCGCGCGGTGCGTGCCGGCCCGTTCGTCTTCGTCTCGGGCTGCACGGCCACCGTCGACGGGCACGTGGTCCACCCCGACGACCCCTACGAGCAGACCGTGGTGGCCTTCGGCGTCGCAGTGACGGCCCTGGAGCGGGCCGGGTTCGCGATCCACGACGTGGTGCGTACCCGGATGTCCGTGGTGTCGGTCGACGACTGCGAGTCGGTGGGTCGCGCGCATCGGGCGGTGTTCGGCGACGTGCGTCCGGCGGCGACGATGGTCGTGGTGGCCGGCCTGATCGACCCGGCCATGCGCGTCGAGGTCGAGGTCGACGCATTCCGCGACTGACTCCCACCGACTCTTGGTCCACGGGCCGGTCGGCAACCGTGCGCCTAGTCTGACGATGTGCCCGTCGCCGTTCGCGTGATCCCCTGCCTGGACGTGGACTCGGGTCGCGTCGTCAAAGGGGTGAACTTCACCGACCTCCGTGATGCCGGGGACCCGGTGGAGCTCGCCGCACGTTACGGGTCCGAGGGTGCCGACGAGCTGACCTTCCTCGACATCACAGCCAGCAGTGCCGACCGCGCAACGACCGTCGACGTGGTCGCCAGGACAGCGGACGAGGTGTTCATCCCGTTGACCGTCGGGGGTGGGGTGCGCAGCGCCGACGACGTCGATCGCCTGCTGCGTGCCGGCGCCGACAAGGTCAGCGTGAACACGGCGGCCCTGCTTCGACCGACCCTGATCGCCGAGATCGCCGAGCGGTTCGGGTCCCAGGTCCTCGTCCTCAGCGTCGACGCGCGTCGGACCGGTGCCGACTTCGCCGGGTCCGGGTTCGAGGTGACGACGCACGGCGGCCGTGAGTCGGCCGGGCTGGACGCGCTGGAGTGGATCGAGCAGGCCCAGCGACTCGGCGTCGGCGAGGTCCTGCTCAACTCCATGGACGCGGACGGAACCCGCCGCGGATTCGACGTCGAGCTGATCCGTGCCGCCCGGGCGGTGAGCTCGGTCCCGCTGATCGCCAGCGGGGGAGCCGGTGGTCTCGCCGACTTCCCGCCGGCCGTGGCGGCTGGGGCCGATGCCGTGCTCGCCGCGAGCGTCTTCCACTTCGGCGCCCTGCGGATCGCCGACGTGAAGCAGGTGCTGCGCGCCGCCGGGTTCACCGTGCGCTGAACGCTGCCGTCGCCTCAGACCGACAGGTCGGTCGCCTCGAAGGCCTCGACGGCGTGGGGATCTCCTTGGAGCTCCACCAACGAGTGGCTGGTCCGACCGTGCATGTACAGGGTCAGCTCACCGGGATCACCGACCAGGGTGATCTGGCTCTCCGGTCGGCCGAGCACGAGTCGTCGTCCGTCCGGAGTCCGCAGGACCACGCCGACCGGTGAGTGACGAAAGTACAGTCGGGCGCGCTGACCGATGATCCGCCACAGCTGTCGCGACGTGTCCGCGTCGAGTGGTCGCGGCTGCCACCCGGTGGCTGCCCGGCGCACGTCCTCGTGGTGGACGAAGAACTCGATGCTGTTCACGGCCTCGTCGAGCCGACCGAGCCGGATCGGGGACCAGCGGGGCGGCCCGTTGCGCACGCGGTCCACGAGGGTCGTCCAGTCGTCGCCGGCGGCCGTATCCTGCACCCGCCGCGTCCAACCGGCGAGCGGGCCGACGACGATCCCGGCCGCGGCGTCGGGTCGGGACTCGCGAACCACCAGGTGCGCGGCCAGGTCTCTGGTGGTCCAGGGACCGCACAGGGTGGGTGCATCTGGACCCACTGCTTCGAACAGGTCGCACAGTGCTGCGCGTTCGGACCGGGCCAGCGACGTCATGCCACCACTGTCCCTCACTGTGGGTCCGTCCGCGCGTCGGGGGCCGGTCGGCCCTGGTCGGTCCCCGCAGGCCATTGACCGGACCGCCCCGGATACCCTTCATGTGGGGCGGGGATGTCCAGCGGTGGTCGACAGAAGGTGGCGACCTGTTGCACGTGTCCGTACCCGCAAGGGTTCCTCGTTCGTGGTGGTCGACCGCCCTGGTCGCCGTGGCCGCGCTCGTTCTGGCTGCCTGCGGCAGCAGCAGCGCACCGACGCCGAACGACGCGGCGGCTGCGAGCAGCGGCTCGACGCCGTCCGTCGCAGCCCGCGTCCGGCTGTCGGTGACCCAGGAGAGCTGGCGGCTCCCGGCCGCAGTCTCTCGTCCGGTCGTGCTGGCCGCCGGCGACCAGTTCGTGGTGGCCGGTGGCCTCCGGGCCGGTGACCAGTCCCGCAGCCAGGTGCACACCATCGACCCGACGTCGGGGCGGGTCACCGCGAGCGGGAACCTGTCCACGCCGGTCCACGACGCCGCCGGCGCCGTGCTGTCCGGCCGGTCCGTGGTCTTCGGCGGGGGCGCCACCACCTCGCTGCCGACGGTTCAGACGATCGCCCGTCGTGGACGGGGGACGGTGATCGGGACGCTTCCGCGGCCACGGTCGGACCTCACCAGCGTCACCGTGGACGGGGCCGCCTACCTGCTCGGGGGCTACGACGGAACCGTCGTCGACCGCTCGGTGCTGATGACCACCGACGGGGTGACCTTCCAACAGGTGGCCCAGCTGCCGGTGGGCGTGCGGTACGCGTCCGCGGCCGCCGTCGGCCACGTGCTGTGGGTGTTCGGCGGTGAGCGCAACGGCGTCCCGGTGGACCTGATCCAGCGGGTCGACCTCACGACCGGCCGCTCACGGGTGGCCGGTCACCTGCCTCGCCCGATCAGTCACGCGAGCGCAGTGACCCTTCAGGACCACGTGTACCTGGCCGGCGGGCTCACCACCGGTGCCCGGCGCACGGCGGCGGTCCTGCGCTTCGACCCGGTGACGCATGGCATCCAGGTCGCGGGTCGACTGCCGAGCGCGGTGTCGGATGCGGGGGCTGTGGTCGTCGGCGACGCGGCGTACCTCGTGGGCGGTGAGACACCCGGATTCAGTCGTGCCGTCACCACCTTGACGCTGGTGTCGGCGCCCATGTCGACGGCCTCCGGCGACGTCGGAACGTCGCCATCGTCCTCGGAACCCCCCTGGCTGGCCCCACCGACCGGGCGCGGCCATCTGGCGGCCGGGTCGGATCCGTCGGTGCTGCCCGGCGGGCTGCTGATCGCAGACAAGCTGAACAACCGGTTGGTGGTCGTCGACCCGAACGGGCGGGTGCGGTGGCAGTTCCCCCGCCCCGGAGACCTGTTGCGTGGGCAGACCTTCCGCATCCCCGACGACGCGTTCTTCTCACCGGACGGCACGCAGATCATCGCCACCCAGGAGGACGACTTCGTGGTCACGGTGATCGACATCGCCACCCACCAGATCCTGTACCGGTACGGGACTCCCGGGGTTCCGGGCTCCGGGCCGAACCAGCTGAACAACCCCGACGACGCGTTCCTGCTGCCCAACCACGACATCCTCACGCCCGACATCAAGAACTGCCGGATCCTGCGGATCCACCAGGGGCAGCACCGGCCGGCCGCCGTCTACGGCACCACCGGATCCTGCTACCACTCACCACCCGGGCACTTCGGCAGTCCGAACGGGGCGTTCCCCCTGCCGAACGGCAACTTCATCGTCACCGAGATCCAAGGCGGTTGGGTCGACGAGATGACGCCGACCGGCAAGGTGCTGTGGTCGGTTCAGGTACCGGGGGTCTCCTACCCGTCCGACACCAACCAGCTGCCGAACGGCCGGTTCGTGACCGTGGACTATTCGACGCCCGGCCAGGTCGTCGTCTTCGACCGCAGCGGGCACGCCTCCTGGCGCTACGCGCCGCAGGGACCTCGGATGCTGCGTCAGCCGTCGCTGGCCCGACCGCTCCCGAATGGCGACCTGCTGGTCACCGACGACGCCAACCACCGGGTGATCGTCATCGACCCCCGAACCAACCGGATCGTGTGGCAGTACGGGCACACCGGGGTGGCGGGGCGGGCCCCGGGCTACCTCGACCATCCCGACGGCCTCGACCTGCTGCCCCCGGACCAGCTGGCCTCCTTGATGGTCCCGGCCCAGCACTGATCCACCCCCGGTCCGGACGGCGGCGGCAGACCGCGACAATGGCGCGATGCCAACCGCCGAGCCTGGTCTGGATCCCGCGATCGCGTCTCGTCTCAAGCGCGACTCCCAGGGCCTGGTGGCCGCCGTCGCGCAGCAGCACGACACCGGTGAGGTGCTCATGGTCGGCTGGATGGACGACGAGGCGCTGCACCGCACGCTGACCACCGGTCGGGTCACCTACTTCAGCCGCAGCCGGCAGGAGCACTGGCGCAAGGGCGACACCTCAGGTCACGTCCAGCGGGTCGTGGAGGTCCGTCTGGACTGTGACGGTGACGCCGTGCTGGTGAAGGTGGACCAGGTCGGACCCGCCTGCCACACCGGTGATCGGTCGTGCTTCGACTCCGGCGCCCTGCCGATCGTCGTCGGACGAGGGTGACCCGGTGACCTCCGGCGCCGTCACCCCCGACCTGGCCGCCTTCCGCGCGCTCGCCCAGGATCGTCGCGTCATCCCCGTGACACGACGGTTCATGGCCGACGCCGAGACCCCACTCGGCCTGTACCGCAAGCTCGCGCAGAATCGACCCGGCACGTTCTTGCTCGAGTCGGCCGAGCACGGTGGTGTGTGGTCGCGCTACTCGATCGTCGGCGCCGCCTCCCGCGCAGTGCTGACCGAGCGGCACGGCGTGGCCGTGTGGACCGGAGGAGAACCCCCGGTGGGGGTTCCCACCTCCGGCGATCCGTTGGCCGCGTTGCGCGACACCATCGCAGCCCTCCACACACCGCGGCTCGCCGGTCTGCCGCCGCTGACCGGGGGACTGGTCGGCTTCATCGCCTACGACGCCGTGCGTCGATGGGAACGGTTGCCGGCCCAGGCGGTCGACGACCTCCACGTGCCGGAGCTCGGCATGATGCTCGTCTCCGACCTCGCCGTGCTGGACCACGCGGACGGCTCGGTGCTGCTCGTCGCCAACGCCATCAACTACGACGCCACCGACGAACGCGTCGACGAGGCGTGGACCGACGCGGTCGCCCGACTGGACACCATGACCAGCGCGCTGGCCACGCCCGCGGAGTCCACCGTCGCCGTGGTCGACGCCGACGTCGTGCCGGCGTCGCGCAGCCGACGCGACCGCGACGACTACCTGGCCGCGATCGAGCGGGCCAAGGAGGACATCCGCGCCGGTGAGACGTTCCAGATCGTCGTCAGCCAGCGCTTCGAGATCGACTGTCCGGTCGACGCACTGGACGTCTACCGCGTGCTGCGAGCGTCGAACCCGAGTCCCTACATGTATCTCCTGCGCTACGAAGGGTTCGACATCGTCGGGTCCAGTCCTGAGGCCCTGGTGAAGGTCGCCGACCGTCGGGCCATGACGCACCCGATCGCCGGCACCCGTTGGCGGGGCGCCACCCCCGAGGAGGACGCCGCGTTGGCGGCCGAGCTGCTCGCCGACGAAAAGGAGCGCGCCGAGCATCTGATGCTCGTCGACCTTGCCCGCAACGACCTGGGTCGGGTCTGTGAGCCGGGCAGCGTCGAGGTGGTCGACTTCATGCATGTGGAGCGCTACTCCCACGTCATGCACATCGTGTCGTCGGTGGTCGGAACCCTCGCCGACGGGCGCAGCGCCTACGACGTGCTCGTGGCGACGTTCCCGGCCGGCACCTTGTCGGGCGCGCCGAAGGTTCGGGCGATGGAGCTGATCGACGGGCTCGAGCCCACGCGCCGTGGGCTGTACGGCGGCACCGTGGGCTACTTCGACTTCGCCGGCGACATGGACATGGCGATCGCGATCCGGACCGCCTGGGTGCGCGACGGGGTCGCGTACGTCCAGGCCGGCGGGGGCATCGTCGCCGACTCGGTGGCGACCAGCGAGTTCGACGAGTCCGTCAACAAGGCGACCGCCGTCCTGCGGGCGGTGGCGACCGCTGCGTCGATCCGGGCCCCGGAGCCGACCCGGTGAGGCGACGGCGTGGCCTGGTCGTCTCGCTGGTGCTCGTGGTCGTGGGCGGCACCGGGCTGCTGCTGGCGGCCAGTCGCACCTGGTGGACGGTCACGGTCCACTCCGCCGGGCTGCCCGCGACCACCCAGACGCTGACCGGCCGCCAGGCCGCACCGGCCACCGTGGGTCTGGGCGTGCTGGGTCTGGCCGCCGCCGCCGGAGTGCTGGCCACGGCCGGCTGGTGGCGCCGGCTGATCGACGGGATCGTCCTGGTCGCGGGGGCTGCCGCTGCCGTCAGTGCCTGGTCGCTGCTGGCCGCCAGTGGCTGGCAGCGCGCCATCGGGTGGGAGGCCGCTAGCGGTTCGGTCGTGGCGCTGCGGTCGGCCTGGCCGCTGATCGCCATGGGCGCGGGGGTCGTCATGGCCGTCGGCGGGGGACTCGGGATCGGCTACGGGCACCTCTGGCCCGGCTGGTCGGCCCGCTACGACGGTGGCGGCGCAGCCGCAGCCACGCCGACCCCGGCCAGTTCGGCGTCCGCGCCGCACGAGCTGTGGGACGCGCTCGATCGCGGGGAGGACCCGACCGCGAGTCCCGATGTCGCCGCCGCACCCGACCTGCCAGAATGACCGCGCGATCACCAGTGCCCGTCCGTGGGCATCCCCTGCGAGGAGTCCGCATGTCCGCCGAGCACGACAACCACGGTTCCACCCCCGCGGCGTGGACCGCAGTGACGATCATCATGATCGCCTTCGTCGTCGGCGCCATCGGGTTCTTCACCAGCCCGATCTGGTTCTGGGTCGGCGTGGCGCTCGTCGTCGTCGGGTGCGCGGTCGGCAAGGTGATGCAGATGATGGGCATGGGCGCCAAGCCCGTTGCGCACGAGAGTGGTTCCCCCGCCGCCAGCTGAGGCGTTCCTTCCCGAAGGCAGGTAACGATGAGCTCAGACCTTCCGTCGCCCGGCGACGTCCCGGGCGAGGGCGCAGCCCCGGTCCCCCCACCGCCCTCCGACCCGTATGCGCAGCCCCCGGGCGTAGTTCCGCCGCCACCCCCGCCACCCCCTGCCGGGCCGGTTGCACCGCCGCCGCCGCCGGCAGCCCCGCCGCCGCCCGCGGCGCCGACACCGGTCGGCTACGGCGCGCCGGCGGCCTACCCGCAGCCGGGCTATGCCGGTGCCCGCCAGTCGTCGAGCAAGGCGACCACCGCGATGATCCTCGGGATCGTCGGCCTGGTGGTCTGCCAGCTGG
>Ga0302299_10000488_pt1 | contig 21520 bp, 20 predicted proteins | sample III_Fen_N3_4_FD_198795 | JGI IMG/M metagenome (GOLD analysis project Ga0302299, IMG submission 198795) | Peat permafrost microbial communities from Stordalen Mire near Abisko, Sweden - III_Fen_N3_4 | ecosystem: Environmental > Terrestrial > Soil > Wetlands > Permafrost | place: Sweden: Abisko... | reverse complement strand
GCACGGTGGCGCGACCGTCGAAGACCTCGTAGTCGATCGCCTCGACGGCGTCGACGATTCCGCAGTAGAGGACGCGCGCGGCCTCGATGCACGGCTGCGACGACGGGTGCAGCATCGCGATGCCCTCGCGCGACTGCTCCTCGAGTCGGCGCACCCGCGCGATCTGGGCGGCGAGCGCGGCGCGCACATCGGGCGTCACGACGCGCTTCTCGAGGTCGGCGCGCGTGACGCCGAACGCGGCGAGCTCGTCGAGCGGCAGGTAGACGCGACCCCGCTCGAGGTCCTCGCCGACGTCGCGCACGAAGTTGGCGAGCTGGAAGGCCACGCCGAGATCCTTGGCGCGCTCGTAGGCCTCAGGCTGCGAGGGCTCGAGCACGGGCACCATCTGCAGGCCGATCACCGCCGCCGAGCCGTAGACGTACTCGTAGAGGTCGTCGAAGGTCGCGTACTCGGTGACCGTGAGGTCCATGCGCATCGAGTGCAGGAAGGCCTCGAAGTGCTCGATCGGGATCTCCCAGCGCAGCACGGTGTCGACGACGGCGCGGCACACCGGGTCGTCGCTGCGCCCTCGGCGCAGGCTCGCGAAGAACTCGTCGCCCCACGACCCGAGCCAGTCGGACTTCTCCTGGTCGGACAGCCTCGAGGACAGGTCGTCGACGATCTCGTCGGCGTAGCGGGCGAACCCGTACAGGGCGTGCACGTAGGGGCGTTTGGCCGGCGGCAGCAGCAGTGTGGCGAGGTAGTAGGTCTTGCCGTGGGCGGCGTTGAGCTCGCGGCACCGCTCGTAGGACGCGCGCGTCTCGGGGTCGGTGATCCCGGCCCGGTCGAGGTCGCGGCGGCTCACAGCGAGATCCTGTCACCGATGACAGGCGTCCGCCCCCGGGGTGTGCTTGCATACCGATCGTGCGTACGGCCCCGACCGCGACGAGGCGGCTGCTCTCCGTCGTGGCCGCCGTCCTCGGCCTCGTCGTCCTGACCGCGTGCGGGTCGCCGACGCCGAAGGGGTCCGCGACCTACGGCCCCGGCGCCGCAGCCGCCTCGGGTACGTCGACCCAGAGCTCGCTCGCGCCGGCGGCGCCGGTGTCGAGCCTGCCGACGGTCGCGGTGCCGGCGCTCCCGCCCGAGGCGGTGACGACGCTGACCCTCATCGCGAAGGGCGGTCCGTTCCCGTACTCGAAGGACGGCGTCGTCTTCTCCAACCGCGAGGGGATCCTGCCCGAGCATGCGAACGGCTGGTACCACGAGTACACGGTGGTGACCCCGGGCTCGAGCGATCGCGGCGCCCGACGCATCGTCACCGGCAAGGACGGCGGCCTGTTCTACAGCGACGACCACTACGCGTCGTTCCGCGAGATCGTCTCCGGAGGATCCTGATGAGCCCCACCCGACTGCGCCGGCTGGCCGGCGTGCGCCGCACCGACGAGGCGGTCGACGTCCTCGAGACCCAGGCGGAGAAGCTGGGGTGGCGGTGCTACGTGCTCGACGGCACCGACGTCGAGGACCGGCGCGCGTTCCTCGTGTCGTGCGTGGAGGCCTTCGAGCTGCCCGAGTGGTTCGGGATGAACTGGGACGCCCTCGACGAGGCACTCGGCGACCTCGAGCTCGAGTCGGTGCCGGGCGTCGTCGTGCTCTGGACGGGATGGGGCGAGTTCGCCGAGGCGGCGCCGCCGGACTTCGCCGTGGCGCTCGACGTGCTGCACGGCGCCGTGCGCACGTGGGCGGGCGAGGGCGAGCAGGGCGGCGTGCTGCTGGTGGGCGAGGGCCCCGACGGCGTCGAGGTCGACGAGTTCTAGCGGGCCGACGTCACGACGACGTCGGCGCAGGCTCCGAGGGCAACGGGACGTCGACGACCTCGCGCCGCCGCGAGGACTCGCTCCAGGCACGCCTTCCGGCGTAGATGACGAAGCCGATCAGCGCGATGTCGCGCACCAGGAGCATGAGGACGCCGAGCGGGTTGGCCCAGTAGATGCCCACGACCCAGCCGTAGAGGATCGGGTAGATCAGCTGGGTGAGGACGCCGACGAGCAGCAGCAGCACGGTGAACCGGCGTACGCCGGTGTCGCGCCGCGGCGCCAGCGCGACCATGGCGATCGCGACCGGCGAGAGCCACAGGAGGTACTGCGGGCTGAAGACCTTGTTGGTGAGGATGAGCAGCCCGGTCGACGCGAGCATCAGCCAACCGACGGTCTCGGCGGTGATGATGCGGCCGGCACGCCACAGGCGCAGCCACATCAAAGCCATCCACAGCAGGGCGAGCCCGGTGGCCAGCGTGGAGAGCTGCAGCATGAGGTGGCCTCCGGGGCCGTAGACCTGCTGGCTCACGAACGACGAGAACTCCACGAGCCACGGCGCGCGGAACACCGACCACATGATCATGAGCGGGAGCGCGGGCAACGACTCGACCTGCAGGCCGCGCTCGCTCTGCCACCGCAGCGGCGAGAGGAGCCGCTCGGGGCCACCGATGGCCACGGTGCCCACCACGACGACGACGCCCATCGTCACAGCGGCCGCGACGACGCGCCAGCGTGTGGCCTTCGGTGCTGCGAGCGCGGGCAGCAGGACGGCCGGCCACAGCTTGAGCGCCGCACCGAACGCCACGAACGCCGACGCGGTGCGGGGATGCTTGGCGAGAAGCAGGAGCGAGGCGCCGGCGAGGATGCCGGGCACGACGTCGAAGCGGGTGACCGCGAGCGGGCCCATCATCGGGCCGGCCGCGAGCCACAGCGTGACGGCGGCGGTCTGGCGGCGCCCGCTGCTCGTGAACAGCAGGCGGCAGAAGGCCGCGTCGACCGCGAGCATCATCACCACGAACAGGACGTCGTAGACGACGTGGTTGCCGAACGACAGCGGGTAGGGGATCCCGACCAGCAGGATCACCGGCAGGGGGTACTCGTGGAGCACGCCCTGGAAGTTGCCGGACAGGGCCCACGAGTGCAGGTTGTCGAAGTAGTAGGTGACGTCGTTGATGATCGTCTGCTCGGGCAGCGCCAGCAGCGCGAGCATGACGGCGCGCGTGATGATCCAGCCCAGGGTGACGCGGCGTCCCTGCGGCATCCGCGCCCAGCGTGCGCCGTCGCCGATGAGGCGGTCGATCCAGGGCGAGACGCCGTCGACGAGCAGGTAGCCCGCGTGCTGCATCCAGCCCCAGACGCCGGGACGTCGTGCGGGGGAGCCGCTCGCGACCGCGACGCGCTCGTCGGAGGCCGCCGGGTTCCCGGCGGCAGGGGAGGTCGTGCTCACGCCGCCGCCTCCCGGCCGCGGAACACCAGCCGGTCGCGGCGCGCCTGTGCGGGGGCGTCCTCGGGGACGAGACCGTGCTCGACGTCGGCGCCGAACAGCAGCTGACGCTCGCGCGGCGACACAGAGACGGCGATGCCGACCGCGGCGAACGCACCGATCATGGCGACGACCTGCGAGAAGCGGATGAGCGAGTCGGCGGTGGCGCTGGTCTCGCACAGCCCGTAGAGCGTGAACGCCGCGATGGCGAGCAGCACCCACTTGAGCTGGCGCGGTCGCAGGCCGGTGGCCGCCGCGAGCGGGAGGGCCCAGAGCAGGTACCAGACCTGCACCACCGGGCCGAGGAGCACGACGGCGAGGAACGCGTACATCGTGCCACGCACGGGCGATCGGCCGGCCGGCGCCAGGATCAGCCGCAGCACGATGGTGATGGCCGCGAGCATGAACGCGATGCGGAAGGCCGCTACCGCGAGGTCGGTGTGGTCGCCGAGGCCGAACCAGTCGAGCAGGTTGCCGGTGGACATGCCGAGCGCCGTCGACGGCGAGAGCCATGTGCGGACCTCGCCCGGCGTGGTGAGCGCCCGCACCCATCCGGGGCCGACGCCGACGATCGCCGAGAGCCCGACGAGCGCCACCAGGGCGACGCCGCCGGTCTTGAGCCAGGCCACGACGCGACGGCCGAACGACGAGCTCATCCCGGCCCAGAGGAGGCCGACGAACGGTAGCGCGAGGAAGCCGATCGGCTTGATCATCCCGGCGCCGGCGACGAGCAGCGTGCCCGCGATGAAGCGGTGCTCGACGGCCAGGCACAGGCCCGCGACCATGAGGCCGACCATGAGCGCGTCGTTGTGCGCGCCGGCCACGAAGTGCATGAGCACGAGCGGGTTCATGACGCCGAGCCACAGCGCCTTCGTGCCGTCGATGCCGTGGTGGAACGCCAGCCGCGGAACGTAGAACGCGAGCAGCCCCACGCCCACGAGCGCCAGGACGCGGAACGCGATCGCGGCGAACGTGGGAGCCCAGCCGACGTCGTCGCCGACGACCGCGGCGATTCCGCGCGACAGCGAGAGGAACAACGGGCCGTAGGGGGTCGGCGTGTTCTGCCACATCGGGTCGACGCCCGCGTTGAGCCAGCCGGGGATCGACGAGACGCCGTTGTGGTACGGATCGACGCCGCTGAGCAGCAGCTTGCCCTGCGCGAAGTAGGAGTAGGCGTCGCGGCTGAACAGCGGCGGCATGAGGAGCATCGGCACCATCCACAGCGCCAGCACGCCCCAGAGGCGCCGGATGTCGCGCACGTGGCCGGCGAGGACGTCGCCGCCCACCACGAGCCAGGCTTGCAGCAGAAGCGCGCCGCCGAGGATCACCGAGGCGCGCGACACCACCACGCCCACGCCGGTGTCACGCAGGGCGTGCACCAGGGGGACGTCGGCGAGCCCGTTGAGGGGGATCCAGCCCACGCCCAACGCCCCGATCGCCAGGACCGCCGCCCCGACCATGCCGGGGACGGCGTACTGCAGGGTGAAGGCGAGACCGGAGTCCGCACCGTGCTCGCCGTCGTGCGGATCGACGGCTGCCACGGTCTCCAGAGTACCGGCGCCAGATGTCGGCCCGGTCACGGTGCGGGCCGCGTGCGACGTGACGCACGTCGCTCGACAGAAAGGAACTCCTGCCCGTTTTGCCCCATAACCGCCCGAGCGGCCGCCCTGATGGTTGCTCCCGTGTCCCCAGGAGCAACCCCACGGGCAGTGACTCGGGGACCGAGTGGGTCAGCGCAGGTAGGTGGGGCGGTAGGACGGGTCGGGGCCGGTGATGCGCTCGGCGGCCAGCCGGCCCGACACCAGCACCATGGGGACGCCGACCCCGGGCTGGGTGCCCGAGCCGGTGAAGACGACGTTCTCGCCCCACAGGTTGGACGGGCGGAACGGCCCGGTCTGGGAGAACGAGTGGGCGGCCGCGAAGGGGGCGCCGCGCTCCATCCCGCGGTCGCGCCAGTCGAGCGGCGTGGTGACGTGCTCGACCTCGGTCGCGTCGCCGAAACCGATGTAGCCGCGGTCCTCGAGCGTGCTCACGACCTCGTCGCGGTAGCGGGGCGCGGCGCTGCACCAGTCGATGTCGGCGTCGAGGTTGGGGGTGGGGAACAGCACGTAGTAGATCTGCCGGCCGTCGGGCGCGAGCCCCGGGTCGGACCGCGTCGGGTTGGTGACCAGGATGCTCGGGTCGCTCATGAGGCGCTTCTCGTCGATGAGCTCGCGGAAGACGTCGTCCCAGCTGCGGCCGAAGTGGATGTTGTGGTGCGCCGTCTTCGTGTACGTCGCCGTCGAGCCGGCCAGCAGCAGGAAGCACGAGGGCGAGTACTGCAGGCGCCGCACCGACCACGGCTCGCTGTCGAGCAGCTCGCGGTGGGCCACGGGCAGGTCGGGGTTCAGCACGACCACGTCGGCAGGCACGCGCTCGCCGTCGACGGTGATGACCGCGGTGGCGCGCCCGTCGACCGCCTCGACCTTCGCCACGGTCGTGGAGTAGCGGAACTCGACGCCGTGCTTCTCGGCTGCGGCGGCCATGGCGCGCGGGAGGGCGTGCATGCCGCCCTTCGGGAAGAAGACGCCGGCGACCGAGTCCATGTAGGCGATCACGGCGTAGATCGCGAGCGCGTCCTGCGGCGCGAGACCGGCGTACATGGCCTGGAACGAGAACAGCCGCTCGGTGCGGGGGTCGTGGAGGTACTGCCGCACCTTGGGGGCCAGCTTGCGGAACCCGCCGATCGCCACGAGGCGCGCGAGGTTCTCCGTGACGAGGTCGAGCGGGCTGTCGATGTTGCGGTCGATGAAGTCGCGCATCTCGTAGCGGTAGAGCTTCGAGACGAAGTCGACGTAGCGGCGGTAGCCGTCGGCCTCGGCGGGGGAGACGGTGCGTGCGATCTCCTCGGCCATCGCGTCGACGTCGGTGTGCACGTCGAGGGTGGAGCCGTCGGGGTAGAAGGCGCGGTAGAGCGGCTCGACGGGCATGAGGTCGAGCCAGTCGTCCATGTCCTCGCCGACGGCTCCGAAGGCGTCGCGGATGAGGTCGGGCATCGTGAGAACGGTGGGGCCCGTGTCGAACCGGTAGCCCGCGTCCTCGACGAGGCCGGCGCGCCCGCCCGGCACCGCCTCGCGCTCGAGCACCGTGACGCGGCGTCCGGCGCCGGCCAGGCGCAGGGCGCACGACAGCCCCGCGAGCCCGGCGCCGACGATCACCACGTGGTCGGTCGGGCCGGTCACGGTGCGCATCGCTCGTCGCAGGCTGGGCACGAGTTCACCCTAGGCCGAGGGCACGCGACGCGCCTCCCGGCGCCTGCGCGGCATCGGCGGCCCGCATTTGCGAGACTGCGGGCGTGAGCACGTCGTCGAACTCGGCCCGTCCGTCGGAGCAGTTCCGCAACCTGCCGCCCCGCGAGCGACGCCGCTACCTCGCCGGCACCCTGGTGCGGGCCGTCGTCTCGACCCTCCTGGTTCTCGCCATCTACTTCGTGCTCCCGTTCGACGAGTTCGCGTCGTCGAACTTCTGGGTGACGCTGACGATGTCGCTGCTCGTCCTCGTGGTGCTCGTCGTCTTCGAGGTCCGTGCGGTGCTGCGCGCGCAGCGCCCCGGTGGTCGGGCCGTGCAGGCGATCGCGATCACGCTGCCGGCGTTCGTGACCGTGTTCGCCATCGCCTACTTCATGCTGGCGCGCACCGACGCGTCGAACTTCAACGACCCCAACCTGACCAAGCTCGACTCGCTCTACTTCACGATGACGGTGCTCACCACCGTGGGCTTCGGCGACATCGTGGCCTCGAGCCAGTTCGCGCGTGCGGTCGTGATCGTCCAGGAGGCGCTCGACCTCCTCGTCGTCGGCCTGGTCATCCGCGTGTTCGTGGCTGCGGTGCAGGAGGCCTGGAAGCGGCACGACGTCGAGGGCTCGGTGCTGCTCGGGCCGCCCACCGGCCCGGTGGCCGAGGCGGTCGAGGAGATCGACCGCGACGGCGGTGCCGACACCGGTGCCGACGCCGCGCCCCGAGACCCGTCCGACACATAAGCGCCTCTCATCCCCGGCCCAGCGCTGTCTCCTGGTCGTGCCGTCTCCTGTGAGGTGCCGGCGGACGCCGGAGGACGGGAAGGTCACGACCATGCCTCGCTGGACCACCTCGCAGCGCGACTCGATGCTGCGCCAGGCATCCGACACCACGATCGCGGTGGCGGCCGGCGCCGTGCTCGGCACCGCTGTCGTGATCGCCTACGCCGCTGCCACGCAGGTGTCGTCGCACAGCACGCAGGCCGCCGACGCGTCGAGCAGCACGCCGACCCAGTCGATCCAGCAGACCCAGCCGCAGACCGCGGGTGACGACGAGCTCGGCGACGACGGCACCGCCGGACAGCAGCAGGCGCCGGCGTACGTGCCCGGCCCCGCTCCCCAGGGCGGTCAGCCCCAGGGCGGCTTCGGAGGCGGGGCGCCGACGACCAGCGGCGGCTCCTGACCCGCCGGCTCGCGCCGGCGTCAGACCGAGCGGGCGGTGGCGGCGACCGCCAAGCCGCGCAAGACCTCGCGCGGGCCGTCGGGGATGCCGGCGGCGTCGAGGGTGGCCAGCGACTCGCCGGTGAGCTTGTCGATGAGCGTCTCGGCGTGCGTCAGCGCACCCGTGTCGACGATGACCTCGCGCAGCTCGTCGACACCCGCGGCGTCGAGCGCCGGGTCGCCGAGCCGGCGGCGGATCACCGCGGCCTCGGCGTCGGTGGCGCGTTCGAGCGCGGTCGCCACGAGCACCGTGCGCTTGCCCTCGCGCAGGTCGTCGCCGGCGGGTTTGCCGGTCTCTTCGGGGTCGCCGAACACGCCGAGGACGTCGTCGCGCAGCTGGAAGGCCTCGCCGAGCGGCAGGCCGTAGGCGGAGTAGGCCTCCAGCAGCGCGGGCGACGCGCCGGCGAGCGCACCGCCGAGGTGCAGCGGGCGCTCGATCGTGTACTTCGCCGACTTGAAGCGCACGACGCGCAGGGCTCGCTCGACCGAGCCGCCGCCGCGCGCCTGCTCGAGCAGGTCGAGGTACTGGCCGGCCATGAGCTCGGTGCGCATGACGTCGTAGACCGGCTTGCCGCGCTCGAGCGACTCGAGCGGCAGGCCCGAGGCGTAGAGCTGCTCGTCCGCCCACGACAGGCACAGGTCGCCGAGCAGGATCGCCGCACCGACGCCGAAGCCCTCGTGCGAGCCGAGATACTCCTGCTCGCGGTGCAGCGTGGCGAAGCGCCGGTGCGCGGCGGGCAGCCCGCGGCGGGTGTCGCTCCCGTCCATGACGTCGTCGTGGATGAGCGCGCACGCCTGCAGCAGCTCGAGGGAGGTGGCGGCCGCGATGGCCTCGGTGGAGTCGTCGCCACCGGCCGCGCGCCAGCCCCAGTACGCGAACGCCGGCCGCAGGCGCTTGCCGCCGCGCAGGAGGTCGGTGAGCCACTCGGCCATAGGCGCGAGGTCGGGCGACACGGTGGCGAGCACCTCGACCTGGTGGGCGAGGAAGCCGTCGAGGCGCTCCTGCACGCGTGCACGCAGCTGCTCGGCGTCGAGCGGCGAGGCGGTCGCGGGGCGGTCGGCCATGCTCGCACTGTAGAGCCGTGGCGGCAGCCAGGCACCTCGGCGGGCGCGGCCCGGCACGCCTGCGGCGTCCACCGGTCGAGCAGGTCGCTTCCACCATCCGGACACGGTGCGGGGGCCCGGTGCCCGGCTCCGTACTCTTCGGGTCATGGCCTCCGCGTACCGCCCCGGCTCCCAGGGATCGTCGGTCGGAGAGCTGCTCGCCCAGGGCGGGCACTCGTTCTCCTTCGAGTTCTTCCCGCCCAAGACCGACGACGGCGAGCGCGCCCTCTGGCAGGCCATCCGCGAGCTCGAGGGCCTGCGCCCCACGTTCGTGTCGGTCACCTACGGCGCCGGCGGCTCCACGCGCGACCGCACCGTGCGCATCACCCGGCGCATCGCCGAGGAGACCACGCTGCTGCCGGTGGCCCACCTCACCTGCGTCGGCGCGTCGGTGGCCCAGCTGCGCACCGTGATCGGCGAGTACGCCGACGCCGGGATCCGCAACGTGCTCGCGCTGCGCGGCGACCCGCCGACCGGCCCGGGCACCGCGTGGGTGCGGCACGACGCGGGCCTCACCCACGCCGACGCGCTCGTGTCGCTGATCCGCTCGCTCGGCGACTTCTCCGTCGGCGTCGCAGCCTTCCCCGAGGGTCATCCCGAGTCGGCCGACCTCGACCAGGACGTCCACGTGCTGCTGGCCAAGCAGGCGGCCGGCGCCGAGTTCGCGATCACGCAGCTGTTCTTCGAGGCGACCCACTACATCGCGCTGATCGAGCGGGCGCGCGCGGCCGGCGTCACGATGCCGATCATCCCGGGGCTCATGCCGCTCACGAACGTGGCGCAGATCGACCGCTTCACCGTGCTGTCGGGCACGGCGTTCCCCGACGACCTCGCCGCGCGGTTCCGCGCCGTGGCCGACGACGCCGAGGCCGTGCACGCGCTCGGCGTGCAGGCGGCGTCCGCCCTGGCCGCCGAGCTGCTGGCGGCGGGCGCACCGGGCCTGCACTTCTACACGCTCAACCGCTCGACCTCGGCCCGCGAGATCTACGCCGGCCTCGGCCTCGACTCCCTCGCCTGACCGTTCCGCTCCGCCTCGCCCGAGGGTCCGGCGAGCACCTGCCCTCGTGGTCGCTCTCGAGCCCGTGCAGCAGCCACAAGGGCGGTTACTCGGCGACGCAGGCGACGGTCGGGCAGGATCGCGGGCATGGGCCGATCCGTGACCGTCACCGGGCGGGGGCGTGCGTCCGCGGCGTACGACCTCGCCACCCTCCGACTCGCGGCGTCCGCGCGAGCCGCCAACCCCAGCGACGCCACGGCGCGCGCCACCTACGCGATGTCCGCCATGCGCGAGGCCGTGATCGGTGCGGGCGTGGACGTCGCGTCGCTGGCCACCACCAACGTCTCGCTCAACCCCGTGCACGACCCGTGGCCCACGGTCACGGGGTACGAGGCCACGCTGGGGCTCTCGGTGCGGGTCGCCGACCTCACCTCGGTGGGCACGCTGCTCGTGGCCGCGATCGACGCGGGCGGCGACGGTGCGCGCGTCGACGGCATCACGTTCGGCCACGCCGACGCCGCGGCCCTCGAGCACGACGCGCGCGACCTCGCCTACGCCGACGCGCTCGACAAGGCGCAGCAGTACGCCGCGCTCGCCGGCCAGACCCTCGGTGAGGTGCGCTGCATGGTCGAGGCCGAGATGTCGCAGGGTCCGCAGCCGGTGCGGCTGACGATGGCAGCCATGTCCGACGCCGCGCCCGTGCCCGTCGACGCCGGCGAGGGCGGCGTCACGTCGGTGCTCACCGTCACGTGGGCGCTGGGACCGGCGGTCTGAGACGCCCATGGCGCGCGAGGTCCTGAGCCGCACGGCGTACCTCGACCGGTGGCAGGAGCTGCACGGCGGCTACGACCCGCGCTCCTCCCGGCTGGTCGGCCCGTGGCTGACGATCGTGCAGGCGGTCGCCCGCCCGCTCGCGCGGCTGGGCGTCGCGCCCGACGTCGTCACGCTGTCGGGTGCCCTGGTGTCGGCGCTCGTCGTGTGGGTGGTGTCTCTGCAGGGTCGCTGGCTCGTGCTCGCCGCGGTGATCGTGGGGCTGTCGGGGCTGCTCGACTCGGTCGACGGCGCGGTCGCGGTGCTGCAGCAGCGCACCAGCGCGTTCGGCGCCGTGCTCGACTCGGTCGTCGACCGGGTGAGCGACGTGCTCTACCTGGTGGCGTTCTGGGTCGCCGGCGCTCCGCTGGGCGTGTGCGTGGGAGCCGGGGTCGTGGTCATGGTGCAGGAGTACGCGCGCGCCCGTGCCACCGCGCTGGGCATGGACGACATCGGCGTGGTCACCGTGGGGGAGCGGCCCACGCGTGTCATCGTCGTCGCGATGTTCCTGCTCGCGGCAGGCGTCTACCCCAGCGAGGCGCACCTGTGGGTGACGCTCGGTGCGTGGGCGTCGCTGGGGGTCGCGGTCGTCGCGCTCGTGCAGCTGCTCGTGGTGGTCCGAAGCCGGTTGCGCTGACTCGACGACGACGACGTACGGCACGGAGCGAGGAGGACGCGTGGAGGTCGAGGTGCCGCGCCGCACGGGGCGGACCGTCCTGCGGCTTCTGACGGCGACCGACGTCGACGACGTGCTGGCCTACCGGTCGCGCGCCGACGTGTGCCGTTTCCTCACCTTCGAGCCGATGGACCGCGAGGGTGTCGAGGGCTTCGTGGAGGAGTGGGGGCGCGACGCCACGATCGACGCCGACCACGGGGGCATCGTGCTCGGCGTCGAGCACGAGGGACGGGTCGTCGGTGACCTCAAGCTGGGAGTGGGCCGCCTCGTCGACGCGCAGGGCGAGATCGGCTGGGTGTTCCACCCCGGTGTCGCGGGACGCGGCCTGGCCACGGAGTCGGCGACCTCGCTCGTCGAGGCCGCCTTCGACGAGCTGCACCTGCACCGCGTCTGGGCCCAGCTCGATCCTCGCAACGCCGCGTCGGCGCAGCTGTGCGGCCGGCTCGGGATGCGGCAGGAGGCGCACCTGCGCGACGAGTCGTGGTTCAAGGGGGAGTGGGGCGACCTCGCGATCTACGGGCTGCTGCGCCCCGAGTGGGAGGCGCGTCGCGAGGTGTGGACCTGACCCTGAGCCGGGCCGACAGGCACCGCGGGTGCGCCGCACGGGTCACAGAACTCTGGCGTCCGACGCGCCGGTGCTGTGCGCGAGCCCCTCGTGCCGATAACGTCGAGCCACCGGGGACGTCGTCCACCGGTCGATGTGCGCCGTGGGAGGAGCCGTCATGAGCAACCCGTGGGAGCCCGCAGCCCCGAACCCGCAGCCCGCCGTGCCCGCAGGGTGGTACCCGGACCCCGCCGGCGGCGGTGGCCAGCGCTGGTGGGACGGCACGCAGTGGAGCGAGCACGTGGCGCCACCGGCGGCACCTGCTGCGCCCGCAGCACCCGTCGCCCCGGTCGAGCCTGCCGTCGCTGAGCCGCTCGCGGCGGAGGCGCCGGCCGACGCGAACCCGTTCGCACCGACCGCTGCCGCGGCCGAGGTCGCAGCCCCGCCCGCACCCGCGGCCCCGGCACCGCCTGCGGCCCCGGCCGTGCCCGCCCCGGCGGCGTACGGCGCGGCCACCTACGGCTCGGTCGCGGGTTACGGCGCGGCCCCGTCGTACAACCAGTACGTGCAGCCGCGCTCGGTCGGCTTCGGCGAGGCGATCAAGCGGGCCTTCGCGGGCTGGAAGGACTACTCGAGCCGCGCGACCCTCAGCGAGTTCTGGTGGTTCTTCCTCTTCGAGTTCCTCGTCGGCCTCGTGCTCTACGTGATCGCCTTCGTGGTGATCCTCGGCGTGTTCGCGACCACGGCGTCGGTCAGCTCCGACGGCCAGATCGACTCGACGGCGAGCGCCGGGCTGTCCGGCGTCGCGATCCTGGTGTGGCTGCTGTTCATGGTCGTCGGGATCGGGATGTTCCTCGTCTACCTGCCGCTGATGGTCCGGCGGCTGCACGACACCGACAAGTCCGGCCTGTTCGTGCTGCTGGCCTTCATCCCGTTCGGCGGCATCATCGTGCTCGTGCTCTGCGCGATGGCCGGCACCCCGGGGCCCAACCAGTACGGGCCTGTGCCGCAGTAGCTCGTCCGCTCCGATCCGTGATCGACGCCGCGCAGGCCCGCCCGCTGCGCGGCGTCGACCGTGTCGGGGTGTCGATGGTCGTCGTGACGGCTCCGGGTCAGCCGCGTCCCACCAGGTTGGCCACGATCTCCGCGCCCATCCCGACCAGCGGGAGGCCGCCGCCCGGGTGCGCCGAGCCGCTCACGAGGTAGAGGCCGGGCACCGGTGAGGCGTTGGCCGGTCGTAGGAACGCCGCGCGCGCCCCGTTGCTCGACGTGCCGTAGATCGCACCGCCGGGCGCGCGAGTGCCGCGCTCGAGGTCGGCCGGCGTGCGCACCTCGCACCACGCGAGCCGGTCGCGCACGTCGTAGCCGCGCGCGGCCATCACGGCGAGCACGTGGTCGCGGTAGGAGTCGGCGAGACCTGGTGCGTCCCAGTCGATCGCGCCCTTCCCGGTGCCGTGGCGAGGCGCGTTGACGAGCACGAACCACGACTCGCTGCCGGCGTCGGGACGCATGAGGTCGTCGTCGGGCGCGCACACGTACACCGTCGGGTCGTCGACCGGACGCGCGTCGCGGCCGAACACGGCGTCGAACTCGGCGTCGTAGTCGTCGGGGAACCACACGTTGTGGTGGCGCAGCCCGGGGGTGCGCCCGCGCACGGCGAGGAGGAGCACGAAGCCGGAGAGCGACGGTGTCGCCCTGCGCAGCCGCGAGCGCGCGGGGTCGGCGCGGCGGTCGGTGACGAGGTCGCGGTAGAGCGGCGTGGCGTCGGAGTTCGCGACGACGATGTCGGCGGGCACGACCTCGCCGTCGGCGAGGCGCACGCCGGTGACGCCGGACGCGTCGGTGAGCACCGCCGCGACGTCGGTGTCGAAGCGGTAGGTGATGCCACGCTCGAGCGTGCGCTCGTGGAGGCGGTCGGCGAGACGGCGTACGCCGCCGCCGATGTGGTAGGCGCCGAAGGTCTGCTCGACGTAGGGGACGGTGGCCAGCGCGGCCGGCGCGCGGCGCGGGTCGGACCCGGTGTACGTCGCATAGCGGTCGACGAGCATGCGCTGGCGCGGGTCGCGGAGGTAGTGGCGCGCGACGCCGCGCAACGACGACCACGGCGCGACCGTGCGCACGTCGGAGACGCTGCGCGCCAGGGGCAGGAGGTCGCGCACTCCGGTGAGCGGGGCTTCGAGGAACGGCCGCCGGGTGAGCTGCCAGATGTCGGAGGCCCGACGCATGAAGGCGTTCCAGTCCTCGCGCGCGGTGCCACCGAACGCCTCGCCCATCGCGGTGGCGCAGCGGGCCGAGTCGACGCCGGGCATGTCGAGCAGCGACCCGTCGGGGAAGCGGTAGCCGAACGCGGGCTCGAGGTCCTGGAGGTCGACGAGGTCGTCGAGGCCCTCCTTGCCGGTCTTGTTGAACAGGTCGCGGTAGACCGCCGGCAGCGTCACGAGAGAGGGCCCGGTGTCGAAGACGAAGCCGTCGCGCTCGAACGTGCCGAGCTTGCCGCCGTAGGTCGACGACTGCTCGATCACGGTGACGTCGTGCTTCTTGGTCGACAGCCGCGCAGCCACGGCCATGCCGCCCATGCCCGCTCCGACGACCACCACGCGTGCCACGCCCCGAGCCTAGGGAGCGCGCCCCGGAGGCCGGCACGGCGGGGTTGCTCGCGAGAACGTGAGGCTGGGCGTGCGGACGTGCTGCCCACGTCAGGCCAGCGGGCGGCCGCGCCAGGACAGCGCGTCCGTGCTGCGGCGCCGCCACGACTCGGCCACCAGACCGCCGAACGCGACGACCGACGCCGGGTGCGCGAGCACGTCGGGCACCAGCCGCTGCCCGGTGCGCCGAGCCACGATCGCGCGGCCCGCGACGCCCGCGGCGTAGCCGGCCGCACCCCACGAGCGTGCCGTGCGCGTGGGGCCCACGACCGCGGCGACCGGGGGGACGACGTAGAGCCACGACAGCGCCGCGACGACGGCCGTGGCACCGCTGCGCGACCCGAACGCCGACCACAGCGACTTGGTGTAGCCGTCGACGAGGGCGGCGTCGTCGTCGTACATCCGGCAGGTGGCGACGTGCGTACCGTCGACGACGACACCGCGAGCACCGCTGCGTTTGACGGCGCGCAGCAGCGCGACGTCGTCGAGCACCTCACCGCGCACCGCCGCGTGCCCGCCGGCGTCGCGGTGGACGGCGGCGTCGACGGCGAGCAGCTGGCCGTTGGCGGCCACGAGCGACTCGCGCGGCGAGGTCTCGGCCGCGCGTAGGGGGAGCATGGTGAGCCACGACCACTGCAGCAGCGGCTGGACGAGGCGGGGGAGCAGACCGTCGGCGAGCTGTCGCGGGTAGGGCGACACGAGGTCGAGCCCCGACATCCGCAGCAGCGCGACGGTGGCGGCGACGCCGTGCGGCGCGACCGTGACGTCGGCGTCGAGGAAGACGAGCACCGTGCCGGTGGCCGCCTGCGCGAGGCGGTGGCACGCCCACGTCTTGCCCAGCCAGCCCGGCGGGGGCTCCGCGCCGTCGGTGGCGCCGTCGAGGACGCGCAGCCGTGGATCTCCTTGTGCCGCACGGCGTACGACGTCGGCGGTGCCGTCGGTGCTGGCGTCGTCGAGCACGAGCACCTCGAGGTCGCGCAGCCCCTCGCTGGCCAGGACCGACCGGATGCACGGCTCGATGCGCGCCGCCTCGTCGCGCGCGGGCACCAGCACGCTCACCCGCTCGGCGACCACGGGCGGGTGGGGCCAAGGAGTGCGCAGGACGCGCAGGTTGTACGCCGTGTGCGCGGTGGCGAGCGCCGCACCGATGGCGCCGCCGGCGACGACGGCCTCGACGACGCGGGACGTGCGCGGCATGGCTAGTCGCGCCCGGTCCACAGCGTCCAGGCGTAGGGGATCGCGACCGCACCCATGACCAGGCCGCCCCACACGGCGACCGCGGGCCGGTGCACGAAGGCGAGGTTGAGGATCACGCCGGACACGTAGGTCCACAGGTAGAGCAGCGCGGGGACGCCGTCGCCCTCGGCGCCGTCGTTGCGGCGGCGGGGGAGCCGGTCGAGCACGAGCATGAGCACGAGCGACACCAGCAGCCACGCCACGAAGTTCTGCACGGGCACGTTGCCGATGCCGATGAGCACGGGCGAGCCGTCGAGGGTCCAGGTCCAGTGGTGCTCGCCGACCATCTGCGGGTCGAGGAAGAGGTCCCACGACGCGAGGGCGACGGCGGCCACGACCGGGGTGAGAAGCGGCCCGGTGACCAGGCGTCGCGCGGCCAGCAGGGCGGGGTAGCTCATCATCGCCCAGGCCAGCGGGATGATCACGGGGACGCCTGCGACCTTGGGCCCGAGCGTCGAGGCGTAGGTGTAGTCGCCGAAGGGGAGACCGGTGCGGGTGCCGAGCACCTCGACGCCGAAGCCGATCGCGACGCTGGCCAGGAACCAGCCCGACGCCCAGAGCAGGCCGCGCGAGACGAGGGCGTGCGAGGCGCTGGCCAGGAAGAACAGGACGACGGTGACGACCGTGAGGGCGTCGCGGGTGGAGCCGTGGGTGAGCGGCCAGGCGATCTGGGCCAGGATCGTGGCCAGCGCGAAGATCCAGGGCAGCGCGCGCGACACCGACCCGCCCCCGCTGCGGCGGCGGTCGGCGTGGGGACCGGAGTAGACGCGGACGCTCATCGCTCTCGACCCTAATCGGTCACGGGGACATCACGGACGTGCGCCCCCGTGCGTGCCGTCGAGGTGCACCACCGTGAAGCGGGCGAAGAGCTCCTCGGCGTACCACTGCTCGTCGTGCGTGCGGCGCATGACCTCCTGGTGCGGGGCGCGCCGGTGCGCGAACTCGGTGAGCGCCGCGTGGGACTCCCAGAGCGAGAACGTGCCCTGCAGACCGACCGGCGCCTCGCCGATGCCGAGCGCGAGGCGCAGGCCGTCGACCTCGTGCAGGTCGCCGGACACGGGCGGCACGGCCGACCAGAAGGTGCGCCACTGCGAGGGCGCGATCCGGGCGCGGGTGATCGCGGCGACCGCGCCGTCGACGCGGTGCGCGACGGGGTCGCCGAAGGGCTGGCGCCCCGCCCAGGTGCCGCGCGAGGCCAGCGGCCGCATGAGCACGCGGAGCTGCTCGTCCGCCATCGCGCTCCACGCGCGGTGCGCCCGTGAGGCCTCGTAGCGCGCCGGACCGTCGGCGTCGCGCCAGCAGACCAGGACCCCCCAGTGCCCGAGGTCGGCGTCGCGCGGGGTGAACGTGCGGCCCGAGCCGGTGCCGAGCACCTTGACGAAGCCCGCGCCCGGGATGCGGCGCACCGCCCCGCGGTCGACGGCGACCCGGCCCACCGCGCGCGCGACGTCGAGGCCGGAGACGCCGTACACGTGCAGGCTGACGACGGCGGGCACCGGCTCGGCGCCGGGCCGGTTGGTGACGTCGTAGCCGCTCATCGCCCCATCCTCCACCGTGTCAGCGGAGCAGGGCGACGAGGAACGCGACGTAGGCCAGGCAGATGAGCACGCCGTCGACACGACCGACGCCGCGACGCAGCCAGGCCCAGGCGAGGATCACGAACGTCAGCTCGAGGTACCACCACGCCGTGAGGCTCGCCGAGGACGTGACCTGGCCGAGGCCCACGAGCACCGCGGGGAGCAGCAGGCCGACGATCACGTTGATGTTGTTGCTGTTGGTCGTGGTCGACAGCGTGGCGGCGCCGCGTCCGCGCCGGGCGAGGTGCACGGCGGCGACGGCGTTGGGCACGCTCGTGACGACCGCGAGCACGACCGCCCCGACGACGAGGTCGGACAGGCCCCAGGCGTTTCCGAGGTCGGTGGCGCTGCGCTCGACGAGCACCGAGGCGACGACCACCACGGCGAGCGTCGCCAGGGCGACGACGACGTCGGCACGACCGGCGGGAGGCGTGCTCTCGAGGTCGAGGTCGTCCTCCTCCTGCTGCAGCGCGCCGGACAGCGTGCCGCGCAGGCGCGCCGGGACGGGCAGGCGCGCGCGGACGTCGGGGTGCACCGCCGAGAGCACGACGTAGGGCACGAACACGAGCAGGGACAGCACGAGCGACGGCGCCGGCGCGACGACGCCACCGACCAGGCCCACCGCCACGAGCCCGAGCCACACGGCGACGACACCCTCGAGGACGACGACGCGCGGGTCGAGGCGGATGCGTCCGGAGACGATCGCGGCCAGGCCCAGCAGCAGCGCGAACTTCGCGACGTTCGAGCCGAGGATCACACCGACGCCGACGTCGTTCTGGTGACGCACGAGGGCGGTCGCGGCGGTGACGATCTCGGGGGTGTCGGCCGCGAGCGCGGCCACGATGCCGAGCGCGGCCTCGGCCAGCGACAGGCGCGCTCCGATGCGCTCGAGCCGGACGATGAGGACGTGCGAGGCCCACAGCGCGGCGGCGGTCGCGACCGCGAACACCAGCAGCGGGACGGGCACCGGACCTCCTCGACGGTCGCTCCGCGCAGGCGGACGTGACGCCGACCAGACTTCCCGGCACACCGGCGCCCACCGTACCCAGCGACCGCCCCGCAGTCCCGTCGATGTGTGTCGTGACGCCGCCATTGCGACGTGTGGGCACACATCAACGGGTCGTCCCGGAGTGCTGTGGACGACACGCCGTTGGGGTGTGTCCCTGTGGACAAGGCGCTGAAATCCTTTGCGGCCCAACGACTCCCAGCGATGTTCCACTGTCGGAGGTGGTGCCTAGAGTGCTGGCATGTGCTCGATCACCGATGCGACGCCGGCCCCGGTCACGGTGCCCGCCCTCGCCGCACTGGTCGAGCACCTGCACGACGCCGCGACCGCGGTCACCGCCGCGCTGGCGTCGGACCCCACCCTCCTCGCGGGGGTGCCCGATGACCTGCTGGAGTCGATGGCCCTCGAGCTCCACACGGCCGTCGACGCCGCGACGGCGGCGGCCACGGTGGTCACCGGGCGCGTCGATCAGCAGATCGGCGACGTCCAGGGCCTGCTCAGCGCCGGGGTGTACCCCTCCACGCGACGCTGGCTGGAGGCCGAGGCCGGGTTCTCCCCGCAGGCCGCGAAGGCGATGGTCGGTCGCGGTCGTGACCTGGTCACGCACTCGACCCGGGTCGCGGACGCGTGGCTGGCCGGCCAGATCCCCGCCGGCGCCGTGCGCCCGTTGACGTTGGGTGTGTCGGAGGTGATCCGCCGGTCGCAGGTCCACGACCCGGCCGCGGCCCGGGTGAAGGCGCTGGACACGCTGCTCCCGATCGCCGGCGAACGTGACGTCCCGACGCTGCAGCGCGCGGTCGCGACCCTCAAGCTGCTCCTCGACCCCGACGGGTGCCGTGAGGCCGCTTTGCACGCCTGGGAGAACCAGTCCCTGTCGATCGTGGAGCAGGGCGGGGTGTTCCACGTCTCGGGCACCCTGCCCCTGGACACCGGTGCCACGGTCCTGACCGTGATCGAAGCCCGGGCGCGGCGGATCGCAGCGGAGCAGGTCGGCCCCCTCACCCACGACCCCGCCTGCGCCACCCTCACCGACCCCGAGCAGGACTGCACGTGCGGGGAGGCCGACCGGGCCCGACGCGCGCAGGGTCTGGGCTGGGGCCACCTGCAGGCCCGCGCCCTCGGCGAGGTGATGGGCGACCTCCTCGACAACGGCGAGATCGGCTCCCACCACCGGGTCGCACCCCACGTCACCGTGATCACCGACCTCACCGACTCCACCCAGCCGATCACCGGACAGCTGTCCGTCCCCGGGACCGACCACGACGTACTCATCCCCGAGGTCACCGTGCGCCGCCTGCTGTGCGACGCGGACATCACCCGCGTCGTCACGACGCTGACGCGCCCCGCGACCACCTGCACCGGCACCGACGGTGAGGATGCGTTCACCACCGCCCTGGTCGACGCCGTCCGCACCCAAGCCCGCTCCGTGCTCTACGTCGGCCGCGCCGAACGCACCGTCACCTCCCGCCTGCGCCGCGCCCTCGAGGTGCGTGACGGGCACTGCGCGTTCCCCGGCTGCCACGCCCACGTCCGCCGCTGCCACGCCCACCACGTGCAACCGTGGGAGGACGGCGGGCCCACAGACCTGCCGAACCTGGCCTTGATGTGCGTCGCCCACCACCACGCCGTGCACGAAGGCGGCTGGACAATGGCGCTGAAGGCCAGCGCGAGCGGGCACGAGCAAGGCTGCTGGCAGTTCGTACCACCACCCCTGCGCCGACGACGACTCCGGCCCTGACCAGCAGGGCGCGCCGCCGACTTCGACCCGACCGCCACCCCAGCGACTCGGTCAACCAGTGCTGCCCCCTCCGCATCCGACGTCCGTGTCGCTCGTGACAGTCGCACTCGTGGGTGCGGGGTGCCGGCCGACTGGGTGCGGTCCCGGGTGTCAGGCGGGTTGCTCGCCGACCTCGGCTGCCTCGCCGGCGGTGATGCGCAGCAGCTCGTCGTAGGTCGTGGGGAAGACGTAGTGCGGGTGCCCGCCGGCGGCCCAGACGACGTCGAAGCGCGACAGGTCGACGTCGACGATCGTGCGCAGCGGCGACGGGTGCCCGACGGGGGCGACGCCGCCGATGGGCTGGCCGGTGGCCGAGCGCACGAACTCGGGGGTTGCCCGGCGCACCTTCGAGGCGTCGACGAGGCTCGCGAGCACCAGGGTGTCGGCGCGGTGGGCGCCGGAGGTGAGCACCAGCAGGGGCTCGCCGTCGGCGTCGAAGACCAGCGAGTTGGCGACCGCGCCGATCTCGATGCCGAGCAGCTCGGCCGCCTCGGCCGCCGTGCCGGCGCGCTCGTCGAGCTCGCGGATCTGGCCCGAGACGCCCAGCGAGGCGAGGGCCCGCGCGACCTTGGCGGCGTTGGGGTGCAGCCCGGTGACGTCGGGCGCGGTGTGGCGCAGGGTGCCGTCCTCGTTGAGCTCGGGGTGCGGTGCCTCGGTCGCCATGCACGAAGGGTAGGGGAGCACGGCGCGGTGCCGGCCCCGGGCCGGATGTCGGACCTCCCGCGCATCCTTCGTGCTGCCGAGAGGCCCCCGGGCTCCTCGGTCCGCACGATCCACCGCCAGGGCTTGACGCGCTGTCGGGGGCGGGGAGTACGGTGACCATGTGTTCGAACAGATGTTCGAAACGTCCGAGGTGAGGTCTCGCGGTGCGCACGCACCGGGGGGACGAGCACCGGGCGGCCGGGCAGCACCGTTCGAGCACGGCTCGTTCGGGAGGTACGCCGACGGCACGGGGTTCGCGACCCCGGGTCCGAGGCGATCGGTGGTCGCGGGGTTCTCGCGGTCCTCGCGACCACCACCGCCTCACGGACGTCGCACGACCGCACCGGTGGCGGCCGCGAGCGTGGGGAAGCGCTCCGGCCGCCCCGGCACGGTCGTCACTCACGGGTGTCCTTCCTCCCGCCCGTCGTCCGCGTCGGCGCACCCGCGCCGGTCGCCCGTCGTCGCGAAGGAGGTCCGTGCTGTGCGCACCTACGGCGAGGCCATCGACGTCCGGACCGACCCGCGCTCCGGCCCCTGGGCGGCGGCACCGTGGGCCGAGGCCGGCGGTGAGGTCCGCGGCGGCGAGGTCCGCGGCGGCGACGTCGTCGGCGACGTCGTCGGCGACGGTGGCACCGCCAGCGCCGACGAGCCGCTCGGCTCCGCGCGGCCCGCGCA
>Ga0302299_10000487_pt1 | contig 21552 bp, 17 predicted proteins | sample III_Fen_N3_4_FD_198795 | JGI IMG/M metagenome (GOLD analysis project Ga0302299, IMG submission 198795) | Peat permafrost microbial communities from Stordalen Mire near Abisko, Sweden - III_Fen_N3_4 | ecosystem: Environmental > Terrestrial > Soil > Wetlands > Permafrost | place: Sweden: Abisko... | reverse complement strand
CGACGTCAGCGGCGTGATCTCGGCCGGCTTGAGCACGATGGTGTTGCCCGCCGCGATCGCGGGGAGCACCTTCCAGACCGCCATCTGCAGCGGGTAGTTCCACGGGGCGATGGACCCCACGACGCCGACCGACTCTCGGCGGAGCATCGAGGTGTGCAGGCCGTCGTACTCGGCGGCCGCCTTGCCCTCGAGGTTGCGTGCGGCTCCGGCGTAGAAGCTGACGTTGTCGATCGAGCCGGGCACGTCGAACTCACGGGTGAGCTTGATCGGCTTGCCCGCCTGCGCGGTCTCGACCTGGGCGTACTCCTCGGCCCGCTCGGTCATCGCGGCGGCGAGCGCGTTGAGCCCCGCGGCTCGCTCGCCGGGGGTCGCCCGGGACCAGTCGGCATGCGCCGCCTTCGCTGCGGCCACGGCGAGGTCGACGTCGCGCGGACCGGCGAGGTCGGTGCTGGCAACGACACTGCCGTCGGCCGGGTTGACGACGTCGTGCGTCTCCCCCGACGTACCGCTGCGGAACCCCCCGGCGACGTACTGGTAGCCGTGATCCGGCACCGGTTCCTCCTGCGACGTGAACGACGGACGACGAGATCTCCACGGGACCCCCGCCGGAAGTGTCGTGATCCTTACACGGGGTGCGGACTGAGACAAGGGATTCCGTGGCCAAAACCACATCTCGCGACGGATTGCATCGTGTTTGTAACCTGTGAGTGAGGTTTCCCGTACCTCAGCGTGGTCGGGCCACCATGCTCGGGACGGCCACGACGGTCGGCGGGATCCCGCCCCCGGGACCGACAGCCTGACAAGCCCGCTCGCAGATGTCTGACGCTCTGTCCCGACGCGGGATAGCCTCGTCCGCCGTGGGCTCCCCCGACCGCCTCGCCGACATCTACCCGACCGTCCGCGAGGTCCTCGACCTTCCCGCCGTGCGCGAGGGTGCCCCGGTCGTGCGTGCCGGGGCGGCGGCGCTCGGACGCGCGGTCCGCTGGACGCATGCCGCCGAGGTCGCCGACGTCGCGCGGCTGCTCAAGGGCGGCGAGCTGCTGCTCACGACCGGTGTCCTGCTCCCCGCCGACGACGCCGGGCTCGCCGACTACGTGCAGGGCCTCGCGGCCGCGGGTGTCACCGGCGTCCTGGTCGAGGTCGGGCGCCGCTTCGACCGGCTGCCCGACTCCATGGTCGGGACCGCCGAGGAGCACGGGCTCGTGCTCGTCGAGCTCACCCATGAGGTGCGCTTCGCCTCGGTCACCGAGGCGGTGCACGCCCGGATCGTCGACGCCCAGCTCGCCGAGCTGCGTGCGTCCGACGAGGTGCATGCGGCGTTCACCGCGCTCACCGTGGAGGGGGCCCCGCCGACCGAGATCGTGCGGCAGGTCGCGCGGATGGCGGGCCGCCCCGTGGTCCTGGAGAACCTGGCCCACCAGGTCCTGGCCGTCGACGCCGCGGGCGAGGACCTCGCGAGCGTCCTCGACGGGTGGGAGGACCGCAGCCGGGCCGTCCGGGTTCGCGAGCGGACGGCCTACGACGCCGCCAGCGGCTGGCTGCTCACGACCGTCGGCGCCCGCGGGCAGGACTGGGGACGCCTCGTGCTGGTCACCGCCGCCGCCCCCTCGGTGCGCGACTCCATGCTTCTCGAGCGCGGCGCCGCCACGGTCGCGCTGTCGCGACTGGTCGAGCGGGACCGCGAGTCGCTGGAGCGGCAGAGCCACCGCACGCTGCTCACCGGCATCATCGCCGGCTCGGTCGCGCTCACCGAGACCACGGCGCGGGCCCAGGCGCTCGGCGTCCCGCTCGAGGGACGTGCGCTCGTGTCGGTGCTCGTGCGGCTGACCGGCGGCATCTCGGGCCCGGCGCTGGAGACCCAGGAACGGCTGCGCGACTTCGCCGAGACGGTGTCGGCGGCGGTGCGGGACACGCGTGGCGTCGCGCTCGTCGGCGGCGTGGACGACGCCACGGTCGGCGTGCTGCTCTCGCTTCCACCGCGCGAGGACGTCGACCGGGCCCTCGAGCGGCTCTCGGCGGCGCTGGCGAAGCGGGCGGCCACCGGCAGGGTCGTCGTCGGCTCCGACGACTGGGTCATGGCGGTGGGGTCGATCGTGTCGTCGGTGCGCGACGTGCGACGCGCGTTCCTCGAGGCCGCGCAGGTCGCCGACGCCGCACCCTCGGGCGACGACGGCGTGGTGCGGCCGTACTACCGCCTCCCGGACGTGCGGCTGCGCGGAATGCTCCACCTGCTGCGCGACGACGACCGGCTGCAGACGTTCGTCGAGCGCGAGCTCGGACCCCTGCTCGCGCACGACGCCCAGCACTCCTCCGAGCTCGTCGGCGTCCTGCGGACCTACCTCGCGGCCGGTCGCAACAAGTCGGCCGCGGCCGATGCCGCGCACATGTCGCGCCCGAGCTTCTACGAGCGGCTGCACCGCATCGAGCGGGTGCTGTCGGTCGACCTGGACTCGGTGGAGTCCTGCCTCTCGCTCCACGTCGCCCTGCTCGGCCTCGACGCCATCCGCCGCTGAGGCCGGCCGTCCGCCCCCGTCCCGGGCCGGCGCTAGGGGCGGACCGGACGGAGTCGCGGGTGGGTCCCGATGCGATATCCGGTGGCCACCGCAGGCGCCTGGCCCGAGCCGTCCGCCCGGATGGTGGCCATCTGCCAGCCGGGCCAGTCGGGTCCGTCGACCTGGACGAAGATGATGGACCCGCCGTCGGGGGACCAGGTCGGCTGGGTCGACAGTGGCCCGCTCGCCGTGCCGTTCCGCGTCAGCGGCGAGCCGCTCGGGTTGTGCGTCAGCTGCGTCAGTCCGGTGCCGTCGGGCCGGACCGTGTAGAGGTCCGAGGGCGGAGTCATGTCCGCGAAGTTGCCGGCGTCGCGGACGCCGAGGTCGTACGTCGAGAAGACGATCCGATCCCCGCGAGGGCTCCAGTCGGGGTACGCCGCGAACATCGCGTACGGCGTCAGCGGCCGCGCCTTCGCCCCGGGCCTGGTGACATCGACCGTCGCCACGGCGGAGCCGGAGGCCACGTCCGAGTCGATGCTCGGGAACGTCTGGAGGTCCAGCACGAGGCTGCGAGCGTCCGGTGCCCACCTCAGCCACGACGTCCCGACGGAGTGCGGAGGTGTGTAGAGGGTCGTCACGGCGCCGGTGTCGATGGCCAGGCGCTGAACCCGGACGAAGGGGTCGTGGCCCACGGGGTGGTCCTGGCGCATGAACGCGATGGAGCGACCGTCCGGGGACCAGGCAGGTGCGTCGAGTGCCTCGCACGTCGCGTCGCAGGGGATGGGCAGCCGACGCAGGTCCGTCCCGTCGACCCCGACCGTCCACAGCTCGTGGCCGTCCAGTGAGTAGACGATCCGCGACCCGTCCGGCGACCAGTCCGGATGACCTTGCGTCGCGGGGACGGAGTCAGGCAGGAGCTGGTGGTCACCGGTCCCGTCGGGGCGGATGAGCCTGATGTGGAAGGAACCCCCGCTGTAAAGCTGGTACACGATCCAGGACTCGCCTGGACGGACCTGCTCCGCGGCGTCCTGCGAGGGCGCCGAGCCCGACGCCGACGGTCCGCTCGGACCGGCGGACGTCGTTCCGGACGAGGACCCGGCCGTGGAGGTCGTCCCGCCGGCCGCCGTGCACCCGACGAGGAGCGCCGCACAGAGCCCGGACATGAGGACAATGCGGGCGGGTGTGCGCGGCCCTGGGCGAGACGGCCGTCGACGCAGGAGATCGCGGCATGGACCCACCGACCCCATCGCACGAGGATGCCACCGGCGCGAACAGCGGTCCAGGCCCGCGGTGACGCCGACCCCGCGGTGCGTGCGAGGGTCGCACCGCACCGGGCGCGACCCTCGCACGTGACGAGCGGGTGTTCAGTCCAGCGAGGCCATGACGTGCTTGATGCGCGTGTAGTCCTCGAACCCGTACATCGACAGGTCCTTGCCGTAGCCGGAGTGCTTGAAGCCGCCGTGCGGCATCTCGGCGACCAGCGGGATGTGGGTGTTGATCCACACACAGCCGAAGTCGAGGCGCTTGGCCATCCGCATCGCACGCCCGAAGTCCTTGGTCCACACCGAGGATGCGAGGCCGTACTTCACGCCGTTGGCCCAGCGCAGCGCCTCGTCCTCGTCGGTGAACCGCTGGATGGTCATCACCGGTCCGAAGATCTCGTTCTGGATCATCTCGTCGTCCTGCCGGAGGCCGGCGATGACGGTGGGCTCGACGTAGAAGCCACGGTCGCCCTGGCGCACCCCACCGGCGGCGATCGTGGCGTGGTCCGGCGTGCGCTCGATGAACCCGAGGACCTGGTTGAGCTGGTTGATGTTGTTGACCGGCGGCACGAGCGAGTCGCCGCCCCGGCCGCCTTCGAAGGTGGTCTTGGTGGCCCTGGCCTGCTCGGCGAGGGCCGCGACGAAATCGTCGTAGACGCTGGCGCCGACGAGCACGCGGGTGGCGGCGGTGCAGTCCTGGCCCGCGTTGAAGTAGCCGGCGACGGCGAGCCACTCCGCGGCGGCCGCGACGTCGGCGTCGTCGAAGACGACGACGGGTGCCTTGCCGCCGAGCTCGAGGTGGACCCGCTTGAGGTCCTTGGCCGCCGACTCCGCGACCTGCATTCCCGCGCGCACCGAGCCCGTGATGGAGACCATCGACGGCGTCGGGTGCTCGACGAGCGCGCGCCCGGTCTCGCGGTCGCCGGTGATGACGTTCAGGACGCCCGGCGGGAGCGCGTCGGCCTCGGCGATGATCTCGGCCATCCGGACCGTCGACACCGGCGTGGTGTCCGACGGCTTCAGCACGACGGTGTTGCCCGCGGCGATCGCCGGGGCGTACTTCCACACCGCCATCATCATCGGGTAGTTCCACGGAGCGACCTGACCGATGACGCCGACGGGCTCGCGGCGGATCATCGAGGTGAAGCCCGCCATGTACTCGCCCGCTGCACGGCCCTCGAGGACGCGAGCGGCACCGGCGAAGAACCGGATCTGGTCGATCATCGGAGGGATCTCCTCCGAGTGCGTGACGGCGATCGGCTTGCCGGTGTTCTGCGACTCGAGCTCGACGAGCTCGTCGGCGTGCGCCTCGAGCGCGTCGGCGATCGTGAGCAGCGCCTTCTGGCGCTGCGACGGCGTGGTGTCGCGCCAAGTGTCGAACGCGGCCGCGGCAGCGGCGTAGGCCCGGTCGACGTCCTCGGCCCCGGAGACCGGGGCCGTGCCGAACACCTCGCCGGTGCTCGGGTCGACGAGGTCGCTCGTGCGGCCCTCGACGGAGTCGACGGACTCGCCGTCGATGAAGTTGCGCAGGGTGCGCTTGTCGCTCACGCGGATCTCCCAGGTCGTGGGGTCAGGGGCGCGGCGGTGGCTCGCCGAAGGGTTCCGCGGCCGCCGTGACGCGGGTCATACCCTAGCCACAGCGGTTCGGTTATCGATAGACAGACCGCCCGTCAGCGACAGAATCCGCAACAAATCGTGACTGAAACTGCGGATTCGCTTGCCAACGGCCACCACCATCCCGGACGATGCCAGACGTGGTGACCCGTGAACGGACGGCCAGCGTCGGTCTCGACGACGTGAGCAAGGCCATCATCGAGCAGCTCCAGGAGGACGGCCGTCGGCCGTACGCCGCCATCGGCAAGGCCGTCGGCCTGTCCGAGGCCGCCGTGCGCCAGCGCGTCCAGCGGCTGATCGATTCCGGCGTGATGCAGATCGTGGCCGTGACCGATCCGATGCAGGTCGGGTTCGCGCGCGCCGCGATGATCGGGGTCCGGGTCGAGGGCGACGTCGAGGCCGTCGCCGACCAGATGGCCGCTATGACCGAGGTGGACTACCTCGTCATCACCGCGGGCGGCCACGACATCCTCGCCGAAGTCGTGTGCGAGGACGACGAGCACCTTCTCGAGGTGGTCAACCGCCGCGTCCGGGCCATCCCCGGAGTGCGCCACACGGAGACCTTCGTCTACCTGAAGCTCCGCAAGCAGATCTACACCTGGGGAACACGATGACCACGTCACCGCAGTACGTCAGTGAGCCCGGCGAGGACAAGCTCGCCGACGTCGCACGCGACCACCTCTGGATGCACTTCACCCGTCACTCCGTCTACGAGACCGGCGGGCACGTCCCGATCATCGTCCGCGGCGAGGGCCACCACATCTGGGACGACGCCGGCAAGCGCTACTTCGACGGCCTGTCCGGGCTCTTCACCGTGCAGGTCGGCCACGGCCGCCAGGAGCTCGCCGACGCCGCGGCGAAGCAGATGTCGGAGCTCGCCTACTTCCCGCTGTGGTCCTACGCCCACCCGAAGGCGATCGAGCTGGCCGAGCGCCTCACGCACTACACCCCCGGCGACCTCAACCGCGTGTTCTTCACCACAGGTGGCGGCGAGGCCGTCGAGTCCGCCTGGAAGCTCGCGAAGCAGTACTTCAAGCTCACCGGCAAGCCGATGAAGCACAAGGTCATCAGCCGCAACGTGGCCTACCACGGCACCCCCCAGGGCGCGCTGTCGATCACGGGCATCCCGGACGCCAAGAAGTACTTCGAGCCGCTGGTGCCGGGCACGCACAAGGTGCCCAACACCAACTTCTACCGGGCGCCGCACCACGCCGACGACATCGAGGCGTTCGGCCGCTGGGCCGCGGACCGCATCGCCGAGGCGATCGAGTTCGAGGGTCCCGACACCGTCGCGGCCGTGTTCCTCGAGCCGGTGCAGAACTCCGGCGGCTGCTTCCCGCCGCCCCCGGGCTACCTCGAGCGGGTCCGTGAGATCTGCGACGAGTACGACGTGCTCATGGTCGCCGACGAGACCATCTGCGCGTTCGGTCGCATCGGCGAGATGTTCGCCACCGCGCGCTTCGGCGTCACGCCCGACATCATCACCTGCGCCAAGGGCATGACCTCCGGCTACGCCCCGATCGGCGCCATGATCGCGAGCGACCGCCTGTTCGAGCCGTTCAGGCACGGCACGACCTACTTCGCCCACGGCTACACCTTCGGCGGCCACCCGGTCTCGGCCGCCGTGGCGCTCGCCAACCTCGACATCTTCGAGCGCGAGGGCCTCACCCAGCACGTCCGCGACAACGAGGGCGCGTTCAAGGCGACCCTCGAGAAGCTCAAGGACCTCGACATCGTCGGCGACGTCCGCGGAGCCGGGTACTTCTACGGCATCGAGCTCGTCAAGGACAAGGTGACGAAGGAGACGTTCGACGACGACGAGGCGGAGCGCCTGCTGCGCGGCTTCCTGTCGAAGGCTCTCTTCGACGCCGGCCTCTACTGCCGTGCCGACGACCGTGGCGACCCGGTCATCCAGCTGGCTCCGCCGCTGACCGTCGAGCAGGCCCAGTTCGACGAGATCGAGCAGATCCTGCGCGCCGTGCTCATCGAGGGCCAGAACGTCCTCTAGTCCGCCACGACGACGAGAAGGGTCCGCATGGACCACGGCACGATCCCCGCACCCGGGTCCTCCGAGAGGACCCGGGTGCGGCGCATCCCCGAGAAGGCGGTCGAGGACCGCGCCGTGCTCGATGCGATCCTGGACGCGGGTCTCGTGGCGCACGTCGGCATCGTCGACGAGAGCGGGCAGCCCTACGTCGTCGCCGTCGCCTACGCCCGTGACGGCGACCGCCTGCTCTTCCATGGCTCCACGGGTTCTCGGCTATTCCGCCGACTGGCCGAGGGCGCGCCCACCTGCGTCACTGTCACGCTACTCGACGGCCTGGTCCTGGCGCGGTCGGCCTTCGAGAGCTCGATGAACTACCGCGGCGCGATGGCCCTCGGCACCTGCACCGTGCTCGAGGGTGACGAGCGCGACGAGGCCCTGCGCATCATCTCCGACCACCTGCTGCCCGGTCGCTGGGACGACATCCGGCCGCCGTCGAGGAAGGAGCTCGCCGCCACCCTCGTCCTCGCGCTCCCGCTCGACGAGGCCAGCGCGAAAGTGAGCGACACGATGCCCGCCGACGACCCGCAGGACCTCGACCGCCCGGTGTGGGGCGGCGTGGTGCCGATCCACGAGACGTTCGGTGCTCCCGTCCCCGACGAGCTCGGTGCGGCGTACCCGACCCCCCTCTACCTGGAGAGCTGGACCCGATGAGCTCGCGCGACTACCGCCGTCTGTCGTACTGGTGGGACTCGCTCCCCGACGACCTCGCTGGCCCGGTCCGCCCCGCGCTCGACGCGTCGACCACCGCCGACGTCGCGATCGTCGGTGCCGGCTACACCGGCCTCTGGACGGCGTACTACCTCGCCAAGTCCGATCCCGCGCTGCGCATCGTGGTCCTCGAGGCCGAGACGGCCGGCTTCGGCGCGAGCGGTCGCAACGGCGGCTGGGCGTCGGCGCTGTTCCCCACGTCGATGTCGAAGGTGGCGGAGTCGTCCTCGCGCGAGGGCGCGGTCTCGCTGCTCGAGGCGATGTTCGACACGGTCGACGAGGTCGGTCGCGTCACGGCGGCCGAGGGGATCGACTGCCACTTCCGCAAGGGCGGCACGATCGCCCTGATCCGCACGCCCGTCCAGATGGAGCGCGCGAGGGCCGAGATCGAGGACCACCGCTCGTGGGGGTTCGGACCGGAGCACTTCTCGCTGCTCTCGGCGGACGAGGCCCGCGCCCGGCTCGACGCCACCGACGTGCTGGGCGCCACCTACTCCCCCCACTGCGCCGCGATCCACCCGGCGCGGCTCGTGCGCGGCCTCGCTCGTGCCGTCGAACGGCTCGGCGTCACGATCCACGAGGGCACGCGCGTCACCTCGATCGAGCCCGGAGTCGTGCGCACCGAGCACGGCGACGTGCGCGCGCCGCGCATCGTGCGCGCCACCGAGGCGTGGACCTCGCACCTACCGGGGCACGAGCGCGACATCGCTCCGGTCTACTCCCTCGTGCTCGCGACCGAGCCGCTGCCCGCCGAGCTGTGGGCGCAGATCGGGCTGCGTCAGGGCGAGACGTTCAACGACCACCGCCACCTGATCATCTACGGCCAGCGCACCGCCGACGACCGGTTCGTCTTTGGCGGGCGCGGGGCGCCGTACCACCTCGGGTCACGGATCAAGCCGGAGTTCGACCACGAGCCGGCGGTCTTCGACGAGCTGTGGCGGGTCCTGCGCGAGCTGTTCCCCGCCGTCTCCTCCCGCGCCGTCACGCACACCTGGGGCGGTCCGCTCGGCATCCCTCGCGACTGGTACCCCTCGGTCGGCCTCGACCCTGCGACCGGTGTCGGCTGGGCGGGCGGCTACGTCGGCGACGGCGTCGCGTCGAGCAACCTCGCAGGGCGCACCCTCGCCGACCTCGTGCGCGGTCAGCGCACCGAGCGCACCGCACTCCCGTGGGTCAACCGTCGCTCGCCGAAGTGGGAGCCCGAGCCGCTGCGCTGGCTCGGCGTCAACCTCGGTCTGCGCGTGATGGGCTCCGCCGACGACGCCGAGGAGCGCTCGGGCAAGCCGTCCCGGCGCGCCGAGCTGCTGGCCCCCTTCCTCGGCGGCCACTGACCCCCGGCGGTCCACCCCGCTGTCTCCCGCATGACAGTGCCCGACGCGCGAAGACGCGCTCAGGGCGACCCGCACGAATCCGCCACGCGCCCCTGGAGCCTGACATGACGACCCCCGAGCTCTCCCCCGCCGAAGCGCTGCGCACGATGGTCGTGGCCTACGCCGACGTCCTCGACGGCGCGCTCGAGCCGTGGGGCCCGCGCGTCGGCCACGACCGCGGCGACCCGCAGACGAGCGGCATCACCTTCTTCGAGGGCCACGGCGTGAGCGTCGGCGTCTGGGAGTGCACCCCGGGCGGATGGGAGATCACCGAGCGCGCCGACACCGAGACGATGCTGCTGCTCGCGGGCGCGGTCACGATCACCCCGCTCGACGGCGAGCCGGTCGACCTCGAGGAGGGCGACGTGTTCGTCCTGCCGCGCGGCTGGTCCGGACGCTGGGACGTCACCGAGACGGTGCGCAAGCTCTTCGTCACCGCCGAGTAGTGCACTGGAAGCCGCGCGCCGACGCGTCGTCGAAGGCGGTCGCCGAGCCGCGGTCCGACCCGGGTCAGCCCGCGACGGCCTCGATCCAGTCGAGGCGCTGACCGCACAGCGCGAGCGCCTTCGCGGGTGCGACGTAGGTGACCGGCACATCTGCGCCGGTCGTCGAGAACACCACCGGGCCTAGGGTCGCCGGCGTGGCTGACCCACCCGGGCGCCAGCTCGTCGCGTACTCCACCGTGAGCGTGTGCTCCCCCGCCGCGAGCTCGATCGCGGGCATGGGGTTGGAGTACGGCGTCCAGTTGAGCCGTCCGTGGTCGGCGTAGACCTCGCGGCCGTCGACGACCACGCGGACGTCGCCGAACACCATTCCGCCGAGGTCGCCGCGGTAGCTGCCTGCGGCCGGCACGCTGAACGTCGTCGTCACGCTCCCGGCGTTCGTGGCGTTGACCGAGCCGGGCACGCCACCCGCCGTCCAGCCGGTGGGCAGTGGCGGGGCGTCGAGCGGCACGGTGACCAGCGGCGCGCGCTCGGCCACGGCGACCCGGCCGCTCGGGCCGGCAGCGGCGATCGCCTGCTTCACGACCGGGCACGGCGCCGGCGCGGCCGGGTCGGAGTGGTCCCCCAGGGGCCAGTGCGCGATCACCGCGGGCGCGCTCGGGTCGAGGGTCCAGACGTCGTAGTAGGTGCCGGGCCGGGTGAGCCGGTACATCGACGGCGGGCGGCTCCCGACGAGGTCGGTCCGCATCACCAGGGTCGGGTAGGCGGTGATCGAGGTGAGCGGGAAGTCGTCGATCTCAGCGTAGGCGCCCTTGTCGAGCCCCTGCCCGGTGTAGAGCGGGATCACGTTCCAGCGGAACTCACCCGCCGCCTCGCCGTCGAGCCGGGCGAGGAAGTGACGCGCTGCGGCGGGGCTGTACTCGAGGATGAGCGCGGGCGAGGGAAGGTCGGCCCGACCGATGTCCGCCAGCTCGTGCATCCGGTCGGACGGGGCGAGCCAGACCTCCCGGAAACCCATCACGTTGGACGCGATCACGCCGACGGCCACGATCGCGACGAGGACGCTGCCCTCGAACAGCCGCCCGTTCTCGGCGAGCCAGGCGAAGGCGGCACCTGCGGCGAGCAGCATCGTCGGCGACGCCACCGCGAGGGTCTTGGCCTCGAGCCAGGGGTTGCCGAACACGTACCAGATCGAGACGGCGAGGTTGGTCAGGGCCAGGGTCGGTATCGCCGGGAGCCCGGCGCGGATGGCGATCAGCACGCCGGCCAGCGCCCCCGCGGCCACGATCGCGACAAGCAGCCAGGTCAGCGCGGTCGACGACGGGACCGCCCGGAAGTCTCCGGTCGGCCACACGCCGAAGATCTGCTGGAACTTCAACGGGGCGAACAGGTTCCCGAGATCCTCCGATCCGCGGAGTCCGCTGGTGCCTGCTCCCTGCAGCTGCAGACCGAGCACCCGCCAGGTTGGCACGGACAGCACGGAGAACACGACCAGGAACATCAGGGAGGCGAGCGCCGCCCGACGCACGCCGAACCACAGCGCCACCAGCACGAGCTCGACGAGGGCGAGGGGCGCGAGGTAGACACCGCCGGCCACGCCGAACACGACGAAGACGCCGGCCATCGGGACGGCGAACAGCGCGGCCTGCCCGAGCAGCGGCCGCCGGTCGTCGCGACCCTGCACCATGGCGACGGCGCAGGTGGCCAGGAGGAACGCGAGGGTCACCTCCTTGATGCCGCCCCAGAGCGTGTAGCCGAACAGCAGGGTCGAGGACGCCGCGAGGAAGGCGACCGCGGCCCGCCAGCGGTCGCTGCGGATCAGCCCCGCGGTGACGGCGTAGAGCGCGAAGCCGAGGATCCCGGCCAGGGTGGCCATGAACGGCTGGATGACGAACGCCGAGTCCTGCCCGAGCAGACGGCTGACCACACCGAGGTCGGCGAACGACCCGAGCGGGTAGCCGCCGCCGATGAGCTCCTGCATGAGGACGCCGTACGTCGAGTGCGCCAGCCCCTGGGTCGTGTTGCCCACCGTCGCGAGCCGGTCGCCGAGCGACATCCAGTCCGGGGTGTCGTCGAGCTTGATGAACCCGGCCCAGGTGGTCGCACCGGACAGCGCGACGGGTGCGGCGTAGCAGGCGAACACCGCGACGGCGCTGAGGACCGGCCACCAGCCGCGTTCGCGCGCCAGCGGGTTCGGCGCGGCGAACAGCCAGCCGAGCACGGCCAGCACGACGAGGACCACACCCGACACGGGCGCGATCAGCGGGAAGTCCGTGAGCAGGGTCGTGATCACGACCAGCGCGCTCGCGCCGACGGCGACGAGCGCGGGACCGGCCAGCTCGACACGGGTCGCGCGCTCCACGAGGAACCCGAGCCCGGTGGCGAGTGCGACGACGACGACGGGGACGACGAGCCACGCCACGATCCAGCTGAGCATCAGGTGGCCAAGTCTACGAGACCGGCTGCAGTGCACCGGACACCACGAGGCGGTAGGCCGCGCCGGGAGTCGGGTCGTACGCCTCCACGAGCAGAGCCGCGCCCGGGGACGCGACGTAGGCCGACGCCGCCTTCCCCGCGGGCTGCACCACCAGCGCGCCGTCCGAGAGCTTCTCGGACCTCGCTCCGGCGACCTTCGCCGCGGCGACGAGACCGGAGTAGGCGTCGGGCTTCTCGTAGGTTCCGACGGTGAGGTGCGGCGTCACCGATCCGGCCGTCTCGCCGGTCGGCAGGTAGCGCAGGTAGATGTCGCGACCGACCGTCGTGACCTCGTAGCGGGTCAGGCCCTGCGGCCCGGCCCAGTAGAGGGCGTGCCCCACGGACGCCGCCAGCCCCACGAGCTGGTCGCGGGTCATCAGCACCGGACCGGGAGCGGCCGACGCCGTCGGCGCCGCGACCGTCGACCCGGGTCGCGGGCTCGTGGCCCAGGTCCAGGCGACCAGCGCGAGGGCCAGCGCCACGACGCCGGCCACCAGCACGGCGCTCCAGCGCAGGTCACCTTCGGGCGAGCGCAGCGCCCGGGACACCCACGCGTCGGTGCCACGGTCCCGAGGCGGCGGTCGCACCTCGTCGGGCGCGGCCCCGTCGCCGGGGTGCGCCTCGGTCTCGGCCGCCATGCGGGAACGGTAACCGGCGGGCTGCGCGGATCGCGTGCCCGAGACCGTTCGCGAGCCGTTCCGTGACCTTCGTGCCGCTCGGCCCACGTCCTCGGGTCGCGCCCCGCCGGGGCGCGGCGACCGGTACTGCATGTGGGTGAACGCGCCACCTGCGTGCCCCGGATCGCCCGGCGTACCGTCCTGACCGAGGAGGGCAGCCCCGACCCGCGGAGTCCGTCGTGTCCCCTTACCCCTTCTCCCGCAACGCTTCCCTCCTGCTCCTCGCAGGCACGCTGGCGACCGGCGTCCTCGCGGCACCACCGGTCGGTGCCGCCTCCGGGCCGGCCGCACCAGTCGGCGACGTGTTCATGTGCGTGGACCGCACCTCGCGGGTGGTGACGCTCGCGTGGTCGCGGACGGTCTGCCCCCGCGGCGCGAGCAAGTACGTCGTGTGGCGCGGTGCCGGCACCGGCAGCGCCGGCGCGACCGGTGCCGCGGGTACGCCGGGCGCCGCGGGAGCCCGCGGGCCGGCCGGTCCCGCAGGCATCCCAGGCGCGGACGGCGCGGAGGGTCTCCCCGGTGCGACCGGGCCGAACGGGAGCGGCAGGTGCGGCCGGCGCGGCCGGACCCGCAGGGCCCACCGGCACCGCCGGACCCGCGGGCCTCGAGGCAGCGACCGGCTCGACCGGTGCCACCGGCTCGCCCGGAGCGACCGGCGCCGCCGGTGCCGCCGGACCATCCGGGGCCACCGGCACGGCGGGTGCGACCGGTGCCGCCGGTGCGGCCGGACCATCCGGGGCCACCGGCACGGCGGGTGCGACCGGTGCTTCCGGCACGGCCGGGGTCGGCGGAACGACAGGTGCGGCCGGTCCCGCCGGGGCGACCGGAACTGCCTAGGAGTCACCATGAGCACCATCCTGGTCGCAGACGAGGAGAAGACCGTCCGCTCCCTGCTGCGCGACATCCTGGAGATCGAGGGCTACCACGTGATCGAGGCCACAGACGGCCCGGAAGCGCTGTACCGCCTGCACTGCGGCGGCGTGGACCTGGTCCTGCTCGACGTGATGATGCCGGGCATGAGCGGCATCGAGGTGCTGACCGAGATCCGTCGCGACGTCGAGTTCAGCCGCATGCCGGTCCTGATGCTGACCGCGGCCGGGGACGTCACGACCACCTGGGCCGGGCTGACGGCGGGTGCTGACGTGTACCTCGAGAAGCCGTTCGACCACCTCGGCCCGCTCTCCTGGATCGACCGGCTCCTGGTCCTGGACCGCCCGGCGGCGCTCCCGGTGGCCATCTGACCGGCCCAGGGCCTTCGCGGGCGACGCTTGAATATTGGATCCAATCTGGTAGCGTCTCCTCATCGCCCCGAGCCCTGGAGACCCGATGCCCGTCACGCCCCAGCACCCGTTCGCCCTCCTCGACCTCGACACGCTGATCGACGACGAGGAGCGTGCGATCCGCGACGTCGTCCGCGACTACGTCCACACGCGCATCAAGCCCGAGGTGGGCGACTGGTTCGAGTCGGGGACGATCCCCGCGCGCGAGCTCGCCGCGGAGATGGGCGCGCTCGGGCTGCTCGGCATGCACCTCGAGGGCTACGGCTGCGCCGGCACCAGCGCCACGGCGTACGGCCTGGCCTGTCTCGAGCTCGAGGCCGGTGACTCGGGCATCCGATCGCTCGTGAGCGTGCAGGGATCGCTGGCGATGTACGCCATCCACGCGTTCGGCTCGGAGGAGCACAAGCAGGAGTGGCTCCCCCGCATGGCCGCCGGCGAGGCGATCGGCTGCTTCGGCCTCACCGAACCCGACTTCGGCTCGAACCCGAGCGGGATGCGCACCTCGGCCAAGCGCGACGGCGACGACTGGGTGCTCGACGGCACCAAGATGTGGATCACCAACGGCACCGTCGCCGACCTCGCCGTGGTGTGGGCCCGCACCGACGACGGGATCCGGGGCTTCGTCGTCCCCACGAGCACCCCGGGCTTCAGCGCGCGCGAGATCCACAAGAAGCTCTCGCTGCGCGCCTCGGTCACCGCCGAGCTCGTGCTCGAGGGCGTGCGCCTTCCGGCCGACGCCGTGCTGCCCGGTGTGAAGGGCCTGCGCGGACCGCTGTCGTGCCTCAACGAGGCACGATTCGGCATCGTGTTCGGCACCCTCGGTGCGGCCCGCGACTGCCTGGAGACCGCGATCTCCTACTCGATCGACCGCGAGCAGTTCGATCGGCCGATCGCCGGCTTCCAGCTCACCCAGAAGAAGCTCGCCGACATGACCCTCGAGCTCGACAAGGGCTACCTGCTCGCACTGCACCTCGGTCGGCTCAAGGACGCGCACACCATCCGCCCGGAGCAGGTGAGCGTCGGCAAGCTCAACAACGCACGCGAGTCCCTCGCGATCGCCCGCGAGTGCCGGTCGATCCTCGGTGCCAACGGCGTCACCCTCGAGTACCCGGTGATCCGGCACATGAACAACCTCGAGTCGGTCTTCACCTACGAGGGCACCAACGAGATGCACACCCTCGTCGTCGGCGAGGCGCTCACGGGTCTCGCGGCCTACCGCGGATGAGCGGCGCCCTCGACGGCGTCGTCGTCGCGGACTTCTCCCGGGTGCTCGCCGGTCCCTACGCGACGATGCTGCTCGCCGACCTCGGCGCCGAGGTCCTCAAGGTGGAGCGCCCGGGCTCCGGCGACGACACGCGGCACTGGGGTCCGCCCTACGCCGCGGACGGGCAGGCGACGTACTTCAGCGGGGTGAACCGCAACAAGACCACGCTCTGGCTCGACCTCGCGACGCCCGAAGGGCGAGCGGAGGCAAGGGATCTCGCGCTCCGTGCCGATGTCGTCGTGGAGAACTTCAAGCCGGGCGGCCTCGACCGGATGGGGCTGGGCTACGCCGCACTCTCGGCCGAGAACCCGCGGACCGTCGTCTGCTCGATCAGCGGCTTCGGCTCCGGTGCGGGCGCCGGACTGCCCGGCTACGACCTGCTGGTGCAGGCGATGGGCGGCCTCATGTCCGTCACGGGGCCCGGGGCGGGACACCCCACGAAGGTCGGCGTCGCGCTGGTCGACGTCGTGACCGGGCTGCACGCCGTCTACGGCATCCTCGCGGCGCTCCGCCACCGCGACCGGACCGGCGAGGGCCAGCACGTCGAGGTCAACCTGCTCTCGTCGCTGCTCTCCGCGCTCGTCAACCAGGCGTCGTCGTACGTCGCCGGCGACGTCGTTCCCGGGATCCTGGGCAACGACCACCCGTCGATCACGCCGTACGGCGTCTATGCGACGGGCGACCGTCCGCTCGTCCTCGCGGTGGGCAACAACGGGCAGTTCCGGGCCCTCTGCAGCGTGCTCGGCGCCGAGCACCTCGGCGCCGACGAGCGGTTCGCCACGAACCCCGCGCGCGTCGCCCACCGCCCCGAGCTGCGCGCGCTGCTCGAAGCCGCCCTGGCCGCGGACGGTGCCACGTCGTGGCACTCGGCGCTCACCGCCGCCGGCGTCCCGTGCGGGCCGATCAACGACATCGCCGGCGCGTTCGAGCTCGCGACGTCGCTCGGCCTCGAGCCGGTCGTCGCCGTCCCCGGCAGCGCCGTCCCGCAGGTCGCCAACCCGCTGCGGCTCTCGGCCACCCCGCCGACCTACCGCACTCCGGCGCCACCCATGGGCCCGCCCGTGCTGCCGTCGTTCTCGGACGCGCCGTGACCGAGGCGTTCGTGCGCCCTCCGACCGCGCAGGAGGCGGTGCTCACCGAGCTGCGCCGTCTCCTCGTCACCGGCGAGCTGGCACCGGGGACGCCGGTGCGCCAGGAGACCGTCGCCGAGCGCCTCGGCGTGAGCCGGGTGCCGGTGCGCGAGGCGCTCAAGGTGCTCGAGGGCGAGGGCCACGTGGTCTACCTCCCGCGCCGAGGCTACGTCGTCGCCGAGCTGTCGGCCGAGGATCTCACCGAGGTCTACCGGCTGCGCGAGCTACTCGAGGCGGAGGCCATCCGGGTGGCCGTGCCGCGCCTCGACGACGCGACGATCGAGGCCATCGAGGCGGTCGCGCACGAGATCGACGTCGCGGGCCGGCGCCGCGACCTCGCCGGGATGACGGCGTACAACCGCGACTTCCACTTCCTGCTGTTCGACGCCGCCGGCATGCCTCGCCTCTCGCGCACCCTGCGCCAACTCTGGGACGCCACCGACGTCTACCGCAGCGTCTACTTCGCGGGCGGCGCGAACAGGACGCGCGTGAAGCACGACCACGCCGCCATCGTTGACGCGCTCCGCGCGCGCGACGTCCGTGCCGCGATCGCCACCCAGAAGCGCCACCGCGACGCATCCGTCACGGCGGTGACCGCCGCCCTGCGCCGAGACTGATCGAACGGCTGCTTCCGCTCCCCCGAAGCGACCGTTCGATCAGTCTCGGGGGGATCAGTCGGAGTCCTGCAGGAGCGGGCGCAGGATGTCCAGGACGCTGATGTCCTCGATCGTGCTCGGCGGTGCCTCGGGTCGGCCGTCGGCGATGCCGCGCATCGTGCGGCGCAGGATCTTCCCCGACCGCGTCTTCGGCAGGGCGGGTACGACGACGACGGACTTGAATGCCGCGACCGGGCCGATCTCGTCGCGCACCGACTTCACGATCTCGCGCTGCAGCTGCTCGGGGTCGATGTCGGCGCCGCTCTTGAGCACGACGAACGCGCGGGGCAGCTGACCCTTGAGCTGGTCGTGCACGCCGATGACGGCGCACTCCGCGACCATCGGGTGCGTCGCGACCACAGCCTCCATCGACCCGGTCGAGAGTCGGTGACCCGCGACGTTGATCACGTCGTCCGTGCGCCCCATGACGAAGACGTATCCGTCGGCGTCGATCGAGCCGCCGTCACCGGTCGTGTAGTAGCCGCTGAACACGCTGAGGTAGGAGTCGACGTAGCGGTGGTCATCGTTCCAGAGGGTCGGGAGCGTGCCGGGCGGCAGCGGCAGCCTGATGCAGATGTTGCCCTCCTCGCCCGGCGCCACCGGCGTCCCGTTCTCGTCGAGGACCTGCACGTCGTAGCCGGGCATGACGACGGTCGGCGACCCCGGCTTGATCGGCATCGGCTCGAGCCCGCGTGGGTTCGCCGCGATCGGCCATCCGGTCTCGGTCTGCCACCAGTTGTCGACCACGGGGATGCCGAGGGTGTCGCTCGCCCAGTGGTAGGTGTCCGGGTCGAGGCGCTCGCCGGCGAGGAACAGCGTCGTCAGCGACGACAGGTCGTAGCCTGCCCGCAGCGCCGCGGTCGGGTCGTCCTTCCTGATGGCGCGGAACGCCGTCGGCGCGGTGAACAGGGCCTTGACCCCGTGGTCCGCGACGACCCGCCAGAAGGCGCTCGCGTCCGGCGTGCCGACGGGCTTGCCCTCGTAGAGCACCGTTGTCGCGCCCACGAGGAGCGGCGCGTAGACGATGTAGGAGTGCCCCACGACCCAGCCCACGTCGCTGGCCGCCCAGAAGACCTCGCCCGGCCCGACGTCGTACACGTTGGCCATGGTCCACGCCAGCGCCACGGCGTGACCGCCGTTGTCGCGCACGATGCCCTTGGGCTTGCCGGTGGTCCCGGACGTGTAGAGCACGTAGAGCGGGTCGGTCGCCGCGACGGGCACGCAGTCGACCGGCTCCGAGCGCGCCATGAGGTCGTCCCAGTCGACATCGTTCTCGCCCATCGTCGCGAGGGTCTGCGGACGCTGCAGGAGCACGGTGCTCGACGGCTTGTGGTTCGCGAGCTCGAGGGCGCGGTCGAGCATCGGCTTGTACTCGACGACACGTCCCGGCTCGATCCCGCACGAGGCCGAGACCACGACCTTCGGTGTCGCGTCGTCGATGCGGATCGCGAGCTCGTGCGGCGCGAAGCCACCGAACACCACCGAGTGCACCGCCCCGAGCCGCGCCGTCGCGAGCATCGCGATCACCGCCTGCGGGACCATCGGCATGTACAGGACCACCCGGTCGCCCGCCCCGACGCCGAGGCTGCGCAGGCCACCGGCGAAGCGCGCGACCTCGTCGAGGAGCCGGGCGTAGGTGAACGTCTCGACCGTGCCCGTGACCGGGCTGTCGTAGATGAGCGCTGTGCGCTCGCCGTTCCCGGCCGCCACGTGGCGGTCGAGCGCGTTCCAGCAGGTGTTCAGCCGACCGTCGGTGAACCAGCGGTAGTACGGCGCGTCCGACCGGTCGAGCACGATCGTGGGCGCGACCTCCCAGTCGATCGCGGCCGCAGCCTCGCCCCAGAACCCCGCAGGGTCCTCGAGACTGCGGGCGTGCGCGGCGGCGTAGGCCCCGGTCTGCGGCTGCGGCATGACGTCCTCCCGGTCGTGGTGCCCCCGAGCCTACGAAGGTGGTGTCCGGGTGTCGGCGCGATGACGATCCTGTGCGCCGAACGCGACGTCGCCGTCGCCCAGCGGCCGAGCGACGGCCGCTACTCGGCGGCGGCGAGCTGGCCGCAGGCGCCGTCGATGTCGCGGCCCCTCGTGTCGCGGACCGTGACCGCGATGCCGGCGGCCTCGAGGCGCCGGACGAACTCGCGCTCGTCCTCGCGACGCGAGGCCGTCCACTTCGACCCGGGCGTGGGGTTGAGCGGGATGAGGTTCACGTGGACGAGCTTGTTGCGCAGGCGTTTCGCGAGCAGGTCGGCGCGCCAGGCCTGGTCGTTGATGTCCTTGATGAGCGCGTACTCGATCGATACCCGGCGGTGCGTCACGCGGGCGTACTCCCACGCGGCGTCGAGCACCTCCTGGATGTCCCAGCGGGTGTTCACCGGCACGAGGGTGTCGCGCAGCTCGTCGTCCGGCGCGTGCAGGGACAGCGCCAGCGTCACGGGAAGTCCTTCGGTGGCGAGCTCGCGCATCCGAGGCACGAGACCCACCGTCGACACGGTGATCCCGCGAGCCGACATGCCGAGCCCCTCGGGGCTCTTGTCGACCAGCCGGTGCACCGCGCCCACCACGGCCTTGTAGTTCGCGAGCGGCTCCCCCATGCCCATGAAGACGACGTTGGACACCCGCCCGACGCCTCCCGGTACCTCGCCCCGCGCCAGCTCTCGGGCGCCGGCGACCACCTGCTCGACGATCTCGGCCGTCGAGAGGTTGCGGGTGAGTCCCGCCTGCCCGGTGGCGCAGAACGGGCAGTTCATGCCGCAACCGGCCTGGCTCGAGACGCACATCGTGACGCGGTCCGGGTAGCGCATGAGCACGCTCTCGACGAGCGCGCCGTCGAACAGGCGCCACAGCTGCTTGCGGGTGGTGCCGGCGTCCGTGGTGAGCTCGCGCACCGAGGACATCAGCGGCGGGGTGAGCGCGACGGCGAGGTCGTCGCGCAGCGACGCGGGGATGTCGGTCCACGTCGACGGGTCGTCCGACAGCCGCGCGAAGTAGTGCCGCGACACCTGGTCGGCACGGAACGCCGGCAGCCCGAGCGTGGTGACCGCCTCGCGGCGCTCCGCCGCGGTCAGGTCCGCGAGGTGGCGCCGCGGCTTGCCGCGGCCCTTCGGCGCGGTGAAGGTGAGCTCACCCGGTTTCGGGGTGCGGGGGTCCTCGAGGTCCTGGGTCATGTCGACGTCGAGTCTCGCACGGCCGTCACGGGCCGAGGAACACGCGCAGCAGCAGCCAGGACGTGAACGCGTTGGGCAACAGCGAGTCCAGGCGGTCCATGAGGCCGCCGTGGCCCGGCAGCAGGTTGCTCATGTCCTTGACCCCGAGGTCGCGCTTGATCGCCGACTCGACGAAGTCGCCGAGCGTGGCGGTGACCGTCAGCACCAGGCCGGTGACGAGCCCCTGCCACCAGGGGGCGCCGAGGAGTGCGACGAAGAGCGCGACCCCCGCCACCGCCTGCAGCACGAGGCTGCCGACGAATCCCTCCCAGGACTTCTTGGGCGAGATCTTCGGCGCCATGGGGTGACGGCCGGCGAGGACGCCCGCGATGAAGCCGCCGATGTCGCTGCAGATCGTGAGCACGACGAAGACGATGATCCGCTCGCTGCCGTGCGTCGAGGACATCATCAGGCCGACGAACCCGGCCATGAGCCCGGTGTAGGACGCGACCAGCACCGAGGCCGACACGTCGGCGACGTAGCCGTCGGGACCCTCGACGAGCCGCCACCCGAGGATCACCAGCACGGTGGCGCCGAACGTCGCGATGAAGGCGAGCGTGCCCGACCAGTAGGCCGCCTGCGGGATGGCGGCGACGCCGACGTAGAGCGGCCAGCGCACGAGATGGATGCCGCGCTGCGCGGTCGCACCCGAGAGCTCGTGCGCGGCGACCACCATGGCGGCCGAGACGATGAACGAGAACGCCCAGGGTGCGATGAGGACCGGGATCAGGACCAGGAAGATCCCCAGCGCTGCTCCGACGAGGACGGCCGAGACGAGGTTGCGCCCCGCGCGTCCGGTCGACGGCGGTGACTGCTCGGCGGGTGCGTCGGTCATGGGAGGTCGAGCCGGAGGTCCTCAGACCTCGAGCAGCTCGGCCTCCTTGTGCTTGAGCAGGTCGTCGATCGCCGTGACGTACTTGTGCGTCAGGTCGTC
>Ga0302299_10000486_pt1 | contig 21572 bp, 24 predicted proteins | sample III_Fen_N3_4_FD_198795 | JGI IMG/M metagenome (GOLD analysis project Ga0302299, IMG submission 198795) | Peat permafrost microbial communities from Stordalen Mire near Abisko, Sweden - III_Fen_N3_4 | ecosystem: Environmental > Terrestrial > Soil > Wetlands > Permafrost | place: Sweden: Abisko... | reverse complement strand
CGCGGTGACGGTGACAACCAGCTCGACAACAACTGGCTGCCGCCCTACAACGGCGCGTCGGGCTACTTCGGTGCGGGCTACCCGACGGCCACCTGGGCCGCGGTGATGAAGCTCGACCTGCTGGGCGAGCCGATCGAGAAGTTCCCCCCGGCTGCCAACGTCCCGGCCAAGCAGACCGACCACGCGCCGCTGCCGACGTACACGCCGCGGCCCACGCGCCACACGTCGCGCCCGACGTCGAGCGCGCCCACGTCGAGCGCACCGACCTCGAGCGCGCCCACGTCGAGCGCACCCACGTCGAGCGCACCCACGTCGAGCGCACCCACGTCGAGCGCACCCACGTCGAGCGCACCGACCTCCCCGCCCACGCCGGGCGCCTCGGCGAGTGCGCGGCCGATGGCGATGCAAGAGCCCTGGTGGTGAACGACTCGGGGAGTGACGACCCCGAGCCGGTCGTCCACCCGACCCGGGACGACCCGATCACCGCGGCGCTGAGCCGTGGCGTCGGCGGCCCGATCGGCGAGCGAGCCGGACGCCACGTGTGGTGGACGCCGGTCCGTGTCGTGCTCGCCATGGTGGCGGTGGTGTGCGCCCTGGGCTTCGTCCAGAAGGCGCCGTGCTACCAGACGAAGTGGAGCAACCAGCAGGCCCAGTACTCCGACCTCTGCTACTCCGACCTGCCCTACCTCTACGTCGGCCGTGGTTTCGCCGAGCTGGACTGGCCCTACTCCGACGCGATCTCGGTCCGTGACCGTTACAGCGTGATGGAGTACCCCGTCGGCATCGCCTACTGGGCCTGGGGATCGGCGTACGTCACGCACTGGCTGTCGGGTTCGCCGAACCTCGACGCGCGCGGCGGCTACTCCCAGGACCAGCTGGCCGCCGACCCGCAGGTACGGCGGGAGACGATGCTCTTCGTCGCGGTCAACGCGGTGGGGTTCGCCCTGTGCGCGCTGCTCGCGGCGTGGTTCCTGACCGGCGTCCATCGGCGGCGACCTTGGGACGCCGCGCTGTTCGCCCTGTCGCCGATCCTGCTCTTCGACGGGCTGATCAACTGGGACCTGCTGGCGGTGGTCTGCGTGGCAGGGGCACTGTGGGCGCATGCCCGCGGTCGCCCGGCCCTGACCGGGGTGATGCTCGGCCTCGGGACCGCGATGAAGCTCTACCCGCTCTTCCTGCTCGGCGGGCTCTTCGTGGTGTGGGGCCGCGAGCGCCGGTGGCGCGACCTGGCGGTGGCCACCCTGAGCGGCACCGGCACCTGGCTCGTCGTCAACGCGCCGGCGTTCCTCGGCGGCAGGCAGGAGTGGAACGTCTTCTGGACGTTCAACTCCCACCGCGGCGCCGACCTCGGTTCCCTCTGGTTGATGTTCGACCAGATGACCAACCAGGCGACCGCTGTCCACACGATCAACGTGACGTCGTGGGTGCTGTTCAGTGCCTGGTGCCTCGGGGTCGTGGCGCTGGGTGTCCGCGCGCCGGTAACGCCGAGGTTCGCCCAGCTCGGCTTCCTGCTCGTGGTCGGCTTCCTGCTGGTCAACAAGGTCTACTCACCGCAGTACGCGCTGTGGCTCCTGCCGCTGGCGGTGATGGCGCGGCCGCGGGTGCGCGACCAGCTGGTCTGGCAGCTCGGTGAGGTCTTCTACTTCTGCACGGTCTGGTGGTACCTCGCCCACTACCTCGACCCCGGCGGCGGTGGCGACGCCGGGTTCTACTGGCTCGCGATCATGGTGCGCGTCGCTGCCCAGCTCTACCTCGTCGCCGTCGTGGTGCGCGACGTGCTGCTGCCGGAGTACGACGTGGTGCGCTCTCCCCGGCAGCGCGGTGACCAGGCGTGGTGGCGCCTGTCCGCCCCCCGCCAGCTCAGCCTCTAGGCTGCCGCGCCCGACCGTCAGCTGACGACGACGCGGTCGAACCGGGTGATCGTGTGGCGCACGCGCACCGCGATCTCCTCGCCGATCACGGGGACCCGCGGGCCGTGCGGCAGGAAGAGCATCGACGCCTGCATGTGGGGCGGCTCGGCGAACAGCCGCAGCTTGCCGTCGACGGTGAACGGGGAGCGGACGAAGCCGACGGCGTCGAGGCCGCCCCGGGCCAGGGTGGCGGCGCGGGCGCGCACGGAGTGGTCGCCGATCGGTGCCTCGAGCCCGATGCCGTGCGCCGTGCCGCCCGAGACCACGAGGAGGTGGCCCGCCTTGGGTGCCGACCGGCCCCGGTAGCCGAAGACGTCACCGCGCTCGACCTCGTGGACGTCGAGCACGGTGGCGGTCACGGTCAGCGCGCCACGGTCGCCCAGCCAGAGGTCGGTGCCGATCCGCGGGCGCACCTCGAAGTCGGCGTACGACGTGCGGAGCGAGGCGAGCTCGGGTGCGGTGAGGTGGCTGACCCAGAGCGTGCGGGTGGGCAGCTCGGCCGCGACCACGTCGTTGACCAGGTGGACCACCTCGGAGAGATGGGAGCCGGCGGCCAGCGGCAGGTGGAACGCGACGCCCTCCAGCCGGGCCCGTCGGCGCTCGAGCAGCGGAGCGGCCGCGCGGAGCTCCTCTGCAGACATGCCGTGGCGTCGCATCGAGGTCAGCCGTTCCAGGACGATCCGGGCCTGCGGGTCACGGTCGAGCAGCGCGACCAGGTCGGCGAGGCGGCTGACGGTGTGGATGACGCGTCCGGGGGGGAGGTCCTCGACCGGGACCTGGCCCGTCGGGCGCCACGGGGTGAGCACGAGCAGGTCGCCGGAGAAGCGCTGCGCGACCTCGGGCAGCTCGTCGTACGTCCCGACCGCCAGCGTGTCGACGCCGAGCCACTCGGCCTTGCGGGCCAGGCGGCCGATGCCGAAGCCGTAGCCGTTGCCCTTGGCGACCGGAGCCAGTCCGGGGTTGGCGTCGGTGACCTGGCGAAGGTGCTGCCGCCAGCGGTCGCCGTCGACGGTCAGGGTGAGGCTCATCCGCGGCGTCCGGGGATCAGCCGGGCGAGGGAGCGGCGGTTCAGGTAGAGCTGGAACCCCTGGTAGAGGGCGCGGTTGAGGGGCAGGTCCCACTCGCCCACGGTCTCGACCGCCTCGCCGCCGGTGCCGACCTTGAACTGGATCAGCCCGACATGGGGGTCGTCGGCGTCGAGGGTCTCGGTGATGCCGCGCAGGTCGTAGACCTCGGCCCCCTGGGCGATCGCGCCCCGGATCATCGCCCACTGCACGGCGTTCGAGCCGCGGACGTCGCGCTTGTCGGTGGAGGAGGCGCCGTAGGAGTACCACGCATGGGTGCCGACGCGGACGCCGATGGTGGCCGCCACGAGGTCGCCGTCGTGGTGGGCCAGCCAGAGCGTGATCCGGCCGGGGTCCTCGGCGCCCAGCGCGTCGTACATCGTCTCGAAGTAGGCCAGCGGCCGCGGCGTGAAGTGGTCGCGCTCGGCGGTGTGGGCGTAGAGGTCGTGGAAGGCCTTGAGATCCTCGGCGGCGCCTGGAGAGACGACGACACCGGCCTTGTCGGCCTTGCGGATGTTGCGGCGCCAGAGCTGGTTCATGCCGGCGAGCACGTCGTCCTCGGTACGGCGGGACCCGTCGCTCGCCGTCAGCGGGATCACGAACGTGTACTGCGGCTGCCCCGCGGCGAAACCGCCCTCGGCGACCTGCTGCTGCCAGCCGAGCCCCTCGAGCTGCTGGACGACGCGGGCTCCCGCGGCGGACCGTTCGAGCGGCGCGACGTCGCCGAGCCGGCGTACGGACTCGTCCGCGACGCCCTCCTTGACCTGCGCGGCGCTCCAGCGCCGGGTCACGACCGGAGGCCCCATCCGGACGCCGAAGGCGCCTTGCCCGCGGAGGTGGTCGGCCATGGGCGTCAGCCAGGCACCGAGGTCGTCGGCCGCCCAGTCGAGGACCGGGCCCTCGGGCAGGTAGGCGAGGTAGCGGCGGACGCGCGGGAGCTGGCGGTAGAGGACCAGACCGGCCCCGACGAGGCGCCCCGCGTCGAACCAGCCGAGCGACTCGGCGCGCCACTCGGACTTCACGGTGGCCCAGGCCGGCGTCTGGAGGAAGCTCGCCCATGACTGCTCGCGCAGGAACGCGAGGTGGTCGGCGGCGGGGATCGGCCGGACGGTCAGGGTCACGTCGACGAGGCTACCGGGGCCGGTCGGAGCGACGTCGATGCCGGGAGGGGGCGACGGGAGCGGGGGAGATGCGTCACAGTAAGGGCGCATGTATCAGGCACGCCGTGGCGCGCTCCTGAGCGTGTGGAACCGGATATCCCCCGACTCCGAGGACGACCACGACGGTGAACTCTGCTGCAGCCCCGTCCGGACGTCCGACGTGCCGGTGGCCAACGTCCGTTGCGCCTCCGCCCGGAGGCGCCGCGGCCTACGTCCGACCTGCGCGAGGAGGACACCGTGATGGACGACGAGCTGCTCTACGACGCCGTACGGCGCGCGTGCGAGAAGCACGACCCGATGCCGCCCGGCATGGTCGACCGGATCGTGACCGTGGTGGGCGAGCTGGCCCGGCACGACGCGGACCTGGAGTTCGAGCTGATGCTGGTGGTCGAGCGCTTCCGCGAGCTGGTCGGGACCCGCGGCGGCTCGCAGTCCTACACCCTGCGCTTCGGCGCGAACGACGTGGAGCTGCTGGTCCGGATCTCGACCGGGGACGACGAGGGGCGGGCCCGGCTGGACGGCTGGCTCGTCCCGTCGGTGAGCGGCCCCGTGGAGCTGCGCCAGGTCGACGGCGAGAAGCGCACCTTCGACGGCGCGGCCGACGAGAACGGCCGGTTCGAGTTCTCCGACCTCCCGGCCGGCTTCTACCGGCTGTGGCTGGAGCTCCCTGACAACCACACGTTCGGCACACCTGCTTTCGAGATCTGATCCGTACCCCTGCTCAAAGGAGAGAACATGCCTCCCAGTCGTCGAGCCGAACCGGCCCGCGAACCCCGGCTTCCGCACCCCGATCGCCTGGCGACCGTCCAGGCGCGGGTGCTCGACCCGGCCCGCTCGCCGGTGGCCGACGGCTCGGCCGGACGCCCGACGGCGTACGTCGCGGACCGCGTGATGATCGTGAAGGACCGACGCACCGATCCCGAGGACAAGAAGTTCAAGGCGACGCTCGACCTGCTCCGCCAGGTGGCCAGTGAGCACGGCTGGTACGTCGAGCAGGACGCCGAGACTCCCAAGGAACGTGACCTGCAGCTGGGCGTCTTCACGGTGAAGGTGACCGCGACCTCGAGCCGGCGTCAGCCCGACGCGTGGCACCTGCTGCAGTTCGTGCGGCAGACCTTCGGGCGCGATGCCCTGCGCGGTGTCGACCTCGACCACATCGTGTCGACGGCGCCCTTCAGTCCTGCGCACTGGGAGATCCCGCACCCGAACCACTGGGAGATCCCCCACCCCGACTCGGGGTCGGCCGTCTCCGCCGGCCTGCTCAGCTACGGCCAGCCGGGCTTCGGTGGTCGCCAGCCCATCGCGTACGCCGGGCCGGCGCCGACGCGCGACAAGCCGGCCCGGGGCGGACGACGTCCGGTGGTCGCGCTCCTCGACACCGGGTGCTATCCGCACCAGTGGTTCGACGGGGGCGTGGTCAAGACCGACGTGGAGCTGAACGGACAGCCGATCGGCTACACCGGGAAGGCCAGTGACCCCGAGGTCCACGGAAACCTGGTCGGTCCGCTGGACGGCTCGGTCGACCGGATCGCCGGACACGGCACCTTCATCGCCGGTCTCGTGCACCAGGTGTGCCCGGACGCGACGATCCTGGCCTGGCGCGGCATCGAGACCACCAAGGCGCTCGTGGAGTCCGAGTGGCTGACGACGCTCGCCCAGATCACCGAGCTCGTGCGGCTCGACCGCGAGGGCAAGCCCGGCGGTCACCCGATCGACGTCCTGAGCCTGTCGCTCGGGTACTACCACGAGAACGATGCCGACGACCTGCTCGACCCGATCCTGTGGACCATCCTCGCCGAGCTCGGACGGCTCGGGGTCGTGGTGGTGTGCTCGGCCGGCAACGACGCGACCGAGCGCCCGTGCTACCCCGCGGCGTTCGCCCCGTGGAGCAACCACCAGGGGCCGTACCCGATCCGGCGCAACCGGGTCCCGGTCGTGTCGGTCGGCGCCCAGAACCCCAACGCGACGGACGCGCTCTTCTCCAACACCGGGCCGTGGGTGCGTGCCTATGCACCCGGGGCGGCCCTGATGAGCACCATGCCGCCGTTCAACGGTGGTCTCCAGGCGGTGGACAAGCTGACCGTGCTCGGACGCGTCCGCGAGTCCGTGGACCCGGACGACTTCCACTCGGGCGAAGGCGAGGACGGGCGGCGGCTCGGCGGGTTCGGGCTGTGGAGCGGCACGTCCTTCTCGGCTCCGGTCATCGCCGGCCGGGTCGCGGCGTCGATGGCTCGGGACCTGATGAAGGGTGCGTCGGGGAAGGACGCTGCTGCGGCCGTTCGGCGCGGTTGGAAGGCCGTGGAGGCGGAGACGGAGATCCGCAGGACAGAATAGGTCGGGTGCAGAGTGCGGCCGACCTCCACGAGGCGGGACTCGAGGCCCTGGTCGGGCGCCGCTTGGCGACCGCCCGCCGCCTCCTGGAGCGGTCTCGCGCTCTGACCTCCGACCGCGACCTGACGGCGCGCATCGACGCCAGCCTGGCGTTCATCACCGCGGAGCAGGGGGATCTCGGTGGTGGCCTCGCCGTCTGTGACGCGGCGCTCGCCGGTGGCGAGGTCTCCTACGAGACCACGGCGGTGCTGCACAGCCAGCGTGCTCTGATCCTGCTCCGGATGGGCGACACGTCGTCCGCCATCGAGGCCTTCGACGTGGGCATCGCGATGCTGTCGGACCCGGTGGAGCTCGGGAAGGCCCTCAGCAACCGGGGCGGCGTACATCTGGCGCGCGGGGCGGGACGAGCGGCGGCCGCCGACTTCTCCCGGGCCGTGACCCTCCTGAACGACGCCGGACACCCGATCGAGGCAGCGATGGCCGAGCACAATCTCGGTCTCGCGGACCTCCAGCAGGGCGACCTGGTCTCCGCTCTCGCCCACATGGATGCCGTGCGTCCCACCCTGCTGCCGTTGAGTCCCGTCGGCGTGGCGATCAGCAACCAGGACCGGGCCGAGGCGCTGATGGCAGCCGGGCTGACTCGTGCCGCGCTGGTCGTCCTCGACGAGGCGGCTCGCACGTTCGGCCACCACCGGCTCCAGCAGCGCCGTGGTCAGGCGGAGCTCACCATCGCGCAGGCGGCGCTCGCGACCGACCCGCAGCGGGCGTTGACCGCCGCGCGGGCCGCCAGGTCCCGGTTCACGCGCACCAGGTCCCCGGCGTACCGGGTCCGTGCCGAGGCGCTCGCCCTGGGTGCCGAGGTCAGGCTCGGACGCACCAGACCGTCGCTGGTCACCAAGGGGGACGCCCTGGCCCCGGAGCTGGCCGCGCTGGAGATGCCCTGGTGGGCCGCCGACGTCCGGCTCGACAGTGCGCTGGTCGTCCTGCGTCGCGGCGACCACGAGGAGGCCCGTCGCCGGCTGCGCGCGGTCCGCGTACCGAAGACCGCGCCACTCGCGGTACGTCTGCGGGACCGTGACGTACGAGCGGCCCTCGCCGAGCGGACCGGCCGACCGGCGGATGCGTTGACGCACGTACGCCGCGGACTGGCCGACCTGCACGAGTGGCAGAGCTCGTTCGGCAGCCTCGACCTCCAGACGATGGTGACCGGCCACGGCCGACGGCTCGCGGTGCGGGGGCTCCGGGTGGCGAGCCGCTCGCAGTCACCCGAGGTGCTCTTCGAGTGGTCCGAGCGGGCCCGGATGCTGGCCAGCCGCGTGCAGCCGGTGCGGGTGCCGCACGACGACCAGCTGGCCGCCGACCTGGCCGAGCTCCGCACGCTCGCCGCGAAGGAGGAGGCCTCGCGCGAGGACGCCGTACGTCAGGCGGAGCTGCGACAACGGGTCCGGGAACGCGCGTGGCGTGCCCGCGGCTCGGGGTCGTACGACGACCCGATGCCGCTCGCGGACTTCCAGGCGCGACTGGTCGGCCGGGCCCTGGTGGCGCACGTCGTCACGGCCGAGCGCGTGGTCGCGCTCGTCGTCATCGAGGGCACGGCGACCACCCATGACCTGGGGCCGCGCGAGGCGCTCGAGTCCCTGCTCGGTGGGCTGCTCCCCGGCCTCGACATGGCGGCCGCCCACCTCCCCGAGTCGTTCGCGCGGTCGGTCCGGGCCGAGGTGGTCAGCCGTGTCGCCCGGCTCGACGAGCTCCTGCTCGCTCCGCTCGCCGACGAGATCGGCGACCGCCCCCTGGTCCTCACGCCGTCCGGCGCGCTCGCGGCCGTGCCGTGGACGTTGTTCCCGACCAACCGAGGTCGGCCGGTGATCGTGGCCGAGTCCGCGACGTCGTGGGCCGCCCGCTCCGAGACGCCGCTGCGGTCCGGTACGGCCGGTTTCGTGGCCGGACCGCGGGTCCCGCAGGCCGAGTCCGAGACCAGCGCCGCGGCCCAGGTCTGGCCCGGCTCGCGGGTGCTCCACGGGGCCGAGGCGTCGGCGGAGGCCGTCAGCCGGCTGGCCGGCGAGGTCGACGTCCTGCACGTGTCGGCGCACGGGCGGCACTCGTCGGAGAACCCGCTCTTCTCCGGCTTCGAGCTCGCCGACGGGCCGTGGTTCGGCTACGACATCGACCAGCTCGGGCGGGTGCCTGACGTCGTACTCCTGTCGGCGTGCGAGATCGGGCGCTCGACGCTGCGCGGAGGTGAGGAGCTGATCGGGATGACGGCCGCCTGGCTGCACGCCGGCGCTCGCTGCGTGGTGGCGTCGGCGGCCGCGATCAACGACGAGGTCGCCCACGACGTCCTGGTGCGCGTGCACGAGGGCCTGGCCGAGGGCCTCCGCCCCTCCGGCGCCCTCGCCCGAGCGTTGCTCGACGTGGACCCCGAGGGTCCGCCGGCTCCGCTGGTCACCTTCGGCTGAGGGTGGTCACCTGTCCCGGCTCCACCATGTGATGTAGGTGAACCGGCACTTCCCACGCCGAATTGATCGTGGGAAGTGATGGTTCGTCATCATCACATGATGAAGCGGGCAGGCGCCGATCCCGCAGCGCAGCCCGGTCAGAGGCGGGAGCGGACCGCCTCGAAGTCGGCGACGTGGTCCTCGGCGCCGCCAGGGGTCTCGAACACGACCGGGGCGGCGGCGTCGCGGACCACCTGGGCGAGCAGGTCGGGGTCGATCCGGCCGGCGCCGACGTTGGCATGTCGGTCGGCGCCGGAGTCGAAGTCGTCGCGGCTGTCGTTGCAGTGGACGAGGTCGATCCGGCCGGTGATGGAGGAGATCTCGTCGACCACGGTCTCGAGCCGGATGCCGCCGGCGTGGGCGTGGCAGGTGTCGAGGCAGAAGCCGACCTGGTCGGAGCCAGCGGCGGCCGCGACCGCGTCGAAGACGCCCTTGATCCGGTCGAGGTAGCGGGCCATGGCGTTGTCGCCGCCGGCGGTGTTCTCGATCAGGAGCGGGATCTTGAGGTCGGTGGCCTCGATCGCCTTGCGCCAGTTGTCGAAGCCGACAGCCGGGTCGTCGTTCTTGTTCACGTGACCGCCGTGGACGATCAGGCCGCGCGCCCCGATCTCGGCCGCGGCGTCCATGTGTTGCTGCAGGAGCTTGCGCGACGGGATCCGGATCCGGTTGTTGGTGGTGGCGACGTTGACGATGTAGGGAGCGTGGACGTAGAGCCCGATCCCCGCGGCCTCGGCGTCGGCCCGGAGCCCGGCCGCCCCGCCGGCGTAGCGGATCTCGGGACCCCGGTAGCCCTGCGGGTCGCCGAGGAAGAACTGCACGTGCGGCGCCCGTCGCGCCTGCGCCTCGGCGATCGGATCGGTCTGCTCGACGTGGGCTCCGAGGGCGAGGTCGGCGGCTGCGCTCATACCGCCATCGTAGGAACGCCTACCGACAGCGCGCTCGCCGGTCGCAGGTGGCAGGCTGGTCCCATGAACGTCATCGTCCTGGTGGTCCTGACCCTCGCCCTCCTCGGCATCGTCGTCGCGGCCGGCTGGGTGGTCGCGGCCTCGCTCGGCAGCCGCTCGCGCGACTGATCGGCGCCCCGCGCGGCGGGTGCGTGGACGACCGCGGAGGATTGGGTGGGCCCGTGGGCCCGCTGCTAGCCTTGCCCGGTTGTCACCGCTCCGGCGGCGACGACCTCGGCGGCCGACCCGCGTCGTACGCCGTGCAACGCAAAGTCCTCCTGCCACGGAGAGTCCGTGGCCGCTCTAGTCCAGAGGAGGTGGAGACCGCTGTGCGTGAATACGAAGTGATGGTCATCCTCGACCCGAGTCTCGAGGAGCGGACGGTTCAGCCGTCGCTCGACAAGTACCTCAACGTCATCCGCAAGGACGGCGGCAGCGTCGAGAACGTCGACGTGTGGGGCCGGCGTCGCCTCGCCTACGAGATCAAGAAGAACGCCGAGGGCATCTACGCCGTCATCCAGCTGACCGCGGAGCCGGACACCGTCAAGGAGTTCGACCGCCAGCTCGGTCTCAACGAGTCGGTGCTGCGCACCAAGGTGATGCGGCCCTCGGCCCACTGAGCCCACTCCGGGCCCACCTGTGGATCCCCGCTGGCACTTGTCGGTGCCTGGCGCCACGATGAGCCCACACGCGTTCAACCCTCACGAGGAGTCCTGACATGGCAGGCGACACCCAGATCACCGTGGTCGGCAACCTGGTCGACGACCCGGAGCTCCGTTTCACGCCCTCGGGCGCCGCGGTGGCCAACTTCCGGATCGCCTCGACGCCGCGCACGTTCGACAAGCAGTCCAACGAGTGGAAGGACGGCGACGCGCTGTTCCTCTCCTGCTCGGTGTGGCGGCAGGCCGCGGAGAACGTCGCCGAGTCCCTCCAGAAGGGGATGCGCGTCGTGGTGCAGGGCAACCTGCGCTCGCGTCAGTACGAGACGCGTGAGGGCGAGAAGCGCACCGTGTTCGAGATCCAGGTCGACGAGGTCGGCCCGTCGCTGAAGTACGCCACCGCCAAGGTGACGCGGACCCAGCGCTCGGGCGGTTCGTCGTACGGCGGCGGCCAGCAGGGTGGCGGTCAGGGCAGTGCCCCGGCCGACAACGACCCCTGGGCCACCCCGCAGGCAGGCGGCGCCCCGCAGGGCGGCGGCTCCGGCGGCGGTGCTCCGGCCAACGACCCGTGGGCGACCCCGGGCGTCAGCAACGACGAGCCGCCGTTCTGACAGGCCAGGCTCCGTCCGTCGAGGAGCTCGCGTAGCGAGCGTCTCGAGACCACGGTGCCGCCTGACAACTGAATATCCAGTCCAAGCCACCATTCCGGCGCGAGCCGGGCTCACTGAAAGGGAGCACCACAATGGCCAAGGCAGTTTTGCGCAAGCCGAAGAAGAAGGTCTGCCAGTTCTGCAAGGAGAAGGCGACCGGTGTCGACTACAAGGACACCACCTTGCTCCGTAAGTTCATCTCCGACCGCGGCAAGATCCGCGCGCGTCGGGTCACCGGCAACTGCGTGCAGCACCAGCGCGACGTCGCGATCGCGGTCAAGAACGCCCGCGAGCTCGCTCTGCTGCCCTACACCACGACCGGTCGCTGAGAGGAGCCGAGACATGAAGATCATCCTGACCCAGGAGGTCACCGGCCTCGGGCAGCCCGGTGACGTGGTGGAGGTCAAGGACGGCTACGGCCGTAACTACCTCCTGCCGCGCAACGTCGCGATCCGGTGGACACGGGGCGGCGAGAAGACCGTCGAGTCGATCAAGAAGGCCCGCGCCTCGCGCGCGGTCCGCGACCAGGACCACGCCGACGAGATCAAGGGCAAGCTCGAGGCCGCCCCGGTCGACGTCAAGGTCAAGGCCGGCACGGCCGGTCGGCTGTTCGGCGCGGTGACCACCTCCGAGATCGCCGGCGCGCTCGCCGAGGTCACCGGGGAAGAGGTCGACCGGCGCACGATCGCGCTGAGCAACCCGATCAAGACCACCGGCACCTACTCGGTGACGGTCCGGCTGCACGACGACGTGTCCGCCACGGTGGCGCTCAACGTCATCCCTGCCTGACCCGATCCACCTCGCTGTTCCACGCACGGCCCGCTTCGGTCCACCGGAGCGGGCCGTGCGTGCGTCCTACCCCACGTCCCATGTCGGGTGCCCGGGCAACCGGGCACCTACAGGCTGTGCATGACCGGTGGAAATCCCCCGTTTCGGCCCCGGGTCGAGTCCCGTGTCGACAAACCAACGTGCGAATCCCAGATGGCGAAAGGGTGAACGCGGTGATCGGCGAACTATTTCGACTGCACATGTGTGGAACCGCATCTGTGCAGGTCAGAGACGTGATGAGGGCGACACGGTGGGTGTTGTCCACACGTTGTCCACGGCTTACACCACAGGTCCGTGCGTGTCGTCCACGCTGGAACCGTAGTTATCCCCAGCCCCTGTGGACAACGGGCTGTCCGTGGTGCCCCGCGGGCACCTAGATTCACCGCTTGGCAGGACGACCGGGGACGACGTAGGGCCGGTACGACGGGTCGGGGAGCGGGGCAGAGGCCTCGCCGGACCGACGTCGTACGGCGCTGTCGGTGCTCACCCCTAGCGTCACTCCTGTCACACTCGTCGACCGCATGGGGCGTCGGCGCGAGCAGCGCGAGGAGCTACTGCGTGAGCATCACCGAGCAGGGTTCGTGGGACGTTCCGGGCCTGCCAGAGCCGCCGCGCGACGACTGGGGTGACGGCCCCGCGGCCTACGAGCCGGGGGAGCGCCCCAGCCGCCCGGGCGACCGCACCCCGCCGCAGGACAACGCGGCGGAGCAGAGCGTGCTGGGCTCGATGCTGCTCTCCAAGGACTCCATCGCCGATGTCAGCGAGGTCCTGCGCGGCACGGACTTCTACCGGCCGGTCCACGAGGTCATCTTCGACGCGATCATCGACCTCTACGGCCGGGGCGAGCCGGCCGACCCGATCACGGTCGGCAACGAGCTCCAGCGCCGCGGCGAGCTCGCCCGGATCGGCGGCGCCCCCTACCTCCACACGCTGTCCGCCAACGTCCCGATCGCCGCCAACGCCGGCTACTACGCCGAGATCGTCCGCGAGAAGGCCATCCTCCGGCGCCTCGTCGACGCCGGGACCAAGATCGTGCAGATGGGCTACGCCGGCCAGGGTCACGTCGACGACATGGTCGACTCAGCGCAGGCCGAGGTCTATCAGGTCACCGACCGCCGGACCGCGGAGGACTATGCACCGCTGTCCGACATCATGGACGGGGTCCTCGACGAGATCGAGGCGATCGGCAACCGCGAGGCCGGTCTCTACGGCGTTCCCACAGGCTTCGCCGACCTCGACGACCTGACCAACGGCCTGCACAAGGGCCAGATGGTGATCGTGGCGGCCCGCCCCGCCATGGGCAAGTCGACCCTCGCCCTCGACCTGTGCCGTGCCGCGTCGATCCACAACAACATGACCAGCTGCTTCTTCAGCCTCGAGATGACGCGCTCGGAGATCACCATGCGGCTGCTCTCGGCCGAGGCCAAGGTGCCGCTCAACCACATCCGCAACGGCCAGATGAACGACGACGACTGGCAGAAGCTGGCCCGCAAGATGGCCGAGGTGTCGAGCGCCCCGCTGTTCATCGACGACTCGCCCAACATGACGATGATGGAGATCCGGGCGAAGGCCCGGCGGCTCAAGCAGCGCCACGACCTGCGACTGATCGTGATCGACTACATGCAGCTGATGACGTCGGGTCGCAAGGTCGAGAGCCGCCAGCTGGAGGTCTCGGAGTTCTCCCGCCAGATCAAGCTGCTGGCCAAGGAGCTCGAGGTCCCGATCATCGCGCTCTCGCAGCTCAACCGTGGCCCCGAGCAGCGAGGCGACAAGCGCCCGATGATGAGCGACCTGCGTGAGTCCGGCTCCCTCGAGCAGGACGCCGACATGGTCGTACTGCTCCACCGCGACGACGTGTACGAGAAGGAGTCGACCCGGCCCGGCGAGGCCGACCTGATCGTCGCCAAGCACCGCAACGGCCCCACCCGCGACATCGTGGTCGCCTTCCAGGGCCACTACTCCCGCTTCGTCGACATGGCCCACTGAGCCGTCGTGCGCTTCACCGAGCACGAGCTGACCGCGGCGCTCACCGGAGCCGCCAAGACGGTCCTGGCGAGCCAGCGCAAAGACGTCCGTCGGGGCCGGGTCGACATCGACACGGTGTGGGACGGGATGGACCGTTACCAACGGTTCCAGCTCCTCGACCGGCTGGGCTCCGAGATCCTGCCCGTCCTCGTCGCCCTGCCCGACGTCGAGGTCGCCCCGGGCACGCGGCCGTCCTACACCGACCGCGAGGTGCGCGACACCGTCGAGTCCCTGCTCGACGACGACACGGGCAGGCTGCGCCGTACGCTCCTCGTCACCTCGCGCACGGCCCTGGTGCAGACGGCCCTCGGCCACCTGCCGCCGCGCAGCGATCCCGACGCCCTGACTGTGCCCGACCACCTGTAGACCGAGGGCGGTAGAACTGCCCTGTGACGAACCACGAGCTGAGCGCGTCCCGACTCCTGAGTGCCGACGTCCTGACGGCGGCCGTCGAGCCGGACGGCGTCTCGGCGGCCTTGAGCACGGCCGCCACGACCCTGACGGTGGGCGACGTCGAGGTCGGGCTGTGGGAGGCGGGGCCGGGCACCGACGTCGACACGGAGGTCGACGAGGTGTTCCTCGTCCTCTCCGGTGGGGGCACGCTCACCTTCGCCGACGGCAGCGCGATCACGCTGTGCCCCGGGGTCCTCGTCCGCCTGCAGGAGGGCGATCGCACCACCTGGGAGATCACCGAGCGGCTCCGGAAGCTCTACGTCGCCTGACCCCATCGCGGTCAGGACCCTGCTCAAACGCCGCGACGTCCGCCACGATGGGACCCGAGGAGGAGCGAGCATGAGCGTCTTCACGCGCGGGTTCCACGGTCGCCGTCGCGACGACGACGGCCGGTTGCCGCCGGGCCAGTACCTCACCGACGACTTCCCGGTCCTGTCCGCGGGGCCGACACCCCAGGTCTCGTTGGACCACTGGGCCTTCGCGGTCCGCACCGAGTCGGGTGTCGAGCGCGCGTGGTCGTGGGCCGAGCTGACCGCCCTGCCCAGCGAGACCGTCACCGTCGACATCCACTGCGTGACCCGCTGGACCAAGCTCGAGACGCAGTGGCGGGGGGTCTCCCTGGACACGCTGCTGGACGACGTCGAGACGGCAGCCGACTTCGCGCTGGTGCACAGCTACGGCGGCTACACCACGAACCTCCCGCTCGACGACCTGCTCGACGGCCAGGCCTGGGTCGCGTTCGAGTACGACGGCGAGTCCCTCGCCCCGGAGCACGGTGGGCCGGCGCGGCTGCTGGTCCCGCACCTGTACTTCTGGAAGTCCGCCAAGTGGGTGCGGGGCCTCGACCTGCTCCTCCAGGACGAACCGGGCTTCTGGGAACAGCTGGGCTACCACGACTACGGCGACCCGTGGCGCGAGCAGCGGTACCAGGGAGACTGAGGGCGCGCCGCGCCTGGCGGCCCGCCGTACTCCTGGAGCGGCGGACCGAGTCGCCGAGCGCGCGCACCCTGGTCCTCGGGGTGGACGCCTGGGCCGGCCACCTGCCGGGCCAGCACATCGACGTCCGGCTGACCGCCGAGGACGGCTACCAGACGGCGCGCAGCTACTCCCTCGCCGCACCGGCTGCGGGCGACCGGCTGGAGATCACGGTCCAGCGCGCGGACGGCGGTGAGGTGTCGCCGTTCCTGACCGACGAGCTCGGCGTCGGCGACCGGGTCGAGGTGCGCGGGCCCCTCGGTGGTTGGTTCGTGTGGAGGCCCGCCGATCCCGGTCCGGTGCTGCTGGTCGCCGGCGGCTCCGGCGTCGTACCCCTGATGGCGATGATCCGGGCGAGGGCAGGGGTCAGCCGGGCGCCGTTCCGGTTGATCTACTCGGTCCGCACGCCCGACGACCGGATCTACGCCGCCGAGCTGCGGCGGCGAGCGGCCGACGACGGCGGCCTCGACGTCGCCTACGTCTACACCCGCGAGGCCCCGGCGGGCGGCTCGCGCCCGCCGGGCCGGATCGGGGCCGACGACCTCGTGGTGCACGGCTGGCCGCCCGACTTCGAGCCGGCCTGCTACGTGTGCGGACCGACCCCGCTGGTCGAGGCGGTGGCCGGGCTGCTCGTCGGCTGGGGACACCACCCCGAGCGGATCCGGACCGAACGGTTCGGGGGCTCCTGACCGTTGCAGAAGAGGAGAGGACCATGACGCAGACGGAGACGACGGGCCCGTACGACGGGAACGCGCTGGCCGGCCCCCTGTCGGAGGTGTTCGCCCTCGAGGTGACCGCTGCCCTGGCCCGGTGCCGCGGGTGCGGACAGTCCGCGCCGGTCGCGACGCTCGTCGTCTACGGACCCGAGCCCGGGCTGGTCGGACGCTGCCCCGGCTGCTCGGACGTCCTGCTCCGAGTGGTCCGGACGCCGGACGCGGTGTGGCTGGACCTCGGCGGGATCAGCGCCTTGCGCTTCGCTGTCCCGACCTGACGCCCACCGACCCTGACCTGAGGGAGTCATCGCGCAGCACCACCCACCGGAGGGTCCGCAGCACCACCGTGTAATGCAGGTCGACGAGGTGCTGCAGCCTCGAGCCGGGAGGCCCCCACTGAGACAGGTCGCCGCCGGCGACGAACCACCGCGGCGCAGCCGGTGACCGCAGGAGCCGGTCGAGGTCGAGCAGACGGGGGTCCTTGACGAAGGCCGGGAGTGTCCAGAGGTAGGGGTAGGGCGAGCCGAGACCGGTGTCCCTCACGATGTCGGCGTGCCCGAACGCGACGACCACCCCGTCGCCAGGGCGTGCGTGCTGACGGACGTACGACGCGGCCACCTGGTCGTCGGTCGGGGTCGTCGACGGCGCGGGGTGCAGAGACCAGCTCACGGCGGCGGCACCGGCGGCGTACGCCAGGGCAGCGGCCAGCGCCAGTCGGGCGAGTCGTCCGGGCGCGCGGAGCGCCACCGCGACGAGGAAGGTGATCCCCGGCACCAGACCGACCAGATAGTGCGACCAGTAGCTGCCGCCCGCGAGCGCCGCCAGGATCTCCCACCCGGTCAGCGCGAGCGCAGCAGCGCACCACGGCACCGATGACGGTGCGTGCAGTCGCCTCTGTCGCCTCGAGCCGAGGCAGACCAGGGCGCCGAGGACGGTGACGGCGAGGGCGCCCGTCTCGACGTACGCGTGCAGGAGGTCCGACAGTCGTGGACGGGAGAAGCTGACCACCCCGGCAGCAGCGAACCGGAACGTGACCACCGCCTCCCAGAGCCCGGTCAAGGACGTACCACGCGACGCGGCCAGGACCGTGACCGCGCTGGCGCTCACCACCGCCCCGCCGACCACTGGCAGCAGGTCGCCCGCGGCCCGTCGGAGCCCGCGTCGCCGGAGCGTGTGCAGACACAGCACCGCTGCGACGACCAGGACGTCGGCCATGTCCTGCTTGACGAGGATCGCCGCAGCGGCCAGGGCGCCTGCCAGTACCCGCATCGGCAAGACCCGGGTGCCGGTCGCCCCGCCGTACGACGCGAGCAGGGCCGCGAGGCCGCCGAGCACCAGGGGCGAGGCCAGGAGCTCGCCGTCGACGATCCGGGCACCGAACAGCGGGGACGCCAGGAACGTGGCGCACGTCAGGGCCGCGACCACGGCGCCGGTGCGGCGTCGTCCCGAGCCGTGCCACCCGACGACGGCAGCCGCAGCGACGGCCAGGACGACGGCCAGGATGCCGAAGAGGCGCAGGGCGAGCTGCCCGCCGAGTGCGTCGGCGGCCGCGAACACGGCGATCAGCAGGGGTGGTCGGTCCACCCAGTAGCCGCCGTAGAGCGAGCTGCCGGGTCCCCACTGCCCGCCGACGACCAGGAAGCCCCCCTCGTCGGGACTGAGCGGCGACGTCAGGAACGGCAGCCGTGACAGAGCCGCGACCAGGCAGAGCCCGGCGACCCAGCCGCGTGCCGTCCACGCCCCTCGTCGGCGCCTGGCGCGGGTCTCCGGCTCGGCCTCGCGGCGCTCGGCGTGCACGGACACGGGCGTCAGCAGGCTGCCGGACACGCGTCGGCAGCAAGGGTCACGCCGCCAGCGTCACCCTCGGTACCTGCCGAGCACCTGAGTGCGTCGTCCGCGGTCGCCCGACGGGCGTGGCCGTCCTCGTCTCACCCGGTGCGGGTGACGAGTCGGGCGGCCGAGCGGGTTAACGTGGCTCCATGCTCCTGCTCGGCATCATCCTGTTCGGCATGATCATCGGTGCCGCGGCCCAGCTCATCGTCCAGCGCCGCGGCGTCACCATCAACTGGCCGCGCGCCTTCGCCGCCGGGCTGATCGGCTCGTTCGTGGGCGGTCTGCTCGTCAGCCTGCTGTCCGGCGACGGTCTCGCCCTGCGCCCCAGCGGCATCATCGGCTCGCTGGTCGGCGCCATCATCGTGACCGCCATCTGGCAGTCGATCGACGCCCGCAAGAACGCCGCTCACTGAGCCGGGCGGCTCCTCGCGGAGTGGGTCGCACTCAGTGGGTGTAGCGCTCGTGCTGCAGGTAGTCGTCGTACGGCGGGAGCCGGAACTGCGCGCGGCTCGCGTTGGTGGTGTCCTGCCAGATGTGACGCAGCGAACTGCGGATCCGGTGCTTCCTGGTGGTGTTCTCGTTCTCCTTCATACCTCTATCGTGAGTGCCTTGACCCTTCAGCACAAGCGAATGTTACTAACGGAACATGAAGTAACGCTGTAGAGTGGCGCCATGCTCGACGTCCAACGCCTCCGGGTCTTCCGGGCGGTCGTGGCCAGCGGTTCGGTGCAGGCCGCGGCCGACCATCTCGGCTACACCCCGTCCGCCATCAGCCAGCATCTGACCGCCCTCCAGCGCGAGACGGGGCTGGTCCTCTTCGAGAAGGCCGGCAGAGGGATCGCACCCACGCCGACCGCCAAGGTGCTGGCCGCCGAGAGCGACGAGCTGATGGGCAGCCTGACCCGCCTGGGCGGCGTGGTCGACCATCTGCGCGAGGGGCGGTCCGGCAATGTCACCATCGGTACCTTCGACTCGGCCGCCCAGTCGTGGCTGCCCTCTGTCGCGCAGGGGCTCCAGCGCGACTACCCCGACGTGGTGCTGGAGCTCAGCCTCGACGAGCTCGGCACCGCCGGCCAGGCCAGTCCGACCCGCCGCGACATCGAGGTCGCCAACGAGTCCGCCGACGACCCGGGCTCCGAGCGCCCGGGCTACAGCCGGCTCGTGCTCTCCGAGGAGGGCTACTGCCTGGTGGCTCCCACCGGGCACGAGCTGCTCCAGCGGTACGACGGGCCGGTCCCGATGGCGGCCCTCGCCGAGGTCCCGATGGTCGACAACGACTTCCACCACACGGGCTGCTCGCGGATCATCTCGAACGCATGCCGGGCGGCCGGGTTCACGCAGCGCTTCGCCGCCCGCTCCGATGACCACCACACCGCTCTGGCCTTCGTCGCCGGCGGCATCGGCGTGACGATCCTCCCCGACCTCGCGGTCCCCGAGGCCATGCCGGGGGTCGAGAGCCGACCCCTGGTGAACCCCACCCCCCGCCGCCGGATCGTCGTCCATGTTCGTGACGGAGCCGCCTCGGCGCCCCCGGTCGGCCGCGCCGTGGAGCTCCTGCAGGAGGCGGCCGCCCAGAGCGCCGGCCGGCGCTCCGCGTCCTAGGCGACGGCACGGTCTAGACCACCGGTCGTCAGACGGCAAAGAAAAGCCGGAAACCGGAACGTCGCCGCCCTCGGGCGGCACGATGACGCCGCTGGGTGGAGACGGACCTCCGCCCACGAACGGCACCGGGCCCGTCCTTCCAGGGGGCGGGCCCGGTGGCGTGTCCGGCCGGGTGAGGTGACGGGCCCGTAGGCGGCGGCAGGAGTCCACTCGCCGTGCGCGATGTTGGGCCGGTAGTCCTCGACCGGCGTGGTGAGGAACCGGATCCGGGCGCCTCCGAGACATCGACGGATACACCAGCCGGAGTGCCGGTGCACCCGTCGACCTGAGGACGCGGGGTCAGCCGGCCAGCACCAGCTCGTCGACCACAGCCTCCGCCTGCGGTGCCCGGCGGGCCGACCGCAGCGCGACGTACGCCGTGACGCCGCCGGCGACCACGAGAGCGGCCGCGAGCAGGAGGCCTGAGCGGTAGCCGACCAGGAACGCGTCGACCGGGGTCTTGCCCTCCGCAAGGGCGGAGCCCTGACGGCTCGTGAGCACGGCACCGATCACGGTGATCCCGAGCAGGCCCGCGACCTCGCGGGAGGCGTTGAACACCGCCGAGGCCACCCCGGCCTGGTCGGTCGGCATCACGCCGAGGACGGTCGCGGTCAGCGGCATGGTGAGTCCGCCACCGATGCCGATCAGCGCGAAGCTCGGCATCAACGACAGGAACGACGCGTCGCGACCGAGCAGCGAGACGGAGCCGATCGCCAGGCCCATCACCAGCATCCCGAACCCGGTCGACCGGTAGGCGCCGAAACGGGCCGCCACGCGGTCGGACACGATCGCCGAGGCGGCCATCAGCACCGCCATCGGGACGAACGCCGCGCCCGCCTTGGTGGGCGAGAAGCCCAGCACGCCCTGCAGGTAGAGCGAGGTGAAGAAGTAGATGCCGAACAGGCCGAACGCCCACAGCATCAGGGCCACGATGCCACCGCTGAACTCGCGACGGGCGAACAGGCTGACGTCGACCATCGGCTGGGCGACCCGCCGCTCGACGAGGACGAAGGCCAGCACGGTCGCGGCAGCGAAGCCGAAGGCGCCGAGGATGGCGGCCGAGGTCCAGCCGCGGTCGTGCCCCTCGATCAGGGCCCAGGTGAGGGCGAACAGGGCCGCCGTCGAGAGCATGAGTCCGGCCAGGTCGAGGCGCCGGGTCTCGCTCTCGCGCGACTCGGTGATCGCCCACGCGCCGAGCGCCATGGTCGCGATGCCGATCGGGACGTTGATCCAGAAGATCCACTCCCACGACACGTGCTGGGTCAGCAGGCCGCCGAGGACCGGGCCGACGGCCAGCGCGAGCGCGCCGACGCCACCCCAGACACCCACCGCCGCGTTGCGTTCGCGCGGGTCGGTGAACGTGGCACTGATGATCGCCAGCGTGGTCGGCGTGACCAGGGCGGCCCCGATGCCCTGCAGGGCGCGGGCCGCGACCAGGGCCGTGGCGCCACCGGCGAAGCCGGCGAGCAGCGAGGACGCCGTGAAGACCGCGAGGCCGATCAGGAACAGGCGGCGCCGCCCGAAGGCGTCGGCCAGGCGGCCTCCGGCCAGCAGCAGGCCGGCAAAAGTGAGGATGAAGCCGCTCACCACCCATTCGATGCCTGCCGTCGACAGTCCCAGCTCCCGCTGGATGTCGGGGATCGCCACGTTGACGATGTTGTTGTCGAGGTACGTCATGAAGGTGGCGAGTCCTACCGCCACCAGCGTCCATCGGTTCCTGGTCATGTCCCGTCTCCTATACGTCGTACATGTATGTCGTACAGGAAACGCTGTACGGCGTATAGTTGTCAACCCTTATCGTGTATAGTTCTCCCTGTGACCCCCCGGAGTGCCACTGCCACCAAGAGCGAGCTCAGCCGCGACGCGATCGTCGAGCGCGCGCTGTCCGTGA
>Ga0302299_10000485_pt1 | contig 21575 bp, 22 predicted proteins | sample III_Fen_N3_4_FD_198795 | JGI IMG/M metagenome (GOLD analysis project Ga0302299, IMG submission 198795) | Peat permafrost microbial communities from Stordalen Mire near Abisko, Sweden - III_Fen_N3_4 | ecosystem: Environmental > Terrestrial > Soil > Wetlands > Permafrost | place: Sweden: Abisko... | reverse complement strand
GTGAACTTCAGGACCGACGAACCGACCGATCGCGCCCTGGCCGAGCTGACCGCCGACGGGTCGACTGTCTCCGACGCCATCCGCAGGGCGCTCATCGACGCCGTCCGGCTGCGCAGGCGGGACCAGATGCGCCGGGAGTCGTTGGATCTGGCTGTCGACCCGGCCGATCTGGCCGAGAGCCGGCGAGTCCTCAAAGAGCTGGACGACCTTCGTGCGTGGTGACGTCCACCGCCTCCGCGCGCCCCGCGGCACCAGGGGAGGCGAACAGCGCGGGCCGAGATATGCGGTCGTCCTCCAGTCCGATGACCTCCTGCTCTCTACCCTCATCGTCGCGCCGACGTCACGCTCGGCTCCCCCGCGCATCTTCCGCCCGACCATCACCATTGGCGACGAGCTATCCCAAGTACTGGTCGAACAGGTCACTGCGGTGGCGCCGGAGCGGCTGGGTCCGCTGGTCGGCCACGTCAGCCGCGACGAGCTCGCGGCCATCAACACCTCGCTGCGCCTCGCCCTCGAGCTGGACTGAACCGTCTGCGAAAGGAAGCCGTGCATACCAATTGGTTGACGTGCGCGATAGACTTGGGCCATGAGTACACAGATCGCAGTTCGACTCGACGACGACGAGCTCGCGGCGCTCGACACCGAGGTCGCAGAGGGACGAGCAGCCAACCGTTCAGACGCCGTACGCCATGGCATCTCTCGCCTCCGGCGCGACCAGCGCTATCGCGAGGAGGAGGCCACCTTGATCGAACTCGCTCGCCGAGGTGAATCGATCTACCCCGACCTCGACGGAATCCTCGATCTACCTCACCCCCAGCTGGGCTGATGCGAACCATCGCGACCGTACGCCTGGACAAAGCCCGTCCAGCGCTGATCCTCACCCGTCAATCGAAGCTGCATCTTCTGAACTGGGTCACCGTCGCGCCCATCACGAGCACGATCCGTGGCATCACCAGCGAAGTCCGCGTCGGGACACGCAATGGTCTGGATCACGAAAGCGTCATCAGCTGCGACAACATCACCACAGTGCGGCAGGACGCCGTCGGTGCCACCCTCGGCCTGCTCTTCGATGACCAGGAGATCGACCTCGCCCGCGCCATCAGCGACGCCTTCGATCTCCTCACCTGGTAGCAAGGTCACAGACGCCACGAACGCCATACCGTGGATCCGTGTACAGCATCGACACCGGTGACGGTTCCCAGCCGCCGCCCCTGCCTTCGGCCATCCCGGCGTCCGCGGGTGCACTGATCCGCGACCGCAGCGGACGGCTGCTCATCCTCAAGCCGACGTACAAGGGCGGTTGGACGATCCCCGGCGGGGTGATCGAAGCCGACGGTGAGACCCCGTGGGAGGCGTGTCGGCGCGAGACCAAAGAGGAGACCGGCCTCGAGGTCACGACCGGCCACCTCGTCTGCGTGGATTTCCTGCGGCCGCGACCGGGGCGCCCGGGCGGCATGCGGTTCCTGTTCGACTGCGGAGTGCTCGACGAGGCGGTGCTCGCCACCGTGACCCTCCAGCCCGAGGAGATCAGCGAGTACCGCCTGTCGCCGCTGCCTGAGGCGCTGCGCCTGCTCAGCGGACCGGTTCGGCGCCGGGTCCGGGCCGCAAGCAAGTCGAGCAGGGTGCAGTACCTCGAGGACGGTCGACGAGTGCCGGGGATCCACCAACGCTGACCACGGACGTCGTCACCCGTCGCGCGAGGGCCTCGGTCCGGCACCGACGTACGCGGCGAGATGCTCGCCGGTGAGGGTCGAGCGGGCCGAGACGAGGTCGGCGGGCGTGCCCTCGAAGACGATCCGACCGCCGTCGTGCCCCGCACCGGGGCCGAGGTCGATGATCCAGTCGGCGTGCGCCATGACCGCCTGGTGGTGCGCGATGACCAGGACCGACCTGCCGGCGTCGACGAGCCGATCGAGCAGACCGAGCAGTTGCTCGACGTCGGCGAGGTGGAGGCCGGTGGTCGGCTCGTCGAGGACATAGACGGCGCCCTTCTCCGCCAGGTGGGTGGCCAGCTTGAGTCGCTGCCGCTCACCGCCGGACAAGGTCGTGAGTGGCTGGCCGAGCTTGAGGTAGCCAAGCCCGACCTCGGCGAGGCGGACGAGAATGGTGTGCGCGGCGGGCGTGCTGGCCTCATCGGCGCCGAAGAACTCAGCGGCCTCGGCCACCGACATCGCGAGCACCTCGCTGATGTCGCGGCCGCCCAGGTGGTAGTCAAGCACCGAGGCCTCGAACCGCTTCCCCTCGCACACCTCACAGGTGGTGGCGACGCCAGCCATGATCGCCAGGTCGGTGTAGATGACGCCAGCGCCGTTGCAGTTGGGGCAGGCGCCCTCGGAGTTCGCGCTGAAGAGTGCCGGCTTCACACCGTTGGCCTTCGCGAACGCCTTTCGGATCGGGTCGAGCAGGCCGGTGTAGGTAGCCGGGTTGCTCCGCCGCGACCCACGGATCGGCGTCTGGTCGACCGACACCACCTGGTCGCGCCCCGATACCGAGCCGTGCATCAGCGAGCTCTTCCCAGAGCCGGCGACGCCCGTCACGACCACCAGCACGCCGAGCGGGATGTCGACGTCGACGTCCTTGAGGTTGTGCGTCGTCGCACCGCGGATCTCCAAGGTGCCCCTGGGCGTCCGCACTGTCGCCTTCAGAGAGGCACGGTCGTCCAGGTGCCGCCCGGTCAGGGTCCCGCTGGCCCGAAGCCCGGCCACGGTGCCCTCAAAGACCACCTGGCCACCCGCAGAGCCGGCGCCGGGGCCGAGGTCGACGACGTGGTCGGCGACGTCGATCGTTTCCGGCTTGTGCTCGACGACCAGCACTGTGTTGCCCTTGTCGCGCAGTCGCAGCAGCAGGTCGTTCATCCGCTGGATGTCGTGCGGGTGCAAGCCAACTGTCGGCTCGTCGAACACGTAGGTCGCGTCGGTCAGCGAGGACCCGAGATGGCGGATCATCTTGGTGCGCTGCGCCTCGCCGCCCGACAGTGTGCCCGTCGGCCGGTCGAGCGAGAGGTAGCCCAGCCCGATCTCCACGAACGAGTCGAGCGTCCGATGCAGCGACATGAGCAGAGGAGCCACGGACGGCTCGTCCAGACCGCGTACCCACTCGGCCACATCGCTGATCTCCATCGCGCAGGCTTCGGCGATGCTGATCCCGTCGATCTTCGAGGACCGAGCCCCCTCGCTGAGCCGGGTACCCCCACAGTCGGGACAGGTGGCGAACGTCACCGCCCGCTCGACGAACGCGCGGACGTGCGGTTGCAGCGCGTCGATGTCCTTGGACAGGAACGACTTCTGGATCTTCGGGATCAGGCCCTCGTACGTCAGGTTGATGTTGTCGACCTTGATCCGGGTCGGTTCCTTGTGCAGCAGGTCGTGGAGCTCTCTCTTGGTGTACTTGCTGATCGGCTTGTCCGGATCGAAGAACCCGCAGCCGCGGAAGATCCGGCCGTACCAGCCGTCCATGCTGTAGCCGGGAATGACCAGCGCACCCTCGTTGAGCGACTTGGTGTCGTCGTACAACGCAGACAGGTCGAAGTCGGTGACCGAGCCCCGGCCCTCGCAGCGCGGGCACATGCCGCCGGTGACGGAGAAGCTGCGTCGCACCGCCTTGCTCGACCCACGGTCGACCGTGATCGCCCCGGCGCCGTGGGCCGAAGCGACATTGAAGGAGAACGCCTGGGGCGAGCCGATGTGCGGGCGCCCAAGCCGGCTGAAAAGGATGCGCAGCATCGCGTTGGCGTCGGTGGCCGTGCCGACGGTGGAGCGGGCGTCGGAGCCCATCCGCTGCTGGTCGACGAGGATCGCCGTCGTCAGCCCCTCGAGCACGTCCACCTCGGGTCGCGCCAGTGTCGGCATGAACCCCTGCACGAACGCGCTGTAGGTCTCGTTGATCAGGCGCTGAGACTCCGCGGCGATCGTCCCGAACACCAACGAGCTCTTGCCCGAACCGGAGACGCCGGTGAACACCGTCAGCCGTCGCTTCGGCAGCTCGATGCTGACGTCCTTGAGGTTGTTGACCCGCGCGCCGTACACGCGGATCAGATCGTGGCTGTCGGCAACGTGCGGCACGCCGTCTGCCACGACGGTCAGGCCTGCGCGATGCGGACGAGGTTGCCCGAAGGGTCGCGGAACGCGCAGTCACGTGCGCCCCAAGGCCGTGCCGCCGGCTCCTGGAGCACCTCCGCGCCCGACGCCCGGACCTTCTCGAACGTGGCGTCGAGATCGTCGGTGCGGAAGATCGCCGCCTGCAAGGACCCCTGGGTCACCAGCGTGAGCAGGGCATCGCCCTCAACCTGCGAGCGACCGCCGTGCGGCTGGAACAGGACGATGTCGAGGTCCTGCCCGTGGGCTCCGACGGTGACCCAGCGAAAGCCCTGGGCCGACACGTCATTGCGGACCTCGAGGCCGAGCGCGTCGCGATAGAAACCGAGCGCGGCGTCCGGGTCGTGGACTGGGATGAACATCGACGAGACGGTGGTGGTCATGCGACGACCTTAGGAGCACCGACCCTCGAGTGCTTCTCCGATCCTGCTCGGCGCACGTCGGTGTCGTTCAAACCGTGGCCGGCATCCGCCGCGGTCGCGTCGCGACCATGCTGACGCACGCCGGCACGACCTCGGACTCACTGTGGTCTCGGGCCCGGTACTGCGAGGGCGTCTCGCCGATAACCTCGGTGAAACGCGAGCTGAACGAGCCGAGCGACGTGCAGCCCACCGCGACGCAGGTGTCAGTGACCGACATCCCCTGACGCAGCAACGCCTTCGCGCGCTCCATGCGACGAGTGATGAGGTACGAGTACGGCGTCTCGCCGTACGCCGCCCGGAACTTGCGGGAGAAGTGCGCGGGCGACATCAGCGCGGCTCGCGCCATCGCCGGGACGTCGAGGGGTTGCGCGTAGTCGCGGTCCATGAGGTCCCGCGCCCGGCGCAGGTGCGCGAGGTCGGCGAGCTCTTCCGGCGTCATGCGGACGACGGTACGCGCTCGAGGATGGCGGCGGTGGCCGCGCCGGTGGGAAGCGCGCCGTACTCGTGCCCGCGTTCGGATCCGAGCCGAGAGGTGACGAACGCGTCGCTCACCGCGGTGGGAGCGAAGCGGACGAGCAGCGAGGCTTGCAGCGCGAGCGCCATCGCCTCGACCAGCCGGCGCACTCCGCGCTCAGCGACATCCGGGTCTGCGGTGAGGACACTGCGGACGTCGTCAGCCACGCGCTCGAGGTGGGTGTCGAGCAGCGGATGGGCTCCCCTGGCGAGCGAGACCTCAGCCTCGAACGCGGCGCGAGACTCGGGCTCGCGTCGCAGTGCACGCAGGACGTCGAGCGCGATGACGTTGCCCGAGCCCTCCCACACGGCCATGACCGGCTGCTCGCGGTAGCGGCGCGCGAGCGGGAACTCCTCGGTATAGCCGTTGCCGCCAAGGCATTCCATCGCCTCGTAGGCGTGGTGCGGACCGCGCTTGCAGATCCAGTACTTCGAGACTGCGGTGGCGAGGCGGCGGAAGTGCTCGTCGCCGGCGTCGTCGTCGTGCGCTCTCGCGAGCCGCATCGCCGTGGCGATGGCCGCCTCCGACTCGAGTGCGAGGTCGGCGAGCACGGCCGACATCGCGGGTTGGTCGACGAGGAGCCGACCGAAAGCGCTGCGGTGGCGGGCATGCCAGACCGCCTCGGCCACGCACTGGCGCATGCCGGCGGCCGATCCGAGCACGCAGTCCAGGCGGGTGCGGTTGACCATCTCGATGATGGTGCGGACCCCCCGGCCGGGTTCGCCGACCATCACCGCGACCGTGCCGTCCAGCTCGACCTCCGCGGATGCGTTCGACCGGTTGCCGAGCTTGTCCTTGAGCCGCTGGACCCGGAACACGTTGCGCTCACCGTCCGGCAGGACCCTGGGCAGCAGGAAGCACGACAACCCCTCGCCACCTGCACCCGTCGCCTGCGCGAGCACGAGGAACGCGTCCGACATCGGCGCGGAGCAGAACCACTTGTGCCCGGTCAGCAGGTAGGTCGATCCCGGTCCGCCCGCCCCCGCGGGGACTGCGACGGTCGTGTTCGCCCGGACGTCGGAACCGCCCTGCTTCTCGGTCATGGCCATGCCGACGAGCGCCGAGGCCTTGGTTTCGTGGCCGAGCGTTTCGTGGCCCAGTCTCTCGTCCAGCTCGCCGTCGTACTCCCGCGAGAGCAGACGCGGCAGCCATTGATCGCCCACGTCGGGCTGCAGCAGCAACGTCGGCACCGCTGCATGCGTCATCGAGATCGGACAGGCGTGCCCGGGTTCGACCTGGGCGAAGAGCAGGAAGGTCGCCGCTCGCGCGACGTTCGCTCCGGGACGAGGATCTGACCACGCGGACGTGTGCGCTCCGTGCGCGACGGCGGCACCGATGATCCGGTGGTAGGCCGGGTGGTAGTCGACCTCGTCGACTCGGTACCCCCAGCGGTCAACCACCCGAAGGACCGGGGTGATCGTGTTGGCCAGGACCGCGTCCCGCTGGAACGAGGCGCTGCCGACCAGCCTTCCGACCGAGTGCAGGTCGTCGACCGCCCACCCCGCCTCGTGGCGGCGCACCGCCTCCAGGAGCGCGACGTCCGAGGCAGCCTCGTCGAGGTCGACGCGTGGCGCTGCCTGATTGGTCACCTCGTGCGTCGCATGCGGCCGCGCGCGGGGGGTGCCCGGGTCCGGCGGCGTGCTCACGGCCGCGGCGCTACGCGGGTTCGTCGTTGTGCAGGGTCCGGGGGTGCCGGGCGTGCTCCGACAGTGTGCGCAGCCCGTTGATGATCCCGCCGGAGAGATCGCCCGCCGTGAACTGGGTGGTCATCGAGATGGCCCCGAGCCCGCACGCGTAGTCGTCCAGCCAGCGCTTGGCCTCGTGGCCGGTGACGATCTCGAGCTGACGACCGCCGGGGTCGACCGCGATCAGGGTCGCCGCCGAGGCTGAAGCTCCGAGCTGAGCGTGCAGCTCGAGCGCCCGGGCCCGCGTGTCGTCGCCGAGGGTGCCGACGTAGACCGAGAACGTCAGCCCCGTGTCGTTCTCGGCGATCCGCACCGCACGGGCGAGATCGCTGCGTTGCCGGTCGGAGAAGGCTTCACCAGCGGGCACGAGCGCCGCCTCCTGTCGAGTCAGCCAGCGCCAAGTCTGCTGGGGCGGCGGCCGCGGCCAGCGACGGGGTCGAGCCATCGGCGTCGGTCTCCGGACCGTTGATCCAGACCGGGTCGGCCCACCACGACAGGCCAGGCCGGTAGCGCGGCGCCCGGGCCCACGAGGTCCCGAGAACGGCGAGCCAGACCAGCGCGATGATCGCGGCCGGGATGACGACGAAGTAGAGCAACGTCTCGGGCACGGTCAGGCCGGGACCGGGGTTGTCGCCGTCATCACGGGTGGCAGCGAGCACGGGCGACGACAGCACGGCGACCAACGGGACGGACGCGGTGACTGCGGCAATGCGGATGGCTTTCCTCACGGCCGCAACGGTATCTGACCCGGCGTCACCATGTGCGAACCGGGTCAGCCGGTGACCGCTCGTCCCAGGGCCGCAGGGGCGGCGAGGCCCGGGAGATCCTCCAGCAGTACCGGCAGTCCGGCGCCGTCGGTGAGCGGGATCTGCCAGTTCGGGTACTCGCGGTGGGTGCCTGGCTGGTTCTGTGCCTGCACCTGGCCCACCGCGTCGGGCAGCGCGACGCCGAGCAGCCGCGACGGCGTGGCGGCGAGCACCCGGTGCAGCGCCTCGATGGTCTCCGCGGCCGACGCCCCCGGCCGCAGCAGCCCGCGGTCGCGCAAGAGCGAAAGCCACGCCTCCCGGTCCTCGGCGTCCACTGCCTGCTCCTCCTCGACCGGGCGGGTCAGCAGGCCCAACCCGTCGCGGATCCGCACGTGCTCGCCGGTGAGGTAGCCGGCCGACGGCGGAAGGTCATGCGTGGTCACCGTGGCCAGGCAGAGCTCGCGCCAGTGCTCGGGACCGAGCGGCCGTCCCGCACCGTCGCGCTCGAACCACAGCACGGACGTACCCGCGATGCCACGGTCGCGCAGCACGTCACGGACCCAGGGTTCGACGGTTCCGAGGTCCTCCCCCACGACGAGAGCACCGACCCGCTGGGCCTCGAGGGCCAAGATGCCGACCATCGCCTCGTGGTCGTAGCGGACGTACGTGCCTTCCTTCGGCCCGAGGCCTTGCGGGATCCACCACAACCGGAACAAGCCCAGCACGTGGTCCACGCGCAGCCCGCCGGCGTGGCGCAGCACGGTCCGCAGCATGTCCCGGTACGGCGCGTACGCGAGCTCGGCGAGAGCATCCGGCCGCCACGGCGGTTGGGACCAGTCCTGCCCCTGCTGGTTGAACGCGTCCGGAGGGGCACCGACCGATACCCCCGCAGCAAGAACTCCCTGCAGAGCCCACGCGTCAGCGCCGTCGGGGTGCACCCCCACCGCCAGGTCGTGCACCACTCCCACCGGCATCCCCGCTTGCCGCGCGGCGAGCTGGGCCTGGTCGAGCTGCTCGTCCAGCCACCACTGCAGCCGGCTGTGGAAGGCAACCCGGTCGGCCAGCCGGACCCGCTCGCGCTCGACCTCGGCACCGTGCGGGTCCTGAAGCCCGACCGGCCATTCATGCCAGTTCGCGCCGTACTCCTCCACCAGCGCCGACCACGTCGCGAAGTCGCGCAGCCCCAGCCCCTCGCGCTCCTGGTACGCAGCGAAGGCGGCCGTCCGCCCCACCGACAGGGGCACCGCGGCGACCAGTTCGAGCGCCGCCCGCTTCGCCGTCCAAGCACGATCGCGGTCGAGCAAAGCCGCTGTGCGGGAGGCGGCCAGCAGCGGAGCGGCCAGCCGCTGCACCGTCTCTCTGCCGGCTTCGTCCAGGTACGCGAACTCAGGGATGGCCTCGACCCGCAGGTAGAGCGGGCCTGCGAACCGTCGGGTCACCGGCAGGTAGGGCGACGGCTCGATCGGCGGTACCGGACACGCGGCATGAAGCGGGTTGACCAGTACGAAGCCGGCGCCGAGCTCGTGCCCGCTCCAGGCGGCCAGGTCGGCGAGGTCGACCAGGTCTCCCGTGCCCCAGGACCGGGTCGAGCGCACCTGGTAGAGCTGGGTCAAGAAGCCCCACACCCGGCGGTCGCCAAGCGCCGGCGGAAGACCGAGCACGGCCGGAGTGACGACCAGCGGAACATCCGCCTCGATCAGCCCCGAACGAGCCCGCAGCCGGTGCCAACCAAGCGGGAGGTCGCCGGGCAGCGCGAACGTCGCCTCGCCGACCAACCCGCCGTCCAGCGGCTGCGGGTCGACCCAGTGGTCGCGCTGCGCGACATCGCCGCGGACGCCACCGTCCTCGAGCTCCACCCAGACCTCGACCGGGGCACCGTGCGGGACGTGCACCGGGAACCAAGCCGCGGTGCCCGTCCGGACGACCAGCACGGTCGGCAGCATCCGGCGCCAGTACGCGTCGCGGCGCTCAGTCAGGGCGTCTCGGGCCCGCTCCGGGCTGGACGCGTCGATGCCGAGGGCACCTAGCACCGCGAGCACCGTGGCGACGCCCACCTCGACGTAGCCGCCCTGCCAGTCCCAGTACTCCGTCGCCACCCCGTACGCGGCGGCGAGCTCGCGTACCGCCGGGTCGAGCTCGCTCACGAACGCTCGCGCCGACCACGCCAGACCAGAGCTCGGTCGACACCGGCGCCGAGGGCCACCATGCCGACCAGCACGAAGATCAACGGGAACTCGAAGGTGAACTTGAGGAAGTGGATCGTCGTCGACTCGCTGTTCTGGGCGATGAAGATGATCCCGAGCAGGCCGACGACGGTCAGGACTCCGTACTTGATCCGAGGGTCGCGCTGCGGCTTGCCTCGCGGTGCCTTGTCGGCCTCGCCCATCGCGTCCTCCTCGCGCTTACCCGCCCGCGTGCGTCTGCTGGTGGCACCGGCTCCGGGGGTGCAGAGCCTACGGTGCCGACGCGGAGGCCACGAGCGCCTCGTTCCAGCCGTGGCCCACGAGGTACGGCGTCCAGCAGGGGTCGTGCCGGCCGGTCGCGAGGATCCGCCAGGCCGGCCCGACCGGCTGGGCCGGTGTCGACCGCAGCCGCCACCCCAGCTCAGCGGGCGAGCGGTCGGCCTTGATCCGGTTGCAGCGGTGACACGCGGCCACGACGTTGTCCCAACGGTGCAGCCCACCGCGGCTGCGCGGAACCACGTGGTCGATGCTCGCAGCCGTCCCCCCGCAGTACGCGCAGCGACCACCGTCCCTGGCGAAGATGGCGCGCCTGGTCAGCGGGACCCCGGTGCGATGGGGGACTCGGACGAAGCGGTTCAGCCGGATCACCGACGGCATCGGTTGCTGCGTCGTCGCCGACCGGGCGACCCGGTCGGAGTCCTCGAGCGGGATCGCCTTGCGCGCAAGCACCAGCAAGAGCGCGCGCCGATCCACCACCACGCCCAACGGTTCGTACGTGGCGTTGAGGACCAGCGTATGGGCCAACGGATTCACCTCGGCAACAGTGTCCGATGCCGACACGCCCGCCCGCCAGCCCTTTCGACTGTCCCACCCGTTTCGGCGGTCCCAGCCGTAGGGTTGTCGAGCCATGACCTTCTCCGAGCGCACGCCGGCGCACCGCCTCGACCTGGTCGAGTCCCTGCACGGCTACACCGTCCATGACCCGTACCGCTGGCTGGAGGACCCCTCCTCGGACGAGACCCGCGAGTGGCTGGCCCAGGAGGCGGAGCTGCTCGAACAGGCCCGCGCCACCTGGCCCGGCCGCGACGATCTGCGCGAACGGATCAACGCGCTGCTCGCCGCCGGGATGATCACGCCACCGATCTGGCGGGGCGAGCGCCAGTTCCTGATGCGGCGCACGGCCGAGATGGAGCACGCGGTCCTGCTCACGATCGACCCGGACGGAGGCGAGCGCATCCTCATCGATCCGATGGCGCTCGACGACACCGGCCTCACCACCCTCGACAACTGGCAGCCGTCCAAGGAGGGCAACCTGCTGGCGTACCAGATCTCCGAGGGGGGCACCGAGGAGTCGGTGATCCGGGTCATGGACGTCGGCACCGGCGACCAGGTCGACGGGCCGATCGACCGTGCCCGCTACTCCCCCATCGCGTGGCTCCCGGGTGGCGAGGCGTACTACTACGTCCGCCGGCTGGCACCCGAGCTCGTCCCCGAGGGCGAGGAGCAGTTCCACCGACGCGTGTGGCTGCACCGCGTCGGCACCTCCCCCGACGACGACGTCCTGGTCTTCGGCGAGGGACGCCTGCCGACCGAGTACTTCGGTGTCGGCGTCTCGCGCGACGGGCGCTGGCTCTCCGTCTCCGCGTCCGAGGGCACCGCCCCCCGCAACGACCTTTGGCTGGCCGACCTCGACGCGTCGCCGGTGGGGGCGCCTGACCTGAAGCCGGTGCAGATCGACGTCGACGCGCAGACCGGGCTCGACTTCGGGCGTGACGGGCGACTCTACGTCTTCACCGATCTCGAGGCTCCTCGTGGCCGAGTCTGCGTCACGACGCCCGATCGTCCGACCTCCGAGCACTGGATCGACCTGCTGCCAGAGGACCCGATCGCCGTGCTCGACGGCTTCGCGATCCTCGACGGCACCGAGCTCGAGCGTCCCGTGCTGCTCGCGTCGTGGACCCGCCACGCCGTCTCCGAGGTCACCCTGCACGACCTGGTGTCGGGCGAGAAGCTGGGCGACGTACCGCTGCCTGGCCTCGGCTCCGTCGGTGGGATCGTCGAGCGGCCCGAAGGTGGGCACGAGGCGTGGTTCGGCTACACCGACTACGCGACGCCGTCCTCCGTGGAGCGCTACGACGCGCGGACCGGGACGACCAGCCTGTGGGCCGCGGCTCCAGGCACCGCGCCGGTACCCGAGATCGTGACCCGTCAGGTCACCTACCCGTCGGCTGACGGGACGCTGGTACGCATGTTCGTCATGTCGTTGGCGGACGCCGCGCCCGGTCCGCGACCGACCGTCCTGTACGGCTACGGCGGGTTCGGGGTCCCGCTGACGCCGGCGTACTCGGCGACGCTGCTCACCTGGCTCGAGACCGGAGGCGTCTATGTCGTGGCCGGACTGCGCGGCGGCAGCGAGGAAGGCGAACAGTGGCACCGCGGCGGCATGCTCGCCGACAAGCAGAACGTCTTCGACGACTTCCACGCGGCGGCGCAGTGGTTGATCGCCGAGGGGGTCACGACCGCTGCGCAGCTGGCGATCTCGGGGGGGTCCAACGGCGGGCTCCTCGTCGGTGCGGCATTGACGCAGCGCCCCGACCTGTACGCAGCGGTCGTCTGCTCGGCGCCGTTGCTCGACATGGTGCGGTACGAGAAGTTCGGGCTCGGCGCCACCTGGAACGTCGAGTACGGCAGCGCGGAGGTCGCCGAGGAGCTCGGCTGGCTGCTCGCGTACTCGCCGTATCACCGGGCGCTCGAGCCGGCCGCGTACCCCGCGGTGCTGTTCACGACGTTCGACGGTGACACCCGGGTCGACCCGCTGCACGCTCGAAAGATGGCGGCAGCGCTGCAGAGCTCGACCACCTCAGGGCGTCCGGTACTTCTGCGGCACGAGGCCGACGTCGGTCACGGCGCCCGCTCGATGACGCGCACCGTCGAGCTCTCGGTCGACACGCTCGCGTTCATGGCGGCATGGACCGGGCTCAACCTCGCGGCCTCGACGCGCGACTAGTCTCGGCACCGTGCACCTGACCTGGAGAGACGTCGGCGAGATCGTCGGCGTTCTGCTCGCCGCGCTGGTCCTGCGATTCCTGCTGCGCCGGATCATCGACCGGGTCGTCCGCACGGTTTCCAGCAACGCAGTGGCGGAGCGCATCGCCCGCACCCGCGCCAGCCGGTCGGCGTCCGAGGCCGACGAGGTCATCGCCGAGCGGACGTCCGCGCGCGCCCACACCGTGGGACAGCTGCTCAAGAGCGTCGGGTCGTTCCTGATCGTGGGCACCGCGGTGGTGCTCATCCTGGGCCACCTCGGCGTCAACGTCGCGCCGATCGTCGCCAGCGCCGGGGTGGCCGGAATCGCGATCGGTTTCGGTGCGCAGAGCCTGATCAAGGACTTCCTGACCGGCGTCTTCATGATCTTCGAGGACCAGTACGGCGTGGGCGACGACATCGACACCGGCCAGGCAGCCGGCACGGTCGAACGGGTCGGCCTGCGGCTCACCACCTTGCGCGACGGCGACGGCGTGCTCTGGTACATCCCCAACGGCACGATCCAACGGGTCGGCAACAAGTCCCAGGGTTGGGCGATGGCCAAGGTCGATGTGCCGGTCGGACTCACCGAGGACCCCACCCGCATCCAGGACCTGTTGCGCGAGACGGCCGACACTCTCGCCGACGACCCGGACTGGACCGCCGACATCCTCGACGTGCCGGCCGAGGCGACGATCGAAGCACTGACCAGCGAGGCCATGACGATCCGGGTCCAGCTGCGCACCCAGCCGACCCGGCAGCGCGACGTCGCGCGCGAGCTGCGGCTACGGCTGAAGCACACCCTCGATCAGGGCGACATCCTCTACCGCCGGGCTCCGCGCGCCCTGTCCTGAGGCCAGGCAGGGGCTCGGCGCCGATCAGGGGTGGGCGATGCCGATCGGGGTGTAGGTGAGGCCGGGGAAGACCGAGCCGACCGAGCCGGCCCCGCAGCGCTTGACCAGGATCTCGCCCAGCAGGTTGCGGTAGTCGGTGCGGACGTCCAGGTCGCCGTCGTTCAAGGCCGAGTCGGACAGCCCGGGCCACACGCCGTGGACCTGGCCGCCGACAATCCCCCCGCCCATCAGCAGCACCGCATTGCCGTGCCCGTGGTCGACGCCGTGGGAGCCGTTCTCCTCGACCCGGCGGCCGAACTCCGACAACGTGATGAGCGTCGTCTTGGCCATCAGGGTCGGACCGAGATCGGTGTAGAACGCGGCGAGCGCTCCCGCCAGCTCGGTCATCTTGTCGAACATCCAGCCCTGGGACGGGTCGAGGGTTCCGACAGCCAGCCCGGAGTGCATGTCCCAGTCGCCATAGTCGACGGCGGCCATCTGCAGGCCGATGTTGGCCTTGATCAGCCGGGCGACATCCCGCAGCGACATCGCGAGGTCGCTGTTGGTGTCGTACACAGCTCCGTTCGCCTCGGTGTAGCCGGCGTCGGTCAGCGCCCCCGTCTGGGCCAAGGCACCCAGCGTGGTCGCTACCGGGTCGCCGACGACCGTGGGCGCGCCCGTGTTGAGCCCCCGCAACGCCGCGTCCCAGGCGGCGAGGTCAGTACTGCTGCTCGATCCAGAGAGGTTGAAGTCGTCGATCCGGTACATCCCCAGCTCTGGGGACGGGCCGATGAACGCCGACGAGACGCTGGTGCTGCCGACCTGGCAGCCCTGGAACGAGGTGCCCTGGCCTCGGGTGGTGAGCAGCCGGTCGATCCAACCGGTCCGCAGAGAGGAGCCGGGAGCAGCACGCTCCATCTCCTCCATCGCCTCGAAGTGCGAGCGGCTCGGGTTGTCCTGGCCGACCGCGTGCACCGCCCCGAACGTGCCGGCTTGCCAGAACGGCAGCAACGGTGCGAGCCCCGGGTGCAGCCCGAACCGGCTGTCACCCGTGCTGAGCAGTGCTGCGTCGGGCACCCGGATGTTGGGACGCAGCGCCGCGAAGTTCGCGTCGCCGCGAGGGACGACCACCGACAACCCGTCGAACCCACCACGGAAGGAGAGCACGACGACGGTGTCGCCGGCGTACGCCGGACTGGACGCGAAGGCGAGCTGGGTCGCCAGCTGCGTACCGGTCAGGCTCGTCGCCGCAGCCACCGCCGCACCGCGCTTGAGGAATGACCGACGAGAAAAGCCCCTGCCCGACGGCCCCGCGCCCGAGTCGTGCCCAGGGCAGCCGCAGCCATCCGTTCGGTCCGCTGTGGTCGTACGTCGCATGGTCGGCACCTCAGCGCATCGCGTGGTGGACGGAGTCGAGCAGCAGCGCGATCACATAGGCCAAGCGGTACGTCACAGCCGGGTCGGTCGCCTTCAGGGGCGACGCGGCGGTCTTGCCGAGGAACGTGCAGACGGCATCGCGACCCGTGGCCGAGACCGGCTGGAACAGGACCCGCTGGGCGAGCGCATCGATGAGCGCGCCGTGCGTCGCAGGCAGCGGCGAGGGCAGATACGTGTTGCGCAGCGGCGCCTGCAGCATCGGGTTCTTGGGGTCGTTGCTCACCGGCCACCACTGGCCCGCGAGCGCCATGTGCAGGTTCCAACGCTCCAGCGTCCCGTTGGTCGACTGCCACGAGGTGGCCACGTCCGGGAACCCGTCCGGCTGGGCCCACGTCATCGGCTGGTGCCCGAGCGTGTCGGACTCCCACCACAGGGCAAGCAGCCCATCGGTCCCGGTGCCGGGGTCGGGCAGGATGCTCAGCGCCCGGAGCGACGAGACCAGATCCTCCATGGGGCGTTTGACCTTCATCGTGGTCGTGGATCGGAACTGCCGGCTGGCAAACAGCGCTCGCAGGACCGGCAGGATCGCCGTGTCGTTGGCCAGGTAGATCTGCGCGAGGTAGTTCGCGAGAACCGGGACCGGGTCGTCCGAGACGAACCGGCGGACGAGTTTGGTCGCCAGGCGCAGAGCCGTCGCCGGGTGGTGGGCGAGGTACGACACGTACGACTGCGCGACCGCGTAGCCGCCGACCCCCGTCGCGTTCGGGGACGACCAGCCCATGACGGTGACCGGGCCGGTCCAGTGGTCGTCCGGGAAGTACTCGAACAGCCCGTTCTTCGGGTCCTGCACCTGGTTCGCCGGCCGCCACACGTCGTGCACACCGAAGCCGGTCAGCACGAGCGCCGACGTGTGCATGTCGACCTCGTTGTAACCGCCGTCCACACCGACCGTGTGCAGCTCGAGCAGCTCGCGTCCGTAGTTCTCGTTCGGCGAGTCCTTGGTGGAGTCCGCGTTGTTGAGGTAGCGCATCATCGCCGGGTGGTTGACGCTCGCCCAGAGCAGGTCCGAGTACTTCCCGAAGGTGTACTTGCGAATCACGTTGCGGTCGTAGTCGTGCCGGTTGTCCCAGACGTCGCCGTTGTTGAGACTCACGTTCAGGTGGTTCGACCAGAAGTCGACCATCACCTCGAACAGCTGCCGCTTGCTCCAGGCCGCCCGCAAGAGGTGGGCGGAGCCGAGCATCTCCATCATTTCCCAGCCGCCACCGGCCGCGTAGGCGGCCCGCACCTGCGGGATGGTCCACTTCAGCCGGGGGTAACGGGCCAGGTACGCATCGCACACCCGGTCGTCGACCACCGCCGGGTTCAGCTGCTGCTCGATCCAGGTGCCAGGCCCGGCCGCGTTGAGCTCGGCGACGAGCGAGGGCGACGGGCCGTAGCTGAGCCGGTGCGCCAGATGCAGGTTGTTCGAAGAGTGGCTCGAGGAGTGATACGACACGGTGCCGCTCGCCGCGGCTGGGGGGGGAGCCACGAGCGAGACGGCACCGGTCGCAGCTGCGGCAGAACCGACAGCCGCCACCCGCAACAGGTCACGACGGGAGACCGATGAGGGAGGGGTCACACGTGGTGCTTCGGCCCTCGCCCCGGGCGGCCTTGAGCCTGAGTCTGAGACGATGGGCCATGTGAGCGAAGAATCCGGGCTGAATCCCTCGAACAGCGCAGTCGAACCCGAGCTCGCCGCGTCACCGTACGACGCTATGGGTGGCCGAGCCACGTTCGAACGACTCGTCGCAGTCTTCTACGAAGGCGTCGCGGACGACCCCACGCTGCGGGCGCTCTACCCGGACGCCGACCTCGGGCCCGCGCAGCAGCGGCTGCTCATGTTCCTCGAGCAGTACTGGGGCGGGCCGCGAACGTACTCGGAGCAGCGCGGGCACCCACGGTTGCGCCTGCGGCACCAGCCGTTCGCGGTCACCGAGGACGCTCGGGATCGATGGCTGCTGCACATGCGGGCCGGAGTCGACTCGCTCGAGCTGCCGGAGCAGCTCGAGCACGAGCTCTGGGACTACCTGGTCGCCGCCGCCCACAGCCTGGTCAACACCTGACCCCCTGACCCCCTGACGCCTCACCCCCTGGCGCTTGCGGACGCCGACTGGCCCGCCGACCAACCAGTTGCGCCCGCTATAGGCCAGCCTCCGGGCAACCGGGCCGGGCTTCGCGGCCACGGGCCAGGTTCAGCGGCCGAGCGCCCAGACCCCGAGGGTGAGCCCGGAGCCAGAGTCCTTGCGCAGGGCCACCGAGCCGCCCGGGCAGGACAGGCGCAACCAGGTCGGCGACTCGAACGCCGTCACCTCACCGTCGCGACCGAGCAAGCCGGTCAGCTCGGCCGCGTGCGCCGCTCGCAGCGGGACTCCCGCGACGACCGGCCGGTTCCACACGTCAGCCGCGACCGCGTCGAGCGCCGCTCTCGTGCGCTGCTCCTCGCTGAGGAGGGCGATGCGTCTGCCGAACGCCTCGATGCCCACCCGGACCGCGTCGAACACCGAGGACGCAGGAACGGTGGCCAGCGGCGACCAGCCACTGCGCGGCGGGAGCAACCCGGCCCAAGCCGGTCCGGACACGGAGTCGGGCAGCGGCACGGGGTTGGACGCAGAGACGGACTCGGGCAGCGACACGGAATCTGCCGCCCCCTCTCCCTCCTCCTCCAGCCGGTCGAGCAGCCGCTGCGCGGAGACGGTGACGTCCAGCTCGAGGGCGACCGACAACGCGACGGGACGCAAGGTGACCACCTCCAGCGGCGGCCCGCCCCAGACGCCCAGCACCGGTCCGCTGGCCTGCAGCCGGACCGACCCCCGGTTGTCGAGACCGACGAGGCGCCCCAGGTAGGAGATCAACCCGGCCCGTTCGTCCAGCGTCAGGACGAGGTCGGTCACGCTGGGGCCGGCTCCTCGGTGAAGGCGTTCAACCACTCGCGCTCCTCCGGCGAGAGGCGTCGCGGCCGCTCCTGTTTGAAGTCGTACGGCACCATCGTCGACGACGCGGTGGCGTAGACCACGCTGCGGTCGGCCTCGTACACCTCGTAGGAGAGCGTGAACGAAGCGGCGCCGATCTTGGTCACCCAGACGTCGATCGGCACCGACGCGTGCCGGTGCAGCAGCGGCCTGCGGTACCGGATGTCGCTGGCTGCGACCAGAATCCCGGCCGCCACCTGGTCGATTCCGGACAGGGGCACCGACTTGAACATCTCGACCCGGGCTTCCTCCACATAGGTGAGGAACTGGACGTTGTTGACGTGGCCGTACGCGTCCATGTCGGACCAGCGCATCGCCACGTGAGCAGTGAACCGCGCCATGACCGTCGGCCCTAGCCGCGAGTCAGCTTGCGATACGTGGCCCGGTGCGGCCGCGCAGCGTCGGGGCCGAGGCGCTCGATCTTGTTCGCCTCGTACGACTCGAAGTTGCCCTCGAACCAGAACCACTGCGAGTCGCCCTCGTACGCCAAGATGTGCGTGGTCACGCGGTCGAGGAACCACCGATCGTGGGACACGACCACCGCGCAGCCGGGGAACTCGAGCAGCGCGTTCTCGAGGCTGCCGAGGGTCTCGACGTCGAGGTCGTTCGTCGGTTCGTCGAGCAGCAGGAGGTTGCCGCCCTGCTTCAGCGTCAGGGCCAGGTTGAGCCGGTTGCGCTCGCCGCCGGACAGCACCCCCGCGGGCTTCTGCTGGTCCGGTCCCTTGAACCCGAACGCACTTACGTACGCCCGTGACGGCATCTCGACCTGGCCGACCTTGATCCAGTCGAGACCGTCGGAGACGACCTCCCACAACGTCTTCGCCGGGTCGATCCCGCCGCGGCTCTGGTCGACGTACGAGATCGACACCGTGTCGCCGATCCTGACGGCGCCGCTGTCTGCCGCCTCCTCGCCGATCAACATCTTGAACAGCGTGGTCTTGCCGACCCCGTTCGGGCCGATCACGCCGACGATCCCGTTGCGCGGCAACGTGAACGAGAGGTCGTCGATCAGGACCCGGTCGCCGAAGCCCTTGGTGACGTGGGCCGCCTCGACCACGACGCTGCCGAGCCGCGGACCCGGCGGGATCTGGATCTCGTCGAAGTCGAGCTTGCGGGTCTTGTCGGCCTCCGCGGCCATCTCTTCGTAGCGAGCCAGCCGGGACTTGCTCTTGACCTGCCGACCCTTGGCGTTGGACCGCACCCACTCGAGCTCCTCGGCCAGCCGCTTGGCCCGCTTCGCGTCTTTCTGCCCTTCGACCTTGAGCCGAGCGCCCTTGGTCTCGAGGTAGGTCGAGTAGTTGCCCTCGTACGGGTAGGCCCGCCCGCGGTCCAGCTCGAGGATCCACTCGGCGACGTTGTCGAGGAAGTACCGGTCGTGGGTGACCGCGACCACCGTGCCCGGGTACTTCTCCAGGTGCTGCTCCAACCACTGGACCGACTCGGCGTCGAGGTGGTTGGTCGGTTCGTCGAGCAGCAGCAGGTCAGGCGCCTGCAGGAGCAGCTTGCACAGCGCCACCCGGCGCTTCTCGCCACCGGACAGGATGCTGACGTCGGCCTCCCCCGGAGGGCATCGCAGCGCATCCATCGCCTGCTCGAGCTGGGAGTCGAGGTCCCACGCCTGGCGGTGGTCGAGCTCGGTCTGGAGCGTGCCCATCTCGGCCAGCAGGGAGTCGTAGTCGGCATCGGGCTCGCCGAGCGCCACTGTGATCTCGTTGTAGCGGTTGAGCATGCCCATGGTGGCGGCCACACCGTCCTGGACGTTCTCCAGCACGGTCTTCGTCTCGTCGAGGTGCGGTTCCTGCTCGAGGAAGCCGACCGTGTAGCCGGGCGACAGCTTGGCATCACCGTTGGACGGGGTGTCGAGGCCGGCCATGATCCGCAGCACGCTGGACTTGCCGGCGCCGTTGGGACCCACCACCCCGATCTTCGCCCCAGGCAAGAACGACAACGTGACGTTGTCGAGGATGACCTTGTCGCCGTGCGCTTTTCGCGCCTTGTACATCGAGTAAATGAACTCCGCCATGGTGCGAGAGCCTACTGGCCCTGCGGAGGACCACGGACGGCAGCGCTCTCGGTCACGCGGCTGCCTCGGGCTCCATCGACCGGCCGGACCCCGCCACCGCCAGCTGGTCCAGCGGCTCCCGTGCCACTGCCGCGGCCAGCTCGTCGGCGGCCGTGCGCAACGGTCGCTCCTCGACTGGTCGCCGCTCAGCCCGACGGAAGGCCGAGGTGCCTCGGTTGAGGTCGTGCCCCACCGCGTACGCCTCCAGCTCAAGCGCCTCGCGGCTGCTGCCGTCCTCGGCCGTCCACTGCCGGGTCTTCAGCCGGCCGGTCGCGAGCACCGGCTCGCCCTTGGCGAACGAGCTCGCAGCGTGCTCAGCCAGCTGCCGCCAGCAGACGACGGTGACAAACAGCGTGTCGACGTCGTTCCACCCTTTGCCGCCCTGAAACCGACGGGTCGTGGACGCCACCCGGAAGCTGGTGACGCGGACCCCGTCCCGGCTCGTGATGGTCCGGACATCGGTCGCGATGTTGCCGACCAGCGTCGTGTGTGTCTCGTTCATGTCGAATCTCCCGCCGCCAAGGCCCGGCTGTCGGGCCGCCCACGACCACGTTGCCGCCTGGCGAGAGGGCTCGCGAGGAGCAGTTTGGGCGCTGGGGACAACGACGACCTGTGGACGGGTACCGGCTAGCTCGGTCGCAGCTGCGCGTCGAGCAACTCGAGCACGCGGTCGAGCGCGGCGCGCGTCGGGTGCCCCGGCTCGTCGACGAGGTCGATCGTGAGCACCGAGTGGGCCCGGGTCGAGATGCCGTGTGCGTTGCCCGGCGACGAGTCGATCTCGATGCCCTCGAACGCGTCCCCCAGCACCCGCCGCAGCGTCTCGAACCGCTCCGGCGGCGAACCCCGGTCGGCGCTGAAGCGCAGCCCCAGCAGGCAGAGCCCGTGCTGGGTACGTTGCTGGACCCGGACCAGGTCACCAGCGTCCAGGCCCAGCGCGGCCCGCTTGCGAGCCGTCAGCGGCGCGGGGAGGCCGGGCTGGCTCAGGACGGACGCCAGGACCGCCGGCTCGACCGCCATCGCCAGCGCGAACCCGCCGGTGAAGCACATGCCCACCGCGCCCACGCCCGGCCCGCCGCACTCCTCGTGAGCCTGCGCCGCCAGGGCCCGAAGCCAGGAGTTGACCGGCGACGTGCGGTCGGCCAGCAGGGCGAACTCGCGCGTGACGCACACCTGGCCGATCGAACGGACCATGGACCCCGCGGACGCCGGTGCGCCCGGCTGGCCGAACAGCGAGGGCAGGTACACCCGGTAGCCCGCATCGATGAGGCGCCTGCCGAAGTCGATGACCCCCGGATGCAGGCCCGGGATCTCGTGCACCACGACCACCGCCGGACCGACTCCCGCACGGTAGACGTCGTGGCTGCGACCGCCGTGGGCGAAGGGCACCCGCTCGAAGTCCGCCAACGCGTCCTGCTCGCTCATCGTTGCTCCCGTAGCCGATCGATCCCCTGTTGCCCTCACTCTGGTGTATCACCAGCGGGATCCGCGCCTCTCACAGTCGATGAGCGCAACCGTGATCCGACGCGACACCGCCCGGAATGACCCGGATCGGGCACAATGGCCTGCACCTAGGTCGGCCCAACCTCCGGGAGTCCGCGTGCGCGAGGAGACCAGTGATCTGGTC
>Ga0302299_10000483_pt1 | contig 21590 bp, 19 predicted proteins | sample III_Fen_N3_4_FD_198795 | JGI IMG/M metagenome (GOLD analysis project Ga0302299, IMG submission 198795) | Peat permafrost microbial communities from Stordalen Mire near Abisko, Sweden - III_Fen_N3_4 | ecosystem: Environmental > Terrestrial > Soil > Wetlands > Permafrost | place: Sweden: Abisko... | reverse complement strand
ACGCACTCGACTGGTCGCCCGACGGCACCACGATCGCCGTTGCCTCGGAGGCCTCCGGCTGGTTCGAGCTGCACCTCGTCGCAGCGGACGGCAGCGGCTCCCGTCGTCTCACCCACGCGGAGGCGGACCTGGTGGAAGCCCGCTGGCACCCCGACGGCACCCGGCTCGTCGCCACCCGGGGGAGGGCGGGACGCTATGACCTCGTCACCGTCGACGCGGCGACCGGCGAGATCACCGAGGTCGCCGCGGGCGGGCTTTGGGGAGCGCCGTGGTGGACGGCGACGGGGGCGATCCTCGCGACCCACGAATCGCCCACGACGGCTCCCGATCTCCGCCTCGTCACCGGGTCCGAGGTCGTGGCGATTCACGAGCCGGCACCGCTCGCCGTGCGCAACGCGCCGTACGTCGAGGCCGAGGAGCTCACCTACACGACGTTCGACGGTCGCGCCATCCAGGCGTTCCTCTACCGACCCGCACGGGCCTCGGCCGGGCGGCCCGCGCCCGCGATCGTCTACGTCCACGGCGGCCCGGCCGACTGCTACGGCGGCGAGTGGGACGGCCACGCCCAGTACTTCGTGGCTAAGGGATACGCGTGGCTCGCGATCAACTACCGGGGCTCGACCGGCCATGGAAGCAACTTCGAGCGTGCGAATCACGGCACCTGGGGCGTCGGCGACACGAGGGACTGCCTCGCCGCGGCGGACTTCCTCCGCACGGTCGACTGGGTCGACGGCGACCGGCTCGGGATCTTCGGCCCGAGCTATGGCTCGTACATGGCGCTCACCTCGGTGACCGACGACCCCGAGCACCGGTTCCGGTGCGCGGTCTGCAAGTACGGCGACTGCGACGCGCTGACGACCTGGGCGCAGGGCGATCGCGCCGGCGTGCAGATGATGATGCGCATCATGGGGCACCCGAGCGAGAACCGGGAGGACTTCCTCGCCGCCTCGCCGGTGCTCCGGCTCGAGAACGTGCGCGTGCCGATCCTCGTCGCCCACGGTCACACCGACCGGCGCGTGCCCTTCGAGCAGTCGACCGAGCTCGTCGCGGAGCTGACCCGCCTCGGCAAGACCTACGAGTACGTCACCTATCCGACCGAGGGTCACGGCTTCCTGCGGATCGGCCCGCAGCTCGATTTCTACCGTAGGCTCGAAGGCTTCCTCGACTGGTATCTGATGTAACAGCAGCTGAACAAGCAATCCAATGCAAAAGACGTCGATAATCGAGCGACCTCGCACACCCGCGACGCCGCAGCCATCGAGCGGAAGGGATTCGTCCGTGACCAGAGCCAAGCGAGTGCCGTTCGTCCTTGCCGTGGCGGGAGCCGTCGCCGCGATGCTCGTCGTCGCCGCGAGCGCGCCTGCCGCCGACAACTCTGCGAAGAAGGTGACGCTGACCGTCGGCATGAGCCAGGACGTCGACAGCATGAACCCGGCCGTCGGCGCCCTCGTGCCCGACTACGACATCTGGAACGTCCAGTACGCGACGCTGACCGACAAGGCGTCCTCCGACTTCCACGTGATCCCGGGCCTCGCGACGTCGTGGAAGGGCTCGAAGGACGGGAAGACGTGGACGTACACGCTCCGCAAGGGGCTCACCTGGTCGGATGGGCAGCCGCTCACCTCGGCCGACATCGTCTACACGATCAACCGCTCGCGCAAGGAGGCGTGGCTCAACTACGACTCCACCGTCCACAACATCGTGGCGACGGCGCCGAACGCGACGACCGTGGTCCTGCACTCGTCGGTGCCCGACCCGAAGCTGCCCGTCATGGACGTCTACATCGTGCCCAAGCACATCTACGACAAGATCTCGGCCAAGGACCTGTCCAAGTACCCGGCCACCGACGGGGTCGGCTCCGGCCCGTTCACGCTCGACAAGTGGGTGAAGGGCCAGTACGTGCGCCTGAAGGCCAACCCGACCTACTACAAGGGCAAGCCGGCCTACGACGAGATCGTCCTGCGCCCGTTCTCGAACCTCGACGCAATGGTCGCCGCGCTGAAGAAGGGCGAGATCGACGCCGCGAACAACATCCCGTCGACCGCCTTCAAGTCGCTCGCGGGCGCCAAGGGGATCGTGACCCTGCAGGGCCAACAGGGCGGCTTCGACGAGCTGGCGCTGAACGGCGGGATGGGCCTCAAGAACAAGGACGGCACCCCGACCGCGAACCCGGCGCTGCTCGACCTCCGGGTCCGGCAGGCGATCGCCCATGCGATCGACAAGAAGACGCTCGTCGCGCGCGCGATCGGCGGCATCGGCGTTCCCGCCGACGCGCTCAGCCCTTCGGCCAACCCCGAGTGGGTGCCGAAGATCCCTGCCGACCAGCTCTACGACTTCGACCTGAAGCAGGCGAACGCGATCCTCGACGCCGCGGGCTACAAGGACACCGACGGCAACGGGATCCGCAATCTCCGAAACGGCGGCAAGGACATCGTCCTCCGCTACGCGGTCCGCTCGGAGTCGAGCATCGCGAAGCCGGTGGCCGAGTTCGTGACCGGCTGGCTGAAGCAGATCGGCATCGGCACGAAGACGTCGACGTACAGCGACTCGCAGCTGACCTCCGTCGTCGGCAAGGGCGACTACGACCTGTTCACCTGGGGGTGGACGCCGTTCGTCGACCCTGATCCCGAGTTGTCGTACTTCAAGTGCGACCAGCTCGCGAAGGATCCGTCCGATCCGACCAACTACTACAACGACGCGAACTTCTGCGACAAGACCTACGACGCGCTGTACGCACAGCAGCACGTCGAGCTCGACCACGCGAAGCGGCTCGCGATCGTTCACGAGATGCTGACCCGCTGGTACCGGGACGCGGCCTACGTCGTGATCGATCTCAGCCCCGACCTGCAGGCGTATCGCACCGATCGGTTCACGGGCTGGACGAGGCAGCCCGCGGGAGTTGGCCCGGTGCTGTTCTCGAACACGACCCCGACCTACTTCAACCTAAAGCCGATCGCGGGGGCGTCGAGCGGCGGCGGAGGCCTCGGCACGCCGGCGATCGGCGCGATCGGCGTCGTCGTCCTGGCCCTCATCGGCGGCATCGTGTGGGTGCTGATGCGGCGCAAGAGCGCGGACGAGCGGGAGTAGGGCGTTGGCGGGCGTCGCGGGGGGCCGATGAGCTTTCGGTTCGTCAGCCGAAGGGTGCTCGGCTCCCTCGCGACGCTCGCCTTCGTCATCGCTTTCAACTTCTTCCTCTTCCGGGTCGTCGAGGGCGACCCGGTGGCGACGCTGTTCCGCGGGCGTAACCTGACCCAGGAGCAGCGGGCGACGCTGACGCACCAGTTCGGGCTGGACGGCTCCCGGGCGCACCAGTTCGTCAGCTATCTCCAGCAGACGGCGCAGCTCAACCTCGGGCGCTCCTACGAGAGCAACGAGCTGGTCTCGTCGGCAATCTGGCGCGCGGCGTGGCCGACGATCGCGCTCGTCGGCGTCTCGACCCTGCTCTCCACCGTCTTCGGCGTCCTGATCGGGATCTCGGCCGCCTGGAAGCGCGGCTCGAAGCGGGACTACGGGCTCACGTCGTTCACGATGACGACGTACGCGATGCCCGACTTCTGGCTCGGGATGCTGCTGCTCGTCGTCTTCGGCGTGATGCTGTCCCTCTTCCCGATCGGCGGCATCACGAACGCGGGCTCGGACGCCACCGGCGTCTCGAAGCTCCTCGACGAGGCGCACCACATGTTCTTACCCTGCCTCACGCTGACGCTCGCCTATCTGGGCGAGTACGCGCTCGTCATGCGCTCCTCGCTGCTCGACACGATGCGCGAGGACTACCTCGTGCTCGCCCGCGCGAAGGGCCTGCGGGACATCGTCGTGCGCAACCACCACGCGGTGCCGAACGCCCTCCTGCCCGTGGTGACGCTGATCGCGATCAACTTCGGCTTCGTCCTCTCGGGCGCGATCGCGGTCGAGACGATCTTCTCGTGGCCGGGCCTCGGGCTCGCGACCTCGCAGGCGATCCGCGGGCCGGACCTGCCGATGCTCCAGGGCCTCTTCCTCGTCTTCAGCGCCTCCGTGATCTTCTTCAACCTGATCGCCGACCTGCTCTACGCGTACCTCGACCCGCGGGTGCGGACCGGATGAGCGTGGGCGCGACGACGGGGAGTGCCCGGCGGATCACCTGGATGCGCAGGCGGCGGGCCTTCGGACGGGGGTGGGCCGACTACCGGAAGTCGACGGCGGGGCTGATCGGGCTCGGCGTGCTCGGGGTCTTCGTCGTATTCGCGCTGGCAGCGCCCGTCATCGCCAATCGCGACAACCTCGATGCCTCGAAAGTGAACAACCCGCTCTGGGCACACCCGCTCGACTTCCTGCCGCTCGGGACGGACAACCTCGGACGCCCCGTGTGGGATCAGCTGGTCTACGGTGCCCGCATCAGCCTCCTCGTCGGCCTCGCAGCGACCGTCATCGCGATCGTGATCGGCGCGAGCGTCGGCATCGTCTCGGGCTTCTTCGGGGGCTGGGTCTCCGCCGTCCTGATGCGCCTGACGGAGTGGTTCCTCGTGATCCCGTTCCTCCCGCTCGCGATCGTGCTCGCCGCGATCCTCGGCCCGAGCGTGCAGAACGTGATCATCGTGATCGGGATCACCTCGTGGCCGGGCACGGCGCGGGTGATCCGCGCTCAGGTGCTGACGCTGAAGGAACGTCTCTACGTCGACCGCAGCCGGGCCCTCGGGGCATCGAACGGGCACCTGATGTCGCGTCACATCTTCCCGAACGTGGCGCCTCTGATCCTCGCCAACCTGACGCTCACCGTGCCGATCGCGATCCTCTCGGAGACGACCCTCGCCTTCCTCGGGCTCGGTGACCCGCTGCGTCCCTCGTGGGGCCGCATGCTCGACGACGCCTTCTCGGCCGGAGCGCTGACCGAGAACGCCTGGTGGTACTACCTGCCGCCCGGCCTGTGCATCCTGCTCGTCGTGCTCGCGTTCACGCTCGTCGGGCATGCGCTCGAGGAAGTCCTCGACCCACGCCTCCGGGAGCCGAAGGGCCCGTGAGCGCGCAGCCGGAGGCCACGCCCGTCGGAGATCGGCCCGATCTCGCTGCCGGGCCCGCGGGGCCGCTGCTCTCGGTGCGCGACCTCCACGTCACCTACCGCGGGGAGGGGGGCGGCGTCCCGGCCGTGCGCGGGGTCAGCTTCGACCTCGACCGCGGCGAGACGCTCGGTCTTGCCGGTGAGTCGGGCTGCGGCAAGTCGACGATGGTGGGAGCGCTGCTGCGGCTGCTGCCCTCCGGGACGAAGGTCAGCGGCGAGGTGCTGCTCGAGGGCGAGGACGTGCTGGCGATGAAGCCGGGGCGGTTGCGCGCCGTCCGCTGGACCGAGGCGTCGATCGTCTTCCAGGGCGCGCTCCACACGCTCAACCCCGTCCACCGGATCGGGCGGCAGATGGCCGAGCCGATCGAGGTGCACGAGCCCAGCATCTCCTCGCGTGAGACGCGACGCCGGGTGGAGGAGCTGCTCGAGGTCGTCGGACTGCCGGCGCGGCGCGCCGACGACTATCCCCACCAGCTCTCGGGCGGCCAGCGCCAGCGCGTGCTGATCGCGCTCGCCCTCGCCTGCAACCCGAGCCTGCTCATCGCCGACGAGCCGACGACGGCGCTCGACGTGATGGTGCAGGCGCAGGTGCTCCAGCTGCTCGAGGACCTGCAGAAGGAGCTCGGGCTCGCCGTCATCTTCATCACGCACGATCTCTCGACCCTCTCGTCGGCGTGTCGCCGCCTCGCTGTCATGTACGCAGGGCGCATCGTCGAGGACGGCCCGAGCAGGGAGGTCTTCCGGGAGGCCGCCCACCCGTACACAGAAGCTCTCTCGGCGGCCTTCCCGGTGATCGGTGACATGCGGTTCCGGATGAAGCCCTCGGGCCTCGGCGGCGACCCTCCCGACCCGCGCGAGATCCCGCCCGGCTGCCCCTTCCATCCCCGCTGCCCGGTCGTGGAGCCGCGCTGCGCCACGACGGCAGTGGAGCTGTGGCCGACGGGCCGGCCGGAACACACGGCCTCATGTGTCCGCGTCCTCGAGGGCACATCGTGACGGAGCCGCTGCTCGAGGTCCGCGACGTCCACGTCCGCTTCCAGGGGCGGAAGGGCACCGTTGCGCGGGCCGTCGACGGCGTCGACCTCGAGGTGCGCCCTGGCGAGGTGCTCGCCCTCGTCGGCGAGTCGGGATGCGGCAAGACCACGCTCGCACGCGCGATCCTCGGCCTCGAGCGGCCCGTCGAGGGCGAGGTGCGCTTCCGCGGCGCCCCGCTCGCATACGACAACGCGGCGCTGCGCCGCTATCGGCGCGCGGTGCAGATGGTGTTCCAGGATCCGACCGGGTCGCTCAACCCGAGGCAGACGATCTACGAGGCCGTGGCGGAGGGCCTGCGCATCCAGAAGGTCGGAGGCGACGAGGTCGTGAGGGTCGCCGATGCGCTCTCGCGCGCCGGGTTGCGTCCTCCCGAGCGGTTCATGCCGCTGTATCCGTACGAGGTCTCCGGCGGCCAGCGTCAGCGGGTGGTGATTGCCGGCGCGATGGTGTTGCAGCCCGAGCTCCTCGTCGCCGACGAGCCCGTCTCGAGCCTCGACGCCTCGGTGCGGGGCGAGATCCTGGAGCTGATGCTCCGGCTCGTGCAGGACACCGGGGTCGCGATCCTCGTCGTCACGCACGACCTCGGGCTGGCGTGGAACATCGCCGATCGGATCGCGGTCATGTACCTCGGCCGCATCGTCGAGCAGGGCACGACCGAGGAACTGCTCGACGACCCCCGTCACCCCTACACCCGCGCTCTGCTGTCGGTCGTCCCCGAGGTCGAGCAGATGCGGCCGGAGATCCTCCAGGGCGAGGCGCCCGACCCGACGCGGATCCCGCCCGGCTGCCGGTTCCATCCGCGCTGCCCGCTCGTCGCCTCGGGAGAGACGGCGCGGCTCGGGATCGAGGCGCGGTGCACGGGCGAGGACCCGTCTCTGCGGGCGGTCGGCGACGCGGCGGAGCTCTCGGTGCACGCGGCGGCATGCCACGCGGTGGGGGAAGCCCGGACGACCGGCTGAAGCCGGTCGCCGCCCTTCAGGCGAGGAACCGCGGATAGGTGCGCTCGAACCGCCGCTCCCTGTGGAACGTCGCATCCTCCGCCTCTGCGCCGACCTCCTCGGCGACGAGCTCAAGGACGACGTGGTAAGCGTCCGCGTCCGAGCGGACGTCGAGCGTCGCCTCGGTGCGCACGTCGGCCTCGGGCCAGGTGATGCGATAGGTCGACCGGCCACGCGCCCAGGCGGCCGCGGGGTCGTCCTGGGAGACCCCGACCGTGCCCTCGTAGCGCTCCTCGACGCGGGCTCCGTACGGCGCCTCGTAGTCTGAGCCGTAGCTCGTCACCGCGCGGGCCTCGTGCCCGATCTGGTCGTCCTCGAACCTCCAGACGGTGGGAGGCTGCTCGGAGTCGGCCTCCGGCGCGTGCGTGTCCCTGCCGTTCGTCGGTGGGAGGCTCGGGGGCGGGAGCAGCGACGGGCCTCCGAGCACCGGCAGCACGAGCTCGACGCTGCCCCGCTCGACCTGCAGCGGGGCGCCACTCGGGGGCGGCCAGTTGTTGGGCCAGTCCGAGCCTGCGAGCGCGAGGCGCACCCGGTGTCCGGGCTCGAACACCCACGAGGTCGCCTCCAGCTCGAGCTCGACCTCGGTCAGGACGCCGGGCTCGAGCGCCACGGGGACATCATGACCATGACGATGGGTGAGGTTGAGCAGGCCGCGGCAGGCGAGCGCCGAGGTGCCGTCGGGGAAGACGTCGCAGAGCCGCACCCCGAGGTAGGCGACCGGCACCGCCGAGGTGACCGTCAGGCGCACGCGTGGGTGACCCATCACGTCGAGGCCGGACTCGAGCGGCTCCCAGTCGTAGGTGAGCGAGAGCGCGTCGTCGAGGCGCTGGTCACCCGGTAGGCCCCACGGGAGGCGGGCGGCGCACGAGATCCAGGCCGCGCGGCCGACGTCGCCGCGTACGTGGATCGTGTCGACACCGGCTCCGGTGGGCCGCAGCACGTGCTCGGACAGGCGCTCCGGCGGCCACGTCGCCTCGCTGCACCACTCGCCGCGCATCTCGGCGAGGTCGGGCGCGGGACGGGTCGAGCGGCGGGCGAAGACGGCGATCGGCGGCTCATCGTCGATGCCGTTCCTCTCGTCGGCGAGCCAGCGCCGGAACCAGCGGATCAGCTCCGGAATCAGGTCGATGTGCGGGCCTGGGAGCGCGGTGGCGGTCGAGCCGTGGCCCCAGGGGCCGAGGATGACCCGCTTCGGGCAGGTCAGCGCCTCGAAGCCGCGGAAGGCGATGTTCGTGTACCCGTCGGCCCAGCCCGCCACGATCAGGGTCGGGCACCCGATCCTGCCGTAGTCCGGCCGCACCGATCCGTGCCGCCAGTAGGGCCCGTCGGCCTGCTCCTCGAGCCAGCGCAGGAGCCAGGGCTCGACCTCGTCGACGCGGCGTCCCCATTCCTCCCGCCAGCCGTCACCGAAGACGGCGGGCACGGGGGGGAGCGCGTTGCCCGCGACCATGTACAGCACCCAGTCGACGAGGTCGACCGCCTTGAGCGCGCCGCCCATGTAGTGGACGTCGTCCGTGTAGCGGTCGTCGGAGGCGTAGATCGGCGCGATCGCGCCGAGAGCGGGAGGGCGCAGGCAGGCCACCTGGAGCGAGTTGAAGCCCGACCAGGAGGTGCCGTACATGCCGACCCGGCCGTTCGACCATTCCTGCGCTGCGAGCCAGGCGATCACCTGGCAGATGTCGTCGAGCTCCGTGGCCGTGTACTCGTCGGTGGAGAGGCCGGCGGAGGAGCCGGTGCCGCGGATGTCGAGCCGGCAGACGGCGAGCCCGCCTTCCTCGCACAGCCGCTCGTACTCGGACGAGTACGCGGCCGTGAGGTCGTCCATGCGGTACGGGAGAGCTTCGAGCACCACGGGTGCCGGCAGCCGTTCCGGCAGCCACAGCTGTGCCGCGAGGCGCGTGCCGTCGGCGACGGTGATGGAGGCGCGTCGGTGCTCCATCGCCCAATCCTCCCAGGTAGGGTCGCGGAGCGGTGCACCTGCAACCGACAGCCGAGCAGATCGCGCTTCGGGCCGAGGCGGCCGCGTTCAGTGCCACGTTGCGCCCCCTGCTCGATGCCGACCCGGAGTGGTGGCGCCAGGGAATGCTGTCGGACGGCGACTCGGTCGCCGTCAACCGGGCGCTCGGCGAGGCCGGCTGGATCGGGATGTCATGGCCCGTCGAGCTCGGCGGGCGTGGCCTCTCGCGGCTCACGGCGACGCTCGTGGAGGAGGTCTTCGGCTACCACTGGCTGCCGCTCTCGTCCTACCTCCTCTCGTACAAGACGATCGGCGCCGCGATCGAGCGGTTCGCCTCGCGCGCGCTCGTCGAGCAGCTGCTTCCACCGATCGCGCGCGGCGAGCTCGTCTTCTGCCAGGGCTTCTCGGAGCCGGGAGCGGGCAGCGACCTCGGCTCGCTCACGACCCGGGCCGAGCACCACGGCGACACGTACGTCGTCACGGGCCACAAGATCTGGACCTCGAGCGCCCAGCTCGCCGACTGGATCTACCTGGCGGTACGCACCGATCCTGCTGCGAAGCACCGTGGAATCTCGGTGCTCGTGTGCCCCGTCGACACACCGGGCATCGAGGTGCGCACGTTTCCGACGCTCGGCGGCGGCTTCCTCTGCGAGACCTTCCTGGACGGCGTCGAGATCCCCGCCGCGAACCTCGTCGGCGAGGTGAACGGCGGCTGGGACATCCTCATGTACACGCTCGACTTCGAGCGCGTGACGGCGGAGAAGGTCGGCGGCGCGGCGTGGGTGCTCGACGCCGTCGAGGAGCGGCTGCGGGCGACCGACCGCCTCGACGGAGAGGCGCGGCGGCGGCTGCTTCGCCTGCGCGGCGAGCTCGAGGCGGCCCGGCTGCTCTCGTTCCGCGCGGCGGACACGCTCGACCGCGGGCTCCCCGGCAGCGCCACGTCCGCGATGGCGAAGCTCGCAGGGGCGCGCCTGATGCAGAAGGTAGGGGACGCGTCGATCGACCTGCTCGGCCTCGAAGGCCTCGGCGATGCCTCACCGGAGGCCGCGATCCAGGGCCGCGCGGCGGCGCTCTATCGCGCGTCGGTCGGCTCGACGATCGCGGGCGGCACGGCCGAGGTGCAGCAGCTCGTGATAGCCCGGCGGGGGCTGGGCCTCCGATGAGCCTGCCGCTCGCAGGAGTGCGCGTCGTCGAGGTCGCGCAGTACGTGGCCGGGCCGCTCGCCGGCTCGCTCCTCGCCGAGCTCGGCGCGGACGTGATCAAGGTCGAGCCGCCTGGCGGCGATGCCTACCGGCAGGTGATGCCCGTGGGGGACGAGACCGGCCGGTTCTTCGTCCCCCTCAATCGCGGGAAGCGCTCGGTCGTCCTCGATCTCAAGTCGCCGGCCGGGCAGTCGGCGCTGCGGAGGCTCGTCGCCACTGCCGACGTGGTCGTCCACAATGCGCCACCGGCCCGGGCGGCCGCCTTCGGGCTCGCCTGGGGCGACCTCCATGAGGCGTTCCCGGCGCTCGTCGTCGGCGTCGTCACCTCGTTCGGCCCGCACGGCCCGCTCGCCGGCCTGCCCGCCTACGACCTCGTCGCCCAGGGACGCTCGGGCCTGCTCACCTCACACGCCTCGGCGGGCGACGGGGTGCCCGTGCGTGCCGGTGGCATCCCGATGGCCGATCTCACGGCAGGGCACCTGCTCGCGGCCGGCGTGCTGGCAGCGCTCGTGCGCGCGCGCACGGTGGGCGAGGGGCAGCTCGTCGAGGTCTCGTTGCTCGGTGCCGCCCTCGCGGTGCAGATCCAGGATCTCGTCTGGCTCGACGGCGAGGCCGCCGGGCCTGCCGCGGCCGCGACCCGAGCCGACCTGGCCGCACGCGCCGACGAGATCGCCGGCGGCCTCGCGATGAACCCGTACTACCGCTGCTACGAGGCAGCCGACGGCTTCCTCGTGGTCGCGTGTCTCAACCTGGCCCAGCGGCGCGCGTTTCTCGGCCTCTTCGGGCTCGAGGATCCCACGATCGCGGCGCCCGACCTCGTGCCGGACGACCCGGCGGCGCTCGAGGCGAAGCAGCGTGTGACCGCGGCGATCGAGGCGGAGATCGGCGCCGCAGCGGTGGAGGCGTGGCTCGCGAGCCTCGGTGCAGCGGGCGTGCCCGCAGGGCCCGTTCTGGCCCGTGAGACGGTGCACGCCGACCCGCAGGTGCGGGCGAACGGCCTCCTGCAGGACGTCGACCAGCCGGGGCTCGGGCCGGTCACGATGCTCGGTGCCGTCTTCCGGGTCGACGGCGCAGAGCGGGGGCCGATCGGCCCGGCGCCGGTGCTCGGCGCGGACACGGACGACGTGCTGGCCGAGGTGGGCGCATGAGGTTCACGGTCGACCCCGAGCTCGAGCTCTTCGCCGAATCCGTGCGCGGCGCGCTCGCAGGGTGGGAGGCGCCGCTCGAGCCCGTCTTCGGCGAGTGGCAGGACGACCGCGACGACGATCTCGCGGCGCGACTCAGCGCGGTCGGCTGGGGGGAGCTCTGGAGCGACCCGGGCCTGCTCGGGCCTGCCGTGGCGGGTGGGATCGAGCTGGGACGGGCCGTTGCGCCGCTCTGCCTCGTGGACGAGGCGACGCTGGGCGTGCCGCTCGCCGTCGGCGGCCGGGTGCGGCACGGCGAGAGCCGCGTCGAGGGCGGGGAGCGGGAGCCGACCCTCGACGGCACCGGCACCCTGCGCGGTGTCGGCGCGTCGTCGCCACAGGATCCGGCGCGCCTCCAGGCGTGGGGGGCGGTCACGCTCGCCTACCTCGCGGGGCTCTCCGACGGCGCGCTCGGCAAGGCCGTCGAGCACGCGCAGGCCAGGGAGCAGTTCGGCGCTCCGCTGGCCGCTCTGCCGGCGGTGCAGGGCCGCCTCGCCGATGCGGCGCTCGCCCGCGACGGCCTGCTCCTCTGCGCCTGGGCCGCAGCCGTGCCGGACGCCGGCTTCCCGGCGGCGGCGCTCGCCTGGGCGGGAGGCGCCTGCCGCGAGGTGACCGCTCACGTCCAGCAGGTGCACGGCGGCGTCGGCTTCGCGCTCGAGGGCGGCATTCACCGCTCCTACCGCCGCGCGAAGACCGTGCAGGTGTGGATCGAGGCGCTGCTCCGCGAGCTCGGCTGAGCCGCCCCGCTACGAGAGCAGCCGCAGCAACAGCGGTGCCAGGATGATCTTCAGGATCATCGCGAGAGGGACGACGGTCGCATAGGCGACGTTGACGTCGGTGTCGTCCTCGGTCTGCTCGGACGCGTAGGCCAGCACCGCGGGCTGGGTCTGCATCCCGGAGACGATCCCCGTGAGCGTCCTCGCCGGGAGGCGGAGCACGAGCGTCCCGATCAACACGGTCGCGAGCGATGCGGTGGCGGCGACGACGACCGCGGCTGCGATCACCCCGAGCGCGTCCAGGCTGAGGATCGTGTCGCCGAACGCGTCACCCGCGTTGACGCCGATCCCGGCGAGGAAGAGGACGGTGCCGAGCTGTCGCAGGGTCAGGTTGGCCGAGTGGGGCAGCTGCCAGACGATCGGCCCGGTGCGCCCGACCGCACCGAGGACGAGGCCGACGATCAGCGGCCCCCCGGCGAAGCCGAGCGCAAAGCTGCCGCCGCCGGGAAGCGGCACGTTGATCGCACCGAGCAGGAGGCCGAGCGCGACGCCGACGCTGATCGAGAGCACGTCGAGCTCCCGCAGCTCGCGATACGAGTCGCCGAAGAGCCTGGCGGTCTCGGTCATCCGGTCGGGCGGGGCGACGACGCGGACGCGGTCGCCGAGCTCGAGCACGAGCCCGGGGGCGGCGACCATGTCGACGTCGCCGCGGCGGACGCGGGTCACCGTGGCGCCGTGCTTCTCCTGCAGGTCGAGGTCGGCGATCGTCAGGCCCGCCACGGCGCGGTGCGAGACGACCATGCGCCGGAAGTCGACGTCGCCGCGATCGAGCTCGACGTGCTCCGCGCTCTCGCTCCCGAGCTGGGCGACGACCTCCGCGACGGCACGATCGGTGCCGACGACCGTGACGAGATCGTCGGGATGGAGCTCGACCTCGTCGTCCGCCACGAACTGCACCTCGTCTCGCTCGACCCGGCCGAATGCGACGGCGTCGCCGCTCTCCGCCTGCAGCTCGCCGAGCGTGCCGAGGCCGGCATGCTCGACGAGCGCCGTCCGCACGACGATCTCGGTTCCGTCCTCCGGCGCCTCTTTCGGTCCCCGGCGCCGCATGATCAGGAAGACCGCCAGCAGCGCGATCGTCACCCCGATCGGGTAGCCGAGCGAGTAGCCGACGAGGATCTGTCCGGATGCTGCGTCGAAGCTCTGCTCGGGCACCATTCCCTTCAGCGCCTCGAGCGACGCAGCCAGCGCGGGAGTGTTGGTGAGACCGCCCGCGTACGCACCCGCCGTCGCCTCGGGGCCGAGGCCGACCGCGAGCCCGGTCGCCGCGATCGTGCCCGCCGCCGTGACCACGGCCACGAGGACGGCGATGTTCGCGCCCACGCCGCGGCGCCGCAGTGCCGTGACGAAGCCAGGCCCTGCCGCCAGTCCGACCGTGTAGACGAACAGCACGAGGCCGAGCGTCCACAACGAGCGTGGCACCTTCAGCAGCGGATCGGCCATCCCGAACGCGAGGCCGGCGAACAGAACCGCCGCGACGCCGAAACCGAACCCGCCGACCCGGATCCGGCCCGCGAGGTAGCCGACGGCCGCGACGACGAAGACGAGGAGGAGCGGGTCGTCGCGGAGCAGGCTCACGGTGCCACCGAGCCTAGCTTCGCCTCGCCGCAATGGACAGCTGGGGAGCGATCGTCACAGATCGGGCGTAATGGACAACTGGTCGGAGGCTGCCGTGCGCTCTAGCCTGGGAAGCCATGCGTGCTGCCCTGCTCCTCGCCGATCCCGACCCGCACGAGCCGGGCTATCTCGAGCGCAACCTGAGCTCGGACGGGTTCGACGTCGTCGAGGCGGGCCGGAGCTCGCAGGCCCTCGACATCGTCGAGCGGGCCAGGCCCGACATGGTGCTCGCCGGCGAGGCCGAGCTGTGCGCCCGGTTGCGCGAGGGGGAGCCCGGCCGGCGCTGGGACCGCAACATCCCGGTCATCGTTCTGACGGCGGCGGGCGCCGACCCCGTCGAGCGTGTGCGTGCGTTCGAGCGCGGAGCCGACGACGTCGCCGAGCGCGAGCTTTACCCCGAGCTCGTGGCGCGGATCCGCGCGGTGCTGCGGCGGGCGGCCGCCGGTCCCGCCGACGTCATCGAGGCCGGTGAGCTCGTCGTCGACCGCCGCGCAAGGCAGGTGCGGGTGCGAGGCATCCCTGTCGCCCTCGCGGGCCGCGAGTTCGACCTCGCGGTGCGGCTCGCGAGCGATCCGAGCCGGGTGTTCACGAAGGACGAGTTGCTCAGGGACGTCTGGGGCTATCGGGGCCGTCTGGTCACGAGGACGGTCGATTCCCATGCCTCCCGCCTGCGCAACAAGCTCCGGGCCGCCGGCGCGGAGCTCCCGTACGTGGTCAACGTCTGGGGCCGCGGCTACCGGCTGCTCGAGTGAGTCCCGCTACTAGCTCGCCGGGCCGCGATGTGAGAGGCTGCAGTCCGGATGGACGTCCTATTTCCCACCGCCGCGCTCCCCGGCGACCTCTCGCGGTACGTCTACGGGACGACGCGCCTCGGGGACGAGAGCATCGCGCTGCCCCAGCGCCTCGGGATCGCGCGAGAGGCGATGGACGCGGGTGCCTGGTTCCACACGAGCGAGATGTACGGCGATGCGCTCCGCGTGCTCGGCCTGGCCTTCGACGAGGACCGCGCGCACGTTCCGAAGCTCATCGTCAAGCTGGGAACCGACAGCGTCGACGAGGTTCGGGCGACGCTGCTCCGGAACATCGCTCCTCTGGGCGTCGAGCGGGTCGACCTCGGCCAGCTCTGTCTCGGCGGTGATCTCGCAGAGCAGTTTGCGAGCGGCGGCCCGGCCTACGACGACCTCCGTGCTCTGCAGGCCGACGGCCTCGTCGGTCACTACGTCGTCGAGGTCTTTCCCTGGACGAGCGACACGACCTTGCGCGCAATCGTGGGCGGACACGCCGAGCGCCTGATCGGCGGCTGCATCTTCTACCTCAACCCGCTGCAGCGCTTCGCCTCGAACCCGCTGTGGGATGTCCTCGTGGCACGGAGGGTGCCGATCATCGCGATGCGGACGGTGGCGGGCGGAGACGTCCACCGCCTCCGTGACGTGCCGGGCGCCGCGTGGAAGGAGTATCTCCAGCGGCGTGCCGTGGAGGTCGCGCCGATCTTCGAGCGCTCCGGGGTGGAGAGGTGGTCCGCGTTCTGCATCCGCTTCGCGCACTCGATTCCAGGGGTGCGCGCGACCGTCGGCTCCACGAGCCGCTCGGCGGCGTTGGCAGAGCTCCTGGCGGCGAGCTCGGGCGAGATCGAGCCGCTCCCGGAGGACATCGTGAACGACATCTTCGCCCTGCAACGGCGCTGGTCTGCGGACACCGATGCGCGAGCGGAGCCCTGGACGATGTAGCACGCTCCCGGCCGCTAGCCCGCCTTCCGTACCCCCGTCACCACGATGTACCGGCGCTCCACGCTCACGCCGTCGTCCGTGCGGTGGCTCTCGAAGTACGCCTCCATGGCAGCATCGAGCTCGGCGCGGCGTTCGTCGTCGAGAGACGACCACAGGGTGAACGACGGCCCGAAGTTGTCGCGGAAGACCTCCCACATCTCACCGCCGTGGTCGCCCTCGTGGGGCGTGTCGAGCTCCTCGAACGACAGCTCGAAGGCGTCGCCGAGCATCGCCTCGACGTAGGCCTCGTCACCCCACTGGAACGGTGATCCGGCGCCGGGCGGCGGAGCCGGCATGAACGGCGACATCGTCGTGAACATCTCGCCGACGCCGCTGTCGCGCCGCCAGGCGGTGAGGCCGATGCGCCCTCCCGGCCGGCAGACGCGGGCGAGCTCGGCTGCGACCCGCTCGTGGTCGGGCGCGAAGATCACGCCGACGGAGGAGGAGACGACGTCGAACGAGGCGTCGGCGTAGTGGAGATCCTGGCAGTCGGCCACCTCGAGCGTCAGGTCGAGGCCGTGCTCCTCGGCCCGGCGTTGTGCCGTCTCGACGAGCGTCGGCGAGAGGTCGGATCCCGTCACGACCGCTCCCGCGCGCACGGCGTGAAACGCGACGTCGCCCACGCCGCAGGCGAGATCGAGCCAGTGCTCGCCGGGAAGGGGGGAGAGGCGCTCGACGAGGGCGAGGTGCATGTCGCTGATCAGGTCGGCGATGTTCTCGAAGGGGGCCGAGCCCCACATCGCAGCGTGACGGCTCGTGAGCTCCTCGAATGCCATGTGAGTTCCTTTCGTCGCCGGGTCCAGTCCAGTATGAGGGTCGGGGGACCACGCGAAAAGCCCTGTCGCGGTAGGAGGACCCGCTGCGGATAGCGTGCGCCGATGGGCCCGGGTCGCCGCGTGAAGCTGCTGACGCTGTTCGCGACGGCGCTCGGCTCGGCGCTCGCGTTTCTCGACACGACGGTCGTGATCGTGGCGCTGCCGCGGATGGAGGAGGATCTCGGCCTCGGCCTGACGGGGCAGCAGTGGGTCTACCTGGCCTACGCCCTGTCCCTCTCGGCCTTCTACCTCGTCGGCGGCGCGATCGGCGACCGGGTCGGGCTCCGGCGGACGTTCGTCGTCGGCGTCGTCCTCTTCGCGCTGGCTTCACTGCTGACCGCGCTGGCGCCGAACGAAGGCGTGTTGATCGGCGGGCGCGCCCTCCAGGGCGTGGGCGGCGCCGTCCTCACGACCACGAGCCTTGCCCTGCTCCGGGTGACCTGGGCCGGGGAGGCGGGCCGGGCGATCGGCCTGTGGACCTCCCTCACGAGCCTCGCCACTGTGGGAGGGCCTGCGCTCGGGGGCGTCATCGTGCAGACGTTCTCGTGGCGCTGGGTCTTCCTGATCAACGTGCCGCTCGCGGCCGTCACGATCGCGCTCGCGCTCGCAGGACGCGGGGAGGACGAGCGCACGCAGGGCCGCTCGACACTCGATCTCGTGGGGTCGGCGCTCGTGGCCATCGCGCTGGTCGGGATCAGCTACGCGCTCGTCGAGGTCCGCGAGCAGGGGCTCCGGCAGGTGCTGCCGTTCCTCGTGGTCGGCATCGTGGCGCTCGTCGGCCTCGTCGTCTGGACGCTGCGTGCCCACGATCCGGTGGTGCCGCCGTCGCTTCTGCGCGTTCCCGGCCTTGCCGCCGCGAACCTCGTCACGCTCGTGATGTACGCCGCTCTCGGAGCACACCTGCTGTTCCTGCCGGTCTACGTGCAGTTCCTCGGCTTCTCGCCGCTCCTTGCCGGGCTCGTGTTCGCGCCGCCGAGCATCGGTCTGATCCTGCTCGCGCCTCGCTTCGGGCGGTACGCCGACCGCAACGGCCCGCGGCTTCCGATCGCCGGCGGCGCTGCGACGATCGGGGTGGCGGTGCTCCTGCTGGTTCCCACCACGACCCGCGCCGACGCATGGACCTGGGGGGTGGCTGCGGTCTGCCTCTTTGCGCTCGGCCTGCCTGCGGTCGTGGCGCCCATCACCGCTGCGGCTCTGTCTCCTGCCCCCGAGGATCTCGCGGGCGTCGCAGCAGGGCTCAACCAGACCGTGGCGCGGGTAGGGGGCATTCTCTCGGTTGCCGCCATCGGAGCGCTGGCCGGTGCCGTGTTCGTGCAGCGAGGGGGAACGGGCGACACTCCTTTCGACCCGCACGCGACCGGGTCGGCTCGTGCTGCGGGCGTGGACGCGTTCCACGCCGTCGTGCTTTCCGTGTCGGGGCTCGCATTCGCGGCGGCGGCGCTGGCGCTGCTCCTGCTGCGCTCCTCTGCCCGGGGCGGGGATCGGCGGCTTTTCCGACGTCAGAGCAGCACACCCTCGAGCGTGAGCAGCGCCACCTTGCGGTCGAGCCCGCCCCCGTAGCCGACCAGGCTGCCGTTCGCGCCGACGATGCGGTGGCAGGGGAGGACGATCGGCACCGGATTGCGGTTCATGATCGTGCCGACGGCGCGGGCAGCCCTCGGGTTGCCGGCACGTTCGGCGAGCCGCGCGTAGGTGGCGGTCTCACCGAACGGCACGCGCGCGAGCTCGTGCAGGACACGCTCGCTGAACGGTGTCAGCCCGCGCAGGTCGAGTGCCAGGTCGAAGGCGTGGCGGCGGCCCTCGAAGTACTCGTCGAGCTCGCGGTGCACCCGGTCGACCCGGGCGGGCGACCGCAGCACCCGTCGGCCTGCGAGGCGCGCGATCCGCTCCAGCTCGGCGTCCGGATCCGGATCGAACGAGATGCGGAGCAGCCCGCGCTCGGTCGCGGCGACGAGCAGCCGTCCGAGAGGGCTGTCGACGAGGTCGTAACCCGCATCGAGCAGGCCGCTGCGGGCGGCGGCGTCGCGGAAGCGGCGGTCGAGATCGGCGGGAACGCTCATGTGCTCTGCTCCTTCCGCAGCCGGCGCACCCCGGTCGACGCGGCCTGGCGGGCCGCCTCCGGGCTCGAGTCGAGCACCGCTGCGATCTGGTCGTAGGTGAGGTCGTAGCCGTAGCGGAGCACGACTGCGGCACGCTCCTTCGGCGGCAGCCCGTCCGTGAGCTCGCCGAGATCCTCGTGGGCCGGCCTCGTGTCCTCGTGGGCGAGCTCCGGCAGCTCGGCCGTGGGCCGTGCGCGGCGGTGCACGTCGATTGCCACGCGCGAGGCGATCGTCAGCACCCACGCCCGCAGGTGCTCGCCGTGGTCGAGCCGGTCGTAGGCCCGCAGGGCGCGCAGAAAGGTCTCCTGAAACGCGTCGTCGGCCCGGTCGCGGCCGAGCTTGCGGCGGAGCAGGCCGAGCACCTCCGGGCTGTGCTCTGCGTAGAACGTCTCGAACGGCGGAATGGCCATCGCGCTCATCATCACGTCTAACGCCGGTGGACGGCCTCGCGTGAGGTCGGATCTGTGAGACTTGACCCGTGCGAGTCGCCGTCGTCGGACATGTCGAGTGGATCAGGTTCGCCCGGGTCGACCGGTCGCCTGCTGCGGGAGAGATCGCCCACTCGACGGACGAGTGGGAGCAGGCGGGAGGGGGCGGCGGAGTGGCCGCCATCCAGCTCGCGTTGCTGGCCGAGGAGGCGCACCTGTTCACCGCCCTCGGCGACGACGAGCTCGGCCGGCTCTCGAGAGCCGAGCTCGAGGAGCGCGGCGTTCACGTGCACGCCGCGACCGACGCCCGTGGGCAGCGGTGGGCGTTCACCCATGTAGACGAGGTGGGGGAGCGAACGATCACGACGGTCGGGCCGAAGCTGCGGCCGTCGGGAGGCGACGACCGCCTGCCGTGGCACGAGCTCGAGGGCATGGACGCGGTCCTCTTCATCGCCGGCGACGTCGAAGCGCTGCGCCGCGCTCGCCGCGCCCGGGTGCTGACGGCGACAGCGCGGGATCTCGACATCCTCCGGCGCGGCTCCGTCGAGCTGGATGCGCTGATCGGCAGCGGCGAGGACGAGGCGGAGCGCTATCACGCCGGAGAGCTCGATCCCGAGCCGCGGCTCGTGATCACGACCTCCGGTGCCCTCGGCGGCTGGATGCAACCCGGTGGGCCGTACACGGCGGCGCCGCTCCCCGGCCCACGGGAGGACACCTACGGGTGCGGCGACTCGTTCATGGCGGGCCTCACCTTCGCGCTCGGCTCGGGGCTCGAGCCGCACGACGCGGTCGCGTTCGCCGCCCGCTGCGGCGCGGCGGCGCTGACAGGCCGCGGTGTGGCGCCCCAGGCCGTCTCGCTCTAGGGGGAAGCCGACCTGCCGTTGTCGGGGCATGTCACGCGGTGACATGTCAGTATCGGCCAATGGGCAAGCCGGAGATCCCGTCGGTCGACGTCGAGACGATTCGCTCGGCAACGGGCGCGTGGGCGACCGGCGTCGTCGTCGTCACCGCCACCCATGCCGACGGGCGCGACGCCGGCCTCGTGATGGTGAGCCTCGCGCCGGTCTCGCAGGAGCCGCCGCTCGTGCTCTGGAGCGTCGACCGGGGCTCCGGCAGCCTGGACGTCTGGCTCGAGGCGCCCGGGTTCGCGCTGCACCTGCTCGCCGTCGACCAGGAGGATCTCGCGTGGCGGTTCGCGCGCAAGGGCGACGCGAAGTTCGAGGGGCTGACGCCGGCGCGAGGCGTCGTCGGAGCCCCGCTGCTCGACGGCGCGGCGGCCACCATCGAGTGCCTCACGCATGCACAACACGACGGCGGTGACCACGTCATCCTCGTGGGCCGCGTCGTCGCCGCGACGGTGACCGATCGCCCACCTCTCGTCATGCACGCGGGCCGCATGTGCGGCCTCCCGCACCCCGATCCCGAAGGAGACTCACGATGAAGAGCCTGCTCGACGGCGCCGATCTCAAGCTCGGCACGTTCTCTGCGAACTGCTCGTCCGGCATGGCCGTGACGAAGATCGAGGATCGCTGGCAGGCGACGTGGGAGGACAACCTCCGGCTCGCGAAGGTCTGCGACCAGGTGGGAATCGACTTCATGCTCCCGATCGCCCGCTGGATCGGTTATGGCGGCGACACGAACTTCCACGAGGGCGTGCTCGACCCCGTCGCACTCGCGGCCGGGATCCTTTCCCACACGGAGCGGGTCGTGGCCTTCGCGACGATCCACACGGCGTTCAACCATCCGGTCGTGACCGCCAAGGCGATGGCGACCGTCGATCAGATCGGCAAGGGGCGCGCCGGGCTCAACATCGTGGCCGGCTGGAACAAGCCCGAGTACGACGCGATGGGCCTCGTTCTCCCGACCGATCACGACGACCGCTACGCGATGGCGGACGAGTGGTGGGACGTGGTCCGGAAGCTCTGGTCGGAGGACGGCCGCTACGACATCCCGGGCCGCTTCTGGGACCTGAAGGGCGTCGAGTCGAATCCGAAGCCCTACGACGGGCTGCTGCCGATCCTCAACGCCGGCTCGTCACCGCAGGGGCGCGACTTCGCCGCGCGCAACTCGAACGTCGTCTTCACGGTCGTCGGCGGCCCGGAGGACGGGGCCGGGGTCGTGGAGCAGGTGAAGGCGAACGCGCGCGACACCTACGGTCGCGAGGTCGGCGTCTTCACGCCGTCTTATGTCGTCTGCCGCCCCACGAAGGCGGAGGCGGAGGAGTACCACCGCTGGTACGCGGAGGAGAACGCCGACTGGGACGCGGTCGACAACCTGATGACGCTGCAGGGCCTGCACGCGCAGTCGTTCACGCCCGAGATGCTGGCGATGTTCCGCGGGCGCTTCGCAGGCGGCCACGGTGTCTGCCCTCTGATCGGCTCGCCGGACGACGTCGCGAACGAGATCGAGCGCTTCTGGGACGCCGGCTTCGCCGGCATGACGGTCGCGTTCGTGGACTACGTGGGCGAGATGGAGTACTTCGCCCAGGAGGTGCTGCCGCGACTCGAGGCGAAGGGGGTACGGCTACCGCGCTGAGGTGACGACCACCCGGGCCGTGGGGGGGGGGGGGGGGCCCGGCCCCCGGGGGGGGGGTTGGGGGGGGGGGCGGGGCGGGGGGCGCGGCCCCCCCCCCCCCCCGGGGCGCCCCCCCCCGGGGGGGGGCCCCCCCCCCCCCCCCC
>Ga0302299_10000480_pt1 | contig 21690 bp, 14 predicted proteins | sample III_Fen_N3_4_FD_198795 | JGI IMG/M metagenome (GOLD analysis project Ga0302299, IMG submission 198795) | Peat permafrost microbial communities from Stordalen Mire near Abisko, Sweden - III_Fen_N3_4 | ecosystem: Environmental > Terrestrial > Soil > Wetlands > Permafrost | place: Sweden: Abisko... | reverse complement strand
TCACCGTGGAGGGCGTCGTCTATGCCAACGGCGGCGGCGGTGGCGGTGGCTGTGGCCCGCAAGACGACTCATGGCCGTCCGGGACTCCCGGCCAAGCCGGTTCGACATCGACGGGACCCTTGTTTGCTGGCACGGGCGGAGCTGGTGGCAAGGTCGGTGGCGTTGGCGCTGGCGGATTGCAGACGATGCCGAGCAGGTATCGCGCGTCGACGCCGTCGGGGAGCGTGCCGGCGGTGCGCTTGCCCGAGAAGATCGCATGCCGAGCGTCCGCGCCGACGCCTAGCGCGGCCGCGCTGCCGCCCCTTGAGCAGGGTTCGCTACTGACGTGCCTTGCGCCGCGCCGCGTGGCGCGATGCGCCGCTTGCAGCGTCGACCATGGGTCGCGGTCACCGCGCTTGATGCGCCCGTCGCATACCAGACGCGCATTTGGGGGCCGCGTGCACGACGCGCGTAACCCGCCGTACCTCGCGTCGTAACCACCACCACTCGGGCCAGGTGCCGCGCGTTCGTGGCGCCCTGCGCGACAGCGCGTGACTGGCGCGCCCACCCTTCATCTTCGAAAAGGATCGTTCTCCATGTTTCTTCGCTCTACGCTCCTCCGTGCCGCCGCCGCGAGCGCGGTCGGCATCACAGCGACGTGCCTCATCGCGAGGCCGCTGTTGGCCGACGAGATCACGCCGCCGCCGGCATCCGTCGGCGCGGATGTCCCGGTGACCTACTTCGGACCACCACCTTCCTCGGTGGAGCCGGAGCTGATCGGGCCCCATCAGCTCATCACCGCGGGCACCGTCGACCTCCAGGCCGGGACGGTGAGGTTGCCGCTCTACAAGGGTCGCATGGCCGGGACCGGAAAGCCGGTCTGGTACGTGCTCACCGATACCAGCGACAAGGGTCAGGCCGACGCGCTCGGCATCAACTACTCGGCGAAGCTCGAATACGCAGCGGCGTGTAGAGCGGCACGCAACGCCTCGCTGGCAAACGATGGCTCGGTCGTGTTCGAGCAAGGTACGGTGGACTTCTCGCCGGTGCGCAAGGTCACCCCGGGAGCCGCGCCGAACGTGTTTCCGCCCAAGGAGTTCGAGCCGGGCTCGGTCGGCGACTCCGACTACAGCCCGCTGGTGCGCATCGGCGGCGTGATCTACAACGCCCCGATCGTCGCGTTCGGCGTGGAGGAAGATGACATCAACTTCTGCAGCGGAGATCCGGACTACAGCAAGGTCCACGACAAGGTCACGGCGATCTGCCCGTCGAAGAGCACGGTCACCCTGCGCCTCACCAACGGCTTCAGTTTCTCGCGCCCGATCGTCTATGTCAGCCTCGATACCAACGACAAGCTCGCGTCAGCGCTCGAGGCTGCCACGCTCGCACCTGGCCTGAGTGACGTCACGGTGGGCCGCGACGATAGCTTCACGAGCGGCGTCGAACGCTTGTTCAGCGTGATCAACGGCCCCACCAACACGACGCCGGGCGAGGTGAATCCGCAACGCCAGGGCTTCAACAGCGTGCTGCTCGGCGACGGCGCCGGACCGCTCAACGTGTTCGGCGGCATTCCGACCCTCGCGACGGACTACAGCCCGCTGTGGGACTTCAACCTGGGCGAGTGGACCCAAGAGGCCATCGACAATGGATACCGGTCGCGCATCACCGATGAGTTCACCTGGCTCGGCATGGTCGTGCGCGGCTTCGTCACCGGCCCCGGCGGCAAGCCCTACGGGTCGACCGGGATCATCATCAACTGCCCTCCCGTGATGCGCCTCCTCTGATCCAGGACCGCCATCGTGCAAGGAACCACCGCCATGAAGATTTTGCTCTCGGTCCCGGCCACGTCGCTCCTCGTCGCAACGGCGCTCGCCGGGTGCAGCAGCGATGACAACAACACGCCATCGGGGACAGATGACCCGCGGACCGGCCCGCAGTGCGCGCTGCCTGCCGCCGGGCGCAACCCCACCGACACCGGCGACATCCTGAACGAGATCGCGCCGCCCCCGGCGTCGATCGGCGCGGACGTCCCCGCGACCTACTTCGGTCCTCCCCCGTCGTCGGTGAACCCGAACCTCGTGGGTCCGTACACCGAGCTCAGGGCCGGAACCATCAACTTCGACGCCGCGACCATCACGCTGCCGCTGTACAGGGGTAGCGTGCAATCCACGGGGAAGGCGATCTATTACATCCTCACGGACACGAGCGATCGTGGGCTCGCGGACGGCCTCGGCCTCAACTATTCTGCGAAGCTGAAGTTCGCGAACGCCGGCCCCAGCACCGGTGTCAATGGCACGAACCCACCGGCCACGCTGCCCGCCCGCCAGGCGCACACGGCGCCCGACGCGACCCTGGTGTTCGACTCGGGCACGGTGAACTTCGCGCCGGCCCTGAGCGTCAGCCCGGGGACCGCGCCGAACTACTTTCCTCCTGCCGCAGTGCAACCCGGTTCGATCGGTGACAGCGACTACACGCCGATCGTGTACGTCCAGGATCAGGCCGTGGTGTACAACGCGCCCGTCGTCGCGTACGACGTCACGGCGGACGATATCAGCTTCTGCGATGGCAACGTGGACCACACCAAGGTCCATGACAAGGTCGTCGCGATCTGCCCGCGCGACGGCACGGTGACGCTGGCGCTCACCCAGGGCTTCAGCTTCGGAAAGCCGGTGTTCTACCTCAGCACGGATGCGAGCGATCCGCTCCCCGCCGCGCTCGAGCAGGCGACCTTCGCTCCCGCCCTTCAGAACATCCGGGTCGGCGGCGATGACAGCGCGTTCAGCGCGATCGAGCGCATCTTCTCGTTCATTAACGGCCCGACCAACGTTGGCACCGGCAGCGTCGTGAACCCGCAGCGCCAGGGTCTGAACAGCGCGATCAAGGGCGAGGGTGGGCCGCTCAACGTGCTCGGCGGCATCCCCCACGTCGCGACGGACTACAGCCCGCTGTGGGACTTCAACCTGGGCGAGTGGACCCAGGACGCGATCGCCAAGGGCTACCGGTCGCGGCTCAACGAGGAGTTCGAGATCCTCGGCTTCGTGCAGCGCGGCTTCGTGACCGGACCTGGCGGCCGCCCGTGGGGCTCGACCGGACTCGTCGTCAACTGCCCGATCGTGCACCGCTTCCTGTGACGCTGCGGCGTGGCCGGCGACGCGGGACGGGTGGAACCGCGGCGAACGCCGCCGAGCAGGTCTAGCAATCGCGCATGGACTACCTCGACTCGATCCGCACGTTCGCGGCGGTCGCGAAGGCGGGCAGCTTCGCCGAGGCGGCGCGCAAGCTGCGATTGTCGCCGTCGGTCGTCACTCGATCGATCGCGCAGCTCGAGGCCCATCTCGGGATCTCCGTGCTCAGTCGAACCACGCGCGCGGTGCGGGTGACCGAGCGTGGCCGGATCTACCTCGAGCGCTGCGAGCAGATCCTCGAGGACGTGCACGGCGCCGAGCGGCTCGCCCGGGGCGAAGACTCCGAGCTACGCGGTGAGCTCACCGTGGCGGCGCCCGTGATGTTCGGGCGGCTGCACGTGTTGCCGATCGTCAGCGCGTTGCTCGCTGCGCACCGAGGGCTCGCGGTCCGGTTCGTGCTGTCCGACCGCAACGCGCACCTGGTCGACGACGGCGTCGACGTCGCGGTGCGGGTCGGCGCGCTCGCGGACAGCGCCGCGATCGCGGTCAAGCTGGCGGCGGTCCGCCGGGTCGTCGTCGCGAGCGCGGCGTACCTCTCGGCGCGAGGCACGCCGAACACGCCCGCCGACCTCGCGACGCACGACATCATCGCGTTCGACAGCATCGAGCTCACGAACGAGTGGCGATTCCGCGATGACCAGGCCGCGCGGGTGACTCCGCGGCTGATCATCAACAGCGCCGACGCCGCGATCGCGGCCGCGGAGGCCGGCCTGGGGATCACGCGCGTGCTTTCGTACCAGGTCCAGGCCTCGGTCCACGCAGGGCGCCTGGTCGCGTTACTCCCCACCTACGCGCCGCCCGAGCTGCCCGTGAACGCGCTGTACTCGGCACGTCGCGCGACGGCGCCCGGAGTCGCCGCGTTCGTCGCTGCGGCGAAGGCCCACTTCGACGCGGACCCGCCGAACGGCGCCCACGCGCTCGAGCGCGAGCACGCCAAGCCGCCGCGCAGGCTCGCAGAACGACCCTGACCGCGTCTCGGCTACACCCCTTGATGACCTGCGGGACGACCTGGCGAGCTGGCCTCGTCCACATCAATCACCCGGCCACGGCCTCCCACGGGAAGGCCGCGGGGATACCGTGGCCGACCCCAGCACACGGCCCGTCGCGAGCACCGCCGCCGCGTGCGCCAGACCCGCCCACGCCACGCGCCGCCGCTACGGCGCGGGCGCAACGAACATCGGCGGGCAGTTGACGATCGCGCCGGCGGCGCGCAGCCCGCGGATCTCGGGATCGGCGTTGCTCGGCCCGTCGGGCGCGGCGTTGACGACGAGTCCCGCGGTGAACAGCGCCTCGACGTCCTGGTGGGCGGTGATGCGCGTGCGCAGGCCGGCGTCGATCGCGGCCTGGGTCCACGCGACGGGGTGGACGTCCCACAGCGGGCTGTACTGGAGCGCCGAGCAGGTGTCCGGCACGGCCGGAACGCTGCACTCGGGCTCCTCGCGGATGATGTTGAGCGGATCGCCCTCGCCGGCGACGGCCGATTGCAGGCCCTGGCGCGCCGGGTTGGTCGCGCCGCGCGGGCCGTTGACGACCGGGATGATCGCCTCGCGCGCCGAGCGCGCCGGGTCGTCGCTGCCGACCTCGGGCGCGGCCGCGAGGTTGGGCGCGAACGTCGCCGCCTCGAGCGCCGCGATCTCGGGCACCGACGCCTCGGTGCTGAGGTAGAGGACGTCGCGGCCGTTGTAGAAGCCGGCCGTCAGGCGCAGGGTCGCGGTCATCGCTGCGAGGTCGATCGCGACGAGCTTGTCGTGGCGGCCGGTCGCGTTGGCGATCTGCGGGCCGTTGTACACGATGCCGTCGGCGCCCGCGAACAGCGGGCTGTACGCGCGATCGCCGATCGAGCCGGGCGCGGTGCCGGCGGCGAGCGGGAACAGGTCGGGGCCCGCGACGACGACGCGCGCCGGGCGAAAGTCGACCGTGCCCGGTACGCGCACGGCGAGGCCCGACGCGTCGCCGCCGCCGTGGCGCACGGTCGCGTGCTGGACGGCAGCGGTGCCGAGCGCGTGGCTGAGCTTGGGCGCCCAGTTGATGCCGAGCCGCTCGGCCTCGCCGAGGTCGGACGTGTCGGTCAGCACGTAGTAGACCGGCGCGGACCCGGGGCCGCGAGCGAGGTGGAGCGGCAACGTCACCAGATGGTTGGTGAAGTCGATGTGCGCGCTCGGCAGCTGGTCGGGGATGGACGGCGCGCCGGTCACCGCGGCAGTCGCGGTGGCGGTGGCCGCGTCGTCGGCGTGTGCGACGGCACAGCCGGCCAGGGGGAGCGTGACGGAGAGCAGGGAGAGCGAGGAGCGAGACGAGATCACAAGGCCTCCAGGAATGGGACGAGGCGGGCGGCGCGGCCGATCGGCGAGCGTCGTCGCTGGCCCGTTACGTCGGTGACGACGAGCGGTTTCATCGCCCGGTGAGCTCGGCGGCGCGGACCACGGGGAAGTCGATCTCGGTGTGCGCCACGAGGTTCACGAAGTTCGTGAACACGTTCTCGGCAACGAGCGCGACGATGTCGATGATCTGTGCATCGCTGTAGCCCGCGGCGCGAACCGCTTGCAGCTCCGCGTCGCTCACGTTGCCGCGGTTCTGCGCGAGGCCCGCCGCGAACGCGACCGCCGCGCTGGCCTTCGCGTCCAGCGACGTGCCGCGGCGATTGTGCGCGAGCTCGGCGGCGTCGAGCTTCGCGAGGTTGAGCCCGAGGTAGCTGTGCGCCGACAAGCAGTAGTCGCAGCCGTTGACCTGGGCGACGGCGAGCGCGATCCGTTCGCGGGTCTTGACGTCGAGCGTCTTGCCGAGCGCGCCGTTCATGGAGAGGTAGCCCTGCAGCGCGGCCGGGCTCAAGCCGACGAGACGAAACAGGTTCGGCACGACACCGAGTTGCTTGTCGACGGCGTCGAGCAGCGGCTGCGAGGACGCGGGGGCGGTTTCACGGCTGGGGACGGTGATGCGTGACATGGTGGGCTCCGGTGCCAGGGTTTGCGTGACGCCTTGATAGGTAGAGCCGATCCGCGTGATCGAGAATCGGCGTGGTTCGCAAGTCATCATTGCTGATGTAGCAATGACGGATGCACCGGCTCGACATGCGGCGGCGAGTGGTTCTCGCACGAGCCGCGTGCGGGGCCACGCTCGCTGCGAAGTAACCCGGCGCGATCGGAGACGTAGTCGAGCCGTCGACCCACGGTCGTGATGTCGACGAAAACGGTGAGCCACGCGCTCACCCAAGACGCGGCCGACACGGCCGCGCGATGAGGAGCTCTTGTCATGCGCACTGGAATTACGTTGTTACTGGGTGCTTCGAGCGTTGTTACGGGTTGCGTGGTCGCTGACCAGGCGGCCGATGAGCCAGCGGCCGTGTCGCAGGCGAGCCGCAGCCGCGGTCAGGTGTTCGTGCCGGGCGCCGTGATCAGCGGCCACGCGGTCACGCTGCCGCTGCGCGAGGGCCGGAGCCACGGCCAGCCGGTCTGGTACATCGTCACCGAGGCGACCTCGTCTGCCGGCGCGGCGAGCTGGAACGCCGATCGGGCCGACAAGCTCGCCAACGCGCGCGGCACCGCCGCGGTCCAGCAGGTGACGCTCGACGCGCAGGGCCGGATCGTGTTCCCCGCGACGGTCGACTTCTCCCCGACGCGCGTGATCACGCCGAGCGCCACCGGGTTCCCGCCCGTCGCCGCGGCGCCCGGCGCGGTGGGCGAGCCTGGCTACAGCCCGCTCGTCGAGCTGCCGGACGGGACGGTCCTCAACGCGCCTCAGCTGGCCAACGCGAGCGGCCGCGCCGACAAGGTGATCGCGCTGGACACCGTCGCCCAGACCGTGACCTACCAGCTGACCGACGGGTTCTCGCGGACCAACGCGGTGGTCTACATCTCGACCGAGTCGTCCGATCCGGGCGCCGCAGCGATCGAGGACGTGACGTATGCGCCCGCGCTCAACGCCGCGCCGTTTGTCGACGGCGATGGCACCGACTCGGCGCGCGCATCGCTCGCCGCGTTCACCAACGGACCGACGGGCACGACCAACCCGCAGCGCCAGGGCCTCAACTCGGCGCTGCTCGGCGAGGGCGACCCGCTCAACCTGCTCGCCTGGGAGCCCGGCCAGGGGCGCTACAGCCCGCTGTGGGACGTCCACCTGAGCACGTGGGCCAACGGGACGACGCCGGTCCGGCTGACCGAGTTCGCCGCGGCGGCCGACGCCGGCGCCGCCGGCACGCTGACCGCGCCTGACGGCACCGCGTGGGGCGCGTCGGGCTTCATCGTGAACTGCCCGGTCATCGCGCAGCCGTAGTGGCCGGCCGGTCCGCCGAGCCACCTTGGTGCTCGGCGGCGCACTGCGAGCGCCAGCCCGGCCCCGGCGGCCTTCCATGGAGGGTGATTGACATGGATGCGGGGCTGGGCGACCAGCTTGCGGCGGCGGACCTGCCCGGAGCTTCGCGCAGATGCCGTCGAAGACCGATCAGGTTGGAGTGATTGATTGGAGGAGCGCGCGATCTACGTCGGCGGCGGGCCGCCTCACGCGGGCATGGCGGCAGCCCGGCGAACGCGGGTGCCGGCGCGGCTGGCGTCGTCGAGGATCGCGGTGACGATCCCGCCCGGCGCGCTGGCCTCGAAGTACCCGACGTCGGCGACGATGACGAGCTTGCCGCGGGCGCGCGAGAGGCTGACGTTGAGCAGGTGACACGCGGCGCTATGCGTCCGGTCACCGGACAAGAGCACCCCGGGCCGCATCGGCAGGGCGTCGACGAGGTCGATGATCACCACGTCGCACTCGCGGCCCTGAAACCGGTGGATCGTGCTGCACTCGATCGAATCCGGCGCCTGGCGCGCGGTCAACCGCCGCCGGATCTCGCGGGCCTGGGCGGCGTAGGGCGTGATCACCGCGATCGACGTCGCGCCGCCGGCCACCGCTTCGATCGCCAGGCTCGCGGTGAGCTCGGCGGAGCCCTCGTTGATCCGCGAGCTGCCCTTCGCCGCGCGCTGGCACGTCGTCTGCGACGCGGTGTCGAGCACGACGAGCGGGATGCCGGGATACGGGGCCCGGGCCGCGATCGCGTCGTTGCGCGCGGCGTCCCCGCCGTGGATCAGGCGCCCGCCGTAGAACAGCTGGCCGACCAGCCCGCCGATCACCGGGTGCATGCGGTACTGCACGTCGAGCATCGCCACCACGTCGGACCGGGCCGGGTCGGGGATCGTCACGTCGAACACGCTGCGTCCGATCGCGCGCTGGACCCGCTCGTCGCGCGAGTGGACGATCGGCGGCAGCTGGCGCGGGTCGCCGACCATGATCGCCTGCTGGTGGCACAGGCACGCGGCATAGAACAGCGCGGGCAGCGTCGCCATGCCGGCCTCCTCGGCGATCAGCACGTCGAACCGCTGCGGCTTCATGAGCGGCGACAGGTAGGCCGTGGTCAGCGTGCACATCACGACGCGCGCCTGGCCGATCACCCGCTCCTCCATCTCGCGGACCTGGGCGGCGTGGTGCGCCACGCGCTCCTTGGCGAGCGCGCGCAGCCGGATCAGCCGGGCCAGCCGCTGCTCGATCGCCTGGGCCTGGGCCTGGGCGGGGCGCGCGGCGATCGCCTCCGCGAGGCCGGGCGCAAACAGCCGCGCCAGCGCGGCCGCGCGCAGCCGGAACGCGGGCGGCGCGAACAGCGACTGCTGCGGCGCCACGGCGGACGCGAGCTCGGCGAGCAGGGCCTCGGCCTGGGGCCGCAGCAGCTCGGCCTCGGCGATCCGCGCGCGCAGCCGATCGATCGCGCGCCGGTGCTGGCCGGCCATCCGCTGCACCACCTCGGCGACCTCCGCGCCGAACGTCTCGTCGTCGCTGCGGCCGAGCCGCACGAACCGGCCGGCCGCCACGGCGGGCGCGAACCACGGCTGGCCGGCGAGCTTGGCGAGCACCTGATCGATCGCCGCGTTGGTCGTCGAGACCAGCAGGATCCGCTTGTCGTGCGCGAGCAGCTCGTCGATCACGTGGGTCAGCGTGGCGGTCTTGCCGGTGCCGGGCGGGCCCCAGATGAACGCCAGCTCGCTGTCGGCGCACAGCTGCACGGCCGCGCGCTGGCTCGGGTTCAGCGCGTCGTGATCTGCGCGCAGCGCGGCGGGCGCGCGGCGATGCGGGTGCTTGCCGAACAGCGCCAGCGCCAGCCGCACCGCGTGGCGAGAGACGTCGAGCTCCTCGAGCCCCTGGATCAGCCGCTCGTAGAGAAACCACGGCGCCACCGCGATCGAGATCGGCCGCGCCGCGAGGTCGATCGGCTGCACCGCCACGATCGTGAGGCGCAGCTCGTCGCACCGCTCGATCGCCACGCGCTGCTCGCCGCGCGGGGTGCGCAGCGTGCACTCGCTGCCGGCGGCGAGCTTGTCGGTCGCCTCGGGTAGATCGAAGCCGTAGCGCAGCCCGCCCAGGTCCTCGCCGCGCGCGAGCGCCAGCTCGAACGTCTCCAGCGAGCCGTGCATCGCGCTGACCTCGCCCTCGATGCCGCGCTTGAACGCAGCGACGAACCGACCGAGCAGCGCGGCGTCCGGCATGGCGCGGCCACGATAGAAAGTTCGGCGCGGGCTGTCGATCGCGGCAGGGCGCAAACCTCCCCCCAGCGGTGCGCAGGGATCGGTCCGGTCGCGCCAGCGCGCGCCGTGTTTGGCGAGCAGCTCGATCGAAGGGGCTGGATCGCTTCAACCTGGTCGTTTCGGAGCCTCGCGAGTCGAGGAAAACCGGGAAATGACCGTGTTGTTTCGTTCCAGCCCATCAATGAGCCCGAGGCACACGCGCCGCTTGGGCAGCGGCGATAAGCGTCCAGGGTCAGATTGGCACGCGCGCGCCGAATCGCGTCGGCGGATCCGCGAGTTACACCGGGCGCGCAAGTTGCTAGTGTCGCGGCCATGTCGGTCATCGCGTCCCTGCTGGTGGGTGTTGCTGTGCTGTTCGCCGCGTGTCGTGGCTCGGATCTGCGACCGGTCCCCCCGCAGTCGCCTGTCGCCGAGTCCGCGCCGGTATCGCTTCCGGTCGCGGCGAAGCCGCCCGCGCCGGTCGTCGAGCAGATGTTCGCACAGGTCACGCCGGCACCGAGCTTTGCCGATCCGGAGCGCCGCGCAAAGCTCGCGGCGGCGTTCCCGGCGCTCGACAAAGCGCTCGAGCAAGAGCGCGTAGCCGAGGCCGTGCCAGGCGTCGTCGTCGGCGTCGTGATCGACGGCGAGCTCGCCTACGCGAAGGGCTTCGGGGTCGTCGACCCGGCGACCAAGGCCGTGCCGGATGCCGATACGGTGTATCGCATCGGTTCGATCACGAAGTCGTTCACCGGCCTCGCCGTCCTCTCGCTCCGCGACGACGGCGTGCTCGGGCTCGACGATCCGCTCGCGCGCTGGATCCCCGAGGCGGGGAAGCTCGTCTATCCGACGCGAGACGCTCGGCCGATCACGCTGCGTCAGCTGGCCCAGCACACGTCGGGGCTGCCGCGGGACGGCGCCTTCGAGTTGGAGAAAGGCTCCGACGAGGCAACGGTCGTGGGCTCGCTCGCGAGGGTCACGCTCGACCGCGCACCTGGACTCGAATCGGTGTACTCGAACCTCGGCTTCGGTCTGCTGGGGATCACCGTGGGCCGCGCCGCGAAGCAACCGCTGCACGACGTGATCGCGTCGCGGATCTGGAAGCCGCTCGGCATGACGTCGACCCGGTGGGATCCGCCGTCCGAGAAGCTCGCGCCCGCGTTCGCCCCGGACGGCCAGCCCAGATCGCCAGCCCAGCTCGGCGCCATCGATGGTGCCGGCGGCATCTTCTCGACCGTGCGCGATATGGCGCGATACGCGAGCTTCTTGCTCGCGGCATACCCACCGCGCGACGAGGACGACCACGGCCCGCTCCACCGCGCGACGATTCGCGAGGCCCAGCACGGTGGTTTTGCGCTCGAGCCGCGCGTGTCGGCGAAGGCCGACGCGAAGCGTGGCGAGCCGAGTGTCGACCTCGACGCATCGTCGTACGGCTTTGGTTGGGTCCGCGACCAGTCGTGCACCGCGACGGATCGGATCTGGCACAACGGCGCCATCGATAGCTATCGCGCGGCGCTCGTGCTGCGCACCTCGCGTGGGATCGGCGTGGTCGTGCTGACGAACTTCGGCGCCGCGAACCCGATGGCGTTCGCGGACCGCGCGCTCGAGCTGCTCGCGGCAACCGGCGCGATGACGCCGCGCGAGCCCAGCCTCCCGGATCCGAGCACGTACACGCCGCTCATGACCGCGTTTCTCGACGTGTACAACAAGTTCGATCGCGACAAGTTGGTGTCGATCTTGGCTCGCCCGATCGATCCAGGCGAGCCCGACGAGCTTGCCGGCTACAAGGCCGTGCACGGCGCGTGCACCGCGTTCAAGCTAACCAAGCTCGGCGAGGACCACGCGCTCGAGTTCGCGATGACGTGCGAGCACGGACCGTTCGAGCTCGAGATCAACCTGCACGGAGACAAGCTCGGCGGCTTTACCGGGCGATCGCCCGGCATCGCGCCGCCGGAGAAGATCAAGAAGCTCATCGCGGCCGCGATCGCGCTTCACCTGGACCCGGTGTGGAGCGCATCGAACTACCAGCTCGTGTTTCCGAAGCAGCAGATCCCCGAGTCGATGGCGCGCGGAACGGCGACGCGCCTGCGATCCGAATTCGGCACGTGCAAGCAGCGCTCGGTCGTGAGCGACGGCGGCGGCTGGATGGTCGAGCTCGAGTGCTCGAAACGCCGAGCGCTCACCCTGTTGATCCACGTCGACCACGGCGTGATCGACCGCATCGGATTTCGCCCACCGCAAGGTGCCGAGACCCGCTGCCCGACGCGTTAGCGCGGGGAGCCGATCGACGCGTTCGCGCCCGGGTCGTCGATCCACGTGACCGGCATCGCCGGTCCGATCTGCAGCGCCGACCAGCAGTCCTTGTGACGGCAATCGCACCTGCGATGGCTTCCTGTCGCCTGCAGCGCGTGCGTCGCAGCCCGCGACGGGGCGTGCGTCCCGGGCGCCACCGCGGGCCCGGGGTGCCAGCGCTCAGGGCTTGGCGAGCAGCTCGATCTCTGCCAGCGTCACGCCGGGCGCGCCCAGGAACTCCAGCTTGTAGCGGCTGTAGTCACCGGGGGCGGCGGCGATCTTGAACGCGCGGGTCTGGAGCCGCCACTTGAACGTCTCGGCGTCGCGGTGGTCGAGCGTGACCCACTGCGTGCCATCGAAGCCCGACAGCGTCCAGCTGGTGGGATCGATCGCGGTCGTGCCCGAGGTCAGCGTGTAGAACGTCACGCGCTTGGTCACCCCGGCGGCGTAGTCGTACTCGACCGTCGGGTTGGCGGCGCTGAACGTCACCTGGGTCGCCGAGGTGTTGTCGAACAGCGGGGCCGCGGAGGCGCTCTGCGAGGTCGTCGCGATGCCGCCCGAGGCGGTATCGGCGAGCGGGTGGGGGATCGCGCTGTCTTTGGCGAGCGAGGGCGGCGCGTCGGCTTCGCCGGTGCCCCACGACGACGGATTCGGGCCCATGACGAAGTCGAGCGTCGTGCCCGCGGTCAACAGGTCGTGTGGCAGGTAGGTCTTGGTGTAGTCGGTGTGGTTGACCTGGAGGCTCTGGATGTAGACGTTCCGCGCGTTGTTGTTGGGCGCGTTGATCACCAGATCGTGGCCGTTCTCGAGGTGCACGGTCGCCTTGGTGAACAGCGGCGAACCGATCACGTAGCTGGCGCTGCCGACCTCGAGCGGATAGAACCCGAGCGCGCCGAAGATCTGCCAGGCCGACATCGCGCCGTTGTCCTCGTCGCCCAGGTAGCCCTCGCCGATGCCGCTGCCGACGAACAGCCGGTTGAGCGCCTCTCGCACCTTGGCCTGGGTCTTCGACGGCTGACCCGCGTGGTCGTACATGTAGATGATGTGGAACGAGACCTGGTTGGACAGGCCGAGCTGGCCCATCCGCACGTCGCGCGCCTCGATCATCTCGTGGATCGTGCCGCCGTAGCTGCCGGGGAACTGCGCGGTCTCCGGCGTGGCGAAGAACTGGTCGAGCTTGGCGGCGAGCTGGGCGCGGCCGCCGTACAGGTTGGCGAGGCCGAGGCCGTCGTACGCCGGGTCGAACGCGGTGTTCCAGCCGTCGGTCTCGGTGTAGCCATTGCCCCACACGCGCGGGTCGTAGCTACCGGCGTTGAAGCGGAACGCGCCCGTCGTGTTCCGGTCCTGGAAGAACCCGACCGAGGGGTCGAACACGTTGACGTAGTTCTGGGCGCGGTCGAAGAAGTACGCCGCGTTCTCGGCGTACTCTTGGTGGCGCGGATCGGCGGGGTTGGCGTCGGCGAGGCCCTGGGCGAGGTTGGCGATACCGTAGTCGTTGAGGTAGCCCGCGAGCGCCCACGAGACCCCGGCGTTGAACTCCGATTCGGTCGGCGTGTAGCCGAGGAAGATCGACGAGTCGAGGCCCTTGCGGCCGATCGCGCCGGTCGGCGGCCGCACCGTGGCGTTGCGGACCGCCGCGTCGTAGACTGTGGCGGCGTCGAACCCGCGGATGCCCTTGACGTAGGCGTCGGCGAACGCGACGTCGGAGCTGGTGCCGGTCATCAGGTCGGCGTAGCCCGGCGACGACCACCGGGCGATCCAGCCGCCGTCGACGTACTGCTGCGCGAAGCCCTTGATCATCGCGCCGGCGTCGGTCGGCGACAGCAGCGCGTAGGCCGGCCAGGTCGCGCGGTAGGTATCCCAGAACCCGTTGTTGACGTAGACCGTGCCGTCCATGATGCGCGCGCCGGTCTGCGTCGGCGTGCTGGCGCCGCCCGCGGTGACCGGGCTGGCGTACTTGTAGACCGGGGCGTCGGCGGTGCCGGTGTTCTCGAACCCGGAGTTCGGATACAGGAACAGGCGGTAGAGGTTCGAGTACAGCGTGGTGAGCTCGTCGGCGTTGGCGCCCTCGACCTCGATCACGTGGAGCTTGTCGTCCCACAGCTTCTGGGCGCGCGCCTTCACGGTCTCGAAGCTATCGCCGGCGGCGATCTCGAGCGCGAGGTTCTGCTTGGCCTGCGCGACGCTGATCAGCGAGGTCGCGATCCGCATCGTGACGGTGCGATCCGCGCCCGCGGTGAACCGCATGTAACCGGTGACGGTGGCGCCATTGCCGCCGGGCAACATCCCGCTCGCCGCGACCGGCTTGTCGAACACCGCGTAGAGGAAGAGCCGCGTCGCGCCCGCCGACAGGCCGCTCCGCGCATCGGAGAACCCGGAGATCGCGCCGGTGCCCGGATCGAGGGTCAACCCGCCGCTGGAGAGGATGGCGTTGCCGTTGCCGTCCCGGTTGAGGACGTTGTCGAAGATCAGGTTCGCGTTGTCATCGGGGAACGTGAACCGGAACACCGCGGCGTGGTCGGTCGGCGTGAGCTCGGCGCGGATGCCGGCGTCGAACGTGACGCCGTAGTAGTAAGGCCGCGCGATCTCGTGGTCGTGCGTGAACGGCAACGCGCGGGCGCTGAGTCCGGCGTTCGGCGTGCCGGTCGCAGACGACGGCAGGACCTGGAAGCTCTGGCGATCGCCCATCCACGGGCTCGGCTCGTGGCTCAGGCTGAGCGCCTGCAGCATCGGGTGGTTCTGGGCGTTGTTGCTGCGGTGGTAGTCGTACAGCCAGCTGGTGGAAGTCGCGTCGGTGACCGGCGTCCAGAAGTTGAAGCCGTGCGGGACCGCGGTCGCCGGAAAGTTGTTGCCGCGCGAGTAGCCGCCGCCCGACAGCGTGCCGCGCAGCGTGGTCGCGTAGTCGGACAGGTGGGTCGGGACCACGTGGACCGGCTGGCCGGTGATGCGGACGTCGTCGATCCAGCCGCCGAACGCCTGGACCGGGCCGCTGGGCTGGTCGTAGCCGATGAGGATGCGCTTGATGCGCTTGCCCGCGGCGACCTCGCCGATCCGCGATAGCTGCTCGTTCCACTCGCCCGCGTAGAGCGTGCGCGACGCGCCCTGGCCGGTCGGGCTGACCTCGGCGTGGTGCTGATCGACCGCGTGGAGGTCGCTCAGGTAGGTGCCATCGTCGAACGCTAGGTCGACCGCGGCGTACGTGCTCGGGTAGCTGAGGTCGTTGGTCGCCTCGTCGGCGAAGATCTTGTAGGACAGCTCGGTGGTCGCGCTGACCGCGATGTCGACGTCGAACACCCGGTTGTAGCTGTAGCCGCGGCCCGACGCGACCACGCCGCCGGAGAACCGGAACGCGTGGGTGCCGGTGAAGCCGGCGCCGATCTTGGCGTTGTGCGACGAGCCAGGGCCGGCGCCGAGCGCGCTCTTCATGTCGGTCAGCGGCGGCGGCGTGTTGTCGCCGTCCGAGAGCTGCAGCTCGGCGATCTGCAGGATGCCATCGCCGTGGTTCGCGGTGACGTTCAGCCGGTAGAACAGATACGCGGTGTTGTTCGTGAAGTTGTAGGTGTGGGTCTCGAATCGGGTGGGGAACGACTCGCCCATCCGCGCATCGACGTCGACCCAGCTCAGGCCATCCTGCGAGCCCTGCAGGCTCCAGGTGCCGGGGTCGCGCCCGGGGGCATCGTTGGCCGAGGTCACCGCGTAGCGCCGGACCGCGATCGGCTGCGCGAGCTGGATCTGCACCCAGCCGGTCGACGTGAACACGAGCCACTTCGTCGTGAAGTCACCGTCGTCGATCTGGTTGACGGTCTCGTTGGGCGGGTTATTGCCGCTGGCCGCGACCGCGGTGATCTGGCTCATGAGGTTGCCGAGGATCAAGGTGTTTGGCGAGCCGGTGACTCCGCTCGTGCGCTTGACGCCGTGCGAGTCGACCTCGACGAGATCGTTCGCCACGGGCTGCGGCTCACCGTCTTCGAACGAGGAGTAGAAGTCGGTGGCGGGTGGCGGGCCGGCGTCGGGGGGCGTGGTGCCGCCGCCATCGGGCGTGGTGGTGCCGCCATCGGGCGTGGTGGTGCCGCCATCGGGGAATGTGGTGCCGCCATCGGGCGTGGTGGTGCCGCCGTCGGGGAATGTGGTGCCGCCGTCGGGGTTGGCGGTGCCGCCGTCGGGGTTGGCGGTGCCGCCGCCGTCGTGGCTGGGGAGGCCGCCGTCGCTGTCGGGGTTGGCGCCGTCGGGGAGGCTGCTGCCCCCGCCGTCGGGGTTGGTGGTGCCACCGCCGGCGTCGGGCGAGCTGCCCTGACCTGAATCAGGCGCCGGGCCTGCTCCGGCGTCGATGTCGTGATGAGAGGAGTCGCCACAGCCGGTCGTGGCGGCGGCGATCGCGATGGCGAACAAGAGACCCTGCGAACGAATGAACATGGTCCGTACCCTCCGCAAAAACAGATGCGTGGCGAACGAGGTGAATGGGCCGCACCGTAGCTACGCGCGAACGCCGTTGTCACCGTGTTGTCGGCGAAAACGGATTTCATCGGCGAACCGCTCGCGGCGTTGACGCCTCGCGTTTTCGACGAGCTGTCGCGCGCAGGGCCGCTCGCCGAGCGCCGTGCCCCCAAACCACACTTGCAAAGGCGCTGGCGTGGCCACGCCGATCGACGCACCGCGTGCGCGCGCGAGGCAATTCGCACACGCGACTCGCGCGCTGCGCCGATCTGGCGCGCTCGATGCGGGCGCACCGATCGATGGCGCTGCTGGCTGTGGGCGTTTTGGACACACGGCGGCGCGGCGCGGCTTCCCCTTGCGCGGTGCGGTTCGCCCCGGTGCTGGTAGCTCGGCGCAGCGGCGAGGCGGGTGGAGGACGTCGAGGCGCGCCGAGCGCGAGGCGCCCCGACCGGGAGACGTCAGGCGTCGTCGCCGGGCGCAGCGTTCTTGATCAGCTCGCGCAAGATCCGGCCCTCGAGCTCGGCGACCTCCGAGGAGCCACGCTCGCGCGGCCGCGGCAGGTCGATCGCGACGTCGAGCGCGATCTCGCCGTCCTCGATCATCAGCACGCGATCCGCCAGCGTGACCGCCTCGGCCACGTCGTGCGTCACCATGATCGCGGTGAACCCCTGGTCGAGCCAGACCTGCTCGAGCAGGCGCTGCATCGAGATCCGGGTCAGCGCGTCGAGCGCGCCGAGCGGCTCGTCGAACGCGAGCACCTGTGGCCGGCTGACCAGGGCCCGCGCCAGCGCGACGCGCTGCTGCTGCCCGCCGGACAGCACCGCGGGCCAGTCGTCGCGCCGGTGGTCGAGCCCGACGCTGCGCAGCGTCGCGAGCGCGCGCTGGCGGGCCTCGGCGGCGCGCCCGCCGTCGCCGAGGCCGACCTCGACGTTGGCGAGGACCTGTGCCCACGGCAGGAGCCGCGGCTCCTGGAACATGATGCGGACCGCGCCCGGCCCGGGCGTGGCCTCCGCGCGATCGCCGAACCAGAACCGCCCGGCCGACGGCGGGTCGAGGCCGAGCAGCAGCCGGAGCAGCGTGCTCTTGCCGCACCCGCTGCGGCCGACGATCGCGACGAACTGGCCCGCCGGGACGTGGAGATCGATGCGGCGCAGCACCGGATGGACGCCGAACGACTTCTCCAGGGAGCGCGCGGTGATCGCCAGGCCGCGCGGCGCCGGCACGGGTTCGCGGTGCGGGACGCGCGCGGCGGCGTCCTCGATCCGGGGCAGGGCATGCGCGGTCACGCGGGCCCCTTCTGGAACGCGGGGTGCCAGCCCAGGCAGCGCCGCTCCAGGACGCGCGCGGCGCTGTCGGCCAGCTTGCCGAGCAGCGCGTAGATGAGGATGCTCAGCACGACCACGTCGACCCGCAGGAACTCGCGCGCCTGCATCGCCATGTAGCCGATGCCCGAGGACGCGGCGATCGTCTCGGCGACGATCAGCGTCAGCCACATGATGCCGAGCGCGTAGCGCAGCCCGACGAAGATCGAGGGCAGCGCGCCCGGAAAATACACCCGCCAGAACAGCGCCGCCCGGGTCATGCCGTAGGTCCGGCCCATCTCGACCAGGTGGGCATCGACCGAGCGGATGCCGTGCTGGGTGTTGATGTAGACCGGAAAGAACACGCCGAGCGCGACCAGGAAGATCTTGGCGGTCTCGTCGATGCCAAACCACAGGATCACCAGCGGGATCAGCGCGAGGTGCGGGATGTTGCGGACCATCTGCAGCGTGCTGTCGAGCACCAGCTCGGAGCGCCGCGACAGCCCGTTGGCGAGCCCGAGCACGAAGCCGATCGAGCCGCCGATCGCCAGGCCCACGATCGCGCGCCAGAAGCTGACCCAGATATTGCGGACCAGCTCGCCCGAGCGCAGCAGCCCCCAGGCCGCGGCCACGACGTCGCTCGGCGCCGGCAGCACGCGATCGGAGAGATAGCCAATCGAGCACAGCAGCTGCCAGGCGGCGATCAGGCTGATCGGCACGATCCACTGGATCAAGGCGTGCCAGCTGGGTGCGCGCGTCATGGGGTGGCGGCGTAGGCCGGGGCTGGTAGGTAATCGGCGGCGATCGCCTCGCCGAGGACGCCGCCGGTGGCGGTCGGCGCGGCCGGCGCGGCGCGATCGACCGCCGCGCGCGGCAGCAGCGGAAACACCAGATCGGCGAACCGGTAGGCCTCCTCGAGGTGCGGATAGCCCGACAGGATGAAGGTCTCGATGCCGAGCGCCATGTATTCGCGGATCCGCGCCGCGACGGTCTCGGGATCGCCGACCAGCGAGGTGCCGGCGCCGCCGCGCACCAGGCCGACGCCGGCCCACAGGTTCGGGCTGACCTCGAGCTGATCGCGCCGGCCGCGGTGCAGCTCGGACATGCGGCGCTGGCCGACCGAGTCCATCTGCGCAAACGTCGCCTGGGCCCGGGCGATGTCGGCGTCGGTCACGTGCTGGATCAGCGCGTCGGCGGCGGCCCACGCCAGGGCGTTGGTCTCGCGCACGATGACGTGCAGCCGGATGCCGAACCGCAGCTCCCGTCCGAGCCGCTGCGCGCGCTCGGCGACCCGCCGGATCTTGTCGCCGACCTGGGCCGGCGGCTCGCCCCACGTCAGGTAGGTATCGACGGTGGCCGCGGCGATCTCGGTGCCGTGGTCCGACGATCCGCCGAAGTACAGCGCGGGGTGCGGCTGCTGGACCGGCGGAAACAGCAGGTGGCCGTCGTCGAGCTGGAGGTGCTTGCCGGCGAACGTGACGTGCTCGCCGGCGAGCAGCCGCTTGAAGAGGACGATGAACTCCGAGGTGAGCTCGTAGCGCGCGGCGTGATCGAGGTAGAGGCCATCGCCCTTGTTCTCGACCGGGTTGCCGCCGGTCACGATGTTGATCAGCAGCCGCCCGCCGGAGATCCGGTCGAGCGTGGCCGTCATGCGGGCCGCCGCGGTCGGCGACTGCAGGCCGGGACGGACGGCGACCAGGAAGTTCAGGCGCTCGGTGTGACCGACCAGCGCAGACGCGATCACCCAGGAGTCCTCGCACGACCTGCCGGTCGGCAACAGGACGCCACGATAGCCGAGGTGGTCGGCGGCCTGCGCGACCTGGCGCAGGTACGGCAGATCGACGCGGCGGGCGCCCAGCGACGTGCCGAGGTAACGGCCATCGCCGTGGGTCGGCAGGAACCAGAACAGCTTCGCGCTCGACGGAACCGCGATGGTCATGGCGCGGGCCTCGCGGCGTCGGCGACCGTGATCGGATGCGGCAGCAGGCCGAGCTTCTGGAACGCGTCGGCGACCTTCTGCTGCTGGGCGATCGCCGCGGCGTCGATCGGCTGGATGCCGTAGGACTGGCGCCGCAGCGCGGCCTCGAGCACCGCCGGCGGGAGGCCGATCGCCGGGCTCAGCTGCGCGGCCACCGCGGCGATGTCGCGCTGGGCCCAGCGGTCGACCTCGCGGAGCTGGCTCAGCACGACGTCGAGCACGCGCGGGTTGGCGGCGACGAACGCGCGCGCGCCGAGGTAGAACTGGGTGTTCGACACCACGCCCGTGCCGTCGGTGAGCGCGCGCGCGCCGGTCGCCGCCTCGGCCGCGGCCAGGAACGGATCCCAGATCGCCCACGCGTCGACCGCGCCGCGCTCGAACGCGGCGCGCGCGTCCGCCGGCGCGAGGAACACGGGCTGGATGTCGCCGTACGCCACGCCGGCGCGCTCGAGCGCCTTGACGAGCAAGTAGTGGACGTTCGATCCCTTGTTGAGCGCGACCTTCTTGCCGCGGAGATCGGCCACGGTCTTCAGCGGGCTGGCCTTGGCCACGAGGATCGCCTCGCCGCGCGGCGCCGGCGGCTCGTACGCGACGTACACGAACGGCACGCGCGCGGCCTGCGCGAAGATCGGCGGCGCCTCGCCGGCGTTGCCGACGTCGATCGCGCCCGCGTTGATCGCCTCGAGCAGCGGCGGTCCCGAGGGGAACTCGGTCCATTCCACGGTGACGCCGAGCGGCGCCAGCGCGCCCTCGAGCGTGGCCTTGTTCTTGAGCAGCACCAGCTTGCCGTACTTCTGAAACCCGATCCGGACGACCTTGGCGTCGGCGCGGGCCGGCGCGCGGGGCGCCACGGTGACGGCGAACAAGAGCGCGAGCGCGATCTGGATGCGTGGACTCATGGCGCGCGAACTCCTCGTCAGGGCCTGGGGGGGAACCACACCGCGTCGCGGACGCGGATCTGCTTGGGGATCAGGCCCCGTTGGTAGAACCGGTCGGCGACGCCCTGCTGGGTCGCGATGATGTCGTCGGTGAGCGTGCCGATCGCGAACGCCGAGCGGTTGGCGGCCACGGTCTGGATCGCCAGATCGAGGCCGGTGACCTCGGCCAGCGACTGCGCCACGCGATCGCGATGCGCCTCGGCCCACGCGGCGGTCTGGCCGAGCATGCCGATCACCCGCGCCAGGAGCGTGCCGTGCTTGGCGGCGAACTCGCGGTTGCCGATGTAGAACGAGTTGGTCCTGCCGAGACGCTTGACGTCGACGAGCGGCTGGCCGCCCTGGCGCTCGCCGATCGCGTAGTACGGATCCCACACCGCCAGCGCGTCGGTGCTGCCGCTCGCGAACGCGGCGACCGCGTCCGGCGGGCTCAGGTACACCGGCACGATGTCGCCGTACGCCAGGCCCGCGGATTCGAGCGCGAGCAGCACCACGTTGTGCGCGCTCGTGCCCTTGGTGAAGCCGACGCGCTTGCCGCGCAGCCCGGCGACCGTGGTGATGCCGGAGCCCGGCTTCACCAGGATGCCCTGGCCATTGGTGATCGGCTGTCCCGCGATGTAGACGATGTGGGCGCCGCCGGCCTGCGCGAAGATCGGCGGCGCGTCGCCGCATTGCCCGAGCTCGATGCGGCCGGCGCTCATCGCCTCGAGCATCGGCACGCCCGACGTGAACTCGACCCAGCTGACCGCGATCCCGAGCGGCGCCAGCTCGTGCTCGAGCACGGCTTGCTGGCGCGCGATCACCAGCACGCCGTTCTTCTGGTAGCCGATCCGCAGCTGGCGCAGCTCGCCGGTCGCCTCGGCGCGTGGCGGCGCGGCCGAGCTGCTCGCGTCGTTCGAGCAGGCAGCCACGGCGAGCGCGAGCGGCAGCAGCGATCGGAAGATCACGCAGCCAACCATCCGCTATAACGGACGTTCCGTCAAGGCGGATATATCGGCAACATGACAGATGCGCGATGCACGACGTGGTGGGCGGCAGCGCCCCGCTCTACATTCCGCG
>Ga0302299_10000479_pt1 | contig 21767 bp, 16 predicted proteins | sample III_Fen_N3_4_FD_198795 | JGI IMG/M metagenome (GOLD analysis project Ga0302299, IMG submission 198795) | Peat permafrost microbial communities from Stordalen Mire near Abisko, Sweden - III_Fen_N3_4 | ecosystem: Environmental > Terrestrial > Soil > Wetlands > Permafrost | place: Sweden: Abisko... | reverse complement strand
CGCTCGATGTGGCCATCGGCGGTGGCGAAGGGCGCGATCACGGCATCGACCCAGTAGAGCGAGCCGTTGCGCGCGCGATTGCAGACCTCGGAGCGCCAGGCCCGGCCCGCACTGACCGTGCGCCAGGCCTCGACCCAGAAGCTGCGCGTGTGGTGGCCCGAGTTGAGCAGGCGGTGGTCCTGGCCGACGAGTTCCTCGCGCGCGTAGCCGCTCACGCGGCAGAACGCCTTGTTGACGTCGACGATGCGGCCGCGCGAATCGGTGACGGAGACGATCGAGTGCTCGTCGAGCGTGCTGCGCAGCGCGTCGAAGTCGCGCAGCGCGTCCTCGGCCAGCTTCTTGGCCGCGCAAAGATCGGCGGTCATCTCCTCGGCGATGCTGCGCGCGCGCGCGCGCCCCGAGCCCAGCGACCAGATCGTGTAGGAGAAGAGCGCGCTCAGCAGCAGGCCTGCCAGCCCGATCAGCGCGGGCGAATCGTCGGGGATGCCGCTCTCGAACTTGGGCGTGGAACTGAGCACCAGCGACCAGGTCCGGCCCCCGGCCCGCAGCGTGCGCGTCTCGTGGAACGCGCGTCCGCCGAATTCCTCGGCGCCGCTGCCCGCCAGCGCGACCGCCACGCCGTCGAAATCGTAGAGCAGGTGCTCCGCGTCCGTGGGTCCGTCGAAGACCTCGAGGTCGAGCTTGCCCTCGGCTGCGTCGGTGACGCCGGCGAGCATCTCGTCGATCACGATCGGCGCATAGACCAGCCCGAGCAGCGCGGCCTCGCGCTCCTGAGGCGTGACCGGCTTCGTGCCGTGCTTGTAGACCGGCAGGATGAACAGGAAGCCGGGCCGCTTGCGCGTGTCCTGCACCAGATCGATCCTGGCCGTCAGCGTGGGATCGCCGCTGCGCAGCGCGCGTTCGACCGCGTTGCGGCGCACGCTCTCCGTGCCGATGTCGTAGCCCAGCGCCTTCTTGTTGATCTCGAGCGGGTCGATGAACTTGATCACGTACATGACCGGGTCGTCGCCGCCGGTCTGCACCGTGAACTCGGGCGCGGTGTCGAGGCGCTCGCGCTCCTGGAACGCCTCGAGGTCCTTGCGCAGTACGCGCTCCACGAATCCGAGTCCGAGCACGCCCGGGTACTCGCTCTTGAGTTCGCGCGCGGCGACGTAGGCGTGGAACTCGAGGCGCTCGACCGACTTGCTCGCGTCGTAGACTCCGCGTGCGCCCTTGAGCGCGTAGACCGGCAGGAGGACGCGCCGCTCGGTCTCGAGTGCGAGCCGATCGGCCAGGCGGTTGAACTCGGCGCGCGCCTCGGAACGATTGCGGTCGCGCGCGGCCAGCATGGCCAGCAGCGTCAGGCCGCAGCCGAGTGCCAGCACGGCGAGGCCGGCGACGAGGATGCCGCCGCCTGCGGCCGGGCGCTTGTGCTCCTGCGGCCCTGCTGCGCGCGTGCGGCGCGAACGCCAGGCGAAGAACGAACCCGCCAGCAGCACGGTCAGCACGGCGCCGATCAGCGTGCGCGAGAGCGCGGCGACGCTCGGCAGGAGCCACGGAACGGCGAAGTACGCCGTCGCCTGCACGAGCAGCACGACGACGAGCATCTCCGCCAACAGGCGCGAAACGGGGAGTTTGCGAGTCACAGGGGAGCGCCCGGGCCGCTGGGTACGGCCGAGGGGCGCAACGCGAGTATCGGAGTGGCTACTTGGAAATCCTGAGCCGGAGCCGAGCCGCCGCTCGGCAGCACTGGAAAGTTCTTCGCCGAGCTTCCGGTCGGCTCGCGCTGCGCCTCAGCCCTGGAAGCGCCAGGCAGGCTTCCAGGTCTTCGCGAGCGGCAGCTTCTCGATGCGCGCGCGCACCATCTCGATCGGCATGTTCCCGCCCTGCAGCACGGCGTCGTGGAACTCGCGTTCGCCGAGCTTGCCCGCGCCGACCGTCTCCTGGTGCAGGGCGCGCAGCTGCATCCCGCCGATCATGTAGGCCATCTGGTACAGCGGCCCGTAGCCGCCGTTGAAGGAACGGCGCACCTCGGCCACGGCGTTGCGGCGCTCGTGTCCGACCTCGTCGACGAGCATCTCGACGCATTGTTCGGGCGTCAGCTGCCCGAGGTGGAAGCCCAGGCTGAAGCGGATGCGCGCGCAGCGGTGCATGCGCCAGAAGAGCGCGCCGATCTTGTCCTCCGGCGTCTGCTCGAAGCCGCGCTCGAAGAACAGGAACTCCCAGTAGAGCGCCCAGCCCTCGGTGTAGAAGGGTGTCGCGAACATCTGGCGCTCGGTCGACCAGCGCTCGCTCATGAAGCCCTGCAGGTGGTGTCCGGGAATCAGCTCGTGCAGCACGGTCGCGCGCGAGAAGTGCACGTTGTTGCCGCGCAGGCTCATCTCCTTCTGCTCGTGCGTCATCGTGTCCGTGGGGAACGAGACCGAGACCACCTCGCCGCCGGTGAAGAAGGGCGTCACGAGCTGGCGCTCGGGCGACATCATCTCCATGCGCCAGGACTCCTTGCACAGCGGCGGGACGGTCACGAGGCCGTTCTGCTCGACGTAGTCGCTGGCCTCGAGCGCGAGCTTGCGGATCAGCTCGGGCTGCTCGCCCGGACCGACGTGGTCGCGCTTGACCTTCTCGAGCGCCGCCTTCCAGTCCTCGCCGCAGCCCATCTCGCGCGAGGCCTCGAGCAGGCGCTGCTTGCACCAGGCGAACTCCTTGTCGGCGATCGCGATCAGTTCCTCGGGCGTGTACGGGATCATCGCGAAGCGCAGCTCCTCCAGCAGCGCCTCGCGTCCGATCGGATCGCCCACCACCGGCTCGTCGTCGCCGCCCTTCAGGCCGGCGACCTCCTCGCGCAGGTATTTCGCGTAGCCCTCGAGCTCGGGTCGCAGCGCCTCCATGGGCTTCTTGACCCACCAGTCGAAGGCCGGATCGTAGTCGGCGCGGAAGCGGTACCAGTCCTCGAGCGCGCCGCGCAACTGATCGAGCGCGCCGGCGGCGCGGTTGGCGACGCTCTTCTTCAGGTTCTTGACCCGTTCGGGCGCCTGCTTGCGCGCTTCGGCGACCGCCGTCTTGAGCGCGTCGAGTTCGTCCGCGGCGGCCTCGGCCGCGAGCGGGTCGATGCCGCGCGGCCCCTCGACCAGCGTGCACGCGCGCGCAACGAAGGGCAGCAGCGGCGCGATCTCCGCGCGCCGTTCCGCGCGCTGGCGCGTGCGCGCGCGCTCGCGCTCGAGGTGGTTGGAGAAGAGCAGCCAGTCGATGCGCGCCTCCGGGTCGAGCGCCTCGAAGTCGAGCGCGTCGAGCGCGCGCCTGGATTCCTCGCCGAAGGCCGCGAGGCGCGCGTCGCGGGCGGGCGAGCCCTCGAAGCGGAAGCCGCGCGCGAGTGCACCCTCGTCGGCCTGGTAGCACTCGATGCGCTCGCGCATGCCCGAGTGCTCGGGCACGGCAGGAACCTGCGCGGGGTACGCGCTGGCGCAGGAAGCAAGCAGGGCACAGGCCAAGACGAGGAGGACGGTGGAGCGCACGGAATTCCTTTCCGGTGTCGGGAGCGCGAGGATCGCTGGCCGGCATTGAAGCGCGGAGGGACGCGCTCCGATACAGGAAAGGTGTCCCCGCTCACCAAGCGCGCCCCGCTCGACTGTCCGCGCTGCCGCCAGCCCCAGGCGCGCGGCACGCGGCATTGCCTGCACTGCGGGGCGCACATGGTCGTGCGCCAGGAGCAGAGCGGATGGCTCGACGAGTACTCGGGCCTCGACCCCTGGCTCTACCTCGGTCTGGGTCTCGTCCTCGCGCCCGCTCTGGCGCTGCTGCCGATCCTGGATCGCATGGGCTGGATCCTGGCCTCGCTGGTGCACGAGATGGGCCACACGGCCGCGGCCTTGCTGTGCGGCATGCCGGCCTTCCCGGCGATCTCGCTCGATGGCAACTCGGCGGCCGTGCACGGAGAGCAGATCACGCTCCTGGCGCTGTTCGTGACCTTCGCGCTGTGCTTCTTCCCCTGGCGCGCGCTCGAGGGGCGCAAGCGCTGGGTCGTGTGCGGATCGATCGTGCTCGTGCACCTCCTGTTGTGCTTCACGCAGGCGCGCGAAGTGCTGCACCTCTCCGCCGGCCACCTCGCCGAGCTCGGCTTCGCCTGCATGGCGCTCTTCCGCGCGCTCTCGGGCGGCTACACGAGTTCGCGCGGCGAGCGAGCGCTGTGGGGCATGCTGGGCTGGTTCCTGCTCGGCCGCAACGCCTGGTTGTGCTGGGGCCTCGTGACGAACGGCGGCGCGCGCGCGCTGTACCACGCCAACGGATCCTTCGGCCTGACCAACGACTACATCCGCCTCGCCGACGACGTGCTCGGCTGGCAGCTGCAGACCGTCGCCGGAGTGATGCTCTTCGTCGCGGCTTGCGTGCTGCCGCTGGCCTTCGTCTTCTGGCGCCTGTACGAGCGCGCGCGGGACTGAGCGCGCGCGGCCGCCGTGCTAGCATCGGCGCCGTGGACGAGGCGCTCCCCTACCGCACGCTCGCGCCCTGGCTCGAGGCGCGCTTTCGCGGGCCGGTCCACCGCGTGGCGCTCGACGCGGGCTCGTCGTGTCCCAATCGCGACGGGACGAAGGGCTTCGGCGGCTGCACCTACTGCGATGTCGAGGGCTCGGGCACCGGCGCGCTGAAGAGCGGGCTCGAGCTCGCGCGCCAGCTCGAAACGGGTCTCGCGCGCGTCGCGCGCCGCGGCCCGGGCGTGCGCGCGATCGCGTACTTCCAGTCGTACTCGAACACCTACGTGTCCAGCGAACGCCTGGACGAGGTGCTGGCGGTGCTCGAGCCCTGGCTCGAGCGCGCGGACGCGCCACTCGCGGCGGTCAGCCTCGCCACGCGGCCCGACACGCTGCCCGACGAGGCGCTGCGACGGCTCGAGCGCCTCGCGCAGCGCGTCGAGGTTTGGGTCGAGCTCGGCCTCGAGACCGCCAGCGACGCGGTGCAGCAGCGCATCCGCCGCTTCCACACCTTGGCCGAGTTCCACGACGCTGCGCGGCGCGTGCGCGAGGCGGGTCTCTTGTGCGTGGGCCACGCGATCCTGGGATTGCCCGGAGATGGCCGCGAGGGCGCGCGCGCGACCGCGCTCGAACTCGCGCGCTCCGGCGTCGAGGGCGTCAAGGTGCACCAGTTGATGGTGCTGAAGAAGACGCAGCTCGCCCTGGACTGGCGCGCGGGCGGGCTCGAACTGCTCGACGAAGCGACGTACATCGAGTGGCTCGCGGATTTCGTCGAGCGCCTCGGGCCCGAACAGGTATTGCACCGCTTGACGGGCGATGCGGACGAGGACTCGCTCTTGGCGCCGCTGCCGCGTTTCGACAAGAGCCGAGTGCGCAGCGGTCTCGCGCGCGAGCTCGAACGGCGCGGCACGCGCCAGTCGAGCGCGCTCTAGCCGCGCTGGTACAGAATGCGCGAGCAGCCCGGGCAGCCGACGAGTTCGCTGCCGCGCTGCACGCGCACGACCACGTTGGCCGGCACGTCCATGAAGCACGCCTGGCAGGCCTTGCCGTCGAGCTCCGCGAGCGCCTGGCCCTCGCGCGCGGCGAGCAGGCGGTTGTAGGTCGTCAGCGCTTCGGGAGGGATCGCGCCCGTGAGGCGCTTCTTGCGCTCGGTGCTGAGCTCGTCGAGGCGCTTCTGCGCCGCCGCGAGCTCGCGCTGCACGTTGGCGTCGTACTCGCCGAAGACCTTCTGCTCGGCTGCGATGGCCGCTTCCTGCGCGAGCGCGTCCTTCTCGTGCGCTTCGACCTGTCCGACGAGCTCGAGGCCCTGCTCCTCGGCCTGGTTGATCTCGCGCTTGAGCGTGCGGATCTCGTGCTGGTAGGCCACGAGCAGCGCCATGTCCTGGCGCGCCGAGGCGGCCTCGTTCTCGACCTTGCGCACGCGCTGGCGGTGCACCGTCGAGCTGTCCTCGAGCTCCTTGATGCGCACGCGCAGCTTCTGCGCCTCGTTGCGCGTGTCGAGGAGCTTCTGCGCGCGGCGTTCGAACTCGTTCTTGCGCTGGGTGCGCTCGGCCGGGAGGCGTTTCAGCTCCGCCTGGGCGCGAAAGATGTGCTGGTCGAGCTCTTGGAGACGGAGGAGCGCAGCCAGGACTTCCTGCATGGGGGCGAGCAGTCTAGCGGCCGTCGCGCTCCGACACAAAGGCCGCTCCGGAAAGCAGAGCGGGACGGCACCTGCCGTCCCGCCCGTGCGTGCTGTCGGCCCCCGGGGCTGCCCGGGCCCGCTGGCTCAGAGCTCGTCGTCGGGCTCGTCCTCGAGCGTCAGGTCGACTTCGACCTCGACCTTGACCTTGGCGGCGACCGGCTCGGGTTCGACCTCGGTCTCGATCTCGATCTCGATCTCGCTGTCGGAATCGAGGTCGAGGTCCCCTGCCGCGAGCAGTTCGCCGTCGTCGGGGATCTTGACCCCGTCGAGGAAGCCCGCCAGCTGGCGCGCCCGCACCGGGTGGCGCAGCTTGCGCACGGCCTTGGCCTCGATCTGGCGCACGCGCTCGCGCGTGACGCGGAAGATGCGGCCCACCTCTTCCAGGGTGTAGGTGTAGCCGTCGCCGATGCCGTAGCGCAGCTTGACGATCTCGCGCTCGCGGAACGTGAGCGTCGAGAGCACCTCGTCGATGCGTTCCTTGAGCATCTCGTGGCCGGCGGCCTGGATCGGGCTCTCGGCCGATTCGTCCTCGATGAAGTCCCCGAAGTACGAGTCGTCCGACTCGCCGATCGGCCGGTCGAGGCTGATCGGGTGCTTCGAGATCTTCATCACGCGCTTGGCCTCGTCGACCGAGATGCCGGTGGCTTCGGCGACCTCCTCGACCGAGGGCTCGCGGCCCTTCTGCTGCACGAGCTTCTTCGTGACGTTGCGCAGCTTCGACATCGTCTCGATCATGTGCACCGGGATGCGGATCGTGCGCGCCTGGTCGGCGATCGAGCGCGTGATCGCCTGGCGGATCCACCACGTGGCGTAGGTCGAGAACTTGTAGCCGCGGCGGTACTCGTACTTCTCGACGGCCTTCATCAGGCCGGTGTTGCCTTCCTGGATCAGGTCCAGGAACGAGAGTCCGCGGTTGCGGTACTTCTTCGCGATCGAGACCACGAGGCGCAGGTTGCCGCTCGAGAGCTTGCGCTTGGCGTCCTCGTACTCGGCGAAGTGCAGGCGCACCTGGTCCACGCGGCGCTTGAGGCGCGGCGCGGGCTCGAGCGCGTCGAACTCCATCTGGCGCAGGACGTCGGAGAGCTCCTTGATCTGCGGAGCGGCCTTCTTGTTGCCCTTGAGCGCCGCGATCTTGCGCTCGTTGGTGCGCATCTCGCGGTAGTGCTCCTCCATCAGGTCGATGTAAGGGCGCACCTTCTTGACCTGCAGGTGGCACTCCTCGATCAGGATCACGAGCTTGCGGCGCAGGCGCTGGACGCGCTCGAGCACCTCGGAGCGCTCCTGCTTGGTCAAGCGCGCATCGAGCAGCGGCTGATACTCCTCGCGGATCTGCGCCACCAGGCGCCGGATGGTCGCCAGGTTGATCGGCAGGCGCTTGGCGAGGAAGTTCTTGCCCAGCGTCTCGACGATCTTGGGATCGTCGTCGGGCTTGGGGTTGGGATTGACCTTGAGCGTGCGGTCGAAGGCCAGCTCGCCGCGCTGGACTTCCTCGAGCGTGCGCAGCGCGGCCGTCATGGCCAGGCCGGAGCCGATCGCTTTCTTGCGGAAGCGCTTGCGCGTGATCTCGATCGTCTTCGCGAGGTAGATCTCCTGGTCGCGCGTGAGCAGCGGGATCTCGCCCATCTGCGTCAGGTACATGCGCACCGGGTCGTCGATCTTCTCGGGCATGCCGCTGCGCTGGAAGATCGGCTCGGGGACCTCGTCCTCGTGGTCGCTGTCGTCGGCGCGCGCCGCGATCTTGCCCTCGTGGTCGTCCTTCTCCTCGCGCAGCGTCGCCGTGTCGGCGTCGTCCTGCACCTCGATGCCGCTGTCCTCGAGCGCCATGAAGACCGCGTCCATGCGGTCGGGCGGCAGGAACTGGTCTTCCAGGATGCGGTTGATCTCCGAGTACGTCAGGACGCCGCGCTTGCGGCCCTCGGTGATCAACTGCTTGATCGTGTCTTCGATCTTCTCGGCCATGTCAGGTATGAGTGGGGACGGCGTTGGGTTGAGTCGTGGCGTGCGCACGCGCCTCGCGCGCACGGAGTTCCTCGGTCTTCAGCAGGTACAGGTCACGCGCCTGCTGGCGTTCTTCCTCGGGCGAGACGCCCTCGCGCGAGAGCTCGGGTTCGAGCGCGCGGCGCTTCTCCTCGAGCGCCTGCGAGCGCAGGAAGCGCAGCTGGCCCTCGAGCAGAACGCGCGGGCTTTCCGCCGAACGCGCGTGTTCGTAGAGCGGCACGATCAGCGTGCGCGCGGGGTCGTCGCCGAGCTGCGTCAGGATCGAGGCGCAGTCGATCGTCGCTTCGGCGTCGGCGTAGAGCGCGTGCAGCGCGGCGAGCACCTGCGCGAGGCCCGTGTCCGGGCAGGCGAGTTCGGCGCTGCCGACGAGCGGCAGCAGGTTCGGGTCGACGAGCAGCGCGCCGACGAGCTGCTTCCAGGCGCTCAGCGTGCGCGGATCGCCCACGGGTGCCGGACGCACGGCGGCGGGTGCCGCCGCGGGTGCTGGCCGGCCGCGCACGAGCATGTTGCCCTGCGCGCGCAGCGCCTCGGCCGGGATGCCGGTCGCGTGAGCGAGCTCGGTGAGCAGCGAGTGGCGGTAGACCGGCTTCTGGATGCGCGCGAGCAGCTCGAGCACTCGGTCGGCCTCGCGCGAGAGTTCGACGCCGGTCTTGCCCTTCAGGCCCTCGACCAGGAACGGGAACCAGCCGCGCGCGAGCTCCATCGCGGCCTGCAGCGGTGCCGCGCCCTCGCGCACCAGCACATCGCAGGGATCGTCGCCGCCCGTGAGCGTCACGACGTCGATCGGGATCTCGAGCGGCAGCAGTCCGTGCAGGGCCTTGTAGGCCGCCTTCTGGCCCGCGGCGTCGCCGTCGAAGACCAACGTCACGCGCCGCGCGCCCGTGCGGCGGATCAGGCCCGCGTGCTCGTCGGTGGTCGCGGTGCCGAGCACGGCCACGACCTGCGCGAGGCCGACCTGGTGCGCGGCCATCACATCGGTGTAGCCCTCGACCAGCACGATCTGGCCGCACTTGCGGATCGCCGGCAGCGCGCGGTCGAGCGCGTACACCAGGCGGCCCTTGTGGAAGAGCGGCGTCTCGGCCGTGTTGATGTACTTCGGGCCCTGCTGCTCCTCGTCGCCGAGGCGCCGCGCGCCGAATCCGACCGCGCGGCCCGCGAGATCCCGGATCGGGATCATCAGCCGGCCGCGGAAGAAATCGTAGGGCCGGCCCTGGTCATTGCGGCGCACGAGGCCGGCGGCCTCGGCGCGTGCGAGGTCGATCTCCTGCGCGCGCAGGTGCGCGACGAGCGCCTGGCCGCTCGCGGGCGCGTAGCCGACACCGAAGGCGTCCGAGGTCTCGCGCGTGAGCCCGCGGCTGTCCATGTAGCGCGTCGCGGCCTGGCCCTCGGGCGTGGCACGCTGCGCGCGGTAGAAACGCACGGCCTCCTCGACGAGCGACTCGAGGCCCTGCTCCTCGCTCGAGCGCTCCTGCATGCGCCGGCGCGGCAGTTCCACTCCGCTGCGCGCGGCCAGGATCTCGAGCGCTTCCATGAACGTCAGGTTGTCGATGCGCTCGAGGAAGGCGAGCTGGTCGCCGCCGATGCCGCAGGCGCCGTAGCAGCGCCAGGTCCCGCGTCGCGGATCGACCTTGAAGGAAGGCGTGCGCTCCTCGTGGAACGGGCAGCAGGCGACCCACAGCGCACCGGCCTTCTTGAGGCTCGGCACGCGTTCGCGCACGACCTCTTCGATCGGAACGCGAAGCTTGATCGCTTCGAGGGCGCGGCGCAGCTCTTCGGACAACACGCGGGTGGGATGGGGTCGGGACGGACGCGAGGGAGGGAGGCGGGGAAGACGAGAGGCCCCTACCCTTGGGGACGGGAGTCCTGGGTACCGATCAGGGAACCGGGGAACGCAGGGAGCTGGACGGCGGTGCCAAAAGGTACTCCGAAAGAGAGCCTCATGCCGGGGCCGCCAGGTCAGGGTTTTCGGGGACCGGGGGCGCTCGCAGGTCCTCCGGAAGCAGGAAAGTGGCCGGAAGATAGCACAGGCCCCCCCCCTCGACCAACCCGCGCCCTTTCAGGAACCTTGACAGTCCGCAGGGCTTTTGGGTCCGCGTTGCACCAGCGCCAGGAGCTCGGCGAGATCGAGCGCCTCTGCCCGACGCGAAGGCTCCCAACCGAGGTCCGCCAGGCAGGCCAGGGCCGATTCCCGGCCCCAGAGCTCTCCCAGGACCCGGCCGAGCGTCTGGCGCCGGCGCTGGAAGAGGCGCGCCGCGAGCTCGAGCAGGCGCCGGCGCAGCCCCGACTCGAGCGGTTCCGTCTTGCGTGTCAGGCGCACCACACTGCTCTCGACCTCGGGCCTCGGCCAGAAGAGCTGCGGCGGGACGTGGCGCACGAGCTCGATCACGTAGTCGCTCTGCAGCGCGATCGAAAGCAGCCCCCAGTCCGAGCCGCCTGGCTGGCCGGCGATGCGCTCGGCCACCTCGCGCTGCACGAGGACGGTCATGCCGTGCGGCGGATGCGCGAGATCGGCCAGCACGCCCAGCACCGGCGCCGAGACGCTGTAGGGCAGGTTGCTGACGAGCTGCCAGCCCGAGTGCGCCGGCAGCGCGGCCGCGACCGCGGGCGCGAGCTGGTGCTTGCCCGCGAGCACGTCGCAGTAGAGCCAGAGCGGACCCTCGATCCAGCTCTTGGCGATGGCCAGCACGCGCGCGTCGATCTCGACGCACACGAGCTTCGCGCCGCAGTCGAGCAGGTGGCGCGTCAGGAAACCCAGGCCCGGTCCGACCTCGAGCACGCTCTCGCCCGGCGCGATGCGCGCATCGCGCGCGATCGCCGCGAGCATGTTCTCGTCCAGCAGGAAGTTCTGGCCCAGACGCCGCGAAGGCCGGAAGCCCGCCTCTTCCAGCAGTTTCTGGAAATGCGACCAGGCCGGGCGCTCGCTCATCGGCGCGCGCCCTCGAGCAGCCAGGCGAAGGCGCGCTCGCCCGGATGCGCCGCGGCGAGTTCCTCGAGCAGCGGCACGACGCTCGTGCCCCAGCGCTTTCCGACCGCTGCAAGTCGCTCGTGCGCGGCGGGCGCGCTGGCGCAGGCAGCCGCGTGCGCCTCGAGCCAGCCGCGCGCCTCGGCGACAAGGCGCACGCCGACCTCGTTCGAGCGTCCGGCTGCGTCGAGTTCGAGTTGCAGCGTCTGCTCCTTCTCGAGCAGCGCACGCGGATCGAAGAGCGCCTGACGCAGCGTGAGGTACGAACCGCCCATCGCGCGCGCGAAGGGCTCGTGCAGTCCCGGCGGATCGTCGACCCACTCCCAGACGTTGCCGAGCAGGTCGTAGATCCCCAATGCCGAGCGGCCCTGCTCGAAGGTCCCCACCGGCGTCGGCTGGCGCAGCCCGAGCTCGAGCGTGTTGGCCACCGAGGCCGCGTCGTTCTGGCCCCAGGGATAAGGCGCCGAGGCGCTGCCGCAGGCGATGCGCAGCCACTCCGAGCTCGTCGGCAGGCGCATCCCGGAGGCGAGCGCGAATTCGCGCGCCTCCTCGAGCGAGAGGAAGCTCGCGGGCCACGTGCCGCTGGCCACTTCCCAGCTCTCCACCTCGGCGCGCGCCTCGGGATCGCCGGGCTCCGCGCGCGCGAGGTACCAGGCGCGCCATTCGCTGCGCGTGACCTCGAACTGCGCCACGAGCAGCGGGCGGTCGCTGCCGACCTCCAGGCCGGTCAAGAGCGCTACGCGCGCGGGAGGGACGAAGGCCAGGCGCTCGATCGGCAGGCTTTCGAGCGCGGTGCTCGGCGGCGCGGGCTCGCAAGCGCACACCGCGGCCAGGCACAGCATGCCAACGCAGAACGCCGCGAACCCGAGGGGCCGCGGCGCTCCAGTGCGCGGCCTCGCGGCCGCGCTCGTCGTGGGAGTCGCTCCCGCTTTCACTTCTTCGGCGCAGCCGACTCCGCCGGCTGGCCTGCGCTCTTCTCGGGCGCCGCGCCGGCATCCGAGACGAAGATCTCGACGCGCCGGTTCATGCGCTTGTTCTCGGCCGTGTCGTTCTTGTGCAGCGGGTCGTGCGAGCCGAAGCCCGCGACCACGATGTCGCGCGCCTTGACCTTGTCGTTGGTCGTGATCGCATCGGCGACCACGACGGCGCGCATGGCCGAGAGCTGCAGGTTGCCGTGCGGGAACTTGGCCTTGGTCTCGGGCTTGGAGACCGGATCGCTGTCGGTGTGTCCGCGCACCCAGATGCGGCCGTGCGCCTTGCTGGTGATCTCGCCGATGATCTTCTCCATCGCGCCCTTGGAGTCGGCCGAGAGCTCGGCCGAGCCGGACTCGAACAGGATCTTGTCCTGGACCATCAGCACGTAGCCGCCGTCGACGTCGATCTTCTCGATGTCCTTGATCGGGCGGCCGAGGCCGTCGATCTTGGCCTGCAGGTCGGAAAGGCGCGAGTCGAGATCGCTGGCACTGGCCTCCTTGAGACCGTTGACGTCGTTCTCCGCGAGACGCTTGCGCAGGCGCGCGTTCTCCTCGTCCGTCTTCGCGAGGCGCAGTTCGGCCTCGTGCAGCTGGCCCTGGTAGAACTTCGCGTTGGAGACGGCGTCCTGGTAGTCCTTGGTGGTGGCGCAGGACGTGAGCGGCAGGAAAGTAAGCGCGCAGATTGCGCTCGCCAATACGTGCTTGAACATCGTTGCAGTCCTCGAAGCTGATTGGGGAATCTTGTGTCCCCGTGTGTTCGTCGTTCGTCCGCACGAGCGCGGACACCCCTCTTCGTTCCGTGCGCGCGCGGCGCGGCGGAGCGGCCGCAGTCTAGGAAGCGCCGTGGGCCGAATCCACGCCCCGCGCGTGACGAAATCTTCTGCCCGCGGAGCGGGACCCAAAAAAAACCCGGCCGCACCCAGAGGCGCGGCCGGATGCGTTCGGGGGTTGCCCGGAGTTCTCAGGCCTTGTGGTGGCCGAAGATCCCCGCGATGGTCTGCGCCGCCGTCGAGAAGCCGCCGCGGCTCGTCGAGAGGCACAGCGGGACTGCGAGCAGCAGGAGCAGGGTGGTCAGGACCAGGGCCAGCTTGATGCCGGCGCCCTCGGTCGGGCCCTCTTCGACGATCGCCGGCGCGAGGCCCGTCGATTCGCTCTCGAGCTCCGCGTCCTCGGCGGTCTCGGTCTCCTGCTCCTCGATCTCGAGCTCCTCGGTCACGCTCACGGGAGACTCCTCCTCGAGGATCGTCTCGACGTTGGCGATCGCCTCGGTGGCCATCCCGGCCTCCTCCTGCATCGCGGCGTCGTCCTCGAAGACGAGCTCTTCCTTGACGTCGCCGAGGTCCACGACCTCGCCGCCGGAGAGCTCGCTCTTCAGGTTCTCGACGTCGGCCTTGCGCAGGCGCATCGTGTCGCCCTCGCGGAAGGCGCGGATCTCGCCCTCGGAGACCAGGCGCTTGAGCTCTTCTTCCTTCAGGCGCAGCTCACGCAGCGCCTCCTCGAAGCTGTAGAACTGTTCCTTTTCGGCCACGGCAGGGGGGGGTATCGGTCGGGGTTTCGGGGGGAGGGTCAGGAGGGAACCGAGGGCGCGAAGCTCACTTCGTGGGCGGCTTGCCGAGCTCGCTGAAGCGCTTCTGCAGCTCCCCGTAGGAGTACTGGGACTTGTCGTTGAAGCCCTCGATCTGCAGGTCGAGGTCGATGCGACGCGCACCCACGAGGCGCAGGCTCTGGGTAGGCTCGCCGCCGCCGTTGGCCTGGTAGACCGCCAGCTGCTTCTTCTCGGTGTCGATCAGGTAGAGCACCGAGGAGCCGGTCAGGTCGATGCCCGTGACCGCGATCATGTTCTTGTTCGAGTCGGCCGTCGCAAGGCCCGTCGGCGCGCGCGTCTGCAGCAGGCGCTGCGCGATGTTGTCGAGGTCGGCCTGCGTCAGCGTGCCCTGCCCCCCACCGCCCTGGAGCGGGGCGGCCGAAGGCGGCAGCGAGAGCCCGAGCAGCGCCAGCACGAGGCCGGCGAGCAGCAGGGCACCCTGGCTTTGGAGGATTCGCATGAGGGGGAGCGCGCGGAGCCGCGGGCCGGGGAGTATCCCAGGGGCGGCCGGAGGTTGCAACCGCAGGTGCAGAAACCGTCTACCAGGCCCCGAGTTCGCCCGAGATCTCCTCCACCAGGTCCTTCAGGGTCACGATCCCCAGGGGCGCCGCCCGGGTCCCGACCACCGCCAGGCGCTGGCCACGCGTGCGCAGGCGCGAGAGCGCCCGGTCCACCGGCAGCTCCGGATCGAGCTCGATCAGCTCGAGCAGGTCCTCGAGCACGGCCACCTCGGGCCCCTCGCCAAGCACATCGAGCTGGTGCACATAGCCCCGCACGAGCCCATCCGGCCCGACCACCGGCAGGCGCGTGAAGCGCGAACCCGCCACCGCGGCGTAGAGCTCGGGGTTCGAAGCCGTCGAGGAGAGCCGCTGGACGCGCTCCCAGGGCACCATCGCGCGCACGACCGGCGTCGAGCGCAGCTTGAGCACGTTCTGCGCCAGCGTCTCGGCCTGCGGCGGCAAGGCGCCCGAGAGCCGGCCTTCGCTGAGCAGCTTGAGCAGCGCCTCGCGGTCGCGGTGGGTCGAGATCTCGCGCTCGGGCACGGAGAGCACGCGCGTCACGCACCAGGTCAGGAGCCGCAAGAGGCGCTCGAGCGGCCAGAGCAGGATGCGCGTCAGCGCGAGCAGCGGCGCGCAATTCACGAGGTACTGGTGCGGCCGGCGGCGCGCGAGCTCCTTCGGCAACAGGTCGCCGAAGAAGAAGAACAGCGGCGTCAGCCAGAGCGCCAGCACGAGTTCGACGGCCCACTCGGGGAAGCCCAGGCGGCTGGCCGAGTCCTCCGCGGTCCAGGTCGCGAGCTCGACCAGCAGCGTGCTGCCGAGCAGCAGCACGATCAGGAGCGTCGTGCCATCGGCGAGCAATCCGCGCGCGAGGCGTGAGCGGAACGAGCGCTGGCGCGCCTCGAGGTCCACGCGCACGCGCGAGATCGCGTACGAGGCGGTCTCCGAGCCCGCGAAGGCCGCGACACCGAGCAGGCAGGCGAGGATGATCGCCGCTTCGGCCCAGCCGCTCATGCCTGTGCCTCCAGCGAGTCGTCGATGTACATGTCGACGCTGGCGACGCGCCGGCCGCGCACCTCGCGCACCTGCGTCACGAGGCCGTGCGCGCGCACGCGGTCGCCGGCGCGCGGGATGCGCCCGAGCAGCGCCGTGACGAAGCCGCCCACGGTCTCGAAGCCCTCGGGCACGACGCGCCGGCCGAACTGCTCGTTCCAGTCGCGGATCGAGAGCGAGCCCGAGACGCGGAAGCGGCCCTCGCCCAGCGCCACGACCGGCGCCTCCTGCGCCTCGCCCTCGACGCGCAGGTCGCCCACGATCTCCTCGAACACGGCCTCGATCGTCACGCAGCCGGCCGTGCCGCCGTATTCGTCGATCACGATCGCCTCGGTCGCCTTGTGCTCGCGCATCTGCTTCAGGAGGTCGAGCACGTTCGCGACCTCGGGCACGAAGAGCGCCGGCTTGACGAGCTCCTCGAGCGGCGTCTCCTCGTCGCGCAAGAGGTCGCGCAGGCGCACGATCCCGACCAGGTCGTCGGCCTGGCTGCGGATCGCCGCCAGCCAGGTCTGCCGCCGCGCCAGCGCGCGCGCGACGATCTGCAGGTTGTCGTCCTCGGCCGCATCGAGGTCGAGCGCCAGCATGTCGACGCGCGGGGTCATGATCTCCCCCACGCGCAAGCCCTCGAGCTCGACGACTTCCGCGAGCAGGTCGGCCTCGCCGACACCGATCAGCCCGTGGCTGGCGCTCTGCTCGAGCACCTCGGCCAGCGAATCGGGCGTGATCGGCGGCTCCTCGCGCGCGACCTCGCCCAGCGCGCGCAGCGCGAGGCCGAGCACGAACTGCACCACGCGCCGCAACGGCAAACCCAGGATCACGAGCGTCTCGACCGCCAGCGCGCTCGTGCGCGCGACCGGAACCGCGAGCTGCAGCGCCAGCGCCTTGGGCACGATCTCGCCCAGGAACACGACCGCGAAGACCGCACCCGCGCCCCAGGCGAGCTTCTCGTAGGGCTCGCCGTGCGGCGCGAGGCCCGAGACGACCGCGAAGAAGAGGATGTTGACCACGAGGTTGAGCAGCAGCAGCGTCACGAGCAGCGCCTGCGGGTCGCGCAAGAGGCGCCGCACGCGCTCGCTCGAGCGCTCGCGCTGTTCGAGCGTGAGCGCGAAGAGCGCCGTCTCGCTGCCGCTCGCGAAAGCCGAGAGGCACAAGAGCACGGGCAGCGCCGCCCACTCGAGCCCGTGGCCGTTCATGCGCTGCCCGTCTCCGCGGCCGGCAGCCGGATCTCGACCTGGAAGCCGCCCTTGTGAACGTTGGAGAGGAACACTCGCCCGCCGTGCGCCGCGACGACCTTGTGCACGATCGAGAGGCCCAGGCCTGTGCCCTTGCCGACCTCCTTGGTGGTGAAGAACAGGTCCGCGACGCGCGCCAGATTTTCGGGCGGCACGCCCGGGCCGTCGTCGCGCACGACCAGTTGCAGCTCGCCGTTCTCGCGAGTGAGAGCGAGTTCGATCTTCCCGCCGGGCTTGCCGTCGTCCTCGAGCGCATCGAGCGCGTTGACCAGCAGATTGAGCAGCGCCTGCGCCAGCTCACCGCGCTCGCCCTGCACGCTCGGCAGCGCGCGCCAGCGTTCGAGAACGCGCTCGCGCGATTCGCCCGGCACGGCGACCGGCACGAGCTCGACGCCCAGGCTGCGCGCGCGGTGCGCCACGAGTTCGAGCGCGTCCTCGAGCGCGCGCGCGAGCGAGACCGGCCCGAAGGGCGTCGTGCGCGGCGTGAAGCGCAGGAGGCGCCCGACGGTGGCCTGGATGCGCTCGAGACCCGAGCGCAGGAGCTCGAAGTAGCGCGCGTGCTTCTCGGGCGGCAGCTTGCCGCGCTCGAGCGACTCGACCGCGTTGAGCAGCCCGCCGAGCGGATTGTTGATCTCGTGCGCGATGCCCGCCGCGAGTTCGCCCATGGCGGCCAGGCGCCGCTGCGTCAGCGCCGCGGCCTCGGCGCGCAGCGCCTTCTCCGTCGCCTGCTCGACTTCGCGCTCGAGGCGCGCGTTGAAGCCCTGCACGTTGGCGGCCATCTCGTTGAAGGTCCGGATCAGCTGGCCGATCTCGTCCGCGCGCCGCGGATCGGGAAGGCGTGCCGTCAGGTCGCCCGCTTTGACACGCCCGGCGGCGCGCGCGAGTTCCTCGAGCGGGTCGAGCACCGAGCGCCGCAGCACGAAGAACGTGCCCAGCGTCAGAATCAGCAGCGAGAGCAGGAACCAGGGCAAGAGGCGCGCGCCGAGGTTGCCGGCGCTGGTGCCGGGGAGCGCCATCCAGGTCGCGCCCCAGATCGCGCCCAGCGAATCCTCGATCGGCACCGAGAGTCCGCCTTCGACGAGCACGGTCGAGCGCGTGCGGATGCTCTGCACCAGGCCCTGCAGCACGGCGTCCTGGTCGAGATTGGCCGGACGCGCGTAGCGCCCGCGCGGATTGAGCCAGGCCGCGCGCGGCAGGATCGTGCCGCCCGGCCCCTCCTCCCAGGCTGCGCGCACCACGATCGCGTCGGGAAACTTCTCCCAGATCTCCCAGCGCAGGATCGGCAGCACCGAGAGGTCGCTCTGGGGCGTGACGGTCGTGCCCAGCGCGCGCACGAAGGCGTTCAGGTTGCCCTCGGCGTACTCCTTGCGCGAGCGCTCTGTCTCCTGCGTCAGGAAGAACAGCCCGACTCCGAAGAGCGCGCTGTTCAAGAGCACCACGAGCAGCAGCACGCGCACGCGCAGGGAGAGGCTCATCGGGCCGCCTCCCCGCGCGTTCCGGCGCGTTGCAGGCCTGGTGCGGGTTTCACGCGGACTGGATGCCCTTCATGATCTCCATCAGCGGCAGGAAGAGTGCCACGACGATGAAGCCCACGATCGCCGCGACGCCCAGGATCAGCGCCGGCTCGACCAGCTTGAACATCGTGTCGATCGTGCGGTCGACCTGCTTCTCGTAGGCGCTCGCGACCTTGAGCAGCATCTTGTCGAGCTCGCCCGTCGCCTCGCCCACGTCGACCATGTTGACCACGAGATCGTCGAAGAGGCCCGTCTCGCCCATCGGTCGCGCGATGCCCTCGCCCTCGCGCACGGTGCGGCGGATGTCCTCGACGCCCTCCATCAGCAGCTCGTTGCGCGTCGCGTCGCGCACGATGCCGAGCGCGTCGAGGTGCGGCACGCCGGCCTGGATCAGCGTGCCGAAGGTGCGCGCGAAGGATGCGACCAGCGAGCGCGAGAGCACCGGCCCGAGGCCCGGCAGCTTGAGCAGCAGCTGGTGGATGCGGTAGCGATAGGGCTGGCTGCGGCGCAGCAGCATGATGTGCGCGACGAGCAGGACGAGCGGCAGGCCGAAGACGATGTACCAGTACTTGAGCGTGAACGTGCTCCCATCCAGCAGGAAGCGCGTCATGGCCGGCAGCGTGATGTGGAAGGAGCGGAAGATCTCCTCGAACTTCGGGATGATGAACAGCACCACGGCCGTCACGACCGCGCAGGCGACGCAGATGATCACCGTCGGGTAGACCAGCGCGCCCACGACCTTGGCGCGCACCTCGCGCACCTTCTCCATGTACTCGGCCTGGCGCGTGAGCACCGCGTCGAGCACGCCGCCGGCCTCGCCCGCGCGCACCATGCTCGAGTAGAGCCGGTCGAAGACCTTGGGGTGCTTGGAGAGCGACTCGGACAGCGGCGTGCCGGCCGAGACGTCCTCGAGCAGCGCGCCGAGCACGTCCTTGAACGGGCCGGGCCGCGCCTGGCCCTCGAGGATCGAGAGCGCTTTCGCGATCGGGATGCCGGCCTCGGAGAGCGTCGCGAGCTGCAGCGTGAAGTCGGTCACGAGCTGCCCGCTGACGCGGCCGCCGAGGCGGCGCTTCTGTGCGGCGGGCGCTCCGGCTTGCGTCGGCGCGCCTGCGGGCGCGGCGGTGCGGGGAGCGCTGCGTTGGATTTTCTTGGCCATGCTTCGTCTGTCGGGGGGAGTGGGAACGCGTCGGCGCTACAGGTTGGTCTCGCGCAGGACTTCCTCGAGGCTCGTGCGGCCGGCCGCGATGGCGGCGATGCCCGATGCGCGCAGCGGGCGCATGCCGGCGGCGAGCGCGATGCGCCGCAGCTCCTGCGTCGAGGCGCGCGCGAGGATCGCGCGGCGCAGCTCCTCGTCGATGATCAGGATCTCGAAGATGCCCATGCGCCCGCGGTAGCCGGTGTGGTAGCAGCGCTCGCAGCCCTTGCCGAAGTGGAAGGTCGCGCCGCGCAAGCGCTCGGGATCGGCACCGAGCTCGGCGAGCTCTTCTTCGTCGGGCTGGTAGGACTGCCGGCAGTCGGGGCAGATCGTGCGCACGAGGCGCTGCGCGACGACCGCCTCGAGCGTGGCCGTGATCAGGAAGGGCTCGATGCCCATGTCGACGAGGCGCGTGACCGTGCTGGGCGCGTCGTTGGTGTGCAGCGTCGAGAAGACGGTGTGGCCCGTCAGGCTCGCTTCGACCGCGACTGCCGCGGTTTCCGTGTCGCGGATCTCGCCCACGAGGATCTTGTCCGGGTCCTGGCGCAGGATCGTGCGCAGCACTTTGGCGTAGGTGACGCCGATGTCCTCGTTGACCGGCACCTGCACGATGCCCTCGATGTCGTACTCGACGGGGTCCTCGACCGTGATGATCTTGACCTCGGGCGTGTTGGCCTGCTGCAGCATGGCGTAGAGCGTCGTCGTCTTGCCCGAACCGGTCGGCCCGGTGACGAGGATGATGCCGTGCGGCAGCTGCGTCAGGCGCACGAGACGCGCCTCGTCGTCGGGCTGCAGGCCGAGCTTGATCAGATCCAGGCTCACGGCGCTGCGGTCGAGCACGCGCATCACGCAGCCTTCGCCGCTGACGCCCGGGATCGTGGCCACGCGCAGGTCCACCGGCCGGCCGTCGATCGAGAGCTCGATGCGGCCGTCCTGCGGCAGGCGCGTCTCGGTGATGTCGAGGTCGCTCATGACCTTGATGCGCGCCACGAGCGGCAGCGCGAGGTGCGCCGGAGGAGCCTCGACCTCGTAGAGCGCGCCATCCACGCGGTAGCGGATGCGGAATTCCTGGTCGAAGACCTCGAAGTGCACGTCGCTGGCGCGGTCGCGGATGGCGCGGTGCAGGATCGAGTTCAAGAGGCGCACGACAGGCGCGCTGCTGGCGGCGCTCTGCGCGTCGAGTCCGCCAGCCGCGCGCGCGGCCTCGGCGATCGCGTCCTTGAGCGTGCCCTCCTCGCCGTAGCAGGCCAGCACGAGCTTCTTGATCCCGGCCGCGTCGCCGATCACGCCGCGCACGTCGAGGCCGGTCGTGAAGCGCAGGTCCTCGATCACGGCCGTGTTGAGCGGGTCGGAGATCGCGACCACCAGCGTGCGGCCCTGCATCTGCAGCGGCAGCACGCCGAAGGTGTGCGCGAAGCTGCCGTCGATCAGCGCCAGCGCCGCCTTCTCGGGCGTGCGCGTCGAGAGGTCGACCGACTCCATGCCGGCCTGCTCGGCCAGCGCGCGCGCGACGTCGGCGCTCGAGCAGTGGCCCAGTTCGACCAGGCACTGGCCGATCAGGCCGGCCTGCTTGCGCTGCACGCCCAGCGCTTCCTGGATCTGGCCCTCGCGCAGCACGCCCTGCGTCTTCAGGATCTGCCCGAGCAGGCGCCGGCCCTCGGACTTGACACCCGCGGCGGCCGCGCGGTGCACGGCGCCGGTGGCCTTCTCGCTCGGCAGCGCCTCGCTCACAGACGGACCTCGAGATCCTTGTCGTCCTGCGCCGCCTCGAGCGCCACCTCGCGGCTGATCAGGCCCTTCTTGAAGAGCTCGAGCAGGTGGTCGTCGAGCGTGATCATCCCGAGCTTCTTCGAGGTCTGGATCGTCGAGGGGATCTTGTTGGTCTCGTTCTTGCGGATCAGGTTGGCGATCGCGGGCGTCATGATCATGATCTCGAACGCGGCTACGCGCCCCTTGCCGCCCTGCTTGGGCAAGAGCACCTGGGAGACGACCGCGAGCAGCGCCACCGAGAGCTGCGCGCGGATCTGCTCCTGCTGGTTCGCCGGGAAGGCGTCGATGATGCGGTTGACCGTGCGCGCGCTGCCGGTCGTGTGCAGCGTGCCGAACACGAGGTGCCCGGTCTCGGCGGCCGTGATCGCGGCCGAGATCGTCTCGAGATCGCGCATTTCGCCGAGCAGGATCACGTCCGGGTCCTGGCGCAGCGCGCGGCGCATGGCCTCGGAGAAGTCGGGCACGTCGACGCCCACCTCGCGCTGCGTGACCAGGCCGCGGCCGTGCGTGTGGTAGTACTCGATCGGGTCCTCGATCGTGATGATGTGGCAGTCGTCGTTCTGGTTGATCCAGTCGATCATCGTCGCCAGCGTGGTCGTCTTGCCCGAGCCCGTCGGGCCGGTGACGAGGATCAGGCCGCGCGGCTTCTTGAGCAGCGGCTTGACCGATTCGGGCAGGCCGATCTCGTCGAAGGAGAGCAGCTTGCGCGGGATCAGGCGCAGCACCGCCGAATAGCGCCCGCGCTGGCGGAAGACGCTCACGCGGAAGCGGTTGCCGTCCGTGTGCGTCATGCCGAAGTCGGTCGTGCCGACCTCCTGCACCTCGTTCCACTGCTTCTCGTTGCAGAGCTCGTGGCAG
>Ga0302299_10000477_pt1 | contig 21871 bp, 11 predicted proteins | sample III_Fen_N3_4_FD_198795 | JGI IMG/M metagenome (GOLD analysis project Ga0302299, IMG submission 198795) | Peat permafrost microbial communities from Stordalen Mire near Abisko, Sweden - III_Fen_N3_4 | ecosystem: Environmental > Terrestrial > Soil > Wetlands > Permafrost | place: Sweden: Abisko... | reverse complement strand
TTGGCCCCCAGGAGCAGGGTCACGGGCGCGACGCTCGACACGGGGTTGCCGCCAGTGTCGACGACGGCCACCACGGGCTGCGCGCCCCACGCCACGCCGCCCGTTCCGCCGGGCGGCTGCGTGGTGTTTACCAGCGCAGCCGCCGGTCCGGTGCTCACCGAGAACGTCGCCGAGACGACGGACGGGAAGCCCGCCCGCGTCGCCGTCAGCGTGTAGCCCGTGCCGACACGGTCCACCGCACAGCCGGCGAAGACGGCGAGGCCGCCGGCGGGCGCCACGGCGTTGCCGTTGGCGCACAGGAGCATCGCCCCGTTGGTGCCGCTGCCGGCGGTGAGCGCGACGGTGATCGCGCTGCCGGCGCCGGTCGCCTGGTTGCCACCGGCGTCCAGGAGCGCGACGACCGGCTGGGTGCCGAGCGGGCTGCCGCCCATCCCGTTCCCGGGCTGGGTCAGGAACGCGATGCGGGCCGCCACGCCGGGCATGACGTCGAACGGCGGCGACACCGCCGATTGGAGGCCAACCGCGCTGGCGACCACGCGATAGCCGGACGCCGCCCTGTCGACTGCGCATCCGGTGAAGGTGGCGAGGCCGGCCGACGTGGCCTGGACCGGGCCACCGTTGCAGCTCAGCGACCCGCCGGCCACGTTGGCCTCGAGGGTGAGCGTGACGGCGACCGACGACACCGTGGCCGGGTTGTCGAAGGCGTCCGTGAGCTGGATCACCGGCTGGACCGGGAAGGCGGAGCCACCCGTGGCGCCGGCCGGGGCCGCCTGGAAGCGAAGGCGGGCCGGCGTGCCGACCGTCACGGTGAACGGTGTGCTGGTGGCCGGCGCGAGGCCGGTCGCGATCGCCTGGACGGTGTTCCCGTTGCCGATCTGGGTCCAGGCGCAGCCGGAGAACGACGCCGCGCCGTTGACGGCGACGACGGTGGTGCCCCCGGCGCAGGCAAGCGCGCCCGCGGCGGCGGAGCCGGCTGCGAGGCTGACCTGGTTCGTCGCCCCCGCGACGAGGTTGCCGCCCGCGTCCTGGACGGCGACGACCGGCTGCGTCGACCAGGTGCCGCCCGCGCCCCCGCCGGACGGCTGGACCGTGAACCCGAGCTGCGCCGCGGTCCCCACCGCGACGTCGAACGCGGCGCTCGTGGATGCCGCCAGCCCGGGTGCGGTCGCCATCAGCACGTACCCGGTCGCCGCTCGGTCCACCGCGCACCCGCCGAACGCGACCGTCCCGTTCACCGTCACGAGCGCGAGGCCCGTCGCACAGGTGAGGGTCCCGCTCCCGGGGTTGGCCCCGAGGGCGAGGGTGACCGGGACGGTCGCGACGGTCGGGTTGCCGCCCGCGTCGCGCACGGCGACCACGGGCTGCACGGACCAGGCACTGCCGCCGCTGCCGCCGGAGGGCTGCAGGACGAAGGCGAGGCGCGCCGGCGGGCCGGCGGTGACGTCGAACGACGGCGTCAGCGTGCCCGTCAGGCCGCCGGCCGTGGCGCCCAGCGCGTAGGCGGTCCCGACGCGGTCGATCGCGCAGCCGCTGAACGACGCCAGCCCCGCGACGGAGGTCATCGTCGTGCCGCCGTTGCAGGCCAGGGTGGCACCCGACGGGTTGACCGCCAGCCCGAGCGTGATCGCCACGGTGCTGCCGCTGGCGAGGTTTCCCCAGGCGTCCTCGACCCGAACCGTCGGCTGGACGCCGAATGCCGACCCGCCGAGGCCGCCGGCCGGGACCAGGGAGAACGCCAGGCGCGACGGCGCCCCGGCCACCACGCCGAACGCCGCGCTCGTCGCCGCGGCGAGGCCGGACGCGGCGGCCCGGACCTGGTAGCCGGACCCCGCGCGATCCAGGCTGCAGCCGGCGAACGTGGCCACGCCCGCCACGGGGACCACGGTCGCGCCGCCGGCGCAGGCGAGCGTGCCGCCGCCGGGGTTCGTCACGACGTCGAGGGTCACCGGCGTCGCCCCGGCCGCCACGTTGCCGCCGGCGTCCAGGAGGGTCACGACCGGCTGGGTCGCCCACGTGGTCCCGGCCGCGCCGCCGGACGGCTGGACCGAGAACCCGAGCCGCGCCGCGACGCCCGGCACCACGTCGAACGTGGCGGACAGGCCGTCCACCAACCCCGGAGCGGTCGCCCGCAGTCGATAGGCCGTGGCGGCCCGGTCGATCGAGCAGCCCGTGTACGCGGCTCGGCCGGCGGCGGCGGTGCGCGTCGGGCCGGTCGTGCAGGCGAGGGCCGCGCCCGCGGTGCCGCTGCCCGCCTCGACGGCCACGGTGACCACCGGCGTCCCCGTCGTGGCGTTGCCGCCCGCGTCGGCCGCGGTCACGACGGGCTGCGTCACCCACGCGATGCCGCCGGTTCCGCCGCCCGGTTGGGTCTCGAAGATGAGCCTCGCCGCGGGGCCGGTGACGACGTTGAACGGCGTGCTCAGCGCGTCCGTCGCGACGCCGCCACTCACCGACGCCGTCACCTGGTAGCCGGTGCCGACGCGGTCGATGGCGCAGCCGGTGAACGTCGCCACGCCGGAGGCCGTGATCCTCGTCTCGCCGCCGTTGCAGGCGAACGTCCCCCCGGCGTCGTTCGTGGTCAGGGCCAGCGTCACCGTCAGCCCGCCCGCGGTCACGGTGTTGCCGCCCGCGTCCTGGAGGGCGACGACCGGCTGCGTCGACCAGGCGCTGCCGCCGGTGCCGCCGCCGGGCTGGGCCGTGAAGCCGAGGCGTACGGGGACGCCGGCGACGACCGCGAAGGTGGCGCTGGTCGCGCTCGTGAGCCCCGGCGACGTGGCGGTCAGCGTGTAGCCAGGGCCGGCCTTGTCGAGGAGGCACCCGTTGAACGTGGCGACGCCGGCGACGGCCGCCTGGGTGAGCCCGCCGAGGCAGGCGAGCGAGCCGGCCTGCCCGGACGCGACGGCGAGCGTGACCTGACCGCTGCTCCCTGTCGCGACGTTCCCGCCGGCGTCCAGGATCGTCACCACCGGCTGGGAGCCCCACGGCGCCATCGCCGTCCCGCCGCCCGGCTGGCCGGAGAAGACCATCGACACGGCGACGCCGGCGGCGACGTCGAAGCCGGCGCTGGTGTCAACCGCGAGGCCGGCGCCCGTGGCGACGAGCTGGTAGCCGGCGGCGGCGCGGTCGATCCTGCAGCCCGCGAAGGTGGCGCTGCCGGCGGTGGTCACCTTGGACGGGCCGCCGGTGCACGAGAGCGTGGCGCCGGCCTGACCCGTCCCGGGGGCGACGCCGAGCGTGACCGTGGTGCTGCCCGTCGCGGGGTTGCCCCACGCGTCGACGATGCGCACCACGGGCTGGATCGTCCAGGTCGAGCCGCCGGTGCCGCCGTTGGGCGAGACCGTGAACTGGAGCGCGGCGGCGGGTCCGGCGGTGACCCCGAAGCCGCCGCTCGTGGCGCCGGCCAGGCCAGGGGCCGATGCGGCAAGCGCGTACCCCGTCCCGACGCGGTCGACGGTGCAGCCGCCGTAGGTCGCCAGGCCCGCGACGGCGGCGCGCCCGAGGCCCCCGGTGCAGGTCGGGTTGGCGCCGGGCGTGCCCGTCCCCGCGGCGATCCCGATCGTCACCATGTCGGTGGCCGATACGACGAGGTTCCCGCCCGCGTCCTGCACCGCGACGACCGGCTGCGAGTTGAACGGCGACCCCGCGACGATGGTGGTGGGGGTGGCCGTGAACGCGAGCCTCGCCGGTACCCCGACGGTGACCGCGAAGGCGGCGCTGGTGCCGACACCCACACCCGAGCCGGTCGCCTTGAGCGTGTACCCGGCGGCGGACCGATCGATCCGGCAGCCGGTGTAGGTGACGACGCCCGCGGTCGCGGCGGCCGCGAGGCCGCCCGTGCAGGCGAGGACCGCGCCCGACGCCCCGGTGCCCGAGGTGATCGAGAGCGTGACCGAGAGCGAGGCGCCGGCCACGAGGTTGCCCCCCGCGTCGCGCACCTCGACCACGGGCTGGACCGCCCATCCCGTGCCACCGGTCCCGCCGCCGGGGCTGGTCGTGAACACCAGGGTCGCCGCGGGACCCACCGCGACCGTGAACGGCACGCTCGTGACCCCCGCGAGACCCGAGGCCGACGCCGCGAGCCCGTACCCGGCGCCCGCGAGGTCCGTCTTGCAGCCGGCGAAGGTGGCGATCCCGCCCGAGGCTGCCCTGGCCTGGCCGCCGGTGCAGGCGAGGGTCGCGCCCGTCGTCCCGGTGCCCGGCACCAGCGCGAGCGAGACCGAGGTGGTCGCGCCGGTCACGAGGTTCCCGTACGCGTCGACCACCCGCACGACCGGCTGGACCGACCACGCGACCCCGCCGGTCCCGCCGCCGGGCTGGATCGCGAGCAGGAGCGAGGCCGCCGCCGCCGGGGTGACGGTGAACGCCGTGCTCACCGCGCCCGCGAGCCCCGGGGCCGAGGCGGCCAGGGTGTACCCGGCGCCGGTCCGCTCGATCGTGCAGCCGGCGAACGTCGCCCCCCCCGCCACCGCCGCGGCCGCGGGCCCGCCGGTGCAGGCGAGGGTGCCGCCGCCCGCGTTGGTCCCGATCGCGAGCGTGACCGTGTCGGTCGCCCCCGCGACGGGGTTGCCGCCGGCGTCGGTCACCGCCACGGCCGGCTGCGCCGCCCAGGCCGTCCCGGCAACGCCGCCGCCGGGCTGCATCGTGAGCACGAGCTTCGCCGCCGGGCCCACCGCCACCGCGAACGGGGTCGAGGTCGCGGCCGCCAGGCCCGACCCGGTCGCCTTGAGCGTGTACCCGGACCCGGCCCGGTCGATCGTGCAGCCGGCGAACGTCACGAGCCCCGCCACCGCCGCCTTCGCCAGCCCGCCCGGGCACGAGAGCCCCGCCCCCGCCGACCCGGTGCCCGCGGTGATCGCGAGGGTCACGACGGTCGTCGCGGTCGTCGGGTTGCCCCCCGCGTCGAGCAGCCGCACCACGGGCTGGGTCGCCCATGCCATGCCGCCGGTGCCGCCGCCGGGCGGGACCGTGAACACCGCCTGCGACGCCGTCCCCACCGCGACGCTGAACGCGGGCGTCGTCGCGGACGCGAGGCCGGTGGCCGAGGCGGTCAGGGTGTAGCCGTTGCCCGCCAGGTCGATCGCGCAGCCGGAGAACGCCGACGCGCCGGCCGTCGCGGTCTTCGTCAGCCCGCCGGTGCACGTCAGCGCGGCGCCCGCCGTCGCGGTCCCGCCGGTGATGCCGACGGCGATGACCGCCGCCTGGCCGGTCACCGTGTTGCCGAACCGGTCCTCCACCGCGACCGCCGGCTGGGCGACGAACGCGGTCCCGCCCGTGCCGCCGGTCGGCGAGGTGGTGAACGCCAGGGTCGTCGCGGCGCCAGGAACCTCGGTGAGGAGCCCCATGACCGCGCCGGGCGCGACCCCGAGGATCGCCGCGGTCCCGCCGCGGGTGATGTGGCCGCTGACGCGCGGGGCCCCCGCGAGCGGTCGCACGCCGAGGCCGGTCCACGTCAGCGTGCACGCCCCGGTCGAGGCGCCGCTCGCGGCGGTCGTGGCGGTCGTCGGCGTGATCGCGAGGGCGGACAGTGTCAGGCCCGCGCACGCGCCGCCGCTCGTGGCCACGCCGCCGGACGCCGGGTTCCACTCAAAGCCCACGGGTGCCGTCAGGACGATCGTGCCGGCACCCACCTGGCCGGCCGAGGACTCCGCGATCACCGGGCCCGTCAGGGTCGTCCAGGCGCCCGTTCCGCCGGCGGCGGCCGTGTCCGCGGCAATCGCCGAGCCGCCGGTCGCCGTGGTGGTCGCAGCCGCGGCCACCGCGGGCGCCAGCGGGAACAGTGCCGCCACGAGGACGGCGACGATCGCCGCGCACCTCGCGAGGGGCGCGGTTCCGGCGCGACGGCGGGCTCCCGCGGCCGATCCCGGCAGCGGGTGGGCGAGGTCCATGTGGTTCCGTTCCGTGCGGGGAGCACCCGGGCCGGCGCTCCGTCAGGTGAGGGATCGGCCGTCGGAGCCCTGCGCTTCACCCCCCGGTCGAGGCAATGCCGTTCCCTGAGGCATGATCCCGGCGTGGACACCGACCCGCCGTCGTTCGCGATCCTGCCGCCCGCCGCTCCATGGCGGCCGATCGTCGCCCACGTGCCGCATGCGTCGGCCGTGATCCCGCCGGACGTCCGCGCCGGGATCCTCCTCGACGACGACGCCCTCGCCCGCGAGCTGCTCCGCCTCACCGACCACGACACGGACCGGCTGTTCGCCTGGCTGGGCGGGCTGGGCGCCACGACGCTGCTCAACGGCCGGTCTCGGCTGGTCGTGGACCCGGAGCGCTTCCCGGACGACGCCGACGAGCCGATGGCCGCCGTGGGCCAGGGCGCCGTCTACGCGCGCACCACGGACGGCCGGCCGCTGCGGACGCCCGACGAGGCCGCGCGCGCCGCGCTCCTCGCCCGGTACTTCGTGCCGTACCACGCGGCGCTGACCGCGCTCGTGGAGGAGGCGCTCGAGCGGGCGGGGGCGTGCCTCGTCATCGACTGCCACTCGTTCGCCACCGTCCCGCTGCCTTCCGAGCCGGACCAGGCCTCGAATCGCCCGGACATCTGCATCGGCACGGACGCGTTCCACACGCCGGGCGCGCTCGTGGTGCGCCTGCGCGACGCGTTCGAAGGTGAGGGGTTCCGCGTCGCCGTCGACCGGCCGTTCGCGGGGACGATGGTGCCGCTGCGCTGGTGTCGCCGGGACGCCCGAGTGCGGTCCGTGATGCTCGAGATCCGGCGCGGCCTGTACGCGGACGAGGCGACGGGCCAGCCGGTGCCCGCCTTCGACGACGTGGCTACATGCCTGGGGCGGGCTGTGCGCCTCGCGATCGCGTGACCCGCAGGGTGGAGCCGAGGCCCGCTAGACTGCGGGCGTCAGCCACGCAGGGGAGCGACGATGCCGGACGAAGGCGCGGTCACGCGCAGCGTGCTCGCGGATCAGGTGAAGGACCGCCTGCTCCAGGACATCCTGGCCGGCCGGTACCCGCCCAACTCGCGGATCGTCGAGACGCGCGTCGCACGCGAGCTGGGCACGAGCCAGGCGCCCGTCCGCGAGGCCCTGCGCGGGCTCGAGGCGCTCGGGGTCGTGGAGATCCACCCTTATCGCGGGGCGCGCGTCCGCCACCCGTCGACCCGGGAGCTGCTGGAGGCGTACGCGGTCCGGGCGACGCTCGAGACGCTCGGGGTGCGGCTCGGCGTGCCCCGGATGACGGATTCCGACCTCACGGAGGTCGACGCCCTGATGACCTCGATGCAGCGGGCTGCCGACGCCGGCGACCGTCACGAGGTCGCGGTCCTGGACGCCGCGTTCCACGCGCGGATCCTGCGGATGGCGGGGAACTCCACGTTGGAGCGGGTGTGGCGCGCGCTCGAGCCGTTCTCCCGGACCTACATCACGCTCGCGTCGCCCGGCTCGGATGCCGGCTGGATCGCCGGCCAGCACCGGCCGATCGTGGAGGCGCTGCGGACGCGCGACTCCGCGGCGGCGGAGGCGGCGCTTCGGGACCACTTCGACAAGGCGAGCGCCCACCTCGCGAGCGCCTGGGATCGCACGGAGCCGGCCGCCGGCTGAGACTCCGGAATCGGCCGGTTGGCTCCCCGGTCCCGCCGGCGAGCCCCGGCCCGGTTCTCGCCGGGCGGCACAACGGTGCCGTGGCTGCATCCAACCGATCTCCCGGCGCCGGATTCGATGCACGAACATGGCTCCTGGCAGGTTCCTTCTCGCCCGGCGATCGGATCGAAGCGGGCAGCGCCGCGTTGTCTCGCTGGAGGAGAATCGCCGACTGCAACGCCGGCTCCCGGTGGTCGAGGGCCGGACCGCACGGATTGGTTCACAGCCCCTGACTCGTCGATCGCCACGGGGCACCCGGGGACACAACGAAGCCGGCCCGGTGGGGGGGGGTACCAGGCCGGCTTCGCGGTGGGGAGCTCAGCGGGGCGGCGGGTTCCTGGCCGGGAACGTCGTGCTGGTCGGGGCGGTGAGCTTGTCGTAGAGCGCCCCGGCGTTGCGCTCCTGGATGTAGCCCATCATGTACTCCTGCCCGATGTCCACCGGGTAGCGCGACGCGAAGGTCACCCGTGCGATCGTCTCCTCGCGGGACCAGCCCTTGGCCACCGCCACGGCGACCGCGGACTTCCACTCGAGCATGAACGAGCGCTGCGTGGCGAGGTAGTCCTTGCCCTGGACGGGGCCGTGGCCGGGGATCACGTGGTCGATGTCCAGGGCCCGGATCCGGTCCAGCGAGGTGATCCACTGGTCCACGTCCGAGGTCATGAGCCAGGTGGTGCACTCGGAGAAGATCGTGTCGCCCGTGAACACGGCGCGCTCCTCGGGGACGTAGACCGCCACCTGGCCCGGCGTGTGGCCCGGCGTGTGGAGCAGCGCGAAGGTCCGATCGCCAACCCGGAGCGTGAGGTCCCCGCTGAACACGATGTCGGCAGTGCCCATGTTCGCGTAATAGGTCTCGCGATCGGGGACGAGCGCGGCACCCTCGGGGTCGTCCGTGGGCAGGGCCTCGAGCGCGTACGCGAACGGGTCGAGCTCCGGGAACACGGTCATGAAGCGGTCGTGCACGCCCTGGTGGTGGATGATCGGCCCGGCACCCCGGAACCAGTAGTTGCCGAAGATGTGGTCGACGTGATGCTCGGTGTTGATCACGGCCTGGATCGGCCCGATCTCCTCGACCATCTTGCGCATCGCGACGGCCCGCGTGGGCAGCTGCGGCGTGTCGATGACGACAGGCCCCTTCGACGTCTTCACGAAGCACGGGTTGCAGCCGCGCACCTTCGTCTCGGCGAAGATGCGGTCGGTGACCTGCTGCATGGACGAACGCTCCCTCCGGTGGTGGTTCGGCTACTGGGTTGCGGTCAGCCCGCCGTCGACGCCCAGGATCTGGCCGGTGACGAAGGCCGCTGCGTCCGAGGCGAGGAACACGACCGGTCCGGTCATGTCGGCCGTGTCGCCAACCCGACCGAGCGGGATCCGGCTGACGACGCCGGCCTTGAACGCGGGATCGCCGAGCAGCATCGCGACCTGCGGGGTGTCGACGAAGGTCGGGCGGATGGCATTGACCCGGATGCCGTACTTCGCCCATTCGGTCGCCCACTGGCGGGTCAGGGAGCTGATCGCACCCTTCGCGGCCACGTAGGCGGAATAGCCGGCGTTGATGCCGAGGTCCGCCCGCACCGAGCTGATGTTCACGACCGCGCCGCCGTGGCCACCGGCGATCATCGCCCGGACCGCTGCCTGCGTCGCCAGCAGGGTGGTCCGCACGTTGAGCTCCATGATCCAGTCCCACGCGTCGCGCGGATACTTCTCGGCGTCGAACAGCACCTTGCCGGCGCCGCCGCCGACGCAGTTGACGATGATGTCGAGCCTGCCGAAGTGCTCGACCGTGGTGGCGACGATCCGCTCGCACTCCGCCTCGTTCGTCAGGTCCGCCGCCTGGGCAAGGACCTCGGCACCCGTCGCCCGGATCGACTCGGCAGACGCATCGGCCCGCTCCTGGGTCACGTCGACGACGCTGACGATCGCCCCGGCCCCGGCCAGCGCCGCGGCGATCGCAGACCCGATCGCGCCGCCGCCGCCGGGCACCAGCGCAACTTTGCCACTGAGGCTGAAGGTGTCGAGATAGCTCATCGTGGTCCCTTCTCCAACGGTCGCTCGCGCCGCTGTCGCGTCCGCATCATCGATTATCGAGCATACCGGTACCGGCGACGCGTGGTCAATCCTCGCCGCGGACGTCACGCGATCGGTCCCCGTCTGGTCGCGACATCCCCCGATCGTGCCCTGTCCGCGGCCAGCGCAGAGTGTCATAGTGCCCCCACATCCGGGAAGCCACCGGGCCGCCCATGCTCGCAACGGTCCACGTTCTCCTTGAAACCCACCCCGAACCCGACCGACCCCGGCGCTCGGCCGCCGATCCGCCAGCACGATGGAGGCATGACCGCGTGTCGCCGATGAGCGAGCCGGCCGCCGACACGGCAGCTTCGTTGCGTGAGACGCTCGCGAGCACGATCGCGGCGCTCGACGCCTCCGCGGACACCGTCGCCATCTATCGACCGATCCTCGACGTCGACGGTCGCTTCGTCGACGCCGAGATCCTGTTCGCGAACGAGGCCGGACGCCGGCGATGGTTCCGCGACAGCGACCTCGAGGCGGTCCGGGGCCGGAGGCTGTTCGAGCTCCTGCCGGCCGTCCGGCCGCTGATCGCCGACCTGTATGCCGCCGTCGTGGAATCCGGGGCACCGTTCCGGGGCATCCGGGAGTTTCCCTCACGCGACGGCGTCCGCATCTTCGACCTCGCCATCTCGCCCTACGAAGGCGGGTTTCTCCACGTCGGGCGGGACGTCACCGATGAGCGGCTGGCCGTGGAGCGGCTGCGTGCCAACGAGGAGCGACTGCGGCGGACGATCGAAGGGCTCGACGCGATGGTTGCCGTCCAGGACCATGCGGGCGCGCCGCTGGTCCCCAGCCCACAGGTGGCGCGGATCCTGGGCTACTCGCCGGAGCAGCTGACCAGCTTCGCCGCATGGCAGGCGCTGGTCCATCCCGATGACCTGCCGCGCTGCCTGGCCACCTGGGACCAGCACCTGCCGAGCTGGCGGCTCGAGTACCGGCTTCGGCGGGCGGACGGCACCTGGATCTGGGTCACGGACAGCGGCCAGCGCGTCCCGGCGGGCCCGGGGCAGGGCCCGGGGATCTTCGGGGTCATGGTCGACACGACGGCGTTGCACGAGGCGACGGCGCGCGTCCGCGCCTCCGAGGCGATGTTTCGGGCCGCCTTCGAGGAGAACCCCGAGTCGATCTGGGTCTTCCGGCCCGTCCTGGACGACCGCGGCACGCCCGTCGACGCGGAGGTCCTGTACGCGAACCGGATCGCGCGCGAGCGCTACGTGGACGGCCTGCCGCTCGAGGAGCTGGTCGGGTCGCGGCTGTTCGCGCGCTGGCCGGAGTACAGGGAGCTCATCGGGGACATGCTGACCCGCCTCGCCCAGGGCGGCGGGCCGATCCACGGGGAGATGCACGGCACGCGTGGTGGGGGCGAGTTCTGGTCGGAGACCTGGGCCTTCCCGTTCGAGGGTGGCGTCGTCCACGTCGGGCGGGACGTCACGGAGGCACGGACGGCCCTCGAGGCCCTTCGAGCGACGGAGGAGCGGCTGCTCGAGCGCACGGCCCAGCTGGAGGAGGCCCGGGACCTCGCCGGCATCGGCGACTTCCGCCGCGACATGCGCACCGGCACGACGACCTGGTCGCCGCAGCTCTACCGCCTGTTCGGGCTGGACCCGTCGGGACCGGCGCCCGGCCCCGACGAGATCGACGAGGCCGTCACGCCGGAGACCCTCGCCGAGCGCGCGGGAGCCCTGGCCCGTGCCGCGGCGACGGGGACACCGTGGGACCTCGAGATGCACATCCGCCGCCCGGGCGGGGAGGAGCGCTGGCTCCACCAGCGCGGCGTGGCCGATCTCGACGCATCCGGGGGGGTCATCGGCTACCACGGGACCGTGCTCGACATCACCCAGCGCAAGCGTGCGGCAGAGGCGCTCGAGGTCGCGAACGCCCGCCTGCGGCGCTTCTTCGACGCGGACATCGTGGGCACGGTGGTCGCCGAGGCCGCGGGCCGCGTGCTCGAGGCGAACGACTACTGGCTGCGGCTCGTCGGCCGGTCGCGCGAAGAGCTGGGGCGAGGTGAGATCGACTGGCGGGCCACGACCGCGCCCGAGTCGCTGAAGGCCGACGACCGGGCCCTGGTCGACGTCCGGGAGCGCGGCTCGACCGCCCCCTACGCGAAGGTCTACGTCCGCAGCGACGGGACCCGCGTGCCCGTCCTGATCGTCCGGGCGACGATGCCGGGGCCCGGGGAGCAGATCGCGTCGTTCGTGCTCGACATGACCGAGCGGGACGCTGCCGCCGCGAGGCTGACCCGCCTGGGGGCCGCCGTGGAGCAGGCGGGCGACCTCATCCTGGTCAGCGACACCGAGGGCGTGATCCAGTACCTGAACCCGGCGCTCGAGGCGCTCACCGGCCACGCGTCGAGCGAGGCGGTCGGCACGTCCGTGAAGCGCCTCCTGCGCAGCGACGTGCATGCCCCCGAGTTCTACGAGGCGCTGGACCGTGCGCGCCGGACGGGCACGCCGTGGAGCGGCCGCGTCGTCAACCGCCGCGCCGATGGCACGACGTTCGAGCAGGACCTCCGCATCTCGCCCCTCCGCGACGCGGACGGCCGGCTGATCGGGGCGGTGGAGGTGGGACGAGACCTGACGCGCGAGCTGGCGCTGGAGGCGGACCTGCGCCAGGCCCAGCGGATCGAGGCCGTCGGCCAGCTCGCCGGGGGCGTCGCCCACGACTTCAACAACCTGCTCACGGCCATTCGCGGCTACGGCGAGCTGGTCCTCGCGGCCCTGCCCCCGTGGAGCGACGCACGGACCGACGTCACGGAGATGCTGAAGGCCGCAGACCGGGCGGCCGGCCTCACGCGCCAGCTGCTCGCCTTCGGACGCCGGCAGATGCTGGCGCCCAAGGTGCTGGACCCGTCGACCGTCATCGACGAGCTGGCGCCGATGCTCCGCCGGCTGCTCGGCGAGCACATCGACCTCGTGGTCACCCACGGGCCGGACCTCGGGAACGTCCTCGTGGACCCGGGGCAGCTGGAGCAGGTGATCGTCAACCTCGCGGTCAACGCCCGGGACGCGATGCCGGACGGCGGTCGGCTGCTGGTCGATTCCGCCAACGCGGTGCTGCGCTCGCCGGAGTCGACGCCCCTCCCATCGGTGCGGATCACGGTGTCGGACACGGGCACCGGCATGGACCAGGCGACGCTCGCCCGGATCTTCGAGCCGTTCTTCACCACCAAGGAACCCGGCAAGGGGACCGGCATGGGGCTCGCGACCGTCTACGGGATCGTCCGCCAGTCCGGGGGGCGTATCACGGCGTCGTCGACACCCGGGCAGGGCACGGTGATCCTGATCGACCTCCCGGTCGTGGAGGCGACGGACCCGGCGCCGGAAGCGCCCGGGCCGGCGACCATCGGCGCGCACCGGCCCGCCGGCACCGTCCTGCTGGTGGAGGACGAGGCGGCCGTCCGGGCCGTGGTCTCGAGGGCGCTGACCGGGTGCGGCTTCAGCGTCGCCCAGGCGGGATCGGGGTCCGAGGCGATCGAGATCGCGACCGCCCCGGGATTCCGGTTCGACCTGCTGATCAGCGACGTCCGGATGCCGGGCATCCAGGGACCCGATCTGGCGCGCCGCCTGCGGACCCAGCGGCCGGACCTGCCGGTGCTGTTCATCTCCGGGTATTCGGCCGACCTGGCGGACGACATGGCCGGCGTCCCGGGGGCGCGGATTCTCGACAAGCCCTTCGACACGGACACGCTGCTCCGGGCCGTGCGCGAGGCGATCGGCTCGCCTGCCTGAGACCGGGGGTGCGTCAGCGAGGGACGCCGACGCACGGGCCAGGGTGGGAGTTGGGGTGGCCTACGGGGCTCGAACCCGTAACCTTCGGAGCCACAATCCGATGCTCTGCCATTGAGCTAAGGCCACCGTGGCGCAGCCGCCGGCGCTGGATCCTTCGGGATCCGGCCCGCGGGGACCGGCGCAGTATACGCGAGGTCGCCCGGCGGGTGACGGTCGGGAGGTGGGCGCGCGACGGCGCTCGTGGCGGCCGGTGGTACCGGGGGTGCCCGACCGGGTGGGACCTCTGGGCCGGTGCGGGGCGGTTGCGTGCGGTCCACGATGAGCGGCAGCCGGCCCCCGCCGGGATCCCCGTGCTCGAGACCTGACCAGCGCATGATCCGCAGCCTGCTCCGCCCGTTCGACGCCCGCCCGCGCGGGGTCGTGGCCGGCCTCGCCCTCGTCTTCGGCCTGGTGGCCGGGGGGCTGCTCGAGGCGCCGGTCGCGCTCGCCTGGGACGCGAACACGTTCAGCTCTGGGTCCGAGGGGCAGCTCATCGCGCTCCAGAACCAGGGCCGCGCGTCGGCCGGCCTACGCTCGCTCCCGCTCGACGCCGCGCTGCGGACGGTCGCGCGCTGGCGCAGCAAGGACATGGTGGACCGCAGCTACTTCTCGCACACCGTCAAGGGCACGACGCACAACGTGTTCTGGTACCTGCAGTACAAGTACGGCTACTGCTTCAAGCTCGCGGGCGAGAACATCGGCAACGAGACCTGGCCGGGCGCGTCCGAAGCCGACGCGACGAGCTGGATCTTCGACCAGTTCATGAACTCGCCGGGCCACCGCGCGAACATCCTGGGCAAGACATGGGACGTGGTCGCCGTGGGTGCCTACAAGACCACCGGTGACTACTTCGTCTGGACGGTCCTGTTCGCCGACCGGTGCACCAGCACGCCCGCGCCGACGCCCAAGCCGACGCCCAAGCCGACGCCGAAGCCGACACCAAGGCCGACCACGCGGCCCACCCCGGAACCGACGTCGCGGCCCACCTCTGAGCCGACGCCGAGGCCCACGCCGCGCCCCACGCCGCACCCCACACCGCGCCCCACGCCGCGGCCCGCCGCGACGCCCACGCCGGAGCCCACCGCGCCCACGGCGGAGCCCACCGAACTGCCCACGCTGGAGCCCACCGAACTGCCCACGGCGTCGCCCTCCGGGGAACCCGGCGACGGCGCCGTCGCCACGCCCGAGGCACCCGACGGCGGCTCGTTCGTGCCGAGCTTCGAGGCGTCCGCCGCGCCGCCCGGGGGGTTCGTGCCGCCCGGGGGGCTCCGGATCATGGACCAGCCACCCGACACGAGCCTCGTGGACTCGATCCTCCACGCGATCACCGCCCGGTTCTTCGGCTGGTGACGCCAGGCACCCCTCGGTGCACGACGCCGCTACCGTATCCACCTTCACGACCCCCCACGCGGAGCGAGACCAGCGCATGACCCCGCAGCTGCCCCAGGTACCGGTCACCCGGTCCATGTTCGGGACCGGGACCCGGCCGGCCCTGCCCATCCTCGAGGCGCGGATGCTGACCAAGCAGTACCGGATGCCCGGCGAGGTGGTGGAGGCCGTCCGCGGGGTCACGCTCGGCGTGATGCCCGGAGAGTTCGTCGCGCTCATGGGTCCATCGGGCTCGGGGAAGAGCACGCTCCTGCAGCTGCTCGGCGGGCTCGACAGGCCCACCAGCGGCGAGGTGCTGCTCGAGGGTGAGCCGATCGGCCGCCTGTCCGACTCCGACGCCACGCGCCTCCGCCGGGAGCGGACCGGCTTCGTCTTCCAGTCGTTCAACCTGGTGCCGCTGCTCAACGTGGTGGAGAACGTCGGGCTGCCGTTCACGATCGCAGGCCAGGACCCGCGCTCGGCGGAGCTCGCGGGGCGCATCCGTGAGGCGATCGCCCTGGTGGAGCTGACCGGCAAGGAACGCCACAAGCCGGACCAGCTGTCCGCCGGCGAGCGGCAGCGCGTGGCCGTCGCACGGGCGATCGTGACGCGGCCGGCCCTCCTGTTCGCCGACGAACCCACCGGCAACCTCGACTTCACGACCGGCATCGACATCCTCAACGCGCTGTGGCGGACCTGCGTGGACCGCGGCCAGACGGTGGTCCTCGTCACCCACGACGCGAAGGCGGCGGCCTACGCCGACCGGGTGTTCGTGATGCAGAGCGGGCGCGTCCAGGACGAGATCGCCCTCGGCCGGCGCGACGACCACGGCGCCGCGCCCCTGATCGCGCGCCTCGCGCAGCTCGGCCTGTAGCCCGTGCGCGGACTCGCCCGCTACGCGTGGCGGAGCCTCGTCGCCCGGCCCGCCCGGACCCTCCTCACGATCCTGGGGATCGCGATCGGGGTCGCGGTGCTGGTGGCCGCCCTGGGCGTCGACTCGGGCCTGGATGTCTCGATCGACCGGACCGTGGCCTCGATGGTGGGTCGTGCCGACATCCGCGTGGCCGCGTTCGCGGAGACCGGGCTCTCGGCGGCGTCCCTCGCGCAGGTCGAAGGCGTCCCCGGCGTGGCCCTGGCGGCGCCCGTCATCGAGCGGCGGACGTTCCTCGGCTCGGAGGCCGGCCGCCCGGTGAGCACGGAGCCGGTCACGATCCTGGGCGTCGACCCGTCGCTGGAGCCGCGCGTCCGCGACCTCACGCTGGTCCGCGGCACGGCGCTTGCCGCCGGCGACGGCCCCGTGGTGCTGGTGACCGAGCGGCTCGCGGCGTCGGACGCGGTCGACGTCGGCGATTCGATGGTCATCCTGGGCGCAGGGGCGCCGCTCCGCGTGAAGGTGGCGGGCGTGCTGGCGGGCGACGGCCCGGAGGTGGGCTCGTCGGGTCGCACGGTGGTGCTGCCGATCCGCACGGCGCAGGCGCTCGCGGTCGCCGACGGGGAGACGATGCCGGACGCCCTCGCGGGGATCTCGCGGATCGACGTCGTGCTCGCCGCGGGTGCGACCCCGGACGCCGTGATCGCGACCATGGGACGGACGCTGTCCGTGGAGCCGTACGTCCTGTCCGTCCCGCGCGATGTGGCGGCCACGCTCCGGGCGTCCACCGCCGACGTCCGGGCCACGATGGCACTGCTGGCCGCGATCACCCTGTTCGCGGCGGCGATCCTGATCCTCAACACGATGTCGATGACGGTGGTCGAGCGCGTCCGGGAGCTGGGGCTCCTGCGGGCGGCCGGCGCCGGCCGGGGCCAGATCGTCCACGTCGTCGTGATGCAGGCGCTCGTGCTCGGCGCCGCCGGGTCCGTCGCCGGCCTCCTCCTCGGCGTCATGCTCGCCGAGGTCGCCGCGGCCTGGCTCCGGGCCTCCGGCTCCCTCGAGCTCGACGGGCCGTCCATCTCGCCCGCGGTCCTGCTGGCGGGCCTCGTGACCGGCCTCGCGATCACGCTCGTCGCGGCCGTCGAGCCGGCGCGCCGGGCGGCCGGGATCAGCCCTGTGGCCGTGATGCGGGTCCGCGCCGACCCGGGGTCGCTCGTCCGCGCCCACACGGGATGGCTCGTCGCCGTGGTCGCGGTGATCGGCGTCGTGGCGGTCCTGCTGATGCCGGGCGGTGCCGCCGACCGGTCCGGGCCGGTGCGTGCGCTGGTCGTCTACGCGATCCTGTTGACGGCCGTGCTCCTCACCCCGGCCCTGCTGGGCCCGCTCGCCCGCGTCGTCGGGCTGCCGTTCGCGGCGTTCCTGCGCCTCGAGGAGCGGCTGGCACGGGCGGCCATCCGCCGCGATCCGAGCCGGACGGCGCTCACCGTCGGCGCGCTGATCGTGGGCCTGGCCATGGTGGTCGCCCTCGCGTCGGTGGCCGGCAGCGCCCGCAACACGGCCACGTCCTGGCTCGCCGACGTCGTCCCGGGCGACGAGATCCTGACCGCGATCGCGCCCGCCCCGGTGGGCGACGGCGGCGTGGACCGGCAGGTGGCGGCGATCGACGGCGTCCTGCGGGCGACCCCGCTCGCCTCGTTTGACCTCGCCTTCGACGGGACGCGCCTCGAGGCGGTCGCGATCCGGGGCGCCGACTTCCTCGCCGACGGGCGGCTGGTCTTCACCGCCGGCGACCGGGCCACGGCGCTGCCGGCGCTGGACGCGGGCGGGGCGGCGATCCTCCCCGCCTCGCGGGCCGCGCGCCTGGGGATCGGGCTCGGTGACGCGATCGCGGTGGCCAGCGGCGCGGGGCTCGTCCAGCTGCGGGTCGTGGGCCTCGTGGACCGGTCGTTCCCGGGCCGGAGCGGCGATGCGGTGCTCGTGGGGTGGGGCGACGCGGTGGATCACTTCGGCGTGGCCGGGGCCGACTCGATCGCGGTGCGCTATGCCCCCGGACGCCAGGCGGAGGCGCAGCCGCAGGTCGAGGCGCTCGCCCGCGAGCTGGCGCTCACCGCCGCGCCGATCTCGCGGGTGGCCGGAGCCGTGGCCGACGCGCTCGACCGCCTGTTCGGCCTCCTCGACCTGCTGGCCCTGGCCGCCGTCGTGATCGCTTCGCTGGGCATCGTGAACACGTTGTCGATGAACACCTGGGAGCGGGTCCGCGAGCTGGGCATGCTCCGGGCGGCCGGGATGAGCCGGAGCCAGGTGTGGCGCAGCGTGCTCGTGGAGGCCGGGATCCTGGGCGCGATCGGCGCGCTCGTGGGCAGCATCGCGGGCGTGGCGATCGGCGCGCTGCTGGCGGGAGGCGGGGCGTCGGGCTGGTCCGGCGTGGTCGTCCCGTGGCCGGCGATCGGCCTCTCGCTGGTGCTCGGCGTGGCGCTCGCGATGCTGGCCGCCGCGCAGCCGGCGCGGATGGCCGGCCGGATGTCGATCGTCGCCGCCGTCCGCGGCGAATGAGGGATGCGGGTCGAGTAGACTGCGAGCGACGCGAACCCGCCCGATCCGCGCCCTCGAGGAGTCAGATGTCCTACGCGATCCCGTCCCTCACCAGGGTCCCGGCCACCGAGAAGGGGCTGACGATCGCCGACTTCCTGGTTCCCGTCCGGGTGGGCGAGCGGGTCTCGCCCAGGCTCCGGAACGCGGGCCTCGTGGTCGCCGGCGCGGCGTTGATCCTGCTCACGTCGCGTGTCTACATGACCCTGCCCGGGACTCCCGTGCCGTTCACGCTCCAGAATCTCGGCGTGCTCGTCGTCGGCGGCGCGCTCGGCCTGCGGCGGGGCGCCCTCGCCGGCGCGCTCTACCTGTTGCTCGGGATCGTCGGGCTGCCCGTCTTCGCCGAGGCCCGCGGCGGGTACTCGGTGGTGCTCGGCGCCACCGGCGGGTATCTCGTCGGGTTTGTGCTCGCCTCGGCGCTCGTCGGCCGGCTCGCGGAGCTGGGCTGGGACCGGAGGCTGGGCGGGGCGCTCGGCGCCACGATCCTCGGCACGGCGGCCATCTACCTCGTCGGCCTGCCGTGGCTGGCCGTGACCACCGGCATGTCGGCCGGGGACACGATCGCCAAGGGCCTCGCGCCGTTCATCGCCGCGGACGTGGCCAAGCTCGTCGCGGCCGCCGTGCTCTTCCCGGCCGCGTGGTGGGTGGTGGGGCGACGCCCCAGCGACCGCTGACGGTTCGCTCCACGGCGATGTCCGCGGACGCCCGGGCCGATCCCGGGCTCTACGGTCCCGGCTCCGAGGCGTGGCGCCTCAACCGAGAGGCCGCCCTCCTGCTCGGCGCCGGGCCGCGAGCCGTCCTGATGCAGATCGCGCACCCGCTCGTCGCCGAGGGCGTGGATCGCTACTCCACGTTCCGGACGGATCCGTGGGCGCGTCTCGACGGGACCCTGCGGAGCTACCTGCGGATCGTGTACGCGAAGACCGGCGCGGCGCGGGCCGAGATCCGGCGCCTCAACGGGCTGCACCGCGGCGTGGCGGGCGCAGTGCGGGACCCGGGCGCCGCCGCCCGGTTCGGGCCGGCGTTCAGCGCCCGTGATCCGGAGCTGGCGCTGTGGGTCCACGCCACGCTGATCGACTCGACGCTCGTGGCGGTGGAGCGCTGGCTCGGGCGGCTCGAACCGGCGCGCCGGGCCCGGTTCTACGCCGAGACCCTCCCCGTCGGCCGGCTGTTCGGGATCCCGGAGGCGCTCCTGCCGGCCGACGTCCGCGCGTTCGACGCCTACATCGCCGCGATGCTCGCCCCCGGCGGCCCGGTGCATCCGTCCGACGTCTCGCGGGACCTGGCGCGCGCGATCCTGCACCCGCCACTCGCGCCCGTCGTGGAGCGGGGAGCCGTCGCGCGCGCCCTCGGCGGCGCGGCCCCGGCCGTCGCGCGGATCCTGCGGGCCATGCCGCCGGCCGCGGCGTCGCCGCTGCTCGTGCCGGCGGTGGGCCTGCTGCCGGCGGGCGTCAGGACGGAGCTCGGGCTGGCGTGGGGACCGGCGGAGCGGGCGATCGACGCGTGGCTCGTGACGGCGTGGCGCGCGTGGCGGCCCCTGTTGCCGGCGTCCATGCGCTGGTTCCCGCAGGCGAAGGCGGCGTTCGAGCGGACGGGGGCCCGCAATGGACGGCGCTGACTGAGGAACGACCTCGGCGAAGCCGAAGCTGGATCGGCTACCCCCCGAGCGCCCGCGCCAGCTCCGGCGACCCCAGCAGCTCCGGCAGCGGCCGGATCGGCGCCGGCGCTTCGCCGTCGACCCGCGGCGTCAGCGCCAGCTCGAAGAACTCCACGCCGAGCCAGGCCCCCGCCTTGAACCCCACGCTCTCGAACAGCCCGACGCGCTCGAAGCCCAGGGCCACGTGCAGGCGCACCGACGCCGGGTTGGGCGGCGTGACCCCGGCGACAAGCGACCGGAAGCCCTGGAGCCGGAGCACGGCGATCAGCGCCACCATCAGCGCCCGCCCGATCCCCAGCCCCCGCGAGGCGCGGTCCACGTAGATCCCGGACTCGGTGCTCCAGTCGTACGCCGGGCGGTCCCGGAACCTCCCGGCGTAGGCGTAGCCGTGCACGACACCGTTCACCTCGGCCACGAGCCAGGGCGTGCGTTCGAGGGTGCGGGCGATGCGGGCGGCCATCTCGTCGGCGTCGGGCGGCTGCAGCTCGAACGAGATCGCCGTGTCGAGCACGTACGGCGCGTAGATCGCCGCGCTCGCATCGGCATCGGCGGTCGTCGCCAGCCGTACGGTGACGGGGGAAGACCCCACGAGCCGGCTCAGTAGAGCGACGGGAAGCGCGCCAGCCAGCGCGCGCGCAGGTCGAGGGTCGTGGCGGCGTCGAGGGCATCGAGCAGCGTCCGCGTGTGCACGATCCCGAGCTTGTGGGCGGTGATGTAGCCGCGGATGGCGGTGAAGAACCGGGTGGTGCCCATCGCCCGGCGCGCGTCGTCCAGCAGGTTGCCGCCCTGGATGTAGACGTCCTCGTAGTAGCAGCCGGCGGAGTAGCGGTAGATCGCGAGGTCGAGACGGGCCGTGGAGCAGGCCGACGACCGCCGCATCCCCAGCACGTAACGCGCGACCATGTCCGTCATCGCCTCGTCGGCGAACGGCTCGCGGGCCTGGTCGTTGCCGACGAGCCCGTAGAACCACTGGTGGGTCATCTCGTGGGTGACGAGGTAGCGCAGGTTGGCGCTGGCCATGCTGTGCGGCAGCCAGACGGTGTTCGGGCCTTCCATGCCGTAGCCGCCCGCCGACTCGGACAGGGTCAGCAGCGGATAGGGGTACGGACCCAGCAGCGCCTGCAGCTTCGCAAACGACGCCTTCGCCGCCGTCAGCACGGCGGCAGCCGGGAAGCCGGACCGGGCCACGACGCGGATGACGGTGGAGCCGACGGTCGCCTGGCGGCTCGCGGTGTCGCGCGAGGCCGTGACGATGAAGTCGCGGACGTCCGAGGCGTCGAAGCCGGCGATGAGCTGGTCCGCCGAGCGGGACGTGAGCTTGCCGGTGGTCGCGTAGCGCAGCGGCACGTCCGACCTGATCACCACGTGGACGTGTGGGCTCACGGGCGTCACGAACGGGTCGCCGAAGTTCGGCCGGGCGAACGGCGTCCTGCGGGAGACCCACGGCAGCCAGCGGTAGAGGTCGGCGATGCCGTTGGCGCGGGCGAACAGCCAGCTGCTCCCGGCGGTGCTGGTCCGCAGCGTGGCGGAGAACCGGACGACGATGGTCGCCGTGGCGGCGTCGGGCAGCACGCCGCCGAGGGGGACGATGATCGTCTGGTCGCTCCTGGCCGGGCGCACGGTTCGGCCGTCCACCGTGGACGTGCCGAGCACCAGCCCGCCGAGCGGACCCATCACGGTGTTCAGCTCCACGCGGTCGATGCCCGCCCCGGACCGGTTCGTGGCCACGATCGTCACCCGGCCCCCGAGGTGCCGGTTCAGGTACCCGAGGTAGATGCTCGCGTCGTACGTCGCGCTGATCGCGATGCTCGTTCGGTTGACCGAGCCCGGGACGATGGCGGTAGCCGTCGCGGCGACGACGGCCGCGGAGTGGGCGAGGGCCGCGGAGGCGGCGGTGGACGGGCCGACGACGAGGGTCGCGGGGGCGGTGGCCGCCGCGGAGGCGGCGCCAGGTCCCGCGACG